>UMAK01008317.1_pt1 | contig 10655 bp, 8 predicted proteins | sample 1963681 | NCBI WGS metagenome assembly UMAK01 (sample SAMEA4835913, study PRJEB28245) | human gut metagenome | biome: gut microbiome; material: fecal sample | place: Denmark | collected 2008 | reverse complement strand
GGCGGTATTCGTGATGCTCATTGCCAGCACGGTATGCTCCGTAGGCGCTTCCTACTGGCTAAAGCCTATTTTGAACGACATTGATGCCTCCATCCGGGCAGGTAATTTTGCCACCGTGGGTGTGCAAAGCCTAATGCGTAACCTGGCCATTGTGTCGGCGCTGTACATTGGCGCGTCCCTTTGTACGTACATTCAAAGCAAGGTGATGGTCAAGATCGCCTACAAGACCACCAACCTGATCCGCAAGGAGCTGTTTGACCACATGCAGACCCTGCCCCTGCGGTTCTTTGACACCCAGACCCACGGCGAGATCATGAGCCGCTACACCAATGATGTGGATAATATTCAGATGATGCTGGAGCAGTCTATGGTGCAGCTGGTGTCCTCCGCCTTTACCTTTGTGGGCATTGTGGTGATGATGATTGCCCTGAGTCCGCCGCTGTTTTGTATTTCGCTGGTATTTATGATCATTATGCTGGTGACGGTATCTAAGATCGGCAAAAAGAGCAAGCATTACTTTCAGGCGCAGCAGGCCAATTTGGGCCAAATGAACGGCAATATTGAGGAGTCCATTGAGGGCATGCGGGTCATCAAGGTATTTAACCATGAGGACCAGGCCATTGCGGGCTTTGAGCAGTACAACGAGGCGTTTCGCTCTGCGGCCACCAACGCCAACTTTTATGCGGGGCTGATGGGCCCGGTGTCCAACGGAATCAACAACGCCGGTTATGCCCTGATCGCTTTGTTCGGCGGGCTGCTGGCCCTGACCGGGCGGCTGGACATCGGCACATTCTTTACTTTCCTCAGCTATGCCAAACAATTTACGCAACCCATTAACCAGATCGCCAATCAGATGAACACGATCTTTTCCGCTCTGGCCGGTGCAGAGCGGGTGTTTGAGATGATGGACACTGCCTCCGAAGAGGACCGGGGCACCGTGACTTTGACGGTAACCGGTGCCGGGGAGGAGAAACGGTGGTACTGGCAGGACGGCGACCGCCGGGTGCCGGTGCATGGGGCTGTGGAGTTCCACCATGTGACCTTTGCCTATGTGCCGGAGAAGGTGGTGCTCCATGATATTAGCCTGTACGCCAAAGAGGGGCAGAAGATCGCATTTGTAGGCTCCACCGGCGCAGGCAAGACCACCATTACCAATCTGATCAATCGGTTTTACGATATTCAGGAGGGCACCATCACCTATGATGGTATTGATATTTGCCGGATCAAAAAGGACGATTTGCGCCGTAGCCTGGCGATGGTGCTGCAAGACACCCACCTGTTTACCGGTACGGTGATGGAGAATATCCGTTACGGTCGGCTGGATGCCACCGACGAGGAATGCATTGCCGCAGCCAAGCTGGCCTCTGCCCATTCCTTTATCCGGCGGTTGCCGGAGGGCTACCAGACCATGCTCACCGGCGACGGCGGCAACCTGAGCCAGGGTCAGCGCCAGCTGCTGGCCATTGCTCGGGCGGCAGTGGCAGACCCGCCGGTGATGGTACTGGACGAGGCCACCTCCTCCATTGATACGCGCACAGAAAAGCACATTGAGCACGGTATGGATCGGCTGATGGCCGGCAAGACCACCTTTGTGATCGCCCACCGGCTCTCCACGGTGCGGGAGTCTAACGCGATTATGGTGTTGGAGGACGGCCGCATTATCGAGCGGGGCGACCACAACGCCTTGATGGCCCAGCAGGGTCGGTATTACCAGCTGTGCACCGGCAAGGCCAAGCTCAGTTAAATACAATTTCATTCGGTAGGGTGCGGTGCGATACTGCACTCGCTACGAAACAGTCCCCCGGACTGTTTCTTCCAAATGCTAACGCATTTGGAGCCTCGTGTCTCTTGCACTGCGTGCAATTCACGCATCGCACCCTACAAATATTTAACCTTTCTGCCTCCCCTGTAAGGGGAGCCTTTTTGTTTGTAAAGGCCGTGGGATTCGCTCTTGTTTTTTACATTTGTCGTATTTCGTTAAAAATTTGGGCAAAGGGTGGAGTTCGGCTATTGGAAAACCGTGTGTCGGTGCTACAATGAGGGCAGAGAGGAAGTGGCAATATGAACAAAGTGCTGGACAAATTCTTTACCAAAGCGGACAACGGCACCGTGCGGCTGTATGATTACGATGTAACCCATCTGTGGCTGGCGGGACTGGTGTATGCCCATATCGGCTATTGGGTGGAGAACCTGTTTCGCCTGGTGTCTAAGGGCGTTTTGGACTCCCGCAACCAGCTGCTGCCCTTCCTGTTTTGCTACACCATTGCCATGTGGGCCATGTACCTGGCTTTGGGCACCACCAATCACCCGCGCTTCTTCAGCCACCGGGTACTGGAGGGCAACACCCGCCGGGATAAAATACTGGCACGGATCTACTATTTTACTGTGGTATTCCTGTTTGTCTTTTTCGGCGAGATCGTGGTGGGCAGCATTTTTGAGCAGGTGTCCGGCATCTCCCTGTGGGATTACAGCGGCATTCCTCTGCATGTGACCAAGTACACCAGCATTCCTACCTGCACCGCCATGAGCCTGGGCGTGGCTGTCATTATGGGCAACTTCTTTGAGGGACTGATGAAGAAAATTCAGCGTATTCCCTACCGCACCACGGTGCAGCTGGACTATGTGCTGGGGACGCTGATTCTGGCGGACTGGCTCATTATGATGGTGAGCATCAATGTGTTTAAGAAAGCGCCGGCCTACTGGTCCGTGCATCTTTTGAGTTTCAAAGATCTGTTGGCGCTCTTTGTAAAATAACAATAAATAACCCCCTGTGTGCTTTACTTTTTGCCACTGATTATGGTATAGTGAGCGGACAGGGGGTTTGTTATGCCGAATTTTACCAAGCTGGCCATTCAGGAGTCCTTTCTGCGGCTTCTAAGCCAAAGACCCATTACCAAGATTACGGTTAAGGATATTGTGGAGGACTGCGGTATCAACCGCAATTCGTTCTACTACCATTTTCAGGACCTGCCCCAACTGCTGGAAACGGTGATCATAGAAAGCGCGGACGAGATCATCTCTCGCATACCGGAGAGCTTTTCTCTGGAAGAGGGACTGACGACGGTGCTGGAGCGGCTGGTGGAGAACAAGCGGGCCATTCGCAACATTTGGGCGTCGCCGGATCGGGCGTTTTATGAGCAGAATTTAATGCGGGTGTGCAATTATGTGGTCAGCCGCTACATTGCCTGCCGCTCGGTGGACCTGCTGCGCACCCTGCCGGAGGAGGAGCTGGCGCTTCTTGTGGATTTTTGCCAGTGCGAGCTGTTCGGTCAGGTGACCAACTGGCTCAATCAAAATATGGTCTATGATATTGTGGCCCATGTGCAGGCGCTGTGCCGGCTGTTCGAGGGCAGTATTGCCCAGGCGCTGGAGGCAGCGCCAATGGAGGCGTAAGAAATTTTTTGTTCACAAATGCGGCTACATTTTGTGCTCGGTGGCAGCCCGGTGCGCCCACAGCCCCAAGGGATAGCAACTGTGGCGCGTGGCACGGTTTTGTGGGTCAAAGAATTTTGAAAAAAGGCTTTACAAGCGATTACCAAAATGATATAATCAGAAATGAAGTTAGAATATCTATGGCAGAACTATATTCTCAAAGAGGTGTATGAAAATGAAAAAGATTCTTTCCATCCTGCTGGCTGCTATGCTGGCGTTCTCTGCACTGGGTGCCACTTCCATGATGGCTTTCGCTGCGTCTAACACCGTGGCCAGCCCGGAGCACACCACCAGAGACAATGACAAGATCGGCCAGGTAAACGGTAAGGTCAGCGACGATGTGGACTATGAGGTAGATCCCACCGATCCTACCAAGATCAGCTTTACCTACACCGGCAACGGCGACTTCCAGAATTGGCAGTTCCCGGGCATGACCGAGGGCAAGGACTACAAGGTGATCTCCGTAGACGGCAACACCATCACCATTCAGCTGATCAACGGCTATGAGGGCGATGTAATTGGTAACGCCATCGTAGACTTCAAGGGTGAGACCACCACCAAGAAGGCGCCCCGGAAAGACAAAAAGAGCCGTTCTCCTAAAACCGGCGCGACCATGGCTACCGGCCTTGCACTTGCCGGCGCAGGTGCAGCAGTTCTGGCTGCCATGAAGAAAAAACAGGACGCTGAATAAGACGAACTGCAAAAGCCTGTTTGCCATACGGTAAACAGGCTTTTTTTAATGAAATACGGCGACAATGCCAAGGAGCGACACCCAAGCAATGGATAATCAAAAAGAACCGAAAAAAGAGGAGAAGCGCAACACCGGGCGGGTCATACTGCTGATCATTGCCTTGGTGTGCCTGATTGCCGGGCTGGCGTATATCGGCGTGGATCTGTACCAGCAGTACACCGCCCGCCAGGAGGACCGGCGCAGCCAGAGTATGGTAACGGAAGCGCCCAGTACCACCGGCGAGAGCAAAAAGCCCACCAATCCGGTAAATTTCAAAAAGCTGCAAAGCCAAAATGACGAAATTTACGCTTGGATCCAGGTGGACGGTACCGAGGTGAATTATCCCATTGTGCAAAGCACAGTGGACGATGAGTTTTACCTGACCCATAGTGCCTATGATAAAAGCTGGCTGGCCAGCGGTGCTGTGTTTACCCAGTCGCAGAACACAACCACCTTTAACGACTCGGTGACCCTGGTGTACGGTCATAACGGCTTTAGCGAGAGTATGTTTACCTCACTGCATAAGTTTGAGGACAAGTCTTTCTTTGACAGCCACCCGTATTTTTACATTTATATGCCCGGTCACAAGCTGACCTACCAGATCATCTCTGCCTTTAAGTACGATGATCGGCATATTATGAACAGCTTTTCTTTCCAAGATGTGACGGTGCGCAGTGACTTCTTTGCCATGCTGCAAAATCCGGATTCTGCCTTGAAGAATGTGCGCACGGACCTAAAGACCACTGTGGATAAGGACAGCCATGTGGTGATCCTGTCCACCTGCTTTACCGGCACCAGCCAGCGGAGCAGCAGATACCTTGTAAGCGGAGTGTTACTGAAGAATGAAGAAACCGATTGATCCCAATTTGGAGCGCTTTGAAGACAGCGTGTTCTCCCTAACCGGCGGCGATGATACCTCCGGCGTAAGTTACCGCGCACCTCAATTTGAAATGAAAGAGACTTCGGCTGCCGCAACCCCCGGCGAGTACCACGCCTCGGAGAACCACCGCCAGCGGGCGGAGGCCACAGGCGCGCCGGTGGAACCGGCGCCCGGCGGTGAGAAACACCACCATCATCATCACCATCACCACCATAGCGACAGCCATAGCCACAGCCGTCACGGCAAGCACCGTCGGCACCACCATCACCATCATCACCGGCACCATCGGCTGCCCAAGGGCGCCCGGGTGGTGATCGGCATTTTGGTGGCACTGCTGATTATCGTTGCCCTTGTGGTGGGTGCGTTCCTGATCCTGAACTACGACGGCGAGAAGAAGATGACCAATACGACTGCCACCACCGACTACCAGGAGACCATTGAGTATAAGGGCCACACCTATGTGTATAACGAGAATGTGGTGACCATGGCGTTCCTGGGTGTTGACAAGCGAGAGCTGGGCAAGGCGGAGAACCATACTTCCACAAACGGTATGGCGGATACGGATATTGTGGTTGCCATTGACAAGGTCAGCGGCAAAACCTCTATGATCGCCGTGCCCCGCGACACCATGGTGGATGTGGATGTGTTTGACAAGGACGGCAATTTCAAAAAGACCAAGGAAATGGAGCTTTGTATTGCCTATGCTTACGGCGACGGTTTCGGCACCTCCTGCAAGAATGTGACCAAGTCTATCAGCCGTATTCTCTACAATGTGCCGATTGATAAGTATTTTGCCTTGGATCTGAACGGGATTCAGCCCATTAACGACTCTATTGGCGGGGTGAAGGTGCAGTCCCTCTACGATCTGCCGGACTACGGGGTCAAGAAGGGCGACGCCGTGCACCTGACCGGTGACCTTACCGAGGCCTATGTGCGTACCCGTGATATGGATGACCTGAACGCTTCTTTAAATCGTACACAGCGCCAGGTGCAGTACCTGAACGCCTTTGCGGACAAAGTGCGGGGCAGCGTCACCTCAGATTTCAGCGTTATTACCAATTTGTACAATACCGCTTCCGATTATTGCACCACGGATCTGACTGTGTCCAATGTGACTTACCTTGGCTCTTTGCTGCTGCAAAAGGGCGTTACCGACTTCCAGTCCTATACCCTGGAGGGGAAGATGAAAGCGGTGGAAAATAAGGAATTCAAGGATTATGTGTACGCCGGTTTTTACCCGGACAAAGACAGTTTAATGCAGACGGTGCTGGATGTGTTTTACACCCGGATCCGTTAAGGTCGAAAAAGTGGGGGCTCTGTGGAACAGGGTCCCTTTTTGCCACTTATAAATTTTGAAAAACTATTGAACAGCCGCCGTTTAAGTGTTAAAATACAGATGAAATCTTTTTGAAGGAGTTATCATTATGGACCAAGCAACCAAAAAGGCGCTCCAGATCTACGCCGCCAAGATCCGTCTGGGCATTGTAGACAGCACCAACAGCGCCAAATCCGGGCACCCCGGCGGCAGTTTGTCCTCCGCGGATGTGTTCGCATATTTGTATGGCAAAGAAATGCGCGTGGATCCCAAGAACCCCAAGTGGGCGGATCGTGACCGCTTTGTTTTGTCTAAAGGTCATTGCGCCCCCGGTCTGTACAGCGCCCTGGCATACAAGGGCTTTTTCCCGCCGGAGGACCTGACCACCCTGCGCCATATTGGCTCTTATTTACAGGGTCACCCCAATATGAACACGGTGCCCGGCGTGGATATGAGCACCGGCTCTTTGGGTCAGGGCATCAGCGCCGCCTGCGGTATGGCCAAGGGCGCCAAGTTCCTGGGCAAGGATGATATTCGGGTGTACACCCTTTTGGGCGACGGTGAGATCGAGGAGGGCCAGGTTTGGGAGGCCATGATGTTTGCCAACCAGTACCACCTGGATAACCTGTGCGTGATCATTGACTGGAACGGCTTGCAGATCGACGGTCTGTGCAAAGATGTGATGTGCGCCGAGCCGATTGATGAGAAAGTAAAGGCCTTTGGCTTTGATGTGGTCACCGTTGACGGCAATGATTTTGACCAGCTGGAGAGCGCTTTTGATGCCTTCCATAAGAGCACCAAGCCCTTCTGCATTTTGATGAAGACGGTGAAGGGCAAGGGTGTGTCCTTTATGGAGAACGAGTGCGGTTGGCACGGCAAGGCCACCAACCCGGAGGAATACAAAACGGCAATGGCAGAGTTGACTGCCAAGCTGCAGGAATTGGAGGCGTAACCATGGCAGAAGTAAAGAAGATCGCAACTCGCGAGAGCTACGGCAACGCCTTAAAGGAACTGGCTGCAGGCGGTGCCGATAACCTGGTGGTGTTGGACGCAGACCTGGCCGGCGCAACCAAGACCGGCATTTTTAAGAAAGCCTATCCGGACCGCCACTTTAACTGCGGCATTGCTGAGGCGGATATGATGAGCGTGGCCGCCGGTTTGTCTACTATGGGGCTGGTACCCTTTGCGTCCAGCTTTGCCATGTTCGCTGCCGGTCGTGCCTTTGAGCAGGTGCGCAACAGCATCGGCTATCCCCATTTGAATGTAAAGATTGGTGCTACCCACGCCGGGATCAGCGTTGGCGAGGACGGTGCGTCCCACCAGTGCTGTGAGGACTTTGCCCTGATGCGGGTGATCCCCGGCATGACCGTGATTTGTCCGGCAGACGATGTGGAGGCTCGGCAGGTGGTCAAGGCCGCCTATGAGATGGAGGGCCCGGTGTATATGCGCTTTGCCCGCCTGGCTACTGAGGTGTTCCACAACGAGGATTATCAGTTTGAGATCGGCAAGGCCGAGGTGATCCGTGCGGGCAGCGATGTGTCCATCATTGCCTGCGGTCTGATGGTGCCGGAGGCTATGGCTGCCGCAGAGCAGCTGGCCGCCAAGGGCATTTCTGCCGAGGTGATCAATATGGCTACCATTAAGCCCTTGGACGAGGCTGCCGTTTTGGCAACTGCCAAGAAGACCGGCAAGGTCATCACCGTAGAGGAGCACAGCATTATCGGCGGTTTGGGCGAGGCCGTTTGCTCCGTGCTCAGCGAGCAGCTGCCCACGCCTGTGCGCCGTATCGGCGTTAACGACGAGTTCGGCCACAGCGGCCCCGGTGCAGATCTGCTGGTGCAGTTTGGCTTGTGTGCCGACCATATTGCCCAGGTGGCTGCCGACTTTGTCAAATAAAATTGAGTCCAAAAATACCGCTTGCGACCTCGAGCCGCAGGCGGTTTTTTGTTGCAAAACGGTCGGTTCTATGCTACTATGAGCTTGCAGGCATATACTGTTATTGCAGTTTGGCATACAAGGAGGAATTTTTATGAAACTTGCCATTGTGATTCTTGTTGTGGTGGTACTGCTGGTGCTGTGGCTGGCAGGCACTTACAACGGCTTAGTGAAGAAGAAAAACGCTGTGGAGGAGGCGTTCTCCACCATGGATGTGTACCTGAAAAAGCGGTGGGATCTGATCCCGAATTTGGTGAATACTGTAAAGGGCTACGCCGCTCATGAGGCCCAGACGCTGCAAAATGTGGTCGCCGCGCGTGCAGGCAGCTATGCTGCCCTGTCCACGGAGGAGAAGTTGAAAGCCAATGCAGAGCTTTCCGGCGCTATTGCCGGGTTCTCTGCCGTGGTGGAGCAGTACCCGGACTTAAAGGCCAACCAAAATTTTTTGGATCTGCAAAACCAGCTGCGCCAGGTGGAGGCAGATATCGCCAACGCCCGCAAGTATTATAACGCTACGGTTAAGCAGCTGAACAACAAGATTGAAATGTTCCCGTCCAATATTGTGGCCGGTCTGTTTCGTTTTGAAAAGCGCAGTATGTATCTGGTGGACGACGCCGCCCAGCGGGAGAATGTGAAGGTAGAATTCTGATGAAGAAGATCATCACTTTGCTGCTGGCACTGGTGCTGTCCCTGTGCGCCCCGATTTGCGCCCTGGCAGCCACGCCGGACGAGCCCGATTTTTTGTCTCGGTACGCCCAGGAGCCCTATGTGATCACCGACTGCCAAATGCAAGTGGCGGTCAGTGAATACAATGTGCTGGCGGTAACGGAGACCTATCAGGTGTATTTTAATGAAGCACGCCACGGCATTTATCGCTACCTGCCCTTGCGCAACCAGTTGACCCGTACGGACGGCTCTACCGCCGTGGTCACTGCCCGGGTCAGTCATGTGGACACCGGTGCGGATGAATGCAGCCATGAGGTCAGCAACGACAAGTATGTGCTGCGCCTGGGCAGCGAGGATGAGACCATCACCGGCCCCCACACCTATACCATTCGCTACAACTACGACTTGGGGCTGGACACGGTAAAGAACGCGGACGAGCTGTATTATAATCTGGTGGGCACCGGGTGGGACACCTATATCCGCCGAGTGCAGTTCTCTGTGACTATGCCGAAGGATTTTGACCCGGCCAAGCTGGGCCTGAGCACCGGCAGCTACGGCACCGCCGGAACCCAAAATGTAACCTACACCGTGCAGGACCGTACCATCAGCGGCACGGTCACGCAGGTGCTGGCACCGGGTGAGGGGCTGACCTTGCGCCTGATCCTGCCGGATGGGTATTTTAAGTTCGATAATACCAAGCGTAACCTGACCATTGCTATGATCGCCGTTTTGCCGGCGCTGGCAGCGCTGATCGTGCTGGTACTGTTTTTGAAGTTCGGCCGGGATAAGCGCTATGCGCCCACGGTGGAGTTTTATCCGCCGGAAGGGCTGAACAGCGCAGAGGTGGGTCTGTGGTACAAGGGCAAGGCCACCAATGAGATAGTGCTGTCCCTGCTGGTGTACCTGGCCCAGCGCAATCATATTGCGATTCACCCCGGCAAGCGCAAGCGAGACTTTGTGATCACCAAATGCCACGGCTATGTGGGGCAGGATACCAACTTAGCAGTATTTATGGACGGTCTGTTCCCCGACGGTCGCACCCGCACGGATAATAAACAGCTGAAAAACCATTTTTATGAAACGGTGGGTACCATACGGGCAGACCTGAACAGTACGGAGAGCCGTAGTCGCTTTTTTGACAAAACCAGTATTTATTTGAAGCTGTTGTCCTTTGTACTGCTGGCGCTGAGCGCAGCCGGCGGCGCCTATTTCAGCCACCGGGCGCTGGGCGACGCTCTGACTTTGGCGCCGAGCATTCTCTATGCTATGCTGGCGGGCACCCTGTGTCTGGCGCTGGGGCTGATCCCCGCTTGCTGTATGCTGCGGCGCACGGATGAGGGCGCCAAAACCCTGGCGCAGATCCAGGGCTTTCGCAGCTTTTTGGTAACGGCGGAGAAAGAGAAGTTAGAGGCGCTGGTGGAGCAGGATCCGGAGTATTTTTATAATATTCTGCCCTATACTTACGCCCTTGGCGTCAGCGACAAGTGGATCAAGAAGTTTGAGTCCATCGCCATGCAGCCGCCTCGGTGGTATAACGGGACCGAAGTGTGGAGCTATGTGCTTTTTGATCGTATGTTGCGGGATACCCTGCGGGCAGCCAACGACAGTATGGTTTCTCAGCCTGGCGGCAAAGCCGGTTCCTTTGTGAGCGGAGGCGGTGGCTTTACCGGCGGCGGTGTTGGCGGCGGAGGCGGCGG
>UMAK01077964.1_pt1 | contig 10841 bp, 9 predicted proteins | sample 1963681 | NCBI WGS metagenome assembly UMAK01 (sample SAMEA4835913, study PRJEB28245) | human gut metagenome | biome: gut microbiome; material: fecal sample | place: Denmark | collected 2008 | reverse complement strand
ACATGGGATGTGCGGTGCCGTACCCCTTCCCGGTGGGCCTCCGCGCGTTCTACGGTTTCACCGGTTGGTGTGCCGGTCTCATCTACAACATCAAGGATTTCCATATTTATGCCTCCTATTTCTACTTATCCGCCCCAGCCACTTACATGCGTCTAACAGATCTCAGCACCGCTTGGCATTGGTTTCTCCGGTGTCATCAGAGAAAGTGTGCCGTTTTCGTCCTCTGCACACAGCAGCATGCCCTCGGACAATACTCCGGCAAGTTTTGCCGGCTTTAAGTTCACAAGAACCATAACCTTCTTGCCGACCATCTCTTCCGGTGTGTAATCTTTACGGATACCGGATACAATCTGCTTTACGGTGTTTCCAATTTTTACCTGGGAGCAAAGCAGCTTCTTTGACTTTGCAACTGCCTCACAGGAGAGAATCTCTCCCACCTGAAACTGCATCTTCGTAAAATCATCAAATGTGATCTCTTCCTTCGGATCTATATCAATGACTGCTTCATCTGCGGACTCTCCGCCATTTAATGCTTTCTGCTCTTTTTCGTACTCTTCCTTCTGCTTTGCCTGAATGGCATCCACTTTTGGCTGGATCTCTTTTGCGTCAATTCTTGCAAAAAGGATCTCCGGAGCATCGGTTACTTTTGTTCCATCTGGATACAGTCCAAACTGATTGAGTTCATCAAAATCACGCAATGATGTCGATAACTGCGCCACGATTTTTTCTGCGGTTTCCGGAAGGAATGGGTGCAGAAGACTTGCGCCTATCGTGATGGACTCGGTCAGATTGTAAAGGACCTCAGCCAGACGGTCTTTCTGTGCCTCGTCTTTTGCCAGTACCCACGGGGTTGTCTCATCAATATATTTATTGCAACGGCGGAACAGTGCAAATACTTCGGAAATTGCATCTGCCACACGAAGTTTTGCCATCTTCTCTACAATACGGTCACGGGTTGCTGTCACAACAGCTTTCAGATCTGCATCCACTTCACCGGTGACTCCTGTGGATGTGACCACACCACCAAAATATTTATTGCTCATGGAAACGGTACGGTTTACCAGATTTCCAAGAATATTTGCCAGGTCAGAATTAAAACGCTCAATGACCAGATCCCAGGTAATCACGCCATCATTCTCAAACGGCATCTCATGCAATACAAAATAACGGGTAGCATCTACGCCAAACAGATCTACCATGTCATCCGCATAGATTACATTTCCCTTGGACTTGCTCATCTTATCCCCGCCCTGAAGCAGCCACGGATGACCAAATACCTGCTTTGGCAGTGGCAGATCCAGTGCCATCAGAAAGATTGGCCAATAAATAGTATGGAAACGGACAATATCTTTTCCGATCAGATGCAGATCAGCCGGCCACAGCTTCTTAAACTGATCTGTGGAACCATCCGGATCATATCCAATCTTTGTGATATAGTTTGTCAGTGCATCCAGCCAGACATATACGACATGTTTCGGATCAAAATCTACCGGAATTCCCCAGCTGAAACTGGTACGTGATACGCACAGATCCTGCAGTCCCGGAAGCAGGAAGTTATTCATCATCTCATTCTTACGGGAAACCGGCTGAATGAAGTCCGGATGGGTATTGATATAATCAATGAGCCGGTCTGCATATTTACTCATCTTAAAGAAATAAGCTTCTTCTTTGGCAGGCTGCACTTCCCGTCCACAGTCCGGGCATTTGCCGTCTACAAGCTGGGATTCTGTCCAGAAAGACTCACAAGGTGTACAATACATTCCCTCATATGATCCCTTATAAATGTCACCCTGATCATAAAGCTTTTTAAAAATCTTCTTTACACATTTCTCATGATCCTCATCCGTGGTACGGACAAAGTTATCATAAGAAGAATTCACAAGATCCCAGATCCGCTTTACCTCACCGGAAACCTGATCTACAAATTCTTTCGGTGAAATACCTGCGGCCTCTGCTTTTTCCTGAATCTTCTGTCCGTGTTCATCGGTTCCGGTCTGAAAATAGACATCATAGCCTTCGGCTCTCTTATAACGCGCAATTGCATCCGCAAGAATAATCTCGTACGTATTTCCGATATGCGGCTTACCTGAAGTATAGGCAATCGCGGTTGTCATATAAAACTTCCCTTTATTTTCTGCCATGTTTTTGGCCTCCTTATCTCACATTCGCTCTCCCCATTTTACCGAATTCCACGCCATTTGTAAAGTATCCCCTATTCGTCCGTTTTTCTGTTTATTCAAGAATATTTTCTTATATGCCAAGAATTTCTTGCTGACCTGTTTTTCCGTAGACTAATATGCTTTTATCCAGTTTTTTCCAGTACAAAACTGCCAAAGATAAATTGAGAAGGAGCACCAACATGAAAAATATACAAATCGGGGCAGCCTTAAAGACGATGCGAAAAAATCGTGGCTGGACGATCCATGACGTAGTTGTACAGCTGAATGACCTGTACAATATCGCAGTCGCCGAAAAAACCGTGTACGGATGGGAAAGCGATCAGGCCTATCCCCGCACGGAAACACTGCTGCTGCTCTGTGAACTGTATCAGAGTGACACATTCACCGGAAATCTCCTGCACATCCCTGCAGACAAATCCTTCCCGATCACTGCAGATGAACGGCATGTCATCGAAATGTATCGCCGGCATCCGGAACTACAAAGTGCTGTAAAACGCGTGCTTGATGTTCCCGTCAAAAAACCTTCTGCAAATTAAAGTCCTGATATCCTGTCCCCTGTAAAAACTATTTTCCAAAATTCATCCTGTCACAGAAGTTTCTATCTCATGCAGATATAAATCACATAAACCACATATAAAACCAGCATCACAATACCTTCTTTTCTGCTGATTTTTTCTTTTGTCCATGCAAACCCCCAGATCAACAGGCTCAAAACAATCAAAATAATAATATCTATGATGTTTTCCATCAAAAACGGCATCGGACTGATAACTCCCGCCAGACCAAGTACAAACAGAATATTAAAAATATTAGAGCCTATGGCATTTCCAAGTGCCATATCCACTTCATTTTTGCGAGCTGCAACAACAGATGTCACAAGTTCCGGAAGCGAGGTTCCAATTGAAACAATGGTCAGTCCTACCAGCGTCTGGCTCATTCCAATTTTTAATGCAATATTGCTGGCACTGTCTACAACGACATCCCCGCCAATCACAATACCAGCTACACCAACCACAAGGAACAACAGGCTTTTTGGCATCGACATTACTTTCTGTGCCTCTGCCGCTTCAATCTCTTCACTTTGCAGTTGCCCGCCTTCTTTTCCTGCTTTCAATGCCATACGAATCATGGTTCCGATAAATATGGCAAAAAACACCAGAAATACAGCACTGTCAAAACGTCCCAGTTTCATTCCCACACCACCGAGTATCATAAGCAGCAACGCTGCAAACACGGAATATGGGAAATCACGTTTCAATGTAGCTTTCTGTACGGCAACCGGAGTCATTATGGCACAAAAACCGATGACCACCATCATATTAAAAATATTAGACCCGACCACATTACTGATTGCCAGCGTATTCTTATGCTGGATTGCTGCAACAACGGAAACCGCAGTCTCCGGAAGTGAAGTTCCCATGGCAACAATGGTCAGTCCAATAATGATAGCCGGAACATGAAACCGTTTTGCAATACTGGAACTTCCCTCCACAAAAACATCTGCCCCTTTGACCAGTAAGAAAAATCCTGCGATCAAAAAAACAATTGCCAGCGGCATGGAACATGTTGAAATAAATTCTGTCATATCTTTTCCCTCTTTCTGTAAAATAATGTGTTAAAAGGCAATAATGCCCAAGTGCTCCAATAGTATTTTCAAGCCAATAAGTATGAGGATTACCCCACCTGCAATCTCTGCTTTTCTTTTGTAGCGGGTGCCGAAAAAATTACCGACAACCACTCCGATGACCGATAATACAAATGTCGTGCATCCGATAATCAGACAGGCTTCCATGATGGATACATTTAAAAAGGCAAATGTAATACCGACTGCAAGTGCATCGATACTGGTTGCAACTGCAAGAAGCAGCATTTCTTTGTGATCCAGTGGCAGATCTTTTGCTCCAATTTCCTGCACGTCTTTGTCACGAACCGCTTCAATCACCATCTTGCCACCGATAAACAGCAACAGGAAAAAGGCGATCCAGTGATCGACCGAAGTAATGTATTTCTGAAAACGGATTCCCAGTGCCCAGCCGAGAAACGGCATCAGTGCCTGAAATCCTCCGAAATACAATCCAATCAGAAATGCGTGTTTTTTGTTGATTTTTTCCATGCCAAGACCCTTGCAGACGGATACCGCAAATGCATCCATCGAGAGTCCGACACCAATCAAAAATAACTCGATTACCATTCTTATGTTCTCCTTTTGTGAGGGGATTCATACCTTGCGCTTCTGTCCTTATATATCAAAAAGAGACCCAATGTACACCAACGAAAAGCGCGACTGCAACCACGTTTTTCCGGTGCACATGAGTCTCATTCTTTAAGGCTTGCCAGGTCCAAATGACCGGTATGTTGACAAGTCACACAATGTGCGAACTACTCCCTCACATACTTTTGTCTATGAATTAGGTAAACTATAACAAACGGCCTTTGAGTTAGTCAATACGAACTTCTTATTTACTGATGACTTTTGCAAACTTCTTCTTACCACGCTTTACGACCTTTCCTTCTCCGGCAAACTCGTCGAGCATGTAACTGGTACTGATGTCTGTAACTTTCTCACCGTCCACAGAGACTCCACCCTGCTGTACGGCACGACGTGCATCGGAACGACTCTCACACAGAGAAGCCTTTACAAGAACTGCCATGATATCGAGCTTGTCATTGTACAGATCATCTGCAGTCACTTCAACCGTCGGCATATGTGCAGAAACCCCGCCGCCTGCAAACAGTGCATGGGATGCCTCTTTGGCTTTCTTTGCCTCTTCCTCACCGTGTACCAGTTTGGTCAGCTCATAAGCGAGAATCTCTTTTGCTTCATTCAGCTTGGCACCTTCCCATTTGCCCATCTCATCGATCTGCTCCAATGGCAGGAAGGTCAGCATGCGGATGCACTTTAACACATCGGAATCTGCCACATTTCTCCAGTACTGGAAGAAGTCAAACGGAGAAGTCTTGTTCGGATCAAGCCATACGGCACCGGACTGTGTTTTTCCCATCTTCTTTCCCTCAGAGTTTAAAAGCAGATTGATCGTCATGGCATACGCATCTTTTCCAAGCTTCCGGCGGATCAGTTCCGTACCACCGAGCATGTTGCTCCACTGGTCATCTCCACCGAATTCCATGTTACATCCATATTTCTGGTACAGTGTGTAGAAATCGTAACTCTGCATAATCATGTAATTAAACTCCAGAAAGCTTAATCCTTTTTCCATACGCTGCTTGTAACATTCTGCTGTCAGCATGCGGTTTACGGAAAAATGTGCACCAACATCACGCAGTACATCAATGTAGTTTAAATCCATCAGCCAGTCGGCATTGTTTACCAGCATTGCCTTGCCTTCCCCGAAATCGATGAAACGGCTCATCTGCTTTTTAAAACAGTCTACGTTGTGCTGAATGGTCTCCGGTGTCATCATCTGACGCATATCGGTACGTCCGGATGGATCACCGATCATGGCTGTACCACCGCCGATCAGCGCGATTGGCTTGTTTCCTGCCATCTGCAGACGTTTCATCAGACACAGTGCCATAAAATGTCCCACATGCAGACTGTCAGCTGTCGGGTCAAAACCGATATAAAATACTGCTTTTCCATTGTTGATGAGTTCCTTGATTTCTTCCTCGTCGGTTACCTGTGCGATCAGACCGCGGGCAACCAGTTCGTCGTAAAGTGTCATTGGGTTTCCTCCTGTAATTTAACTTTTTTGATTTTTCTGGGGCTTTATGTCCCTTTGCTCCATATCTATAAAAATCCAAATAAAAATCCCCTCGTCCTAATTATAAGGACGAGGGGGATCTCTCGTGTTACCACCTTAATTCGCATGCTGTTCACACAGCCTGCCTCCGCGAGTGCAGCTACACTCCAGTGCGTCTAACGGGCACTACTCCGTTACAGCCTACTTGCCTGCGCGTTCGGTGTAAAGCTCAGGGATGTATTCCCTGCGGTAAGGGGGGACCCAGCTTGCTGGGGGGATTCCTTATCGCCCGGCTTATGGTTGTTCCATAAATCCATCTGTGCTTTCCGTGTGCCTCTCATCTACCGGCTGCTTTCTGTTCGTTCCACACATTGGTACTTGTTCCCATCTTCGCTTGTATTCTATAATTATATTATTATAGAAAGACAATCACAGTTTGTCAAACAATTTTTACTTGCCTTCTTTCGCTTCTGCCGGAACCCAGATTCCCTCTTTCCCCCATGGCTGGATCATAGACAAATACCGCTTCTGTCCATCCTTTAAAAATGTAATCTGTATACCGACCTGTGTTTTATCTGCAGATTCAGATTCTTTTTCCACGGAAACAAGCTTTTTATCCGACGATAAATTCAAAAGCTGCCGGGCTGCATCTGTCGGCTCAAGCAATGCACCAATTGGAACCATATTCTTATTCAGCACTTCACCCATACCGTTTATACAGTAGTCCATCTGTGTATCGCTGATTCCCTGCGCATATGCTGTATCAAACTCATCTGCAGATGCAATTCCATCCGTTTTAGCATCCGGACCGTCAGCAAACTGATTGATTTTTTCCTGTGTAATCTGAAATTGACCATTTTCCTGTGCATAATGGATATTCTCTATCCACACGCTCACATGCGGATCTGATGACTCCACATAATACAAAATCTCTGCAGTCTGTTCTTCCGTATTGATTTCATGCAGCCAGTAGCCATCCATTTCTTCTCCGGTTCCACCAAAGAAACTGCCAAAGGCTCCCCATGGCCATGGACTCGACCAGCCAAATGACGGTGTATCTCCATCCATCCACAAAATATGTATTTTCTCTAAATTCGACTGTACCTCTTTGGATGTCATCTGCACAATTTTTTCTGTATCCCGGTCGCAAAATGCCTGTGCCCATTCCCTGATATTCTGCTCTATTATCGCAGCTCCTGCATTTTCCTGCACTGGCTGCTGTGTACTATCCACTTTCTCGGTTGTATGCTCTGTTTTTGTCTCCGACGGTTTCTGGTTTGTCAGACAACTTACTGCCACAAGTGCAACCAAAACGGTTGCAATCGCAGCCACCCAGGTATGTGGTTTTTTAAAATTCAACACGTTCTTAATTCTCCTTCCTGCATCTGCCTCTCCAAACGCAACCGGGGCAAATGAATACGGATGCCGCTCCATCGCAAAAGCAAGTAAGGATGCGCTGTATCCTTTTTTAATCTGATTTCCAAACTGCGCAAGTACGGCCTCATCACAACTCATCTCCATGTCTCTTGTCATATAGAAAAAGGCAATCCATGCCAATGGATTCCACCAGTATACAGCCAAAAGTACGAATGCAATCAGCTTCCATAAAGAATCATGTCTGCGAATGTGCCAGCTCTCATGCGCAAGGATGTACTGCTGTTCCTCCTCTTTCATCCGAAACGGAATATAAATCTGCGGGCAGAAAATTCCCAGTACAAACGGTGATGGAATACAGTCACATTCCCAGATCTTTATGGTCCGCCGGACGTTTCCAGATGTTTCATTTACGGTTAAACGTACTGCTGTCCGTACCATACTGCGGCATTTGATATAGGAATACATTCCATATCCTAAAAATAAAAATATCCCGATCAGCCAGACAAAAAACAACACCGCACAAATTTTCTGTGAGGTCGTCATAGCTCCTGTCAAACCAGCTTCAGAAGCTGCATCCCCTGTCACACGTGAACCGGCAGATATCTGCGTCACATTCTGTACTGCCGTTTGCACATGCACTCCAGATACTCCTGTGTAGTGTGCAATCTCACTCATTTGTGATCTGCTTTTTACCAGACGAAACAGATTAAACAAACTCCATCCTGATGCAATGGGCAAATCAAATAACATACGGATTCCAACAATTGCCCACAATGCATAGGAATATTTTTTGGGACATTTCCGCAAAAGCGCGCGCACTGCAAACACCGCGAGAATTACAACCGCCACCATGCCATTCCGCTGCAGAAATGCCAGAAAAATTACACTTGCCTTCTCCATTCTCTGCCCCTACCCTTCTTTATGCTCGTCGATCATTTTCTTGAGCAGCTTTGCTTCTTTTTTGGAAATTTTCTTTCCTCCAAGAAATGCTGTGATAAACCCTGGCAGTGATCCGTCAAATGTGCGATCCACAAAATACCGGGATTCCTCTGCCTGCACCTGTTCCTTTGGAATTAAAACAGAAACCGTTGCATCCTCATTGGCAATGTATCCTTTTTCACACATTTTCCGTACAACCGTATAAGTCGTGGATTTTTTCCAGCCAAGCTGTTCCTGACATAACTTTACAAGTTCCCCGGAGTTGACGGGGGCATGCTCCCATACGACACACATAAACCGGTAATCACTGTCACATAATTTTATATATTCCATCTTTTTCTCCTTCACAGGTTTATAGCTATCAACCTGTTTTCAGTTTATTCTTATAAACCTCAAATGTCAAGGTCTATTTTTATAAACTGCGAGAAATGTCAGAAAAATACGATGGAAAATGTTTGAACTCACCTTTTTAAAAAGTTATAATAAACGCAAAAGGCGATTGTGAAATCGCCCAAAATAAATAACTCAAAAGGAGGACATGTTATCGTGGAAAAAGTACGTTACATGATTTCCGATGCCGCCGCACTGGCCGGTGTGGAAACCCATGTGTTACGTTACTGGGAAGAAGAACTCGACCTGACCATCCCGCGAAACGAGATGGGACATCGATACTATACACGAGAAAACATACAGGAATTTCAAAAAATCAAAGAACTAAAAGAAAAAGGATATCAGCTAAAAGCAATCCGCATGATATTACATAATAAAAAACCGGAAGCTTCCGGTATTTCCTTGCCGGATTCTGTTGCCACTGATCCGTTGCCCACATGTAACCGGGAACATCATCCCACAGCTGCAGCCAAACCGGATCGACAGAACGCAGATAAAACCAACCTGCCTGTAAATACCCTTTCCGCAGAAGAACGCATGGCACAATTTCGGGAGTTGATGAGTGACATTGTAGGGCACGCAATCGCACAGAATAACGAAGCTCTCACACTCGATATCAGCAAAGAAATCCGTGAAACCGTCCTGAAAGAAATGAACTATCTCATCCGGGAACAAAACGATATGACGGAGGAACGCTACCGCCAGTTAAGTGCAGAAATTCGTGGAAAATTGCAGAAAAAACATACCTTATTTTCCAAAAAGGAAAAGGTTCCCAAAATGAAAACATCAAAAAAAGAAAAGAACCGGAAAAATGTATTAAATCCGGTCTGATTGATTTCAGCATTGACCTGACATTAAACGGTTCCATATATAAAATAAAACAAGCCTGCGGAAGGATTGCCATAGAAAAGTTAATACAAAGAAACGCCAAAACCGACATTTGCCGGAATTGGCGTTTCTTATATTAGGGACTTATTTTACAGCTCCTTTAATCAATCATATCATTCTGGAATTTTGATAAATGCTCATACGGCAAAATCAGCCGCCCCCGAAAAAGACCACATCCATCATTCATAAGGCTATTATTCACTGCCGTAAACATATTTACATCTACCCCTGACAGATCAAGATCCTGTAACAATCTACAACGCTCATAAGCCTCGTCAAAATAAATACAGCCGCCTTGTAAAATCGCATCTCTCCGTCCTCTGGAAGTTTCCTGTTTTTTTTCATAAAATAAATGATTCGCTACTCCAATTTCTGCAATATCATCCATCTCTTTTGTTCTAAGCTGCATTTCCATATAACACCGGGCACTGTTGTCAAAAAACGTTATATGAAGCGAACGATATGAATTTGTACTTTCCCCATCAATATAATCCCTGTAATATGGGCGCACAACATCATCCAATAGTAAAGAATTACTTCTTTTAACCCCACCTGTCGGCTCTGCCGTAAATCCACGTTCTTCCAAAAATTGTGGCAATACATTGGCAATCCGATATAAATACCTGATCTCTTCCTTCTTGCGATCCTGTTTTTGTTTCATATGACACCGTGGCATGGAAATCACAATACGGTACGCGATCAAATCACGAAAACAGTTCAAACGCTCCTTGATTTCTGACACAGACGGATATGATCCATTCTTTTCATAATAATCGTATATGTATTCCACAATATATCCATTAAACTTTCCCTCTGCGCGAATCAACGACTTAATTCGTCCCTTGAAAGTAAAAGATAAATATGGATATTCCTGTGCCATATATTTATAAAACTCACGAATCTTCTGCGATTGCGAAGTCAGGAAATCATTGTGTTCCAAAAGTTTCATAATCTGTATCAAAAAGTTACAATGTACTAAATCCACTTCATTATGTTTCTGTACCGCCGAAATACGTAAATCCGCTATGTATTTTTTTAAAATGCGAAGAACTGTATCCCCCGAATATAAGTAATCATTCAATGTAATCATATTTTCCCCATCCTAAAAAGTCGCGGTGCCGAGGCACCGCGATCCGCAAGATTATGTAATTGCAAGCTGATGTTTTACTTTACTCATATCAGATTCTAACACCGTCACGCGAATGGCAAGCAATTCTTTTTCATCATCTACTTTGCGTGCTTCCCTCAAATTACGCACTAAATCACAATGCCCTTCTGCAATCCGTCTGATATTTACATTTGTTTCATTTTCAATTACCAATTCCAAACCGGTAACCTTTTCATCCAGTACCGTAAACTTCTGATC
>UMAK01001121.1_pt1 | contig 11258 bp, 5 predicted proteins | sample 1963681 | NCBI WGS metagenome assembly UMAK01 (sample SAMEA4835913, study PRJEB28245) | human gut metagenome | biome: gut microbiome; material: fecal sample | place: Denmark | collected 2008 | reverse complement strand
GTACGGTATCGAACCTGCTGCTGCAGCTGTTGCTGTTGCTGGTCCTGCTGCTGGTGGTGCTGCTGCCGCTGCAGAAGAGAAGACTTCTTTCGATGTTGTATTGAAAGCAGCTGGTGCTAATAAATTAGCTATCGTTAAGTTAGTTAAAGAGTTAACAGGTCTTGGCTTGAAAGAGGCTAAGGATATGGTAGATAGCGCTCCTAGTGCAATCAAGGAAGGTATCGCTAAAGCTGATGCTGAGGCATTGAAGAAACAGTTGGAAGAGGCTGGAGCTGAAGTTGAGCTTAAATAGTATTTATAACCTGGTTTCCAGGTGATTTGGTTAAGAGTCTCCGACTACGAAGACTCTTAACCTTTTTGTGTCTATAATTTCAATAAGTTCAATAAATTCCTTACTAGATGTCTTCAACAGCTGAAAACCAAAGAGTTAATTTTGCTTCGATAAAGAATCAGTTCCCGTATCCGGACTTTCTCGAAGTTCAATTGAAGTCGTTCCAAGACTTTCTTCAACTTGACACTCCTCCTGAAAAGAGAAAGAAGGAGGGATTGTATAAGGTATTTGCCGAGAATTTCCCGATTGCGGATACCCGTAACAATTTTGTGTTGGAGTTCTTAGATTACTATATAGATCCGCCTCGCTATACGATTGACGAATGTATTGCTCGCGGGTTAACCTATAGCGTGCCTTTAAAAGCGAAGTTAAAACTGTACTGTACGGACCCGGATCATGAGGACTTCGATACGGTGATCCAAGATGTATACTTGGGTCCGATCCCGTATATGACGGACAGAGGTACTTTCGTGATCAACGGCGCCGAGCGTGTTGTCGTGTCTCAGCTGCACCGTTCTCCGGGCGTATTCTTCGGACAAAGCACGCACGCAAACGGAACGAAGTTGTACTCCGCACGTATTATCCCGTTCAAGGGGTCATGGATCGAGTTCGCTACGGACATCAACAATGTGATGTACGCTTACATCGACCGTAAAAAGAAATTGCCTGTAACTACTCTTTTGAGAGCTATTGGTTTTGAAAGCGATAGAGATATTCTTGAAATCTTCAACCTTGCGGAAGAGGTGAAGGTAACGAAAGCAAACCTGAAGAAGTTTATCGGACGTAAGCTGGCCGCTCGTGTTTTGAAGACTTGGGTGGAGGATTTCGTAGATGAGGATACCGGTGAGGTGGTTTCTATTGAACGTAACGATGTTATCATCGACCGTGAGTCTGTACTGGATAGCGACAATATCGAGGCTATCTTGGATTCAGGCACGCAAAATATCTTGTTGCATCGTGAGGACCAGAATTTGTCCGACTATGCTATCATATATAATACGCTCCAGAAAGACCCGAGTAACTCCGAGAAGGAAGCTGTGTTGTATATCTACAGACAGTTGAGAAATGCGGAACCGGCTGATGAGGCTAGCGCACGCGAGGTTATCACGAACCTGTTCTTCTCAGAGAAACGTTATGATCTGGGTGAGGTGGGACGTTACAGGATCAACAAGAAGTTAGGCCTTACTACAAGCGCTGATGTTAAGGTTTTGACTAAAGAAGATATTATCGAGATCATCAAGTACCTGATCGAGTTGATCAACTCGAAGGCTATCGTGGATGATATCGACCACTTAAGCAACCGTCGTGTACGTACGGTTGGCGAGCAATTGTATAACCAGTTCGGTATTGGTTTGGCTCGTATGTCACGTACAGTTCGTGAACGTATGAACGTTCGCGATAATGAGGTGTTTACTCCGATTGATTTGATCAATGCGAAGACGATTTCTTCCGTGGTTAACTCTTTCTTCGGAACGAATGCCTTGTCTCAGTTCATGGACCAGACGAACCCGTTGGCGGAGATCACGCACAAGCGTCGTTTATCAGCCCTAGGTCCGGGAGGTTTGTCTAGAGAGCGTGCCGGATTCGAGGTTCGTGACGTTCACTATACGCACTATGGTCGTCTTTGTCCGATTGAGACCCCGGAAGGTCCGAACATCGGTTTGATCTCTTCTTTATGTGTATACGCTAAGATCAACGATCTTGGTTTCATCTCGACTCCGTACCGTAAGGTGGCAGATGGAAAGGTCGACTTCTCTGAGGAAGGCTTGCAATACTACACGGCGGAGGAAGAGGAAGAGTTGACAATCGCTCAAGGTAACGCTCCATTGGATGATAACGGTAAGTTTATTCGTGATAAGGTGAAGGCTCGTTTCGAGGCTGACTTTCCGGTTGTTCCTCCTTCTGAGCTTGACTTGATGGACGTGGCTCCGCAGCAGATCGCTTCTATCGCGGCTTCACTGATCCCGTTCTTGGAACATGATGACGCTAACCGTGCGTTGATGGGATCTAACATGATGCGTCAGGCAGTTCCTTTGTTGCGTACGGACGCTCCGATTGTTGGTACCGGTATTGAGGCGCAGGTTGCCCGTGACTCCCGTACTCAGATCATGGCTGAGCGTGAGGGCGAGGTTGTGTTCGTTGATGCTACTTGTATCAAGATTAAATATGACCGCACGGAGGACGAGGAATTCGTTAGCTTCGAGGATGCGGTTAAGACATATAATATCCCGAAATGGCGTAAGACCAACCAGAGCACGACGGTCGATTTGAAACCGATCTGTCATCGCGGACAACGTGTGAAAGCCGGCGATATCCTTACCGAGGGTTACTCAACCCAGAAAGGCGAGCTTGCTTTGGGACGTAACGTGAAGGTGGCTTACATGCCTTGGAAGGGTTATAACTATGAGGATGCTATCGTGTTGAACGAGCGTATGGTTCGCGAGGACTTCTTTACGTCTGTTCACGTTGACGAATACATCCTTGAGGTACGTGAGACAAAGCGTGGTATGGAGGAATTGACTTCCGATATCCCTAACGTCAGCGAAGAGGCTACCAAGGATTTGGATGAGAGAGGTATCGTTCGTGTAGGTGCTCGCATCGAGCCGGGTGATATCTTGATTGGTAAGATCACTCCGAAAGGTGAGTCTGATCCATCTCCGGAGGAAAAGTTGTTGCGTGCTATCTTCGGTGATAAGGCGGGTGATGTGAAGGATGCTTCCTTGAAGGCTACTCCGTCTTTGCGCGGTGTGGTTATCGAGACCGCTTTGTTCTCGAAGGCTGTCAAGAAACGTAAATCCAGATTGACTGATAAGGCGATCTTGCCGAAGTTGGACGAGGAATACGAAGAAAAGATGGCTAGCTTGAAGACTTTGTTAGTTGATAAGTTGTTAGTGCTTACAAACGGCAAGGTTTCTCAAGGTGTTAAAGACTATATGAATACGGAGATTATCGCTAAGGGTGCTAAGTTTACCCGCAAATCTCTGGAAGAATTGGATTATAACTCCATCCAAGTAAGCAAGTGGACGGCAGACGCTCAGAAGAATGAGTTGATCAAACAGGTTATCTTGAATTATTTGAAGAAGTACAAGGAGCTTGACGCTGAGTTGAGACGTAAGAAGTTCGACTTGACGATCGGTGATGAGCTGCCGACAGGTATCGTACAGATGGCTAAGGTTTATATCGCCAAGAAACGTAAGATTCAGGTAGGTGATAAGATGGCCGGTCGCCACGGTAACAAGGGTATCGTATCAAAGATCGTTCGTCAGGAGGATATGCCGTTCTTGGAAGACGGTACTCCGGTGGATATCTGCTTGAACCCGCTGGGTGTGCCTTCTCGTATGAACTTGGGACAGATTTTCGAGGCCGTGTTGGGTTGGGCCGGACGTGAGTTGGACGTTAAGTTCGCTACTCCGATCTTCGATGGCGCGACTTTGGATGATTTGAATGAATGGACAGACAAGGCTGGTATTCCTCGCTATGGTAAGTCTTACTTGTATGATGGTGGTACTGGTGAGCGTTTCGATCAACCTGCTACGGTGGGTGTGACTTACTTCTTGAAGTTGGGCCACATGGTTGACGATAAGATGCATGCCCGTTCAATCGGTCCGTATTCTTTGATTACGCAACAGCCGTTAGGTGGTAAGGCACAGTTCGGTGGTCAGCGTTTCGGAGAGATGGAGGTTTGGGCACTGGAAGCCTTCGGTGCCGCTCATGTTCTTCAGGAAATTCTTACGATTAAGTCTGATGACGTTGTAGGACGTTCGAAGGCTTATGAGGCGATCGTGAAGGGTGATCCGATGCCACAGCCGGGTATCCCTGAATCTCTGAATGTATTATTGCACGAGTTGAGAGGACTTGGTTTGAGTTTCACTCTGGATTAATTCAATAACAATAAAGAAGTAGGTGGGCTACGGCCCGTCTACTTTATCTATTGATAACTCTTTATAAATAAATAATATGGCCTTTAGAAAAGAAAACAAGATAAAGAGTAACTTTTCAAAAATAACCATCGGTCTGGCATCCCCTGAGGAGATCCTAGAGAACTCCAGCGGTGAGGTTTTGAAACCGGAAACAATTAACTATCGTACGTATAAGCCTGAGCGTGACGGTTTGTTCTGTGAGCGTATCTTTGGTCCGATCAAGGACTATGAGTGCCATTGCGGTAAGTACAAGCGTATCCGTTACAAAGGTATTGTCTGCGATCGTTGTGGAGTGGAAGTTACGGAAAAGAAAGTTCGTCGTGAACGTATGGGACACATCCATTTGGTGGTTCCTGTTGCCCATATTTGGTATTTCCGTTCTTTGCCTAATAAAATCGGTTACTTGCTAGGTCTTCCTACCAAGAAACTGGATTCCATCATCTATTACGAACGCTACGTCGTGATCCAGCCGGGTTGCGTAGACACGGTCGGTGAGTTAGACCTATTATCTGAGGAGGAATATCTGGATATTTTGGATAGCCTTCCAAGAGAAAATCAATTGCTAGAGGATACGGATCCGAATAAGTTCATCGCTAAGATCGGCGCTGAGGCTGTTTATGATCTGTTGGCTCGCTTGGACTTGGATTCTCTTTCTTATGAGTTGCGTCACCGTGCGAACACGGACACATCTCAACAGAGAAAGAACGAGGCCTTGAAACGCCTTCAGGTGGTTGAGTCTTTTCGTGCGTCCAGAGGTCGTAACAAACCGGAATGGATGATCATGAAGGTGATCCCGGTGATCCCTCCCGAACTGCGTCCGTTGGTTCCGTTGGACGGTGGCCGTTTCGCTACTTCTGACTTGAATGATTTATATCGTCGTGTTATTATCCGTAATAACCGTTTGAAACGATTGATCGATATTAAGGCTCCGGAAGTGATCTTACGTAATGAGAAACGTATGCTTCAGGAGGCCGTGGACTCTTTGTTTGACAACTCTCGTAAATCGAGCGCTGTTAAGACAGACGCCAATCGTCCGTTGAAGTCCTTGTCCGACAGTTTGAAAGGTAAACAAGGTCGTTTCCGTCAGAACTTGTTGGGTAAGCGTGTTGACTACTCCGCTCGTTCGGTTATTGTCGTAGGTCCGGAATTAAAGATGCACGAGTGCGGTTTGCCGAAGAATATGGCTGCCGAGCTTTATAAGCCTTTCGTTATCCGTAAATTGATCGAACGCGGTATCGTGAAGACGGTGAAATCTGCCAAGAAGATCGTTGACCGTAAGGAACCGGTTGTTTGGGATATTTTGGAGTACGTAATGAAAGGTCACCCGGTATTATTGAACCGTGCACCGACATTGCACCGTTTGGGTATCCAAGCGTTCCAGCCGAAATTGATCGAGGGTAAGGCTATCCAGTTGCACCCGTTGGCATGTACGGCATTCAACGCCGACTTCGACGGTGACCAGATGGCTGTTCACTTGCCGTTAGGTAATGAGGCTGTTTTGGAAGCTCAAATGTTGATGTTGGCTTCACACAATATCTTGAACCCCGCGAATGGTGCTCCTATTACCGTACCTTCTCAGGATATGGTGCTTGGTTTGTATTATATTACCAAGTTGCGCAAGGGTACACAAGGCGAAGGTTTGACTTTCTATGGTCCGGAAGAGGCTACGATCGCTTACAATGAGAAGAAGTTGGATATCCATGCTCCGATCCATGTTTACGTGGAGGATTTGGATGCGAACGGTAACTTGGTGAAGACGATGGTAGAGACTTCTGTAGGTCGTTTGATGGTAAATGAGTTTGTTCCGAAAGAGATTGGTTATGTAAACGAGGTGTTGGGTAAGAAGTCTCTTCGCGACATCATCGGTCGGGTAATCAAGGCTTGTGGCGTAGCTCGTACCGCTCAGTTCTTGGATGATATCAAGAACTTGGGTTACTATATGGCATTTAAGGGTGGTCTGTCTTTCAACTTGGCCGATGTGCTTATTCCTGCTGAAAAAGATGCGTTGGTTCAGAAGGGATATGAGGAGGTTGAGCAGATCATGGCTAACTATAATATGGGTTTCATTACCAACAACGAGCGTTATAACCAGATCATTGATACTTGGACACACGTTAATAGTAACTTGTCTAATATCTTGATTAAGCAATTAACGGCGGATAACGATGGATTCAACTCAATCTACATGATGATGGATTCCGGTGCCCGTGGTTCTAAGGAGCAGATTCGTCAGTTGTCCGGTATGCGTGGTTTGATGGCGAAACCGCAGAAGAGTGGTGCAGAAGGTGGTCAGATTATCGAGAACCCGATCCTTTCTAACTTTAAGGAAGGTTTGTCCGTGTTGGAGTACTTTATCTCTACTCACGGTGCTCGTAAAGGTTTGGCTGATACCGCTTTGAAGACTGCCGACGCCGGTTACTTGACTCGTCGTTTGGTTGACGTCTCTCACGACGTGATCGTAAACGAGGAAGACTGTGGTACATTGCGTGGCTTGGTTTGTACGGAATTGAAGAATAACGAGGAGGTGATCGCTTCCTTGTATGAGAGAATCTTAGGTCGTGTATCTGTTCACGATGTGATCCATCCGATTACGGGCGAGGTTATCGTTCGTTCCGGTGAGGAAATCCGTGAGGATGCCGCTAAGGCAATCCAAGACTCTCCGATCGAGAGCGTCGAGATTCGTTCCGTATTGACTTGTGAGTCTAAGAAGGGTGTCTGCGCTAAGTGCTATGGACGTAACTTGGCTACGAACCGCATGGTTCAGAAGGGTGAGGTTGTCGGTGTAATTGCCGCGCAGTCTATCGGTGAGCCGGGTACACAGTTGACGTTGCGTACATTCCACGTCGGTGGTATCGCATCCAACATCGCAACAGAGAATAGTATTACATCTAAATATGATGGTATTTTAGAGATCGACGAGCTTCGTGCTGTTGAGGCGGTAGACGAGGTGAGCGGAAAGAAACATTTGGTAGTAGTAAGCCGTTTGGCTGAAATGCGCATTGTTGATCCGAACACGAAGATCGTGTTGTTGACTCATAATATACCTTATGGTTCTAAGTTGTTCTTCAACAACGGTGACTCAATTAAGAAGGGTGACGTGATCATCGAGTGGGACCCGTTCAATGCCGTAATCGTATCAGAGGTTTCCGGTAAGATCGAGTTCGAGAGTTTGGTAGAGAACGTAACTTACAAGGTTGAGAGTGATGAGACTACCGGTTTGAAGGAGAAGATCATCATCGAGTCTAAGGATAAGACGAAGGCTCCGGCCGCTCATATCGTGGATGAGAATGGTAATTACTTGAAGAACTACTCTTTGCCGTTGGGCGCTCACGTCGTGAAAGACAATGGTGATGTAGTGAAAGCTGGTGAGGTTTTGGTTAAGATCCCTCGTGCCGTAGGTAAGGCCGGTGATATCACCGGTGGTCTTCCTCGTGTAACCGAGTTGTTCGAGGCTCGTAACCCGTCTAACCCTGCTGTCGTATCTGAGATCGACGGAGAGGTAGGATTCGGTAAGATCAAACGTGGTAACCGTGAGATCACTGTAACGTCTAAGTTGGGTGAGGTTAAGAAATATATGGTTCCTCTGTCTAAACAATTATTGGTTCAGGAGAACGACTATATCCGTGCGGGTATGCCGCTATCAGACGGTGCTACCACTCCTTCGGATATCTTGGCGATCAAAGGTCCGACGGCTGTGCAGGAATATATCGTGAATGAGGTTCAGGATGTATACCGTCTACAGGGTGTGAAGATCAACGATAAGCACTTCGAGGTTATCGTTCGTCAGATGATGCGTAAGGTAGAGGTGGTTGATCCGGGAGATACTCGCTTCTTGGAGCAGCAGATTGTTGATAAGTTGGAGGTAATGGACGAGAACGATCGTATCTGGGGCAAGAAAGTTGTTACCGATCCGGGAGATTCTCAGACATTGCAGGCCGGACAGATCGTGACTGCGCGTAAGTTGAGAGATGAGAATAGTATGTTGAAACGCCGTGACCTTAAGTTGGTCGAGGTACGTGACGCTATTCCGGCTACAGCCAACCAGATCCTTCAAGGTATCACACGTGCCGCTTTGCAGACGAACAGCTTTATGTCCGCCGCATCTTTCCAAGAGACGACGAAAGTATTGAACGAGGCTGCTATCAACGGAAAGGTAGACCGTTTGGAAGGTTTGAAAGAGAACGTTATCTGTGGTCACTTGATTCCTGCCGGTACCGGTCAGCGTGAGTTTGATAAGCTGATCGTAGGTGCAAAGGATGAGTTCGATCGTATCTTCGCTAATCGCAAGAACGTGGTTGATTTCAATGCCATGGACAAAGATGATGAAGAATAGGAACGTTTAATAAACTATAAAGAAAGGCCGGCAGAGCAATCTGTCGGCCTTTTTTGTTCTTCCTTATTTGCTTAATAAATGGATAAACTTTATTTTTGCGAGGTAACAAAGACCATAGATAAATACTGAGACATATAAGAAACATATAATAATCAATATCATGAAGAGAATTTTACTTTGTTTAATGGTGGCTTTATTTGCCACTGGCTGCTTATTCGCTAAAAACAACGATGAGAAAATGAATGTAATGTCTTATAACATCCGTTACGATAATTCGGGTGATAAGGATAATCAATGGAAATTCAGAAGAGATTTCGCTGCTGATTTAGTGAAATTCCATGAGGCGGATGTGTTCGGTGCGCAAGAGGTCTTGAATAATCAGCTGAATGATTTGCTTGATCGTTTACCGGAATACGCTTATGTGGGTGTTGGTCGTGAGGATGGCAAGACGAAAGGGGAGTACGCTCCGATTTTCTATCGTAAGGATCGTTTCTCCGTTGAGAAAAGCGGTAATTTCTGGTTAGCCGAAGATATAAATGCCGTTGGTAAGAAAGGTTGGGACGCCGCATGCGAGCGTGTAGCTACTTGGGCGATCTTGAAAGATAAGAATACAGGAAAGAAATTCTTCTTCTTGAATACGCACTTGGATCATATGGGGAAAGTGGCTCGTCATGAAGGAGCTTCTTTGGTGCTGGAGCAAGCGAAGAAATTATCCGAGAATTTGCCTATAATCGTGACTGGCGATTTCAATGCCGTGCCTTCTGATGAGCCGATACAAGTATTGACTAATCCGAGTGATCCTCGTCATTTGACTCATTCCCGCACGATCGCAGGGTTTACTTACGGCCCGGAATGGACGTTCCATGATTTTGGAAAGATCCCTTACGACAAGCGTGAATGGATCGATTATATCTTCGTGAAAGGGAATATCAAGGTATTGCGTCATGGTGTATTGACTGAAACGTTGAATAATCTGTTCCCATCCGACCATTGCCCGGTAATCAGTACGTTGATACTCGAATAAAAAAGCTTTGTGTGTATGGGGAAAGTAGACGTATTGAAGGAAACTACCCCGCTTTCATCAGAAGATTGCTTCTTGGTCATGCAACGCCCGAAATCGGGGTTTAATTTTCCGTTACATGTACACATGGAATTTGAGTTGAACTATCTGGAGAATGCCGCTGGTGCTATCCGGATAGTTGGCGATTCGGTCGAGGAAATCGATGATCTGGATTTGGTGTTGATCGCGGGAGGAACGAAGCATGCTTACTCGAACCATAAGTGTCCGTGTAATGGGATCTTTGAGATAACGATACAATTTCATAAATCGTTATTTGATAGCTTAATCAATAGACGGCATTTCAAGACCATGAAGGATATGTTTGATAACGCTTCCAGTGGTCTTGTTTTCAGCCGGGAAATGATACTTGGCATTCAAGATAAATTAAGAATGTTGTCGAACGATAACAAGCCGGATTCTTTCAAGAACTTGTTGCGTTTGGTCGAGATTCTTAAGATTCTATCTTTGGATAAAGCAGCCCGTCGGTTGAATGCCGTGAACACGGTAAAGAACTATAATAATAACGATACCGATCGTTTAGATAGTATCATGTTATATTTACACGAAAATTATCAAAAACGTATCACCTTGTCGGAAGTGGCTAAGTTAACAAATATGAGCGATGCCTCATTGATGCGTTTCTTGAAGAAGTGGACGGGAAAGACATTTATCGATAACTTGAATGAGATCCGGGTAGCCGAGGCGGTATGCCGTTTGACCGATACAAGTGACAGTATTTCTGAAATATGTTACAGGTGCGGTTTTAATAATCTATCGAATTTCAACCGGGTATTCAAACGGCGTAGGGGGAGTACCCCTACAGAGTACAGGGAGAAATATTCCCGTTCGAGGTTTATAATTTAAAACATGATTTAAAGCATGTTTACATTGATTTGCGTCAAGTGTTGATGATATAGTATTATTTATTGCACATATAGTATTTGGTGGTCTTTGCTAAAGCCCTTACTTTTGTAAAGTTCAAGTGAAAGAGATTAGCACTTAGACAAAACAAACCTTAACTAAAACGCCAAAACCAATTATATCAAACACAAAAGGTATTTTTACATTGGTCTAAAGAATTGAGAATTAAAAACACAACTAGAAAACGACTGCCTGAGAAGGTAGTCGTTTTTGCATTTATAGTCTTCAACCCCTTTGTAACCCGGAATAAATATGTATATTTGTCTTCGCAATTTTTAATCACCATAAATTTAAAAGAAGAAAGTATGGAAAACAACAAACCTGCCAATAACGAGATTCAGATCGAGTTATCTGAAGAGATGGCACAAGGAACTTACGCCAATTTGGCTATTATATCTCATTCAAGCTCTGAATTTATCCTAGATTTCATCCGGGTGGTTCCGGGAGCTCCTAAGGCACAAGTAAAAAGCCGCGTAATCTTAACTCCGGATAACGCTCAACGTTTGTTATTCGCTTTGCAAGACAATATCAAGAAATTTGGGGAGCAACTTCAAGCAGGAAATAATAATAACAAAACAGCTAATTTTGAGGACTTCGCAGGTCCGACAGGAGAGGCTTAATAGATTTGTTTTCAGCCATAGAAAGAGTACTTTTCTACAAGAGTAGGGGAGTACTCTTTTATTGTTGGGATGG
>UMAK01016697.1_pt1 | contig 11337 bp, 7 predicted proteins | sample 1963681 | NCBI WGS metagenome assembly UMAK01 (sample SAMEA4835913, study PRJEB28245) | human gut metagenome | biome: gut microbiome; material: fecal sample | place: Denmark | collected 2008 | reverse complement strand
AGAATTCCTCCACAAAAACTACCCGGATGAAGCACTGGGCATCCTGACCTATCAGGCCGATGGCGGTTTGACCAGCCTGCGTGCAAACCCCCTTAAGGCCAGCGCTGCGCAGCTGTGTGCGCTGCTTACAGAGCAGGGCGCAGCAGAGGTGCGGCAGGGCATCGTGCCCGGCAGTGTGCTGGCACGGTTCGCGGGCAGCCCGGCGGACAACGAGCTGTTCCGGCAGGGGTACTATCATGTAGAGGGGCAGGCCAGCCAGCTGGCAGCCCTTTGCGTGGGCGCAGCCCCCGGTGAAACGGTGCTGGACCTGTGCGCTGCCCCCGGCGGCAAGACGATTTTGCTGGCCGAGCAGATGCAGGGCACAGGAACACTGTACAGTTGCGATGCAGCCGAAAACCGTGTGGGGCTGATCCGCACCGCGGTAGACCGCATGGGCTTTACCGGGGTGCATACCCTTTGTAATGATGCCACCAAACCGAACCCTGCACTGCCCATGGCAGACCGCATCCTGACGGATGTGCCTTGCAGCGGCTTGGGCATTCTGGCAAAAAAGCCGGATCTCCGCTATAAAAAGCTGGAAGCTGCCCGGCAGGCAGAGCTGCTTGCCACGCAGGCGGCAATTCTGGATACCGCTGCGGCGCTGCTCAAGGCGGGCGGGCAACTGGTCTACTCCACCTGCACCATCGACCCGGCAGAAAATCAGCAGCAGATCGCAGCCTTTTTGCAGCGCCACCCGGAATTTGCGGTCTGCGCACCGGATGTGCCGCTGCCCGCCGGAATGACGGCAGGGGAGTACGGCTGCCTCTCAGTGCCCACCCGCACCGGCATGGATGGTTTTTTCCTGTGTGTGCTGCAAAAAGCTGCCGGAACGCAATAACCACGACTCTCTGAGGGTCGTATCCTGTTATAGGAGAACAGAATGGAACAAAAACGCTGTATTTCTTCCCTGACGCTGGCAGAGCTGACCGCAGAGCTGAAAGCTCTGGGGCAGCCGGGCTTCCGGGCAAAGCAGATCTTCCACTGGGTGCATCAGAAGCTGGTCACCGAATTTTCTGCCATGACCGACCAGCCCAAGACCCTGCTGGCAAAGCTGGAAGAAACCTTTTATATCGCTGCACCGCAGATCGAGCGCCGTCAGGAGGCTAAAGACGGTACTGTGAAGTATCTGCTGCGCATGGCCGACGGCAACTGCATTGAGACTGTTGTTATGCGTTACCACTACGGCAATACCGTGTGCGTATCCACACAGGTGGGTTGCCGCATGGGCTGCCGGTTCTGCGCCTCCACACAGGCGGGGCGGGTGCGCAACCTTGAAGCAGGCGAGATCTGCTCCGAGATCTACACCGCCCAAAAGGATATCGGAGAGCGTATCTCGCATATCGTGCTTATGGGCATCGGCGAGCCGCTGGATAACTTTGACGAGGTAATGCGCTTTTTGGAAAACATCACCTCGCCCGAGGGCGTCAATATCGGCATGCGCAATATCAGCCTTTCTACTTGCGGCCTTGTACCCAAGATCGACCAGCTGGCGGAGAAAAAGCTGCAGCTTACCCTTTCCATCTCGCTGCACGCACCTACCAACCAGATCCGCAGCAGCATGATGCCGGTCAACGATGCCTACCCGGTGGAGCAGCTGATCCAGACGGTGCGCCGGTATCAGGAGACCACCGGCCGCCGGGTCAGTTTTGAATATTCCATGGTGCGCGGTGTCAATGATTCTGATGTCTGCGCAAAGCAATTGGCAGACCTGATCCGGGGCATGGGCGCGCATGTAAATCTGATCCCCATCAACCCGGTGGACGGCAGCCCGTATTCCGCTACGGATGCAGCCAATGTGCGCCGGTTCCAGCAAAAGCTTGAAAGCCTTGGCGTAAACGCTACGGTGCGCCGCCGCCTTGGCAGCGAGATCAGTGCCGCCTGCGGCCAGCTACGCCGCGACGAAATGAACGGCAAGGCATAAATAGAGGGAGAAACCTATGAAACTTGCAGGAAAAACGGATGTAGGACGCGTCCGGCAGGACAATCAGGATGACTACCGTGCCGGGGAGCTGCCCGGCGATGCAGCCTGGGCGCTGGTGTGCGATGGCATGGGCGGCGCACGCGGCGGGCGGGAAGCCTCGCAGTGTGCATGCAGCGTCATCGAGCGCTGCTTTCAGGAGCAGTACAGCCAGTGCATCCCCGGCGAAGAGGAGACTTTTTTAAAGAAGGCGCTGCTCAGTGCCAACCGCTATGTGTTCCAGAAGGCGCTGCGGGAGGAGTCTCTGGCCGGTATGGGTACCACCGCTGTCTGCGCTCTGGTGCGCGGCGGCAATGCTTATCTGAGCCACGCGGGCGATTCCCGCGCCTATCTGTACCGGGATGGTAAACTGGCGCAGCTGACCCACGACCACTCCTATGTACAGGAGCTGGTGGACTGCGGCACTATTACGCAGGAGCAGGCAGAGCATCACCCACAAAAAAACATCATTACCCGGGCACTGGGCGTGGACTACCGGCTGGAGCCGGAGTTCACCACCGTAGCGCTGCAGGCAGGGGATGTTCTGCTGCTGTGCACGGACGGTCTGACCAATGCTGTGCCTATGGAGCAGCTGGAACAGCTGCTGCGCAGCGGGTCTTTTTACGACCTGCCGGATGCTCTGATCCGCACCGCTAACGAAAACGGCGGCCCGGACAACATCACCGCCCTGCTGGTGGGGATAGAGCCGATGGAGGTGCGCCATGGATAACCTGATCGGTAAAAGACTGGACGGCCTGTACGAGGTGCAGGAGCTGATCGGCTCCGGCGGTATGGCCAATGTATATAAGGCGGTCATGCGGGGGCAGAACGGCCCTGTGCCCGCCGGGACTGTTGTGGCCGTTAAGGTGCTGCGGCAGGAGTATATGCACGACCCGGATCTTGTGCGCCGCTTTAAAAACGAATCCAAGGCCATCTCGCTGCTGAACCACCCCAATATTGTTAAGGTGTACGATGTCTCGGTTAACGACCATCTGCAGTATATCGTCATGGAATATGTGGACGGCATGACGCTGCGGGAGTACCTCAACGAGCGGGGCGGCAAGCTTTCCAGCCGGGAAACTGTGCACTTCATTTCCCAGATCCTCAAGGCGCTGGAGCATGCCCACGCCAACGGCATCGTGCACCGGGATATCAAGCCCCAGAACATTATGCTGCTGGATAACGGCCAGCTGCGCATGATGGACTTCGGCATCGCCCGTATTTCCCGGGCAGATAACCAGATGCTGGCCGGCAAGGCGATGGGCAGCGTGCATTATATCAGCCCGGAGCAGGCAAAAGGGGACGAGACCGACTGCACCAGTGACATTTACTCGGTAGGCGTCATGATGTACGAGATGCTCTCCGGTCATCTGCCCTTTGATGCCGATGATGTGGTGGAGGTCGCCATCAAGCAGATCTCGGACGAGCCCCGCTCGCTGCATGAACTGGCACCGGAGGTGCCCTATGCGCTGGTGGAGATCACCGAAAAGGCCATGGCGAAGCTCCCTCAGAACCGCTACCCCTCGGCACGGGCAATGCTGGAAGCACTGGATACCTATGTGCAGAACCCTTCCGTGCTGTTTGAATATCAGTATATTACAGAAGAAGCACCCGAAAAGGTGGTGAAACGTACCATGAACCAGAACCGCGCGATCCGTCAGAACGAACAACCAGCCCCCCGCAAAAACGGCAAAAGCAGGTCGGGTAAAAAGCGCCGTACCGTCTTTTTGCCGGCATTGTTCGGCATCACCATTGCCTTTGCACTGGCCTGCATGGCACTGTGCTGGATGATCCTGAACGATTCCTCCAATCTGATGAACAACAAGGCCGATGTCACCCTTGGAGACTATATCGGCATGACCAAGGATCAGGCCATGGCCACGGATCAGATCGCATCCGGCCAGATCTCCCCGGAGTGGGAAGAAGAGTACAACAGCAACTATGCTGCCGGTTATATCTATAAGCAGTCGCCGGTGTCCGGCCGCACCGTCCGCGAGGGACAAAGCGTGACTTTGACCGTCAGTCTGGGCACCCAGTATGTCACTGTGCCGGATCTGACCAACTATGTGCAGACCGACGCAGAGCAGCAGCTCAAGGCACTGGGCGTTTCGGTGCTGGTCACGCAGGCTGTGGATACCACCGTGGCCTCCGGTGCGGTCATCCGCACCGACCCTGCCGCCGGTACGCAGGTAGCGGCAGGCTCTACGGTCATTCTTTATATCAGCCGTCCGCAGGTGTCCACCACCACCAAAGTGCCCTCCCTTACCGGCATGAGCGTGAATGATGCCCGCACCCTGCTGGTGCAGAATCATCTGGGTCTTGGCAGCCAGAGCGAAGAATACAGCGACCAGCCCGCAGGTACGGTGCTCAGCCAAAGCCCTGGGGCAGGTACTACTGCAAAACTGAACAGCCGCGTAAACGTTGTGGTCAGCGCGGGCGCTGCACCGGCACAGGAACCGGAGCAGCCGGGTAGCGATGGCACTTCCGGCACCACGGGCGAAGGCTCTACCGGCGGCGAGAGCACCGGCGGCAGCAGCGAGTCGAGCTCCAGCAGCAGCTCCACAGGCGGCGGTATTCTGGACTGGTGGTCCTCGCTGCTGGGCTGACGGAGGATGTGCATGAACGGTTATATCGTAAAAGGCATTGGCGGCTTTTACTATGTAAAAACGCCGGATGGCATCGTGGAGTGCAAGCCCCGCGGCATCTTCCGCAAGCAGAAGATCACCCCTGTGGCAGGAGATGAGGTAACGCTGGAGACCGAAAATGGTGCGGCGGTCATTGCACAGATCGCCCCCCGTAAAAACGTTTTTGTGCGCCCGCCGGTGGCAAATCTGGATGTGCTGTTCCTTGTGGCCAGCACTACCCAGCCCACCCCCAGCACCTTGGTGCTGGATAAGCTTTCCGCCATTGCGGTGGATAAGGGCGTACAGCCGGTGGTGGTGTGCACCAAAAGCGACCTTGCCGAGGCGGATTTTCTGGCTAACGCCTACGCAAAATCCACCCTGCCGTTTATCCGTATCGACTACGAAAGCGGTGCCGGGCTGGACGAAGTGAAGCAGTGGATCAACGGCAGGATGTGCGCCTTTTGCGGCAACTCCGGTGTGGGTAAATCCACCCTGCTGAACGCACTGCTACCGGACGCTGCCCGCGAGACCAGCACCATCAGCCAGAAGTTGGGACGCGGCCGCCACACCACCCGTGAGGTGACCGTCTTTGAAGCCTACGGCGGACGCATTGCCGACACCCCGGGTTTTGCCAGTCTGGAAGCCAACCGCGCCGGATTCATCCCCAAGGAGAATCTGGAGCACGCCTTCCCGGAATTTGGCCCTTATCTGGGTCAGTGCCAGTTTACCGGCTGCTCCCACCGCAGCGAAAAAGGTTGTGCTGTGCGGGCAGCGCTGGCAGAGGGCAAGCTTTCCAAGACCCGGTACGACAGCTACTGCGCCATGTACAACGAGGTAAAGGATGTCAAGGACTGGCAGCGCCCGAAAGTGTAAAACGGAAGGAAGAATAAAATGTCCCGTTGTGTGATCCTTTCCGCCTGCCCGGTGCAGCCGGAACTTAAGCACCTGCTGCGCAGCGATGATTTTATCATTGCCTGCGATGCAGGCTACCGCAACTGTGAACGGCTGGGCTGCAAGCCGGATATCATTGTAGGCGATTTTGATTCCGCTCCCTGTCCGCAGCAGAATGCGGACGATATCGTTGTGTTGCCCCACGTCAAGGACGACACCGATACCGAGTATGCCGCAAAGCTCGCGGCGCAAAAGGGCTTTGACGAGGTGCTTTTGCTGGGTGCACTGGGCGGCAGACGGGTGGAGCATACCCTTGCAAACCTGTGCACTGGTCTTGGGCTGGAGCAGCGCGGCATCCGTGCCGCCTTGCAGGACGAGCGCTCCCGCATCACCTTTGTGCTGCCGGGCGAGAGCCGCTGCTACCCCAAGGAGGAGTTTTTCTACTTCTCGGCCTTTCCCATGGAGGGGCGCGCCGAGGGTGTGTACGAAAAAGGCTCCTTCTATGAGCTGGAAGATGCCGTGCTCACAGCAGGCTATCCGCTGGGTGTAAGCAACGAGTACGCCGAAGGCTCAAGCTGCATCACCGTCAGCACCCGGCAGGGTGCGCTTGTGGTGGTGGAGACCATCGCAGATTGAACCCTTCCCGGAACATTTTTGCCCATCAGACGCTATAATGGGGTAAACATGAGCGAAAGGCGGGGTGGAGATGCAGGTAGTGGTCATTCGCAGCCCGAAAGCGCTGTGCGGCATTCTGCGCAAGCTGTTCGGCATCCGCAAAGAGAACTGAATCCATAAAAGGCCGGTGTGTGGCAGCAGCTGCACACCGGCCTTTTGCTGTCGGCATACCGCCGCTTGCCGCTGCATACACTCTTACGGAAACGGACAGGGAAAGGAGCGCACTGCACATGGAACTGAAGATATTCCGGGACACGCTGCCGCAGGGCGGGGCGGGCTGTACCATAAAAGCAGAACTTCCGCTGGAGACTGAGATCCGCATTTCAGATGATCTGCCGCCGGTGGGCAAGCTGGTCAAGTGCTTTGTCCGCCCGGTGGTGCTGCAGCGGCAGTTGCAGCCGGGCAGACTTACCTTAGAGGGCTATCTGCGCTGCACAGTGTTTTATCAGAGCGAAAAAGAAAAAGGTCTGTGCCAGACCGAGCAAAAGCTGCCCTTCACCCGGCAACTGGAACTGCCGGAGCTTGCCTTTACGGCATGGACAGCCGTGGTGGAAGGGCAGACAGAGTACCTCAACACCCGCGCAGCAGACCCGCGCCGTATTGAGGTGCGGGGTGCCTATGGGCTGGTGGTCACGGTGCACACCCAATGCAAGACCGAGGTCATCACCGCACTGGCAGATGGCGGCATTGAGCAGCAGCTGCGTACATTGCAAGGTGTGCGCAGCGTGGCTGTGCTGGATAAGCTGGTTACCTTAGAGGGAGAGCTTGTCTTTGCAAAGCCCCCGGCGGCTGTACTGGATATTACCGGAAACGCCTGTGTGGCAGAGGTAAAGCTTCTTGCCGGAAAGGCTGTGGTCAAGGGGGAGCTGCGGGTGCAGTGTGCATGGCGGGCAGAAGGGGACACGGCCCTGCAAAGTCAGGCGGCGGCGCTGCCCTTCCAGCAGGTGATAGATTTAGAAGGTATTACCGAGGACTGCCGCTGCCTGTGCGTGGCAGAGCCGGTGGGCTTTACCCTGTCGCAGGCAGAAAGCGCCGCCGCCCAGCTGACGGCGAATGTCATGCTGCATCTGCGGGCATGGCGCAGCTACCAGCTGCAGGTGGCAGTGGATGCTTTTTCCACCAGATTTGAAACGGAGCTCACGCCGCAGCCGCTCGTTACAGAGCAGCTGCTCTGCACCCTGAACGATACCGCCACCGCCACAGGCTCCGGTCCGCTGCCGGATGCAGGGGCGCAGCTGCGGGCCTGCTTTGTGCACTATGGCCCTCAGCAGGCCGTCCCAAAAGGGGAGGGCTGGGTGCTTGCCGCAAAGGCGGTGGTAACAGCCCTTGCGGAGAATACCCTCGGTGAACTGGAAAGCTACGAGAAAACCTTAGAGGTCGCAGTCCCGCTGTCCGTCACGCCGCCGGAGGGAACGGTGCTTGTGCCGGAATGTTGGCTGAGCACCGAGAACGTGCAATGCACCTGTGCGGGCGGCACACTGGAAGCTACGATTACTGTCCGGGCAGAGGGCGCGATTTTAGGCTGCACCACCAGCCCGGTCATCGGCAGCATCACCCTTGGCGACCCGCTGCCCGACACCGACCCCGAGATCGCTCTGCGAATCTACTACGCGCAGGCCGGGGAGGAGCTGTTTGCAGTGGCCCGGCGGTTTCATGTAGCTCCGGCGCAGATCCTTGCGGCGAATCAGCTGGAAGAGGAGCTTACCAGTCTGCCGCAGGCACAGCGGCTGCTGATCCCGGTCACCTGAGCCGCAAACTTAACTGTACCCCTTTCCCGGATGGCACAAGCTGCCGCGCCGGGGAGGGGGATTCTTTTTGCCTGTGCCTGCGCAGAAAAAAGCAGTGCAAAGAATTACTAAAATTCTCTGTAAAGGGATATTTAAAATAAAACGAATCATCGATGTAAAATATAGTGAATATACGTTTAGTATCTTTTATAAGTGATTATAAATCAACGTACGGACTGTGCTGATATCGATTTCAAAATATGAGAACACCTCAAAAATACGATTTGTATTTAACGCTTTGCAGACCATCCATGGATGTGGTATACTAAGGAAGATGCAAATGCAAACGACTGCCGCTCGTCTGCTGTGTCCGGTGTACAGCACTGTTTCTGCCGGGAAAACAGCACGGTGGGCGGCAAAATGATATCGCAGGAGAGTGGAACATTTGGAACTGGAACAGGCTAAAAAGCGCGTGGAAGAGTTGCGCGCTGTTATTGAGAAAAACAACCGGCTTTACTACGATCAGGATGCGCCGGAGCTGGAAGATTTTGAATACGATGCCCTGACGCGGGAACTGAAGGAACTGGAAGCACAGTTTCCCCAGCTGGTCACAGCAACATCGCCTACCCAGAAAGTAGGCGGCACAGCCAGCAGCAAGCTGCCCAAGGTGACCCACGCTGTCAAGATGGAAAGCCTGCTGGATGCGTTCTCCTTCGATGAGCTGCGGGACTTTGACCGCCGCGTCCGCGAGTCCGGAGTAGATCCGGAATATGTCGTGGAGATCAAGATCGATGGTCTTTCCTGCAGCTTGGAGTACGAGAACGGGCAGCTTGTCCGTGCCTCCACCCGTGGTGACGGCGTGGTGGGCGAGGACGTTACCGCAAATGTGCGAGCCATCCGCAGCATCCCCAAGACCCTTAAAGACGCGCCGGAGTTTCTGGAAGTGCGCGGCGAGGTGTATATGCCCCACAAGGCTTTTCAGCACCTGTGCGCCGAGCAGGAATTACAGGGCGCTGCGCCCTTTAAAAACCCCCGCAATGCAGCAGCCGGATCTCTGCGGCAAAAGGACGCTCGCATCACCGGCAGCCGTGGGCTTTCTATCTTTGTGTTCAATGTGCAGCAGATCCGGGGTAAAACCCTGACCAAGCACTCCGAAAGTCTGGATTACCTCAAGAGCCTTGGCCTGCCTGTATCGCCACGCTACCATGTGGTGCATGATATCGAGGACGCCATTTCTGAGATCGAGAACATCGGCCAGAATCGTGCAAAACTGGATTTCGACATGGACGGTGCCGTTATCAAGGTGAACGATTTTGCCCAGCGGGAGCTGATGGGTTCTACTAACAAATTCCCGCGCTGGGCCATTGCCTTCAAATACCCGCCGGAGGTCAAGGAGACCACCCTGCGCAGCATCGAGGTGGCCGTTGGCCGCACCGGCGTGCTCACCCCCACTGCCTGCTTCGACCCGGTGTTTCTGGCCGGCACCACGGTAGCTCGCGCCACCCTCCACAACGAGGACTTTATCCGGCAGTTCGGGCTGTGCATCGGGGACACCATTCAGGTGCGCAAGGCGGGCGATATCATCCCAGAGGTCATCGGAGTCACCCATCATGCGGAGGACGCTGATCCCTACACCATGCCCACGGTCTGCCCCTCCTGCGGCGCGCCGGTGGTGCATCTGGAGGACGAAGCCGCCCTGCGCTGTGTGAACCCGGAGTGCCCGGCACAGGCGCTGCGCAATATCATCCATTTTGCCTCCCGGGATGCCATGGATATTGAGGGCTTGGGCGAGGCAGTGGCCACCCAGTTGGTGGAAAAGGAGCTGGTGCATTCTGCAGCAGATATCTACACGCTGACCCGGGAACAGCTGCTGGAGCTGGACAAATTCAAGGAGAAAAGCGCAGACAATTTGTTACAGGCCATTACTGCCTCCAAGCAGAACAATCTGGATAAGCTTTTGTTCGGCTTTGGCATCCGCAATATCGGCGATAAGGCAGCCGCGCTGCTGGCAGAACATTTCGGCACGCTGCAAGCCATCCGAGAAGCCACCGCAGAGCAGGTCAGTCAGATCGACGGTTTCGGCGGCGTGATGGCGCAGAGCGTGGTGGAATTCTTTGCCAAGGAAGGCACCACCGACCTTGTGCACCGTCTGGCAGACGCCGGGGTCAATATGCAGTGGAAGGGTGAGCCGAAGGGAGACAAGCTGGCAGGCAAAACGCTGGTTGTCACCGGTACGCTGGAGACGCTCTCCCGCAACGAAGCCGAGGCATTGATCGTGAAAAACGGCGGCAAAGCCAGCGGCTCCGTCTCCAAAAAAACAGCCTATGTGGTGGCCGGTGCGGCGGCGGGCTCCAAGCTGACCAAAGCGCAGGCGCTGGGCGTGCCGGTACTGACCGAACAGGAATTTCTTGCCATGCTGCAAGATGCCCCGGCAGAACCGGAAACGACTTAAATCGGCTTTCCTGAACGTCGAAATACAGATAATTTCAAAAGCTTCTGCAATGCTGTTGCAGGGGCTTTTTTGTTTTCTGATTCGCGGTTCTAAGAACGCACAAAGCGCATACAATGCTAGCACAAAGCTTTCGTGGAAGGAGAAACTAAAGTGGACGAGTATTACCGGGCCGTCAGAGCCCTTCCCGCTTGGCTGGCAGCGCCGCTGGCACAGCTGCCCGCACAAACAGTAGTGCATATACAGGAGCTGCGGCTGCGCACAGACTGCGCGGTCACATTTACCGTGCAGGGGCGGCAATGCCCCGCTTCTGCACTGCCGGGCTGTCCTCCGGCATTGGCTGCAATGCGGCTGGACACGCTGCAAATAGAGGAGATCTTCCACACCCTTTGCAACGGGTCGGTGCATACCCACGAAAGGGAACTTGCCGAGGGCTACCTGACCACTGTTGCCGGCAACCGCGTAGGCGTAGCTGGGCAGTTCGTGCAGCGGGAAGGGCAGTGCATTACCCTGCAAAAGGTCACATCGCTCAATCTGCGGATTGCACGCAGCTGCTACATTCACCTGCCGCTGGAGCTGGACAAGCTGCTGGAGCAGCATTTTACCGGGCTGCTGGTGGTGGGAGAACCCGGCAGCGGCAAGACCACCCTGCTGCGCACCATTGCCCGGACACTGGCTGAGCGGCAGCGTTTGGTAGCAGTAGTGGACGAGCGGGGCGAGCTTTTCCCGCCGGAAGGGCCGCTGCCGCCGCTGGAGCGCATTGGCGGAGTGGATAAAGCCCGCGCCGTCCAGATGGCGCTGCGCACGCTGGCACCGCAGGTGATTTTGCTGGACGAGCTGGGCAGTCTGGAGGAAACGATGGCACTGGAGCAGGGCTTTTTCAGCGGAGTGGATTTTATTGCCAGCATCCATGCGCCGGACGCTGCACAGGCGCAGTGCCGTCCGCAGGTACAGGCATTGCTGCAACGCGGGATG
>UMAK01018899.1_pt1 | contig 11403 bp, 7 predicted proteins | sample 1963681 | NCBI WGS metagenome assembly UMAK01 (sample SAMEA4835913, study PRJEB28245) | human gut metagenome | biome: gut microbiome; material: fecal sample | place: Denmark | collected 2008 | reverse complement strand
TGGGCTGTACCACCGGTAGGGAATCGCACCCTGCCCTGAAGATTTTCTATTCAATTACGGTGAAAGTATAGCACGGCGGCAAGTGGATTGCAAGGCCATTTTGCAAACCGGGACAAAACCGGGACGGCCAGACTTTCGGGACGGAAGGTCAAATATATGCTCTTCGCACTGCGGCTTCGGCTGTAGGACATGCAGAGAAGCATTGGAAGCACTGGCTTTTTGCACAGTCCTGTGGTATCATTTCTCATAGAGAGCTGAGAGGCGCAGACAAGAAAAACAGCGTCTATTTCACATGCGCATCCGAGCAGCTCCAGCAAAGACAAGCTGTCTGCGTTTTTTGAAGGATCGCCGTGTGTCTCGGCAGCGGCGAAAACACAATGCACGTTCTCTGAATGAGGTGACCGGATATGGCAAAGAAAATGACGCAGGCCGCGCTGTTTTTCATGATCGGGACGGTCATTTTGACCGCTTTCTACGAAAAGACCGCTTACGGGCCGGCGCTTTCACTTGCCATTACCTTCGGAACGGTTTCCTACCACCTCGTCATGCGGCTGCTGGTTGGAGGCGCATTTCAGGCAGTGATGCAGAATCGTGCGGATCTCTACAAGCGGTGGTACCGGGTCGGCAGGCGGGAAATGGCGGTCTATGAAGCGCTGAAGGTAAAACGGTGGAAGCGCAGAATGCCCACCTATGACAACGCGCTGTTTGATCCGCGTCTGCATACATGGGACGAGGTCGCCCAGGCCATGTGCCAGGCGGAGCTGGTCCATGAAACGATCGCGCTGCTCAGCTTTCTGCCCATTGCGGCGGGACTCCGGTTTGGCGCATACCCGGTATTCATCGTGACCTCCGTTTTGTCCGCCGGATATGACCTGCTGTTTGTGATGATGCAGCGGTATAACCGCCAGCGGATCATGGTGCTGCTGGAGCGCAAGCGCACATCGTCCGCCTGCGCCGCACGGAGCGCAAGATGAACCCGTAACCGATCAGCAAAGGGCCGACGGTGTATCCCTTCTTGGGTTTCCCGCGCTAAGAGCCGCCTTGCGGCGGTTGCGCTCCGAAACACGCCTGCGGGCGTAGTCCCGCGCACACCCTTCACCCGCAAGGGGTATGCAGCATCCGTAAAGCGGCATAGCCGCTAACGGCTGCCCTACCTTACCGTCGCGGAGAATTCACCACTTTATCGACAGTTTCGTTCCTGTCTTGTCTTGTTTCATTCTGCTGAAAAAATGATTTTTTTCGACTTGAAAACAGCCAAAACCCGCCGGAATAACCGCGGCCGGATTCTGGCGGGCGTCCCTCGGTGGGACAGGAACTGAGAACACTATGAAGCTAAATCGCAAAGGTTTTACATTGCTGGAGATGCTGATCGTTATCGCGATCGTTGCCGTGCTGATCTCCGTCGCGGTCCCGGTGCTTTCCTCGCAGTTGGAAAGGAGCCGGGAGGCGGTGGATCTGGCCAACGTGCGCTCCGCCTATGCGCAGGTCTCCACGGAGGCCCTGCTTGGAAATACCCATGTCACCGTCACGGTCAATCTGAAGCAGAAGCAGGCCGGGTGGCAGTCGGTGGACCCCGTGAACATCGGCGGCATCGTCCATTCCAAAAGCGTCGGTGACACGGATAACTGGCAGGGTGATGCCGCGCCGGACGGGACCTGCAAGGTCACCTATGATGAGACCCACGGTGTGGTGCTCATATGGAGCGGAACGGCAGCGCCGGGCAATCCCAGCTATCCGTTTGACACCAAGCACACGGAGTTTTTTGGTGAGGTCCTATATAAAACCGAATTCTGGACAAGGGGGGATATGAACAATAACCCAAATTTTGAGTTCGACTCCCGCTGTCCGGACTCAATCTACATCCCGCAGATCAAAAAAGCACTCGAAGAAAGCACGAGCAACAGCCTTCTGCAGCAGAAGGATTGCACCTGGGCTTTTTTAGGGGACGGGCATGAAGGACAGGAGGCGGACCGCTATCTTTTCTGGACCTCTCTTGACACGAGTAAGGTCGGCCCCGGAGCGAAAATCCCCGTGCTCATCCAGACCGGTGACGGGAAATACTATGTCTCCGAAACTACAACCGGAGGGCGAACAGACGGCAAGGGGATAAAGTATGTCGCGGTGTCGGGTCATCTCTACAAAAATGAGGAGTATGAAGATATTCTGAAGGCCGGCAAGGAATACTTCACCTTGAAAGAAGCCTACGATGCCTATGTAGAGGCTCTGGCGGATCCCAAATATGACGCAGTTCGTGACACACAGGCTTCTGCGCCGTAAGTGGTACCACGGCTTCAGCCCTTGCATCCCAGTCAAATCAAGATATAAAAGCACTTGCGCATAGAGGCAGGTGCTTTTATGGAATCGTCAGGTTTCCCTGTCATTCAACCATTCGCTTGCCTTTTCCTGATTTTCCCTGCTTCTATTATGTGCCGTACATCGATGTACGGTACAAGAATTTTTTCGTTTCAAGGGAAATTTTTTTCAAAATGTAGGAAATAGGCGTTTCCTGTTGGTTAAATCGCCAAAACTCTCCTTCGCTCTCTCCTGCGGCCGCTGCCGCCCGGGTCTGACCGGCATTTTCCGCCGCTATCCCCTGTTTTCCGGACGATCCCGCTAAAAAATGCCCAGGAACGTTACGTTCCTGGGCTTTGTCTATGTAGGCTTTTGCGCTGATTTTAAAAGGTGATGACCTCTTTGTCCGTTTCAAACTGGGCGGGTTCGCCGTTTTTGATGCTGCGGATGGTATCCAGCATCTGATTGTTGTGCTCCTCCGCCTTGGGGTCGTTGTTCCAGGTGTTCTCGTACTTGAAGATCACATGTGAGATGGAGCGGCCCTTCTTATGCTTGCGGAAGGAGACCTTCAGGTTCGTATACTGGTTGATAAAGCCCAGATTGACCTCGATGACGTTGCGCACAAAGTCCCCGGCGCTCTTGTACTTATCGTTGCAGTCGAAGAAATCCCGCAGGTAGTCGATGGCCAGCACGATCTCGTCCGGGTCGGTGGAGATATCCGGGAAGGCCGGGGTGTTCTCCCCCTTGATGATGATATTCACCCAGCTTGTCAGCAGCTCAAAGAGGCGGATGGAATAGTTGGTAGGTAGCTTGATGATGCTGTCATAGGAATAAAGGGTGAACATTTCGCTCAGGCCGATGAGGTACGGCTTCAGCTCGTCGCTGAGGCGGTAGGTCAAAGTGCCGTCCTTGTACTCCACGCTGCTGAGCCAGTGGAGGATCTTGTAGTTGGGCTTGCCCTTCTTATCGGGCACTTCCTTGTCCCGAATGAAGATGACCCGCTGCATGAGGCTGATGTTGATGTCCTGCATGGAGCGGTAGACATTGGTCTTAGGCACCTCCAGAAATTCCGCCAGCTGCGAGACATTGACCTTGTAGGTCCGCAGGTCCTTGTCCCCCTTCATGATCTGGGAGACTGCCAGACGGATCAGCTTGGATTCCATCAGCGTCAGATCGGACTGCTTGCTCCGCAGCAGCTCGTTGGCCTGCACGATATTGAAGTCCTTGCTGTAACGGATGGCAATGCCGTTTTCCCCGGGCAGATCGTCCTCCGGTGTCTCCTGGATCAGCGTATAATTGTCACGCTCCTCAGCGTCTGCATTTACATCCGGGATCTGGATCTGTTTTTCTTCCATGTTCTTCTCCTCTGTGCGGCTTTCTGCAAATTTATTTATCAAAGTGAACGGGAAAACCTCGGGTTTCGAACCCGGGGATGAAAGTGAACACCTTATTCCCCCGTACACTCAAAATTGTGTCTTTGTGATTTGCACATGGTCTACTGTTGTGATATAATAGACGCATGGAAAAGTTCAATAAATCGCGTCATGCGAGATACCTACTCAATCTACACATAGTCTGGATACCGAAGTACCGCAAGGCTGTCCTCGGGCCGTATCGAGAGGCGTTAACGGACATCCTTCATTCCATCGCCAAAGATAAGGGATGGAAAATCTTAGCGGTCGAGGTCATGCCGGACCACATCCATTTGTTTGTCTCTGTTCCTCCATCCATATCCCCTTCCGAGGTGGTAAAGTGCTTCAAGGGGCAATCGGCGCGGAAACTGTTAGTTAAGTTCCCTGAGCTTGTGCATCAGAGAGATTACCGAGCATCCTTCTGGGCACCATCCTATTTTGTGGCATCCGCCGGGGATGTTTCTTCCGAGACCATCAAAGCCTACATTGAAGGGCAATACGACTGAATGAAAGGCAGGTGAGCCGTTTTGTCTAAGCAAGAAAAGCAAATCGTCATGACATACAAGTACAAGATGTACCGTAACAAGAGTTTGCGGCATCTGGACCGGCTCATCGACTATCATTGCGAGGTCTACAACTACTGCATTGCACTCCACCGTCGGTACTACAAGATGTACCATAAACACCTATCCGCAAATAAGCTCAAAGTGCATCTTACAAAGGTGCGTAAGCGCCCGAATAAGGAGCACTGGCGTGAACTTGGTTCTCAGTCTATTCAGGATGTAGCCGAGCGCATAGAGCGTTCCTACAAGGCGGTCAGTTCTTTGACGCCAAGAAGGAACAACGCTGCGGTCGGCACAGTATCCCGTATTTCTGCAAGAGAAAGAATTACTCTTCTTTCACACTGAAACAGACGGGGTACAAATTCCATGATGGGAACCACATCACTATCCTCGGCAAAGACTATAAGTATGTAGCGCACCGCCCATACGAAGGCACTATCAAGCCCGTGTCCATTAAGCGAGATAACTGCGGTGATTTCTGGCTCTGTATCGTGTGTGCAAAGCCCGCGTCCGAAATCATACCCAGAAAGGGTAATGCCATCGGGTATGACTTCGGATTGAAGACTTTTCTCGCCGGTTCGGATGGAAGCCGTATCGAGTCACCGCGTTTTCTTGAAAAGAACGCCACAGCACTTCGGTCCGCGCAGCAGGCTTTGAGCCGCAAGCGGAAAGGCAGCGCAAATTGGCGTCGTGCCAAGATGGATGTTGCTCGAAAGTATCAGTATGTGCGAAACCGTCGGAAGGATTGGTTCTACAAGCTGGCAGCGGATATTGCTTCTCAATACTCTGATGTCTGTATTGAAGACCTGAACATCAAGGCAATGCAGCAGCTTTGGGGAAGGAAGATATCTGACTATGCTTTCACAGAGTTTGTCAGTATTCTTCAGAATCAGCTAAGCAAAACAGGTGGACAGCTTCACAAAGTAGACCGTTTCTACCCCTCCTCAAAAACATGCTCCCATTGCGGACACATTGTTGAGGAAATGCCACTGGATGTTCGCCGTTGGGAATGCCCCTTTTGCCACGCAATGCTTGACAGAGACGGGAACGCAGCCGTGAATATCCTCGTTGAGGGAATGAAATCCGCATAACAAAACAACTATTTGAGGGCGGGGCATCGTCCTCTGCTGAGACTGAGTAAGTCTCCCATTCGGAGCGTCGGTCAGTGAAGCGCAATTTCCGAGTTCCCGACTTTTCGTCTTACGAGAAGCCTCGGGTCTATTGACCCGGGGAGTATGTCACTATCATATTCTATTTACGAAAAAGAGTCAACCTAATTTTTCGAAGTTTGTGAGATTCTGTTGCATGCGTCCGCTTCTATCCCTCTGACGTCCGGTCGGCTCTTACCGCGGCAGCCCTTCTGCTATTCACGAGGTTTTGATTCTTCTAAGCCGCCTATGAGCCGATTCTGCTTATGGAAGGCTGTATCATTCACGAGGTTTTGATCTCGTTTTGGGGATTTACGAGGTTTTGATCTCTCCCCTCTCCCGCCGAAGGGGTATTTACGAGGCCAATGTCACTCCGGCAGTCTATTTACGAGGTTTTGATCTCATTTATTGTACTATTTTCGGCATGATCGTTCTGAATTTCTGTTTATCGGTAAACTCTGTAAAGTATTATTACTTTTCATCGCTTTTTGTGAATTTCAACCTCTCTTATGCGGAACACCCCCGTTTTTTCTGCCTCTTTTCCGGCAAAAATCAACGTTTTTCGTAGAAACCGCCCAATCTGATTCCCAATATCTTGTTGCTTTTTTATGAAAGTGAATCACATTTGGTGTCCACCTCCGGCCTCTCCCAGCGTCACCCCATTTACGAGGTTTTGATCTCGTTTTGGAGGTTCCGCGCATCGGGGAGAGATACAAACCTCGTGAATCAGCTCCCTGCGTCACGCCAGCAGAGAGATCAAAACCTCGTGCATTGGAGCAGGCCGAAATCTGACTGAGTGAGATCAAGACCTCGCAAATAGCAGCCCGTCTGAGTGTCGGAGGCGAGATCAAAACCTCGTATATACATTATATATATAGTATATATATATTGTCTTTCCTGAGATCAAAACCTCGTAAATCAAGTCTCCCTGGGAGAAATTGCGAGATCAAAACCTCGTAAGTCATGCCAGAAACGGCAAGTGGAGAGATCAAAACCTCGTAAGTCATGCCAGAAACGGCAAGTGGAGAGATCAAAACCTCGTAAGTCATGCCAGAAACGGCAAGTGGAGAGATCAAAACCTCGTGAATAATGCAGCCTTCCATAAGCAGAATCGGCTCATAGGCGGCTTAAAAGAATCAAAACCTCGTATATACGCGGGCACCGCCCATTTTTTCGTGGTTAAAATGTTCTTAAATTGGAAGCTTTTCGAGAAATCGCCTGTGGATCTCCTAAATTTTGTTCCCGGTTTTTTCGTCATTTTTTGATGGGTAAATAGAGACATTGGCCTCGTAAATCATCTGATTTCGGTACGAAAAGAGAGATCAAAACCTCGTATCAAAAGATACATCCCTCGTGCTTCAGAGATAAAACCCTCGTCTATATACGATACAAACCTCGCAGAAACGAGATACAAACCTCGTACCGGGAGGGGCGATACTTATTAAATAAAAATAATAAAATAGAAAAAGTTCTATAAAAGCAGGAAAAACCGACTGAGGTCCCCTATGGGGACTCAGTCGATTCTGCTTTTCGAAGAAAAAACCTTCTGATATTTACAGGGAAATACGCTCCTCCGGATTCCAGTCAGGAAAACAACTCCATTTCCTTCGATCACGGCGGAGAAACAGACTCTCCAGAGCAAGAAGCTGGAAGAATCGAGCTACAAACACGCCTTCTATACGTTTACCCACTCGGATTCCAAGCCTAAAATCTTCAGAACCAGCTATTCTGCCGACACAAACGTGCTGAAACAGGAAAATGCATGGGAGCGCTGACCGAAAAATGGGCTTACAGGCAAAAGAACGCAGAGCCAAGATAACGATACTGCCTTGCTCTTTTAGAGTCTCTCGGTTGTTTTACCCTCTTTTTGGCGACATTTGAGTCATGGGTCCGCAAAAAATCTGTAAAACCCGGTTTAGAACGGTGACAGATCGGTTAAGCTGATGATAGGACCTGTTCTCTGGCTGCGAAGCATTCGGGAGCGATTTGAATTCCGCCATGTGAGAATGGGTTTACATAAAACTTGCGTACAGAAGCAAACGGACCCCTGGACCGGCAGAAAATTATGCCAAGTTCGTCTTTGTGTTCCCATGCTCTAGTCCTTGACGTTCAAGGCTTTGGAGCCTTTTGAAACGCAAAAGCAAACAGACATAAGATCAAAAATGAACCGGGAGGAAATGATAGATCGCCATAAGCAAACGATTACGTTAAAAGATTAGGCCAATGCCATATACTCATAAGAGGTCTTACAAGAAGAATTTCCTTGCGTACATCGAGTCGGCGCTGCCTAAAACAGTAAACCCAAATGAGACGGTCCCTGTAAATGAAGGTTATTGCCCGTAGCCTCTCCCCTTTCCTTAAATAAAGTCAGTCGAATAACTGGCTTGCGTTTCCACGAAAGCCGCTGACAGATTAAAAAGCAAAAGCAAATATCATGTCGAAAAAGGCAATATCAAGGCCAAGCCAATTGTTTATTTCCAATGGCTCGGATTCTATAATATGCGCAAGATATCTCAAATCAATTCCCAATTCTCTTTTGTGTTCCTGTGATCTCCTGAGCCCTTGAAAGTGCAAGACTTTAGAACCTTTTGAAAAACAAAGTCGAACTGAGACAAAATCAAAAAGGAACTGAAATAAAATGCAGGTCGCTCAATCTCGCATTTGCTGGGATCCTCCCCTCGTACTTCCGTGAAGATTAGAGGGAGGATGGAAGGATAAAGCGGAATTGGAACCAAAAGAACCCCGGAGAGCGCCCTGTTCAGGTGCTCTCCGGGTAGTTCAGATCCATGATTCACTTCACAACAGCCCCCGCAGATCCAGATAATCCAGCAGAAAACTGGTGCGGACGGCGCCGATGCTTGCGTTCAACCGACGAGCCAGCTCCAGCATGGCCTCCTGAGTCCCCGGCAACAGATATACGTTCATCCGATTGGAGCTGAGATTGACGGCGTGATTTTTGGTCAGCGTGTAGATCTCAGCCATTTCGTGCAGCTCATAGTCCGCAGGCAGGTCTGCCAGGGTCTCCTCCATGATCACCGTCAGCATTTTCGGGACGGAATACCGGTTTTCCGCAGCCAACTGCTGCAACCGGTCCATCAGACCGATATTTACCCGCATTTTTACGGGAACACGCTGCTCCGGGCCTTTTGGACGGGCCATTACTGTCCGTTCCGCAGGAGATCGGCCAGCTCCGCGGCCTCCTTGGCCAGCTTATCCAGACTTTCGACAATGGAACCGTCCCCATCGGCAGCGTCCATTTTCCGCAGAGAATTCAGCCGCCGCTTGCTGGAGGTGATTTTAGAGAGGTCAAACGTGACCTTCTCATACTTTCGGATCAGCGTGGCCTTTTGGGTGCGGACCGCCACATCTCCGGCGGGCTTGGCGTGAACCGGCGGAATAATGGCTTCTTCCAGCCGGGCCAGCTCCGCTTCCCGGCCGTTGGTCATGCGGGCGGCCTGAGCGGCCCGGTCCGTGATCCGGGTGACATAGGTATGCTCCAGAGCCTTGTCCCCATTGGACATCTGAATGGCCTTATTGATGGCATTTACATAGAGAACCTGCTCGCTGGGTTCCAGCGGGCAGAGCGACAGGGCCTGTGCGTGAGAAATGGTGCCATTTTGGAAGAATTCCTTCACATCGTCGATCAAGGACTTGTCAAACTGGGTGTAACGCTGGACCGTGGAGTCCGTCATCTGGGTACGGGACTTGAAATATGCCTCGGCAGCCCGGCGATCTACCTGAAATTTCGCCTGCAAATTGTCCAAATACCGGGAAATGCAGGCCTGAATGGTCTTTGCATCACCGGAAAGGCCGCGAACCATGATATTTGCCTCGTCCAGAATGATGAGTTCAGACAGCTCGTCCAGTCCGGTGTAAGTCTGGGCCTGCACCCGATCCCATTTATGGGCCTTCTGGCCGGTGGGATCACTCTCCTGCTCCCGTTTTTGCAGCAAACGCAGGGCTTTCACCCGCCGTTCACCGGAAAGCAGCATAAATGTGCCATCCTCCCGCTGACTGACCACGATGTTGTGCAGCAGGCCGTTGCGCTCGATGGCATCCGCAAGCTGCCGGATGCTCTCATCATCATCGTTGCAGGACCAGAGGTTATGGGGGTTAAATTCAATGTTTCGCAGGAGAATCCGGGTCAATTCTGTGCCTTCGTTCTGGAAGGACATGGCGATCTCCGTTTTTGCCAAATGATTTTTGGTCGATAATTCCTGGGAACCCTGGGGAATTTGGCTTTTCAGCTTATCAAGCTTACCCATTATTCGTCAGCCTCCTTTTTTGCCAGACGCTGTTTGATCTCGTTCCAGAGCTGCATATAGTCCACGGAAGGATTGGATTTCTTGGAGTAGAGCACCACCGGTACGGCGGCGATGGTGCTTTCCGGCACGGCGCTGCCCTTGCGGATGCCGGTTTTGAAGAGAACAGAAGCATATTCCGGATTTTCCTCGAACATCTGCCGCACCAGATTGACGGCAGCTGTCCGCTCCACCTGGGTCAAAACCACACCTAAAATGTCGATTTTGACATCTTCCCGGGTCTCCAGATCCAAAATCATGGCCAACGTGGTCTCAAAACCCTCCAAAGAGAAGTTGTCGCACCGGACAGGGATCAAAACCTCGTCGGCGCAGAACAGGGCGCTCATGGTGAGGTTGTCCCGGGCGGGAGGGGTGTCAATGACGATGTAATCATAATCATCGTTGATATTGGCCAGACAATGGATCAGGAAGGTGTAGTTCTTCATCTTATACTCGTCCGCCAGCAGATCCAGCTGGTGAACGGCACGAGGCGTCTGAGCAGTGCTGGGGATGATATGAACGCCCTCCACGTTGGTGGGGTGGATGTAGGGAGCCAGATCCATCCCGCCCAGGTCAAAGTTCATGAACATATTCACCAGGCCGTGACCCTTATAGAAGTTCTCGGCCTTCTTGTGCTGGGTCAGCATGTAGGTGGTGTTGGCCTGCTGGTCCATATCTACCACCAGGACCCGTTTTCCCTCGGCGGCCATCAGAGCCGCCAGATTGACGACTGTGGTTGTTTTGCCGGTACCGCCCTTTTCGATGGCGGTTGTCAGGATCAGAGACATAAAACCCCTCCGTTTTGCGTGTTTCGGGAGATTTACCCCCGGTTTTGCTGTATTTTTTGCGTTCTCATTATAGCTTGCTTATCATAATGCTGTCAATATAAAGCCACACATTTCTCGGACTTTTTCCAAAAGAAACTCAAATGACACGGACCCTGTAAATAGACCGACAGCAAGACAAACCCACTTGACACGGTCCCTATAAATGACAGTCAGGAGCAGCAAACCCAAATGAGACGGTCCCTGTAAATCCGCCTGATCCCGCAGCGGAATGAGGGACAGCCTCATCATACCACCTGCCGCCCGGTATTTTTTGTCGGAGACTGACAGCTGAGGACTCAAAAGGAAGGGGAGGTCTCAGAACAATGCGTTAAAAAATTAACAAGCAAAGGTAAGGTCGATCCCGCTGCCCCGCACACACCTGTTTCCCCTCGGAAACAAATCGTGGCAACCGTAGCCACTTTGTTGTATACTATACAGAAAACCAGCAGGGAAGGAGGGGAGCACCATGCTTACCGAACAGCTGACCGCCGACGCAGCAGCGCTGCATCAGGCTATCCTGCGCCACGGCGGCGAGGTCTCCCCGTTCTTCTGCGGAAAAGAGCTGGGCTGGGAGCACCGCCGCATCGCCCGGGCCATGGAGGAGCTGGTGGCCGCTGGGATCATAGACCCCGCAGCCGCCATCCTGCCAAAGCCTCTAAAACAGCGGAAAACCTACGATTTCACGGAAATTCAGGCCATTTTGGCGGACTTTCCGGCCTTTGCCCGGGCCGTACACGCCGTGGAACACGCCGCAGGCCGCCGCCTGCCCACGGCGGATCTCAGCGCCCTGACGGAGCTGTTCGACTTCCATGGCCTGTCTCCGGAAGCGCTGGAGCTGCTGACGGCCCAATGCTGCGACG
>UMAK01021340.1_pt1 | contig 11452 bp, 9 predicted proteins | sample 1963681 | NCBI WGS metagenome assembly UMAK01 (sample SAMEA4835913, study PRJEB28245) | human gut metagenome | biome: gut microbiome; material: fecal sample | place: Denmark | collected 2008 | reverse complement strand
CTGCTGCGGGAGGCGGGAGCCGAGCTGGTGCCGTTTTCTCCGTTACAGGATGAGGGCCTGCCGGAGGGGATAGCAGGACTGATTTTAGGCGGTGGCTACCCGGAACTGCATGCGAAAGCATTGTCGAAAAACATCCCAATGCGAAAAGCGGTGCACGACGCGGTGGCGGACGGTCTGCCGACGATCGCGGAGTGTGGCGGATTCCTCTATCTGCATGAGACGCTCTGTGACGATGAGGGAGTGTGCTATCCGATGGCGGGAGTGATTCCGGCGTCGGCTATAAATACCGGGAAACTGGTGCGCTTCGGCTATGTGATGCTTACGGAAAAGGAGGAGAACTTCCTCCCGGCGGGCGCACAGATTGCGGGGCATGAGTTTCACTATTATGACAGCACGGACAACGGCGTGGGTGCGGTGGCCAAAAAGCCGGTAAACGGAAGATCGTGGGAGTGCGTTCATGAGAGTCCGTCGCAATGGATGGGATTCCCGCATCTATATTATTACTCCAATCCGGAATACGCGTACCGTTTCCTGAAAAAGGCGGCGGACAGAATCTACTTGAAAAAATAAACATGCAATGGTAATATGTTTTTAATTTCATAAAAAAGTAACTGGTGCCGGTGCAAAGGTATGTGCAGAAGATGTACAGATGAGCCTTTGTACCGGTTAAAAGGGAAACAGGTGGGAATCCTGTACGATCTCGTCACTGTGATTAGGGAGTGCAGATACGAAAGCTTTACGCCACTGGCGCGCATGCGCCGGGAAGGTAAGTAGCTGCATGAGGATCTATCAGCCAGGAAACCTGCCAGTTATGATAGTACAGGAAGAGATTCCGGATCACGAGTAATTGGTCGTACTTTTGTGTGTTGATCAGCTGCTCCGTTTCTATGTTTCATAGAGCGGAGTTTCTTTCTGTTGTTTTATGGAAAATATACAATCATCAGCAGGAGGAATTATGAAAAAAAAGACACTGGCACTCTTACTAAGCCTGACACTTGCAGCTGGCATGATCGGTGGATGCGGCAGTAAGACAGAGACAACCACAGAGGAGAACGTGCAGACAGCACAGACAGAGGCTGTTGCGGAGACCGGGACAGAGACAGTATCCGATCAGGATGCGGCAGATCATGTTGCTGCGCTGATCGATGCAATCTACGTGCAGGAGCGCACGGATGAGACCGATGCGCAGTGTGCAGAGGCAAAGGCGGCATGGGATGCATTGACTGACGCACAGAAGGAACTTGTCGAAGGTGAGAACGCAGATCCGGATTATTTCGGAAGAGATACCGGAGACGCTTCCAAGGACGATCCGTTAAATGAGGATGAGATCGGTGAGAATGAGATCCTTGTCGTAAGTTTCGGAACATCTTTCAATGACAGCCGTACTGAGGATATCGGAGGCGTGGAAAAAGCAATCGCGGAGGCTTATTCGGACTGGTCGGTAAGAAGAGCGTTTACCGCACAGATTATCATCAATCATGTACAGGCGAGAGACGATGAGAAGATCGACAATGTAGACCAGGCGTTAGACCGCGCGGTGGCAAATGGGGTGAAGAATCTTGTGATTCAGCCGACACATCTGATGCATGGCGCAGAGTATGACGAGCTGATGGAAGCGGTGGAGAAGTACCGCGATCAGTTTACATCCGTTGCAGTTGCAGAACCGCTCCTCGGTGAGGTTGGCACAGATGCAACCGTGATCAATGACGATAAGGAAGCCGTTGCAAAGGCGATCACGGCAGAGGCAGTTGCAGAGGCAGGTTATGACTCCCTGGATGCGGCAGCAGAGGATGGTACCGCATTCGTATTCATGGGACATGGAACCGCTCATACTGCGAAGGTAAGCTACAGCCAGATGGCAAGTGTGATGAAGGACTTAAACTACGCGAATGTCTTCATCGGCACCGTAGAAGGGGAGCCGGAAGAGACTGCATGTGAGGCAGTGATCGAGGCAGTCAAGGAAGCCGGTTACACGAAAGTGGTATTAAGACCGCTCATGGTAGTGGCAGGAGATCATGCCAACAACGATATGGCAGGGGATGATGATGATTCCTGGAAGAGCATGTTTGAGGCAGACGGAGCGTTTGAGAGCGTCACATGCCAGATTGCAGGTCTGGGAAGAATCGATACGATCGAGCAGCTGTATGTATCCCATACACAGGATGCGATCGATTCGCTCGGCAGCGTAGATACTGTAGCAGCAGCAACCACAGCAGGAGATCTGGAGGACGGCACGTACAGTGCCGTCTTCGACACTGACAGCAGTATGTTCCATGTCAATGAGGCATGTGCCGGACGCGGCACACTTACCGTCAAGGATGGCAAGATGACCATTCACGTAAGTCTTGTGTCACAGAGTATCGTAAATCTGTATCCGGGAACCGCCGAGGACGCGCAGAAGAGCGGAGCCAAGCTGCTTGAGCCGACGAAGGATACCGTAACCTACAGTGACGGAACATCCGAGGAAGTGTACGGATTCGATATTCCGGTGGAAGCACTGGATCAGGAATTTGATCTGGCAATTATTGGAACCAAGGGTGTGTGGTACGATCACAAGGTGAGTGTATCCGACCCGGTTGCGGAGTAAGAGATGAAGAAGAAAGTAACAGAACTGATCGTATGCCTGCTGTCTGTGATCTGTTTCCTCACAGCGTGCCACACGCCGCAGAGCGAAAAACTGGCGGACGGAACCTATCAGGCGGACGTTACGCTCACCGGCGGCAGCGGCAGGGCGACGGTGGACTCACCGGCGGCGATTACGGTGAAGGACGGCAAAATATATGCCACCATCGTGTGGAGCAGCCCGTATTATGATTACATGATGGTAGAGGATGAGACCTGCTACAACGAGGCAGAGGCAGGAGAGAACTCGACGTTTACGATTCCGATTGAAAAGCTGCCATGTGAGATCTCGGTGATTGCGGATACGACGGCGATGAGCGTGCCGCATGAGATTGAGTACACACTGTCATTTGCGTTAAAAGAGACGGACTTTTCGGAACTGACGAAGACGGGGCAGTGGGATCTCTCTTATGCCACGCAGTATCGTGTGGAACAATACGGGGAGTATGATCTGATTACAATGGCTGATGACAGCCGTTTTTTGCTGGTGCCGGAGAATGTTCCGGTACCGGAACATGTGCCGGAGGATGTGGTTGTGTTAAAACAGCCGCTGGATCACACGTATCTGGTATCCTCATCGGTGATGGATATGATCCGTGAGATCGGAGCGCTTTCTGACATCCGGCTTACAGGAGTAAAGGAGTCGGACTGGTATATAGAGAAAGCTGCGGCTGCGATGGAAGACGGCCGTATGCTGTATGCTGGAAAATACAATGAACCGGACTATGAACTGATTTTAAAGGAAGGGTGCAACTTTGCACTGGAGAATACGATGATCGGACATAATCCGGAGGTAAAAGAAAAGCTGGAGAGCCTTGGCATACCGGTCATGGTGGAACGTTCCAGCTATGAAGAACATCCGCTCGGAAGACTGGAGTGGATCCGGTTATATGGTCTTTTGTATGGAAAAGAACAGGAAGCCGATGCATTTTATGAAGAACAGCTAAAAAAAATAGAACCAATCATGGAAAAGGAAGATACAGGCCGCACGGTGGCCTTTTTTTATATCACGGCGAACGGAGCGGTCAATGTCCGCAAGCCGAATGACTATATTGCGCAGATGATCGGACTCGCCGGCGGCACCTACGTCCTAAACGACCGTCTTTCGGCGGAGGAGAATGCCCTGTCCACGATGAACATGCAGATGGAGGATTTTTATGCGGCAGCGAAGGACGCCGACATCCTCATCTACAACAGTACGATCGAGGGGGAGCTTTACAGTGTCGATGAACTTCTGGCAAAAAGCACGCTGTTTTCTGATTTTAAGGCGGTAAAAGAGGGAAATGTATATTGTACCGGAAGCAATTTCTTTCAGGAATCCACGGGAACCTGTGATTTCATTGAGGATCTGCACAAGGTGCTTGTGGATGAGACAGATGATAATTATCGGTTTTTAAAACACGTGAGGTAAGAATGAAACGATATGTGATAGCCTTTGGCGCGATGATCCTGCTGCTTGGCGGGTTGTTTTTCTTTAATATCGGTTCCGGAAGTGTCAAGATGACGGGAAGTGAGATTGCGGACATTCTGCTGCACCGCTTTGGAGGCACGGCGGATGAGACGGCGCGGCAGATTGTCTGGGAGATCCGCCTGCCCCGGATCTGTGCGGCAGTTATTCTGGGGGGAGCGCTCTCTGTTGCGGGATTTCTGCTGCAGTCATTTTTTCAGAATCCGATTGCGGGACCTTATGTGCTTGGCATCTCATCCGGGGCGAAGCTTGTGGTTGCGCTGACGATGATTGCCCTTTTGGAAATGGGCAGGGCGATCAGTTCGCTCGGCATGATTGTGGCGGCGTTTGCCGGATCGATGCTTGCGATGGGGTTCGTGCTCTTAATTTCCTGCCGGGTAAAAAAAATGTCCATGCTTGTGGTATGCGGCATTATGATCGGCTATATCTGTTCGGCAATCACGGATTTCTGCGTGACGTTTGCGGATGACTCCAACATTGTGAACCTTCACAACTGGTCGATGGGCAGTCTCTCCGGAATGACCTGGTCGAATGTGCGGATGATGACAGCGGTGGTGGCAGTCACGATGGGAGTGACCTTTTTTCTGGCAAAACCGATCGGTGCGTATCAGATGGGCGAGGCGTATGCGAGAAACATGGGCGTTAAGATCCGTCTGCTTCGCGTATTGCTGATTCTGCTGTCGAGTCTGCTGTCTGCCTGCGTGACGGCCTTTGCCGGACCGATCTCCTTTGTGGGAATTGCGGTTCCGCATCTGGTGAAGACGGCGATGAAGACGGCGAAACCGCTTTTGCTGATACCGGGATGTTTTCTGGGCGGGGCAATTATCACGCTGTTTTGCGACGGCTTTGCGAGGACGGTGTTTGCTCCGACGGAGCTTTCGATCAGTTCGGTGACAGCCGTATTTCTGGTGCCGGTAGTGATTGTGATGATGCTGCGCAGGAATGAGGACAGGTAACGGAGGAACGTGTGATGGAACAGAGGAAAAAAGAGTCTGGAATCAGGCTTGAGGATGTGGCGGCAGGGTACGGCAGAAAAGCTCTGCTTAACCATATTTCGCTGCATGTAAGTCCCGGAAACGTCCTGACGCTGATCGGACCGAACGGTGCAGGCAAATCCACGATATTAAAAACCGTGACCAGACAGCTTGCAGAGCTTGGAGGAACGATCTTTCTGGAGGGGACAGCCATGAGCCGGATGCGGGAAGAGGAAGTCGCGCGGACGCTTGCGATGGTGATGACGGAACGGCTTCATCCGGAGTTTATGACCTGCCGCGAGGTGGTTGCGACCGGCAGGTATCCGTATACCGGAAGGCTCGGGATTCTCTCCGCAGAAGACTGGAAGCTTGTGGATGATGCCATGCAGCTGGTGCATGCCAGGGACACCGCGGACCGGAATTTTTCACAGATCAGCGACGGACAGAGACAGCGGGTGATGTTAGCGCGCGCCATCTGCCAGGAGCCACGGATTCTGATTCTGGATGAACCGACTTCCTATCTGGACATGCGTTACAAGATCGACATCTTATCCAGTATCCGAAGACTCGCGGCAGAAAGAAATATGGCGGTTGTCATGTCGCTCCACGAACTGGATCTGGCGCTAAAGGTATCGGATGTGATCGCCTGTGTGGAGGGAGACCACATCGGAAAAACAGGGACGCCGGAGGAGGTATTTTCGGGTGATTATATTCAGAAATTATACGGTGTGGACGCGGAGTGTTTTGATCCGCGGACAGGAGCTGTGTATCTGCGCGGAAATAAGAGCCGGCCGAAGATCTTTGTGATCGGCGGCGCGGGCAGCGGCATACCGGTCTATCATGCTTTACAGCGGAAAAATGTGCCGTTTGCGGCGGGAATTCTGATGGAGAATGATGTGGAATATCAGGATTCGTGTGCCGCGGCAAGCCGGGTGGTTTCTGTGAAGCCGTTTTTCCCGGTCACAGAGGAGGAGATCGCGGAGGCGAGGTCGTGGATAAAGACGTGTGAGACGTGTGTCTGTTGTGCGGAAACCTTTGGGCCTTACAACGAAGCAAACCGCGCGCTGCGCGAGTATGCAAAAACACTCGGAAAGCTGATCCCTGCAGAGGCGCTACATCATTTGGAAGGAACTTGAAATGGCGGTTGACTGCAGGAGACGGCGTGTGAATTTGGAGACAGCAGGTGTGCCGGAACGGTGAATGCATCGGGGAGGGCATGTGTACCGGCGGCAGAGAAAGAGAGGTGCGCGATGGAGCGTGGCATATTGGTCGTGAGCTTTGGAACGACTTATCAGGAGACAAGAGAAAAGAATATCGATCAGATGGTGGCGCTTGTCAGAGAGCAGTATCCACATGATCTGGTGGAGGAGGCGTATTCCAGCAGCACTGTGAGGAAGGTGTTAAGAGAGCGGGACGGCATCGCGAAAGATGATGTGAGGCAGGCGCTTTGCCGGATGCGCGATGCCGGGGTGCGGCGTGTGATCGTATTTCCGACCCACATCATTGACGGGATTGAGAACCACCGGATGAAGCAGGAGGTAACAGACTGCGCACCGTGGTTTGAGGACGTTCGGATTGCGGATGCGCTGCTTAAGACACCGGAGGATTATCAGAGAACGGCGGAGGCTCTCTGGGAATTGGTGGTGGCGGAGGCGGGATCTTCGCCGGTGATTTTTATGGGTCATGGAAGTGAGCATGCGGCGGATGAGAGCTACGAGCGTCTGGAATGTGTGCTTGCACAGGTGACAGAGAACGACGTCTATGTGGCGACCGTGGAGGGAAGCGTTACGATTGACGATGTGATCGGGAGGGTGAGGACCTCAAGGCATAAGAGCGGACGTGTGCTTGTGGCGCCGTTTATGCTGGTTGCGGGAGATCATGCCAATCATGATATGGCAGGAGAGGAGGATTCCTTTGCTGCCGCACTCCGCGAGGCGGGATATGAACCGGTCTGCCTGTTAAAGGGGATTGGAGAGTATGAGCCGGTGAGAGAGTGCTATTTCAGACATCTGCGGCACTGCATGGGAACCCTCTACGGGATCGGCGTGGGTCCCGGCGATCCGGAGCTGGTGACCGTAAAGGCGCTCCGCTGTATGGAGGAGAGCGATCTTATCGTGCTTCCGGCGGCGGATCCGGCGGGATGCCATGCGTATCAGATTGCAAGGAAGGCGTACCCCGGAATTGAGAAAAAGGAACTTGTCTGCCTGCCGTTTCCGATGACAAAGGAGGAAGAAAAGCTGCGCAGGGCGCACGAGGAGATTTTTGCGCGGATTGCTTCTTATCTTACCGAAGGAAAGATTGTGGCATTTCTAACGATCGGAGATCCGTCCGTCTATTCCACATATGGCTACATTCACCGCAGAATCGCGGCGTGGGGCGGCAATGTTAAAATGATAAGCGGCGTGCCGTCCTTTTGTGCGGCTGCGGCGAGTCTTGGAATATCGCTCGGGGATAACCGGGATGAGATCCATGTAATCCCGGGATCGTACGAGGTGGAGGAGACGATGGCGCTTTCCGGCACCCGGGTGTACATGAAATCCGGAAAAAGTCTCGCGCATTTAAAAGCGCTGTTGGAAGAACAGCAGAAGGAGAAAAAAATGTCCGTCTACTGTGTGGAGAACTGCGGAATGGCGGATGAGCGGATCCGCCTGGGAGTGGAGGCGCTTGGGGAGAGCGGAAGCTATCTTACGACGCTTATTGTCAAAGACGATGAGGAGGTGGTATAATGACAGAGAATTCATATCGCTTTTTTTTCAACCGGGAGTGCCAGTATTATCCGTGCCATGAGGGCATTGAGGAGATGAACTGTCTGTTCTGCTATTGTCCGCTCTATGAGAGACGTCATTGTCCGGGAAAGCCAGAGTATATTAAGAGCAGACGGGAGGATGGAAGCGAAGTACAGATCAAGTCCTGCATGAAGTGCACGTTTCCACATCAGGCGGAGAACTATGATGTGATCATGCAGTTTTTGAGGAAGGGAGATAGATAGGATGAAGAGAGTATTTTTGATTGTATTGGACAGCGTGGGGATCGGCGAGATGCCGGATGCTGCAGATTACGGGGATGCGGGAAGCAACACCATCAAAGCCGCGTCCATGAGCCCTTATTTTTCTATGCCGAACATGAGAAAGCTTGGCTTTTTTAATATCGACGGCGTGGAGATCGGAGAAAAGGAGACAGCTCCTGCCGGAGCGGTTGCCCGCATGACGGAGGTGTCAAAGGGAAAAGATACAACGATCGGCCACTGGGAGATTGCAGGCGTCATCTCACCAAAGCCGCTGCCGACCTACCCGAATGGTTTCCCGCAGGAGATTATTGAGGAATTTTCCCAAAAGACAGGAAGGGGCGTGCTCTGCAACAAGCCGTATTCCGGTACGGACGTCATCCGCGACTACGGGGAGGAGCATCTTAAGACCGGCGATCTGATCGTGTATACATCAGCGGATTCTGTGTTTCAGGTGGCTGCACATGAGGATATCGTTCCGGTGGAGAAGCTGTATGAATACTGCCAGATCGCGAGAGATATGCTGCGTGGAGAGCACGGTGTCGGCCGCGTGATCGCAAGACCGTTCACCGGAACGCCGGGGAACTTCACCCGCACGACTCGCAGACATGATTTTTCCTTACAGCCGCCGAAAGTGACGATGTTAGACCAGCTCTCGGGAGCCGGTTTTGACGTGCTTTCTGTCGGTAAGATCATCGATATTTTCGCGGAGAAGGGCATCACGGAGTATGTCCGCACGACCGGAAATGAGGACGGCATCAACAAGACGCTTGATTATATGAAGAAGGATTTTAACGGACTGTGCTTTACGAATCTGGTGGATTACGACATGCTCTACGGACACCGCAATGATGTCGAGGGCTACGCAAAAGCACTGACGTACTTCGATGAGCGCCTGCCGGAACTTCTGGCAGCGATGGGTGAGGAGGATGTGTTGATGATTACGGCAGATCACGGCTGCGATCCGAGTACACCGTCCACGGATCATTCCAGAGAGTATACGCCGCTTGTGATGTACGGAGCACCGGTGCGGGCAGGGGAGAATTTCGGAACAAGAAAAAGCTTTTCTGACATTGCAGCGACAATTCTGTCCTACTTTGATCTCACCCCGGAGTGCGCGGGCGAGGCGATTCCGGTATTTAAGAAATAGTACAGATCTTCGGAAGAGAAGTTTTTGCATTTTTCATGAAATTATGTTATAGTGCCAACGTATGCAAAGTTTCGGCTTTGTTGCGTTGGCATTTTTGAAGTGATTTGTTTTTTGGAGGATAGATAGTTTGGCTGATTTAAGAAAAGAGATTGAAAAGAGACGTACGTTTGCAATTATTTCCCACCCGGATGCCGGTAAGACGACGCTGACGGAGAAGTTCCTGCTCTATGGAGGAGCAATCAATCTGGCGGGTTCCGTCAAGGGAAAAGCGACGGCGCGTCATGCAGTGTCCGACTGGATGGAGATTGAGAAGGAGAGAGGTATTTCCGTCACGTCATCGGTACTGCAGTTCAATTACGGAGGTTACTGCATCAATATTCTTGATACACCGGGACATCAGGACTTCTCGGAGGATACTTACCGTACCTTGATGGCGGCGGATTCTGCCGTCATGGTAATCGACGGTTCCAAGGGTGTCGAGGCGCAGACCAGAAAGCTGTTCAAGGTCTGTGTGATGCGCCATATTCCGATTTTTACATTCATCAACAAGATGGACCGCGATGCGAACGACACGTTTGACCTTCTTGATGAGATCGAGAAGGAGCTTGGCATTGCGACCTGCCCGATCAACTGGCCGATCGGTTCCGGTAAGAATTTTAAGGGTGTCTATGATCGCAACACAAGAGAGATTATGACGTTTTCCGATACATTAAAGGGAACCAAGGAAGGTACGGAGAAGCATATTTCCGTGGACGATCCGGCGCTGATTGCAGAGATCGGACAGGATGCGTATGATAAGCTGATGGAGGAGATCGAGCTTCTGGACGGAGCGAGCGCGGAGTTTGATCAGGAACTTGTGACGAAGGGAGAGCTTTCACCGGTATTTTTCGGTTCGGCATTGACGAATTTCGGTGTGGAGACTTTTTTGCAGCATTTCTTAAAGATGACTTACTCGCCGCTGCCGCGCAAGGCGGATATCGGAGAAGTTGATCCGTTTGGTGAGGATTTCTCTGCGTTTGTATTCAAGATTCAGGCAAACATGAACAAGGCACACCGTGACCGAATTGCGTTTATGCGCATCTGCTCGGGCAAGTTTACCGCCGGCATGGAAGTGACACATGTGCAGGGCGGCAATAAAAAGATCAAGCTTTCGCAGCCGCAGCAGATGATGGCGCAGGAGCGTCATATCGTGGACGAGGCGTATGCGGGAGACATCATCGGTGTGTTTGATCCGGGTATTTTTTCCATCGGAGATACACTCACCACGGCGAAGCCGTTCAAATTCGAGGGAATCCCGACGTTCGCACCGGAGCATTTTGCGAGAGTGCGGCAGGTGGATACGATGAAGCGCAAGCAGTTCATGAAGGGTATGCAGCAGATTGCGCAGGAAGGTGCGATCCAGATTTTCCAGGAGTACAATATGGGAATGGAGGAGGTCATCGTCGGCGTGGTCGGTGTACTGCAGTTCGATGTGTTGAAATACCGCCTCGAGAATGAGTACAATGTGGAAATCCGCATGGATACGCTTCCGTATGAGCATATCCGGTGGATTGAGAATGAGGACATCGATATGGATAAGCTGGTCGGAACCTCGGATATGAAGAAGATTCAGGATCTGAAGGGCAGACCGCTGTTACTGTTTGTCAATGCATGGAGTGTCGGCATGGTATTAGACCGGAACGAAGGTCTGGTACTCTCGGAGTTCGGCAGGGAATAGAGCGTGTGTCAGAGCAGCTGCCGGCAGAAAACAGTGCCGGCGGAATGCACAGAAAGGAAGCAGAATATGGCAGTTGTTACGATTACAAATGAAAATTTTGAGGACGAGGTGCTGGCGGCAAAGGTGCCGGTCATTCTGGATTTCTGGGCAGAGTGGTGCGGACCGTGTAAAATGCAGTCGCCGGTATTTGAGGCGCTGTCCGAGGAGCTTGCCGGAAAGGTGAAGTTCGGAAGCGTCAATGTGGACGAGCAGGCGGCGCTTGCGTTAAAGTATCAGGTGATGAGCATTCCGATGCTCGTTGTGATGCAGTACGGCATTTTTAAGAAAAAAGCGATCGGACTGCAGACGAGAGAGGAAATCTTAGATCTGCTTGCATGCTGCGAAGCAGAATAGATAACAAAGCGTCAGAGAAGGAAAGCGCCGCAATAAGCATAGAGTTTTTGGGGTGATAAGTAATATTATCAGAAGGTCTGAGAACAAAAAAGTTCCAGAATAAACAGACGGCGGCAAATTCTTT
>UMAK01031918.1_pt1 | contig 11488 bp, 9 predicted proteins | sample 1963681 | NCBI WGS metagenome assembly UMAK01 (sample SAMEA4835913, study PRJEB28245) | human gut metagenome | biome: gut microbiome; material: fecal sample | place: Denmark | collected 2008 | reverse complement strand
GGTGCTGTGAGAGGACGGCGGTTAGTCACCGCCTCCTACTCGATTACAGAACTTTTGGACAAAATGTCCAGAAGTGGAAAGGAGAGAAATGAGGTATTTACTGCATAGGCTGTATGTTCCACCATAGCGGAATTACAGTTACAAAAAACAAGGAGGAAAACCATGCAGGAGGAAGTTACACAGAAAACGATTGCCCTTGTTTTCAAGTCCTCAAGGCTGACTGCCGATGTACTGAAAAAAGCCATGAAGATGTATCTGGAACACCGCAAAGCCGGGAAACAGGCAACGCATGGGAAAATGTCAGTGAAAGATTTGGTAGGTCAGGGTATGGGAGCTTCGAGTATTGAGGTTACGGATAACAACATCAAGTCCTTTGAACGTGTGGCAAGGAAATGCAATGTTGGAGGAACTGATACATACCATTCTGGAGAAAGGTATTGAGGAGCAGGGATTCTATGAATAAATAGTGTTTTGCATATTAGCAGGCAGTAGGATAGAGAGTGTCTTGCTGCTTGCTAATAGTAGAAAAGTAACAAAAAATATAGTATAATTTCAACAGAAATTTGTAATGTCAGAGGTGAATGATTGTGATAAATAGATCACTAAATGAAGATGAAATATACAATATTACGGAAGCCTTTCGCATGGCAATACTTGATGCCAAATATGATAGAAGATTTCAATATAGAGATAGGATGAGCAATTTTCCAGGAGGTTGCTGTGATGATGCAAGTGACCTTTTAGCATATTATCTACTTGAAAAATACAATATTCACACGGAACAAGGAAATGGAGTTTATCGTGATGATAACCCTGAACATACTACAAACAACGCATGGCTAATTGTGAATGGAGAAAGTTATATTGATATTACAGCAACTCAGTTCATGTTTTGTGGAGCATTTAAAAAGGATATATATGTAGGAAAAAGCTTTTATTTTTATGAAGAATTAGAGGATGTAAAGATTTATAGAAATTGCGATATTACACGGGATAAACGTTTATGGAAAGATTATCAAATTATTATGGAGTATTTGCCGGATGATTTGTAACAATTTAGGTTTGATATTTCGTTTTGAATAATTCACGGATTGGAGTTGAATGATATGAGCAAAAAGAAGGATGGACTTATCGAAATCCTTGCAGACTATTTTTGGTCTTATAAAAGTTATGAATTAGATGGAGTTTTAAAAGGATATGGCATATCTCCAGATGAAACACTTAACCCGAATAGCAGTAAAAAAGTGTATGCTCGGTCTGGACTTGTAAAAATGACAGAAGAAGAGATAGTAGAATTATCGAAACGAATTGCGAGAGATGCAGAGAGTATTTCTTTTAATAAGCAGATGGAAGAATATTTTGGTGACAGCATATTTGAATTTACCTATATTACTAGAAGAAAATTGGCAGAATATTTCGATACGTGTCCGAATTTTGAGGGCAAGATGAAATTAGATGAATTATTACAGGGTATCTGGGATATGAATGAACCTTGTACAAGGGATGAGGATTTATTTATATTCGATAGAATGACTCTTGGAGAATACATCATTAAGCATGTGGTAATAAATGATGATATGTCATATAAAGATATGTTGCTTGATATTTTGCAAATAAAATACATTAGCGACAACTCGGTAATCAAATTCCTTGAAAAAATGGTTAATCCAGAAGTTAGGACAGGTGAGGAACAAACTCAATATGTAAAGGGAATTAATGAAATTATTGGCGCAGATGGCTTTGAGTTGGTTGTATCGGGAAAAATATCAAATGAATTGATTTATAAAATATATAAGCGACAAGCAGCAAAAAGCAATATGAAAAATCTTATTTTTGCTCCGTTGGGTAAAAAGCCAGATATAGTTATTGATGATGCCATTGCTAATGATATAAAAATTGTAGGAGATACAGACAATTGTCTGTTGTATGATTTTGAGCCTAATGCAGATGGATTATTATGGAACACACTTGTACAATGGTGGGGTTCTGCACATACAAGTGAAAATATTCAGAAAGATTTATTTAAGCGTTTACTTAATTCTTTAGATTCGCAACCGGAAAAAGATTTTTTTACTCAATATTATACAATATATCAAAATGCGAACGAGTATCCGGCACTAATTCCACAAGTATATTTACACTATGATCCCCATGCAAAGACTTGGAGAGGAAGTAATGTAGTATATACACATCAACGCATGGATTTCTTAATGCTTTTACCCAATGGTATAAGGGTGGTTATTGAAATTGATGGTAAACAACATTATTCAAAGGGAGATAGTTCTTCTCCAAAGCTATATGCTGAAATGATGGTTGACACGAGAAAATTACAATTAAAAGGGTATGAAGTATATAGATTTGGGGGCTATGAGTTTATGGACAGTCAGCAAATGAAACAAACGGTTCGTGATTTTTTTGAGAGGTTATTTAAAAAGTATTCTATATAGAAATACGGAGAAAGAGGTAGAAAAATATACATTCGAGGAGTGATGAACAAATGGGAAATTATTATGATAAAAAAAGTACTGGTGGAAGAACAACCTCAAAGATAGAAAATCAAGATTCAGTAGCAGCTATTTATGCGCTTGAACAATTACATTCTACAGATATTTTTGGTTTTGGTACAAAGATTGTGGATTTTTGTATAAAGTGCGAAGGTGAAGAAGATATAGAGATTTTCAATAAGGAAAAGCATATTTTTATTCAGCTAAAAAGTTCTGTTATAGGGAAAAGCGATTTTGCAGATATTTTGGACCATTTTCTAACACTGAATAGTGATAACACTAGTACAGAGAATTTTTTTGTGCTAACTTCTTTTGTTCCTATACGAATAAACGAAAAGAATTTTAAAGAGTATTTGGACGATTATGTGAATGTTTTAGTAAATCCATACGAAACAGACGAGAAAAAAAAGCAAGTTAAGGATGATCTTATTTCGAATTTTGCTTTGTCAAAGTATGCAGATATTATTGATAAGGTTAGGGTAGAAGTAAGACCATTATTCAAGGATAGCAAAGATACAAAGGCAATATTCGGAAGGTATCTTAGGCTAAACTACATATTCAAAGACCCAGGAGACATAATTGTTGATAATTTGTATACCAACTTAACCAATAAGTTTGCTGAATTAAGAAGAAAAAGAGGTGCTATTACAAGAGCGGAATTGGAAGCGGTTGTAAATAGTGCAATAAGTAAAGGAAGTATTTTTTCTGGATTATCTTTATCCGTTGGTTATTCTAAAATAGAAAATGGTTATGTGGAAAATGAACAGAAAGTAAAAAAAAGAGATTTGATAATGGCAGGATTTAAAAAAGCCAAAAAAGATATAATGCGAGGATGGAGGAAAGCATATAGAAAGGAAATGATAATTAGTTGCATATTTAGTGCTAAAAGATGTCCTCAATGTGGACATCCAATGATGGCTAATATGATGGGGATATTTGGAATTGCATGTCCTGATTGTGGCTTTAATCCGTATGTGACAATGTTTATGTTTTGCGAGTGCGGGGCGTATGAGGTTGTCAAAACTCAGCCAGAATTAGATGATGATAAGCAAATCCAATATTTAAAAGAATTCTTTGATGGTAGAGAAAGTGATGTGTGCAAAGTATGTGGGAAAACATTGATTGATGAATATGTGGAAAATCGTATCTTTTATGCACCAATCCTATATCCGTATGAGGAAATAGATAATATAGATGAGATATACAAAAATAGTATATATTAATTACTGATTTATTGGCATAGAGCACTTAGGAGAAATCTTAGGTGCTATTTTTTATAAAAATGGTAATATCGGAAAGGAGCAGATAAAGTTGAATAAAGTTAACCATCACTGGTGGCAATGGCTCATGAACGAACCATAGCCACCTTTTTTGTTACAGAAAATCAAATAAGAATGGAGGTTTACCATGAGAAAATATAAATTGTGGAGCAAAGAGTTGGAACTGACTTTCTGGATATCGAAAGAAGAATGTGAAAGAGGATATTTGAGAAGTAATGTTTTCGATATACGTCAGCTCTTTATGGTGTATAGAAGTTAAGTATTCTATATGAAACAAACTAAGGCAGTGTTTTTCAGCATTAAAAAGGGATGAAAAGGAGCTAAAATTGGAGTATAATAAAAATATATACTGAAAAATGACTATATTGCGTATTAATTGGAGAAATGATATTAGGATGATAGAAATTAAAGTATTGCAAGCACATCAAGGAGATTGTATATGGGTAAGATGTATATCTGAGAAAACAGTTAATATTGTTATTGATGCAGGTACTTCAACATTTAAAAAGGGTTTTAGAAATCTTGTAAAGGAAATCAACAACAAAAAAGAAAGAATTGATTTGTTAGTTTTTTCACATATAGATGATGATCATATAAAGGGATGTATTCAATATCTGCAGGAAAAAGGGGAAAAAATTATTGATAAAGTCTGGATTAACGGAAGCGGCAGTCGAGTATATTCTGATATGCAAGAACATTCAGTAAATAATGTATCAAATCTAGTTACTTTAATTATGGAAAAAAATATTCCGATAGAAACACCTATTCTAGAAGGAAAAGAATATGTGTTTTGTGGAGGAAGGATTAAAGTAATTGGTCCGACAAAGAATGAAATGTTAAAAGTAGCAACGAAGATAGAACATAGCAATCAGGTTACTGAACATGCGGGTTATAAATATGTAGGAAATATAATAGATGTCCAAGATAAATATCAACCAGATTTATCTGATTCAAACAAAGCATCAATTATCATGGTTGTTGAGTTTGAAAATAAAAAACTTCTTTTTACAGGTGACAGTACATCTGAAAATATTATTAAAGCCGTTGATAAATATTATCCAGGGGATGAGTTTGAAGTGGTAAAATTACCTCATCATGGAAGTCCACGCAATATATCTCGAGAACTAATACGGAGATTAAGTACAAACAAATTTATCATATCTACGAATAAAGCTTTAGAAAAGGTTGTTTTATTCCGTTTTGCTGAAGAAAGAAAAACTACGGAACTGTTGTGCAATTATGAGTGGTGGGCAACAGGATATTTCACGGGAGATGATATAAAAAAATATTTTGACACCAATAGAATCGTAATGAGATATATAGGAGAAGAAAAAATAATATTGTGATGAAGGAACAGATAGAAGAACTAAAAAGATACGCAGTTAGGTTAAAATCTGGAAACAATAATTTGGGTAGTGGAGTATTGTGGAAACCTAAACTGTGTCAGAAACATAAACTATATGTTTTTACAGCAGCGCATGTAATAAAAAATCATGAAGATATAAGGGTTGAATTTGAGCGTGATGGCAAAACGGTAGAGTTGCCTGCTGATGAATTTATCATATCAAATCAGTATCAAAAAGAAGGAGAATGGTGGGATGTGGCTATTATTCCTATAGATTATAATTATCAGGAACTTCCTAGGTATAGAGTTGCTGAATTAAGTTATGATTTGAATAAGATTTTAAAAAATCCCCAATTGGTAATGGTAGGATTTCCGCAAGAGGGATATATAGATAAGTCTTTTAGATTATCTATGGATACACTGGAATGTGAGTATGAAGATGTTGATAAATCAATAGAGACTATAAAATATAAATTTGTGGTTCCTAATATTGATAATTCAGATAAAAATTTGGAGCTTGGAGGATTTTCAGGAGCTGGAATTTTTACACAAATTGACTCGGAAATTGTTTTGTTGGGAATACATAAAGGCGCATTAGGAGAAAATGCGGCGAGAGGAAATTTACTTGGAGCAACAGCTGATTTTATAAGAAAAATGTGTCATGAAAACAATTGTGATACTCCAGAAAAACCAGGGGAAGTTAATGGAAATCTTTTGGATCGAAAGCAGTTTTTTATAGATGAAATATTGAGCGATTTGGAAGAAGACGATTATGAGAAAGTGTCTATTTTGCTTGGAGATATATTAAAACAAGATATGGTGGAAATGATTAGCAGTGCTTTTTGCAATTATTGCGAAGAATGCGAATATAAAACAAACTATCATCGTTGTATATATTTTAGAGGCTTCTTACTGATACTAGCAGTTTTTTTGAAAATAGTTGATGAAGACACGAATTTGCTATCACCTCGAATAGGTAAAATGAATGAAATTCCCATATATTTTGTGTGTAGTGAAGGTAAAGGTGTTGCAAATAAAGATCAGCAGACGCAGTTAAAATTAAGTCATTTTATTTATGCTTTAAAATTGGAGAGAGATTTATCTTATAAATTAGAAGATGGTTGTATTATTGTATGGGGATCTGAGAGAACACCTAGAGATAATCAGAGAAAGTGTGGTTATTCGGAGTATAAAAATGTGTTAAGAGATATTACGCATATTCCGGGAAATGGGTTGGATATAACATGCGTTTTTTCAGAACCTAAACCAACAGTTATTATTCATATTAATGAAATCATAAATATGTTGCGTGAGGGAAAATTAAACCAATTAAAAGAAAATTTTGATAAATATATTGAGGAATTAGGGAAATGATAGAATATATTTGTATAGAAGATGAGGAAGAATTGAAGGATAACATTTCTGATAGTGGAAGTAAAGTAGTACACATGAAAAGAGAAGTTAATGGGTATTTTATCCATGTTATATGTTGCCAGTTTTCTGACGTAAAAGAGTTGGAAAACAATTGGGAAGAACTGGTGACTAATGTAGCCGATATAGTTCAGAAAAAGTTGAAAGAACTAATTGAAATATTTAATATATATATCATTTTCTTTCAGGTGGGAATCGATGAATTTGTGGTAGATAAAATAGAACAAAATAAATATTCTTCTAGAAAGTTAGTAATAAATCAAAAAATGCCAGAGGATAGGGACGAGTTAAAAAATATAATAAGTAGAAAATTATTCGAGCTTGATATAGAAAAGGATAATAGTAAGCCAAACTTTGTTATAAAAGAAATGGATTTTCTGAATGATAGTGAGAGCGAAAATCGTGAATTTGCCATGGAACAATATATTGAAAAGAGGGCTGAGGGGGAATATCAATGAAAAAGATTAGTAAAATTACCTTAGAGAATTTCAGAGTTTTTTCGGGGAAAAACGAAATAGATTTTAACAACTCTGATAAAAAGCCGGCGGATTTTGTTTGTATATATGGAAAGAATGGATTTGGAAAAACATCATTATTTGATGGTTTCGAATGGTTTTTTACAGGTGAAATTCACTTACTAGCAAAAGATTTAAAAAGTAATGTATCAAAATATATAGGAGATATTTTAAAATGTAAATATGCAAAAGATGGGGAGAAAGCAGGGGTTGGTATTCAATATTCTGATGGAGAAAACGGATATCGGACTGTTATTAGGAGAACAAATTCTGCCAATGATTATGGAAAGGGAAGTACAAATGGTGTCTGCAAAGAAATGATTGACAAAAAGCAGATTTTACCTCATAGCAAAATAGATAGCTTTGTATATGCAACTAAGCCATCAGATATGTATAACGAATGGGGAAATTTTTGGGATCCAGATAATAAACAGCGTGAAATTTTTGAGTCTGTTTATAATGTTTATAAAAAAATTTGCAATGAAATTAAGGATTATACTGAACAACTTGGAGAGTTAGAGAATAAGTTAAAACAATTGAATATAGAGCAGAAAGTTGGAGATTATAATAAATCTGTGGAATCCTATAATCGTCTGTTGGTGAAAGACATTCCTGATTTGCCATATATAGAGTATTTTAAAAATAATAAAATTAATATAAACAGCAACTTATTTAGCAAAAAAGCAGCGGAACAATTAAGTACTTATATATCAAATCAAAATTTGGTAAACAGTCGGTGTAAATTTTTGCAAGATTATTTCGAGGACTATCAGAATTTTATAGGCTTACAACAAGAGATGTCAAATAGGAAAAAGAGATGGGAGAGAATAATTTCTAAGTGCCAGAAAAAAAGAGAACTTCTATTACAGGCAGAAGATTTAGAAAACAAGGGAAAAAAATATATAGAGAGTAGAGATAAGCTTTTAGCGGAATTTGATAAGTCATGGTTTGATGATTATCAAAAATATATTAGAATAAAAACTAAATATCAGATTCTAAATGAACAATTAGAAAATAAAAGAGCAGAAATGCAAAAAGTCAGCAATCATATTGAGGATTTTAAAAAAAGTATAGAAAATTGTAGTCGAAAGAAGAATAGTGTGTTAATTAAATGTGAAGAATGGAAAAAACAAATTAAAGCACTAGACATACAGGAAAAATCCCTATTCAAAGAGGATACATTGAATAGTCTTAAAGAAAAGAAGGAAAAGGTTGATGAACAAAGACAAATATATGAAAAAGAATTGTTTTATTTGAATAAAGCATCTGTAGGAGAGTATGAGAAATTTATAGAATCATTAACTTCAGATGAGTTATTGCTATATCACTGGATAAAGGAATGGGATGAAAATGAAAAAAAACTTAAAGGAGTATTAAATGCTTCCAGATTAAAGGAAAGAGATGCAAAATATAGATATGAAACAATGCGGGAAAATGTCAATAGCTTGGACAATTTACTGACATTAGCTAAAAAAGAAATTCAAAAAAACGATACATGTATATGTCCGGTATGTAAGAGCAAGTTTGGTGATCAAAAAGAATTATTGGGCAAGATTGATATGTCTGTTCAGCGAGACACTTTATTAATGCTTAAAACACAATGGGACTCTGCTATTGAGATACTAAAAAAAGCGGAAGATGATTATAGAATGGGCTGTGAGGACATTAAAACATCAATAAATACCAAGGCATATACAATCGAACAGTTGATTGTTAGTTGCGAGCAAGAAAGTATTCGATATAAAAAAGAATGGAATGAAAAGCAGGAACTTATTCAGGAAGTTAAAGAAAAAAAAGAAAGATTGAAGCAAGCTGTAAATCAAGATATGGAGATAGATATTGGAAGGCTTTCGGTCGAATCTGTGGAAAATGCATGTGAAAAAAGTTTATCTATAATAGATCAGATGTTGATTGAAAATGAGAATAATATAAAGGAACAGCAAAAAAAACAAGAGAGTTTTTTGAAAGAAATTAAACAGAATGAGATTTTAGCAGATGAATTTAGAAAAGAAATAGAGGATTTTAGCAGTAATTCTTCCAATCTGCAAAAGCGGGAAATTATGGAGCAGAGAAAGATATTTTCATATGAGGAATTTCAAGCAATAATTGAGGAATATAAGGACAAAATACAACAATGTGAGTCCGAAAAAAAAGAAGTACAAGACATGCTAAAAAAGTATAATATATATTATACGGATAATATTGAAAAATACCGATCCCTCTTGGAAACAAAGAAAATTGAATCTGCAGATTGGGTAGAGCGTTATGAGCAATATAAGGAAAAGCTTTTTCAAAAGCAAAATATATCAAAGAAAACTATTACATTGTATCTGAAAAAGGTTGATTTTAATATTAATACAGCTCAAGAAAAACTAAAGATTTGGAATGAATGTATGAGCGATGTAATAGTAAAAGATTTTGTTAATGAATATAATCATATAATTGAAGAGAAGGTGGAACTACAGCAGAAGAGAACTTTTAGCGAAAATAAAGAAAAAATTGCAAAAGATATTTTTCAGACTGTGAGAACTCAGTTGGAGGAGCATATAAAGAAAGCATTTGGGGGTGTTACAATCAGTCAAATATATTCGAAAATAGAACCTCATAAGCGATTTACAAAATTACAATATAAAGTAAGTATTAACGACAATAGCGCTCCAGAACTGTATATGAAAGTGTTGAACAGCAAAAACGAAGATATTATGCCAGAATTGTTCTTCAGTTCTGCTCAACTGAATACTGTAGCATTAAGTGTATTTCTCGGTGGGGCATTGTCTGCTTCAAATCCAAAGGTTAATACTATTTTTATTGACGATCCAATAGGGCACTTTGATGACTTAAATGTACTTTCTTTTATTGATGTCCTGAGAACAATTATAAGTGAAACAGATTGGCAGATTATTATTTCTACGCATGAAGAAAGCTTTTACGAAATTATGAAGGTTAAGTTAAATCCAAAGTATTATAATTCAAAATTTTTGATATTTAAGGATGAAGGGAATGTTGAGGAAGATGTAAAGGTGTAAATTAGAATGTGTATATTTTTCAAAAATTATTAGGAAACATAGAAATAGACTTATGTGAGACCATTTTGGATGAACTATATAGAATTATTAAGAAATATATGCTGAGGTAAAAAATCGCACTTGCTAAACTGCAAGTGCGACACTTTTGTTAATATTACGAGTCCTACGCAGCTCCAGGACGGAACAACATATGACTCTGATAATATTATACACCATATTTGTATGAAGTCAAACAAAAAATTATTCAGATAAATCATTAGAAATTTCTTCACTTAGAAGGCTTTCATCATTATCAGAAGTAGTAAATTTCTCGCTTACAGGATAGGAGAAGTTTTTGCCCATTTTCTGAAAGCCATATTCCAGATAATGTGATTTGGGGATGAAGTTGTTTTCCGTAAGATTATATAGTTTGGCGAAAAGCGCTACAAGCCATTCCTGAAATTCTGTTTCTGGTTCTTTTTGGTCAAGCTCATTTTCGTAATAATGCCTCACGATACCAGCAAATATATCGGCGAACTGCACTGCAGGAGTTACAGCAGAGCTGACAAACAAGGGCATTTCTAATATGTGATGGAAAGAACGCCCAAACTTCGTTTTGAACAGAAAACCTGTAATTGCCTCAGCAATTTTTCGGTCAGCATCCTCATGTACCTCATCAAATATCATCATTGCTTTGCCATAGTGATGATGGTTACAGTAAAACTCAACCTTTTTTAAAAGAAGGTAATACTGCTTCGGAAGATGATGTTCCGGAACAATAATTGGTTCATCTGGCTTGTCCATAATTATGGCAAAAATAGCAGCGTCATAAGAGGTAATGATGTCTACCATGCCCTCAACATATGCTTTATTATTTGTACGATTCTTGGTAATTGTCGCTTCACGAATAAGTTTTGTAGACTTTATTTCGTCCTGTTTTCCATAAATAGAATCTTTTAATTTGTATATCTGATTTGTGATTGGTTTAATATCATTCTCATGGATACAGACACCAAGCAGGATAGGATTCTTGGTTGAATCTGTAGGGCGAGGATATCCACTTTCATCTATGAATGTAAGCATGTAAATAGATTGCTCCTTTGTTAAGTAGTGAATTGATTATACTATAAAATGGGTTGACATACTATCAAATTTATAAAGATTTTTGTTTGCTTTTTATGTCTTGAGTAGTGGGCATATCTTTTCCGAGATACTGATTGAGATTTTCCTGTTTCCGTTTCAGCTCATGCACTTCCTTTTCACAATCCTTATAGGTGGAAGTTAGCTCACTTTTCTGCTTCATCAGTTCCTGATATTCTGCTTTCAGCTTATCAACATTCAAGCTCTTTATGTTTATGCCCGACTGTTCAAGCATACGTCTGGCGCCGCCATAAAGAATGATCTGGCT
>UMAK01008968.1_pt1 | contig 11554 bp, 10 predicted proteins | sample 1963681 | NCBI WGS metagenome assembly UMAK01 (sample SAMEA4835913, study PRJEB28245) | human gut metagenome | biome: gut microbiome; material: fecal sample | place: Denmark | collected 2008 | reverse complement strand
GAAGTATGACTTTAAAACCGTGTCCTCTGTCACGCTCTGCTTGCCGTTAATAAGACTTGCAAGCTTGTCATAATCGAATGCAGGTGCAGGGTTGCCCTGCGGTGTCGGCTGTGTTTCGTTTGGGTTAGGTGTTGGGTTATTTTCTGCCATATTTTATCAATCCTTTCAGTTATCGGGTGTCTCCCGTAATCAGTTTATAGAGTGTCTCTCTGTTTCAGTTTTGCACGGTGTCTCCCGTAGTTTAATGCCTTCGGGCAATAAAAAAGCACCTGTGCAGTTACTCACAAGTGCGTTTTAAATATGTTTTGTCAATTTTCTCTTAGGTTTTGGCTTTTCCTCGGCAGGCACTTCCTCGACTGCCTCTTTAACATAGCCAAGTTCGATAAGGTCTTTTGCTCTGCTCTCGGAGCATTCAAAAACTTCATTAATCGGTCTGTTAATAAACCCCTCGGTCTTGTCGTTGAACGATGTAATTACTCTTACTTTCATTTTGTCACCGCCTTTCTAACCCGTCGAAATCGACGGGTTTAAATACAAAAAAGCACTCTGATTTCTCAAAGTGCTGATTTGATGTATTAAGTTTTATCTTGGCAAGTTATAGGCAAGTTAAAAAGTCCGAAAACAAGCCGTTTTTACGAATTGTAACCCTTTACGGGCAAGTTAAAATAACAAAACCGCTCTTTTTAGTGTTTAATTACCCTGTTTTCAAACTTCTTGTACGCATCAAAGTACATTTCGTCTTTGTCACCGTTGTATGTACACTCATAATACATACCGTCACGGAGCGTTGTTGACAGAAGTGCTTTGCTGTTTTGCAGTGTTTTACAAGACCAAACAACGTATACGCAAAAGTCGACTTCGCCGTCTGATTTATCAAGATGTTCTGTTGTATAGTCTTTTACTGTCCTTTTTGCAAGTTTCAAAAATTCTTCATTAGTCATTTCACATTTCCTTTCGCATAAAAAAAGCACTCAATCCGATTGATTAAGTGCTTTAATTGGTTATTGAATTTTTAGTATAACAAACCCTCTCTTGTTACGGAACGGTTAGATTAAGCCATTATCTTCAAGAAATTGTTTTCTTTCTTTTTCCATAAGTTCATTGCAAAGGACTTCAGCTTTCTTTATATCATCGGGAGCATCATCTTTCAACTTAGGGGGAAATTTATTCCACTCGACATATGGCTCAATTAATTTAGTCAAGTCTTTTACCTTATCCGAATAAATAATCCTCATATATCTCACCTCTGTAAAAGTTGCTTAACACAAAATTCGGCATGTACCTCATCAAATTCATTTTTACGAAATTCCAATTTTGCATACTCGCTTATATCACTTATATTATAACCGCTTTTTATCAATTTTTCAACCTTTGGAGCATAAATTTTATTAAGATAATCGCAATATGCGTTATAATCGGTAATTTCGCCGAATTTTTGTCTGTATTTCTCGGCATCTTGCCAATGGATAAGCTCATGAAGTACCGAACTCAATTCACTGTCAGGACAAGCAAACGGTTTCTGCAATTCGGCTAAATTCTTAGTTATAAAATAAGCTGAATTTACAGTTAAAACATTATCAGTCGGTATGTAAGTTGCAACTGCATTTTTGCCCATTTCTTCGGGGGATAATATGCAAATAGCAGGTTTGTTTTCAGATTTGCTCTGACCGAGCATTTCATAAATCTTTGTAACATTCTTATCAAACTTATGGAATTGCTTGCGTTTCAGCTTTACTTTATCGGATAAATAAATATCATTACTGCCCATGGTCTTATGTGCTTTTACTGTAATTTTTTTACCGCTGTTTTTTCTGTTAAAGTCTTTTTCTTCACCGTCGTCAACTACAGGCTTATAATATTTCTGCTTACTGTCGTCGATAGTAAAATCTCTTGTTTTTTCCGACAGTTTTTCTGCCCTGTCGTGCCACTCGTCTGCTCTTGCTTTAGCAAACTTCTTGTTATCCTCGTCAAGGCTGTATTTTGCCCTGCGGTCAAAGCGTTCGGCTTGCTTTTCTGCGTGCTGTTGCTGTACTTCAAGTCCTCTTTGGCGGTCAAGCTCTGCAAGCTCGTCATCGGAGAGAGGTCCGCTCAAATCATCAAGTTCTGGGTAGTGGGTGCTTGTGCTGTCCTTACAGCGTGGGTGAAAAAGCCCCTCCGCTATGGCGGTTGAAAGCAGCGGATAATCACCGTCCGATTTTTTGCCGTTTGAATACACATCATCAATAAACACCTTGCCGATATATTTTGCACAATCAGGGCAACCGCCCTGCCTTGCCGCTTTGCCTGCGGTAGAAATTCAGCCGTATAAACCAACGGCGGGGTAAAATAAAAGCACCTATGCAATCAAATGCAAGGGTGCTTAACGCAGTAAATACGACCCTAACGGTGTTCCGCAGATTATACAGCCTTTTACAGCTCATTATTTAAGACATACTCACGCAATGAACTTGTTTTATGCTGGTTACGATGTACTTTATGTGCAACATCAGCTTGGCCACAGCAAGCCCGAAACAACGATGAACATATATACACATTTTGTTCAACAAAAGGAAAAGACTAATGTATCAAAGCTTGATAGTTACCTTGCACAAAATGTAAGCTAAAAGTTTGTGCAGGTTTTTTCGCAAAAATGCTCCGAGAAGTTTGATTTTTTCTCGGAGCATAATTTTTTGAGCCACCTCTTGAGCCACCTGTTTGCAATTTTTTATACCTTTTTACATAGTTTTTAAGTGGATAATATAAAACAACAAACCGCACTAAAGAGCCTGAAAACGGCTTAATAGTGCGGTTTTTCTATGGTCGAGGTGACAGGACTTGAACCTGCGGCATCTTGGTCCCAAACCAAGCACTCTACCAAACTGAGCTACACCTCGAAATTATTTAATTTTTGTCGCCTCAACAAGTCAGCTTCATTATTATATAACATAAAATTTGATTTGTCAACAATTATTTTTAATTTTTTTGAAACTTTCGTGATTTTTATTTTTCTTTAATTGACATACGCTGTTATGGGGTATAAAATATGATTACACTGATTAAATATATTACTTTGAAGGGCGGTTTTATATGTCTGACAATACAAAACTAAAAATCTCAAACGGGTTGAACGAGGATAAATATTCTGTAAAAAGCAAGTTTGTCAACTTCTTTTTGCTTGCGATGTTTACGCTCTTTCCCCTATTTTACACGGATTACTACTATAATATAAGACACGACAAATATTATTTTTTTCTTGTTGTCACTGCGGTGCTTGTTTTGATGATTGGCGCTGTTGCAATCACTAATTCCGATTCGCAAAGCGGAACAAAAGACAAAGCCGAATCCGTGCCTTGGTACAAAAAGTTATCGTTTACGGACTATGCATTTGGTGCATTCATTTTGGTATGCACCGTATCCACTGTTTTTTCTCAAGATCCTGCCGATGCTTTCTTGGGTCTTAGCGGAAGAAACAACGGTTTATTGCTGATGATTTTTTATGCGGTGGTTTATTTTTTAATTACCAGATTTTTTTGTTTTAAAAACTATGTCTTTGTTGCCCTTGCAGGTTGTTCAATTGCAATATATCTGCTTGATATTCTCAACTGTTTTTACATAGATCCGCTTGGAATGTTTGCAAGCCTTACAGATGAGCAGACAATCACAAACTTTACCTCCACAATTGGCAACAAAAACCTTATGTCAAGTTTTATCTGCGTTGTAATGCCTGTTACCATTGCCTTTTCTGTATTGAGCAACAAGCGCAACCACCGCATTATCTATTATATATCTTCAGCATTCGGCTATATGGCGCTGATGACAGCCGACAGCTATTCGGGCATTTTGGGACTCGGGGCGGTATTTGCCGTACTGCTTGTATGGTTTTCACGCAAGGTTGCAGGGCTTAAAAGATTTTTCCTTGCAACAACAATTATGCTTTTGAGCGGAAAAGCACTTCGATTGTTTTCGTATTTTATGGGCGACAAATCAAAGGGAATTTCTGAATTTCAAAGTCTGCTTGTATATTCAAATGTAATATGGGCGGTAATAGCCGTATTTGCTGTTATTACTGCGCTTTTGTACCTTGCGGCTTATAGATTTCCATACAAAACCATGCCGATTGCTATACCTATTATAATCGGCAGTATATTTGTTGCCTGCATTATTGCAATGCTTTTTGCCGTATATTATTTCAGCGTAATTGACACAAAAACAAATATCGGCTTTTTGAAAAGTTTTTTGAGATTTAATGACAGCTGGGGTACTCACCGTGGCTATATGTGGATAAGGTCTTTCTATATATTCGGAGATTTTTCTCTTTACAACAAACTTTTCGGATGCGGACCTGACACCTTTGCCACAGTGTTTGAACCGTATTTTGAGGGGCTTAAACATTACGGTGACAGCTCCACAAACTGTGCCCACAACGAATACATAAATTACCTTATTACTACGGGAATTTTCGGACTTGCTTCTTACCTTTCGATAATTTTCGGAGCGCTGAAAGGTGCGATTAAATCCGCAAGTAAAAATCCGATTGCAATTGCTTTTGCGGTATCTGTTATCAGCTATGCCGTGCAGGCTGTGGTAAACCTTGCTCAACCGATTACAACACCGCTTTTTATTATTTTTATTGCACTTTGCGAGGCAGTTGCCCGTAAGCAAAAAACAACTGAATAAGCACAAACAAGACAGCCTATATACTAAGCTGTCTTGTTATTTTTTACGCAGCTTTTCTGCGTGATGTATGCCTTGTTGCCGTATTTCGTTTTTTATTTTTTTGTTGAGATTGGGGCTTTTTGAACAATATTGACTTTACGGGATAACGCATAGCGTAGCTTATAATTACGAAAATGCAGACATTAACATATAAATCAGCGTCAGGCATTTGTACAACTCCTTAAGTTTATTTGGGGCTTTGTTATAATTAGCTTAAATGACAAAGTGAAGTTCCTAAACTTAATTTTTGGTAAATTCCACATTCAATAACTATCCTTTCAGACAATGATAAACGACTCATATTTTCCTGCTTTCCGCAGACAGTAACCGTTTTCATTTTACCATACTTTTTTGTCAAGGTGAACCCGTGGTATTTCTCGTTTTTTCCTCAAAAATCCGAACTTCACTTTGGCAATTTAGGTTTGTTATAATTAAATTATACAGTACCGGCTGGGTAATAAACAGGACTTTGCTATGATGTTTGCCGATTTTTCAATAATATTTTTTCGGTGTATTTAACGATTATAAAAGTTTGGTCAACCTTAAGGCTTAACCTAAATTTTAAAATTTTTACAAAAACAAAAGCGCAATAACCGCAGTTACCGCACTTTTATTTGGAAAATATAAATTAGAAAGATTTTTAAACCAACATAACTTACTTTTATTAATCGTCAAAATTAGGAGTTTGAATTGCATCGTAGCCGGTTTCGCCTGTACGGATTTTTACCGCCTGCTTTAAGTAGTAAGTAAAGATTTTACCGTCACCCGGATTGCCTGTAAACGCAGTCTTTTTAATAGCTTCTATGGTTTTTGCTTCCCATTCTTCTGATGAAACAACTATTTCAAACTTAATTTTAGGCAATACCTGCACATCTACTTTTTGACCTCTTACATATTCGGACATACCTCTTTGAATACCGCAGCCTACAACCTGATAGGCTGTGATTCCGTTTACGCCTATATCCATTAACGCTTTTTTTACATCGAGGAACATTTCCTCTCTTACAACAGCCTCTATTTTAATAAGCTGAACTTCGTTATTGTTATCCATATGTTAATCCTCCGTTAGTTATCAAGACCGTTAAATGACGGGTAAGCAGATTCACCGTGCTGTGTAATATCAAGTCCGAGCATTTCGTCACGCTTGCTTACTCTGATTTTACCTGTAATAATTCTTGTTAAGCCGTAACAGATAAGTGTACCTGCAACTGCAATTACAAGTGTAATTACAATACCTAAAGCCTGTGCGCCGAACTGAGCAAACTCACCGTAGATAAGTCCGTTGCCTGCGTCTGCGTTAATAGCTGTGCTTGAAAACACACCTGTAAGAAGTCCGCCCCAGATACCGCCTGTACCGTGACAGCTGAATGCGTCGAGTGCGTCGTCAAAGCCGAATTTCTTTTTACCGAATGAAATCATAAGGTAGCAAACAGGGCTTGTTGTAAGACCTATAATTACTGCCGCCCAAATCGGAACAAAACCTGCGCCCGGAGTAATGCCTACAAGACCTGCAACCATACCTGTGCTTGCACCGATAAGTGTAGGCTTTTTGTTTTTAATTACATCGCAAAGCATCCAAGAAAGGATTGCGGCTGCCGCAGAAACGGCTGTTGCCATAAATGCGTGTGCAGAAAGTCCGTTTGCCTCAAGTGCAGAACCTGCATTAAAGCCGAACCAACCGAACATAAGAAGTGAAGCACCTAAAACTACTGTAGGAATATTGTGGATTCTGTAGTTAGCGTGTTCGTAATCGTGGCGTTTGCCGAGGATAATACAAAGGACAAGAGCTGATACACCCGAACTGATGTGAACAACATCACCGCCGGCAAAATCAAGAGCACCGATACCGTCAAGACCGAGAAGTCCGCCGTCTGCCCATACCATATGAGCAAGAGGATAATAAACAATTAAAGACCAAAGAATGATAAATACGAAAAGTGATTTAAACTTCATTCTGCCCGCAACAGCACCTGTAATAAGAGCAGGAGTAATAATTGCAAACATCATCTGAAATCCGCAGAATACCATATTAGGAATAGCCGCACCGTCTATGTAACCCTCTGTGAGAGATACACCCTCAAGTCCTATCCAACTAAGGTCGCCGATAATTCCGTTTGAGCTTGGAGCAAATGAAAGTGAATAGCCGAAAAGCACCCACATTACAATGCCTGTACCGATGATGAAAATTGAAGTCATCATTGTGTTTACTACATTCTTTTTGCGAACAAGTCCGCCGTAAAACATTGCAAGGCCGGGAGTCATAAGGAACACCAAAGCCGAGCAGATAAGCATAAAAGCTATATTTCCTGCATCCATTTTAAAACCTCCACATAAACCGACTGAATAAAAACAAGGTTCACCATATCTTTGAAATTTGCAGGAAAATAAATTTAAATTGCAAATTCTTCAAAGATAAAGTGAACCTCTTTGTTCTTGATTATTCATTTTTAAATTAAATTAAAATAAGAAGTTTTCCGGAAACTTTACTTTACAACTTGAATTATAGCGTTATTTTTACCCTTTGTCAATAGATTTTTGCAAAAAATCAGCTGAAATTTAAAATTTTCTTATCATAGCCAAATTCAAGCACAAAGTATATAGATATTCAATTTTGCAAGAAATTTTATAAAACTTTCATAACGCCCATAAAAATCAGGATAACGCTTATACAGAAGTCAATGAATTCATAGAGTCTAACTTTTTGGGGTCGGCTCATTTTCAAGCCCACTCGTAACATTGCATTTTTCAAAAGTCATATCGGGATAACTTATTCTTTGCCTTTTCAAGCATATTTTCCGAATAATCCACACCGATAATATCTGCGTCTTTAAAACGGTTTTTAAGCACAAAGGTTCTGTTTCCCGAACCGCAGCCGATGCCAAGAATATTCTACGGGTCAAGGTAAGATATTCTGTTTATCAGATCAACAGACGGTTGTGTACGCTCGTTTTTAAACTTCATATATTGATTTGAATTCCAATCTGACATAAAAATCACGCTCTTTTAGCTTTTGTTCTAAATGTAAGCTAAATAATTTTAAAATTTAGGTCAAGCCTTTGAAAAGGTTGACTAACTTTTATAATTGCTTGGCACAAAAGGTTTGCTAAACCATAATTTACCCCAATTTCCTATAAAGGACCTCTGAATATTGCCCAACACTAAGTAAATTCTATTTTTATTATATCACAGCAAAAAGCATAAGAAAACCGCCCTACAAAAAAATTGTAGAGCGGTAAATTGTTATAACCGACAGTTAAATTCAGTCTTAATTATTGTTTTTTGCAAGGTAAATCTGATATGCTGTAATATCTGTTACATCAACCTTGCCGTCTTTATTGAAGTCGGCCTTTGAATCAAAGTTATCGGGCTTTTCTGCAGAACCTGCAACAACATGCTGTATATATGTTGCATCGTTTACATCAACTTTGCCGTCGCTGTTAATATCGTAATCAACATCCGACTTACTCTCTGCAAGAGTCCAAACCTGTGTACCGTAGAATGGGTTTGCTGTACCTACAACAAGGCTGTCATCTGTTACGGCAAAAGTACGGCAGCCGTGGTTATACGGATCACCAAAACCGTTTGTTGTAACAGTTTCTACATTAAGGTCGCTGTCAAGTGTGTAAAGGTCAAAGCCTCTTTCAGATGTGCTTAAGTAAGCCGCACACTCAACAAAAGAAATCATTTTCGCAATGTTTTCTTCTGTAAAGATTTTATCACTTAAGTCGCCGATTACACTTGAAATATCATCAGAAGCATCTGCAAATTCTTTGTAAGTAGCAATAAACTCTTTGCTTGCTTTTTCGTCAACAGCGTTTTCCACTTCATTGGCAAGCTCAATAACATCTTCTGCCCTTGCAGCAGTTGCTTTGCTGATTCTGCCTGCGTTATTTACACTCTTTGCCATATCTCTTGCATCGTTTCTTGAAACAGAAAATGCTGCCGGAGCAGTTACAGGCAGATGCGGTTTTTTGTATTTATTGAGAATAAGTTCTGCAAGCACCTTTATATACTCAATCTGTGACTGCCACTCTTCATCTGTCATTTTAAGAAGGTCGCCGTTTGTAAGCTGACCGATAGGCTCAAGGAGTGAGCTTGTATCAAATGTGCCTACATAAAGTTTATCATCATAAACCTGCATTCTCCAGATATACTGGTTTTCGTTGCGGTCAAAGCCCGAACCTAAATCTGTAATACTGCCGTCAGGGAACATCTTGTCCGCATCGCCTACAACAAGGTCAATGTTTTCGTCTGTATCCATTCTGTAAAGGTTTACGGACTGCTCAAGGTTAGCGTTTACAAAATCGCAGCTCCGGTCAAACAAAACTCTTTCAAGAGCAATTTCTTCGTCATTGTACTCACCGATATAGAGGTAACCGTCGTATATGCAAAAGTTTGCCGCACCCGAGCGTGTTCTTTCAGGGTCAATACCGTAAGTATATTTTGCGTTATCCTTTTCCTGATCGCCTACAACAGATGTCCATGTCCACTTGCCGTTGTCATCTCTGTCGCCCTTGATGATAGCAAATGACTGCATTGTATTGTCATCAGGCTTGTTTTCAGGTCTGCCTGTGCAGATTGAAACATACAAAGAATCATTATATGCAGCCATATCCCAAATTGAACCGCCGTAGATGCTGTCTTGATAACGATAAGCAGGATAATTGAACATATCGTCCATAGTAGCAATTACTTTAAATGAATCGGGATCTTCAGGGTTGTCGCTTTCGCAGATATATGCACCCTCAAGACCTACAAGGCTGATTATAAGTTTGTTCTCGTAAGTGCTGATACCTCTGATACCAACGCTTATACCCATCTGATAAGCCTTATAATAATCTGCCTGACTGATACTCTGATAAACTTTCTTGTATTCATCGGTTTCAGGATCTACCTGATAAACAGTCGGCAAACCGTTTACAGAACCGCAGAAGTAGAACTTGCCGTTTAACTCTACAACATTTCTGAACTGTACATTTGTGTTTGTTGTAGCCTTTGACATAAGGAGTTTTACTTCGCCTGTCTTTGTATTTACCTTAACAAGAATACCCTTAGGATCTCCGCCGTCCTCTTCCGATGTAAAGAAAGCGCCGTTAAACATAGCGTTAAGAGTAGCTATCATAACTTCTTTATCAAATTTATTTCCGAGCACTGTACCCATAAAGTTAAGTGTCTGTGTCATAGCATTCGGGCAAGTACCGATATATACCCAATCACCGTGACCGATAGCAGACCACGCATAGTTCTGTGCACGGTCACCCACGCCTGTAATCTCATCGGTAACTGTGCTGTTGCCAATGTAATCAACAATACCGTCCGGAGCTTTTAAACCGTTTTCCGGATGTGTGATTTTGTTAGCGGTAAAAGTATTATACTCATAAGTAGTACCGTTTACAGTATCACCTGCCGCCATAGCAGTGATTGAAGAAACGCTTGCCACAACCAATGTTGCGGAAAGCAACGCTGAAAGAATTCTTTTTTTCATTGTCCATTCTCCTTTATTATATCTTTCCCAAATTGTACTATAAAAGGTGAATTTTGTCAATGAACATTTGCACTTAAATGTCAATTATTCTTTACAATAATGCACAATTTTATAACAATTAAACGGTATATAGATATTTTAATGCTTAATAATCATAAAATTAAAATATAACTGTAAATATACATTTTATAGACTGCTTTATATTAAAATTCCGTTGCAATGGTCTATTTCGTGCTGAATTATCTGTGCCGTAAAATTTGTGAAAGTGCGTGTAACCGTTTTGAATTTATCGTTGGCATATTTTACGGTTACAGTTTTATAACGCTTTGTTTTGCGCTCCCCGTCAAGTGACAGACAGCCCTCTTCGGTTTCGTATTCACCGTAAGCCTTAACAATTTCAGGATTAAACATAAGAATATACTTTCCGTTATCGCTTATTGCAATAATTCTTTTTGAAACGCCAATCATATTTGCGGCCATACCTACACAGCCCTCAAAATTTGCTTTTAAAGTATCAAGCAAATCAACGGCTATCGGCATATCCGACATATTTGCTTCAACCGATTTTCTCTGTAAAAACATCGGATCTCTTACAACTTCTCTTACCATATTTATCCCTCGCTTAGTTTTTTCTGATTATAGCATATCGGGGATAATTTAACAACATAAAAAGAGTCAAATATAAAAACATCTCAATACACAATAAAGACGCACTCCGAAATTGAGTGCATCTTTAGCAATTCTAAAACACTTATTCAAACTTTTTTATTAAACCGTAATCTTTAAAATCATAATTTTACAAATGCAATTCCACACGCATTTGTGCCTATGTGACTGCCTATAACCGCACCGACTTTTACAGTTTCAATGCTATGCACATTCGGCAGCAGCCTTTTTATGTCGCTTGTCAAATCATTTGCAAGGCTTTCGTTGTCGGAGTACATTACATATACAGGGAAATGAGGATTAAGCTCTTCCCTTTCAAGCCTTTCGGCAAGGCTTTTTATGCCACGCTTAATGTTAAAACTTTTTGCAAGCAACTCAACATTGCCGCCGCTGAGTCTTATTACAGGCTTTATACGGGCAACAGTCGCAAGCATTGCTTTTGTCTGACTTACTCTGCCGCCGTTATGCAGATATTCAAGGGTATCGAGGCAGGCAAGCAACGATATTTTTGTTTTTATGCGCTCGATTTCTTCATAAATTTCTTTTGAGTTTTTCCCTTGTCTGCGCAGTTTTACCGCATATTCAACAAGCAGTTTTTGACCTGCCGAAGCGGTCAGTGAATCAATAACATACACATTTTTGCAGCCGATCATATCGCAGGCAATTTGTGCGGTATTTGCCGTTCCGCTGATTTTTGACGACATAAAA
>UMAK01067771.1_pt1 | contig 11555 bp, 8 predicted proteins | sample 1963681 | NCBI WGS metagenome assembly UMAK01 (sample SAMEA4835913, study PRJEB28245) | human gut metagenome | biome: gut microbiome; material: fecal sample | place: Denmark | collected 2008 | reverse complement strand
CCCCTTTCCTTTACAAGATATTATCTCACTGAGAAAAAACTCATCACCCGAACAGGCTTTTTAAATATAGTAGAGGACGAGTTCGACCTTTACCGTGTGATAGACAAGAAGCTCATGCTTCCCCTCGGTCAGCGGCTTTTCGGCTGCGGCACTGTGATCATCAACGTGAAAGACGCGGATACTCCAGTAAAGACAGTAAAATCTGTCAAGGCTCCCAGAAAGATGATGGAGCTGCTGGACGCTCAAGTGGATAAGATGCGTGACGCTTACGGCATCAGGGGTCGTGACATGAACGAAGTGCTCTGTCACCATGATGATATCATGGGAGATGACGGCAATGCTTGATTTTATTAAAGAAAAGACCGACTGCTGGGAATTTCTGCGCTCCACCGAACTGCCTATCTTCATCTATGGCATGGGCGACGGTGCGGAAAAGATACTCCGTGTTTTCGATATGTACAATATCCCCACAGCAGGATTTTTTGCCAGCGATGAATTTGTGAGAGGACATTATTTCAAAGGGCATCTTGTTCACTCCCTCTCTCAGATAGAGGCACTCATTGATGATTTTATAATAGTGCTTGCTTTCGGTGCGGGCTACGAAAGCCTGTACAACAGGATAAACGATATGGCAAAGCGCCACACTCTCCTTGCGCCCGATGTTCCCGTTGTGGGGGACGGTTTGTTCACCTACAGCTACTGCATGGAAAATGCCGACAAGCTTCAAAAGGTGTATGACCTGCTGGCGGACGACATATCAAAGCAGACCTTTGCCGATGTGGTTAATTTCAGGATAAGCGGCAAGATAGAATATCTTAACGCCTGCACATTCCCCCGTGAAAGGATTTTCACCGATATTATCAGGCTTGGCGATGATGAAGAATACATCGACATGGGCGCTTACAACGGCGATACCGTGTTGGAATTTGCCGATATCACAGGGGGAAAATACCGCAGGATATTCGCCATGGAGCCTGATACAAGGAACTTCCGCAAGCTTACCAAAAGCACCGACGGCATGGAGCGCATAGACCTGTTCAACGCTGCCGCATGGAGCGATGACACAGCTCTCACATTTTCCGACCGCTCGGGAAGGAACTCCAAGCTCACCGAGGGCGGAGGCGTTAAGCTCAAGCAGGTGGCGGCTCTCAGGGGCGACAGTCTTTCGGAAAATGCAACATTTATAAAAATGGACGTGGAGGGCGCTGAACGCCATGCGCTGGAGGGCTGTGCCCAGTCACTGAAAAACGGCTCAAAGCTTATCTGTGCCCTTTATCACAGGACGGAGGACATTTTTGATCTGCCGCTGCTGGTGCATGAGATAAACCCGGATCTGAAGCTGTACATACGTCATCTTATGTATATTCCCGCCTGGGAGACCAATCTTTACTGCGTTCCTAATACTAATAACCATTTAACCTAAGGACAAATGATTATAAGCAGTGATTTGTCCGTCATACACGGACAGTTGTGTATTTTTTGAAAACAATCTGACGGAGTTTTATAAAACACTTGCAAAATCCGAAAAAATGTTATATTATATATAGTGGACTGCGGTGTGTGCCGCAGATGATCAACAGAGATTGAAAGGGAGATTTAGTTATGGCTTTGAAGGATATGACTGCAGAGCAGCTCAAGGCATTCAGGGACGAGTGCCGGAAGCAGTACGACGATTTCAAATCACAGGGACTTAAGCTTGATATGTCAAGAGGTAAGCCCTGCAAGGAGCAGCTTGATATGAGCATGCCAATGCTCGACGTTCTCAACAGCAGCTCTTCTCTTATCGACGCTGACGGCGTTGATGTCCGCAATTACGGCTTCCTTACAGGTATCACCGAGGCTAAGAAGCTTTTTGCAGACCTGCTGGGCGTTGACCCCTCCATGATAATCGTAGGCGGTAATTCCAGCCTTACTCTTATGTATGATTCCGTTGCAAGAGCAATGCAGTTCGGCGTATATGGCAGCACAAAGCCCTGGGGCAAGTGCGATAAGGTAAAGTTCCTTTGCCCTGTTCCCGGCTATGACAGACATTTCGGCATCACCGAGACCTTCGGCATCGAAATGATAAATGTTCCCATGACTCCTCAGGGTCCTGATATGGATATGGTTGAGGAGCTTGTAAACAACGATCCCGCCGTTAAGGGAATCTGGTGCGTACCTATGTACTCCAACCCCGACGGATACACATATTCCGATGAAACAGTAAAGCGATTTGCAGCTCTCAAGCCCGCTGCCGAGGATTTCAGAATTTTCTGGGATAACGCTTACTGCGTACATCACCTGAAGGACGACCACGACAGTCTCCTTAACATTTTTGATGAAGCAAAGAAGTGCGGCAACGAGGATATGATCTTCGAGTTCGCTTCCACTTCCAAGATAACCTTCCCCGGTGCAGGCGTTGCAGTTATCGCAGCTTCCGAGAACAATGTAAAGCAGATCTCCAAGCTTCTGGGAATGCAGAACATCAGCTACGATAAGGTAAATCAGCTCCGCCACGTAAGATATTTTGGCAATGCTGACGGCCTCAGAAAGTACATGGAAAAGCACAAGGCTATCCTTGCTCCCAAGTTTGATACCGTTATCAGAATACTCACCGAGCAGATGGGCGACCTTGATATCCTTACATGGAACGAGCCTAAGGGCGGCTACTTCATTTCCGTAAATACCCTTGACGGCTGTGCAAAGGAAGTTGCACGTCTCTGCAAGGAGGGCGGCGTTGTCCTCACAGGAGCAGGCGCAACATTCCCCTACAAGAAGGACCCCAACGACAAGAACATTCGTCTTTCTCCTTCTTTCCCCACTTTGGAAGATCTTACAAAGGCTATGGAGCTTTTCTGCATCTGCGTAAAGCTTGCATCTGCTGAAAAACTGCTTGCAAAGTAACTTGTTTTCCAACTGATATTTAAAGCTCCCTGTGCATATAATCCTATTGTGATTCTAATGCGCAAGGAGCTTTTTAGTATGTACAAATGCGTAAAAATATCCGCAGATGCCGTGATATCTGCGGCAGTCGTATTATCTGCGGCGGTGTTTTTCATATCAGACCACAGCAGCAGGGCAATAACGGCTTCATCTGAGGGAAGCGTTCAAATGGAGCAGTCTCTTCCCGTGATAATGTATCACAGCGTGCTTTCAGACCCGTCACGGACAGGCGACTACGTTATCACGCCCGATGAATTTGAAAAAGACCTTATTTACATCAAAAGCAAGGGCATGAACACCGTTACTCCCGATATGATAATCGACTATGTGGATAATGGCACTCCCCTGCCGGAAGGCCCCATACTGCTCACCTTTGATGACGGGCATCTGAATAATATGACCTATGCTCTGTCGCTGCTGCAAAAGTATGATATGTATGCCACAGTAAGCGTGGTAGGGGCATACACATTAAACGCCGAGAAAGAAAATGACCCAAATCCTTATTATGCCTATCTGACGCACGATGATATCATTGAACTTGACAAGGAAGGACACTTTGATATCGGCTGCCACACCTATGATATGCACAGTCTGGGCTGCCGAAACGGTGCGTCACGAAAAAGCAGCGAGACCGAGGAGGAATACAAGGTAAACTTTTCCCATGACCTGACACTGTTCCGTGATGAAATATCGGAAAAGTGCGGCATCTCCCCCATTGTATATGCCTATCCCTACGGCTACATCTCGTCGGAGGGGTATGACCTGCTGAAAGAATACGGCTATCGGATAGTCCTTACCTGCTGCGAGCGTGGGAACACTATCCCCTGCGGCACAGGCGACAGGCTAATTATCCTTGACCGATACAACCGCTCAGGTCTTATGCAGTCAGAGGATTTTATGAAGAAAGCAGGGATTTGATTTAAGCACATTTACTATTGTGCAGGCATTAAAATTGTGCAATACGTTGAAAATTTATAAAAGCGGCAAAATAGTTTCTAAAAACCTTGACAAAACTACACCAATGTGGTATATTTATATCACAGCAAGAAACCCGATACCAAATCGGATAAAAATAATGATAATAATATTACGGAGGTAAAAAATATGAAAAAGTTTGTATGTTCTATCTGCGGCTATGTATATGAGGGTGAGGCCGCACCCGAAAAATGTCCCCAGTGCGGAGCTCCCGCTTCCAAGTTCACAGAGGTTGCTTCCGATGACGGACTGAAGTTTGCCTGCGAGCACATTGTCGGCATCGCTAAGGAAGTTGACGACAAGGAGATCATCGACGGCCTCAACCAGAACTTCATGGGCGAGTGCACAGAGGTAGGTATGTACCTTGCAATGTCCAGAGTTGCTGACAGAGAGGGCTACCCCGAAGTCGCTGAGGCTTACAAGAGAATCGCTTACGAAGAGGCTGAGCACGCAGCTAAGTTTGCAGAGCTTCTGGGCGACGTTGTTTCCGACTCCACCAAGAAGAACCTCGAAATGAGAGTTATGGCTGAGCACGGCGCAACTCAGGGCAAGCTCGACCTTGCTTCCAGAGCAAAGAAGCTTAACCTGGACGCTATCCATGATACTGTCCATGAAATGGCAAAGGACGAGGCAAGACACGGCAAGGCATTCCAGGGTCTCCTCAACCGTTACTTCAAGTAATTTATACGCTGATATCCATAGGGTGTACAGAGTGATCTGTACACCCTTTTTCTATGTGCTACCCCCGCTTGCAGGTGTTAAAACTGCATAAAAATTACTATCAAATTTCCATATTTATGTTAAATATGTATTGACATATAAAAACAGCAGATATATAATTAAGGTAAATAAAACAACACTCACCGACACAAAATAATAGAGGTGATGATATGAGCCTTATATATGCACTTATACTAATCACCAATAAAACTATAGACAAAAAATCATCGCATAATCCATATACGCAAGATTATGCTCAATTTTTTGTATAGTTTTTAATTGGTGCTTAGTATTATCCATCTTGCACGGGAGCTTTTCAGCGGCAAGCTTTTGTAACAGCACCCATTAAAAAAGGGCATTGCCGAAAATGGCAATGCCCTTTTATTATTTCTGTATAAACTTATGAACTTATGAAAGCTTAGAGCCGTTGGGGATATCCTTGTCAACGAAAATTACCTTTGCATCTTCTCCGACACTTGCGGCAACTATCATTCCGTTGGACTCAACTCCGCAGAGCTTTGCGGGAGCAAGGTTTGCAACAACAATTACCTTTTTGCCGATAAGATCCTCGGGAGCATACCACTTGGCAATGCCCGATACTACCTGTCTCTCGCCGAAGCCGTCATCAAGCATGAGCTTCAGGAGCTTCTTTGCCTTGGGTATCTTCTCGCAGGACTTGACCTCTGCAACACGCAGGTCGGACTTGAAGAAATCGTCGATCTTTATAGTCTCGGAAAGAGGCTCAAGGTTTGCGCCGTCCTTATCCTGCTCAGCCAGAGTCTTTTTCATCTGAGCTTCGATAAGAGCATTAAGCTCGCTTATCTCCTTGTCAACGTCGATTCTGGGGAAGAGAACTTCTCCTCTGTGAACGGTGACATCGGCAGGAAGAACGCCGAACTTAGCTGCATTTTCGTAGGAAACATCATCGGCGGACGCACCTATCTGCTCCCATACCTTGGGCATGGTGGTAGGCATAAATGCGGAAAGCAGAGATGTGGAAATTCTGATAGCTTCAAGGAGATTGTAAAGAACAGCTGCAAGTCTGGGCTTGTTGGCCTCGTCCTTTGCAAGCACCCAGGGAGCAGTCTCGTCAATGTACTTGTTTGCACGGGAAATTACCTTGAATATCTCAGCAAGAGCGATGTTCAGGGTGGTGTTGTCCATGCACTCGTCAACCTTTGCACGGAGAGCTGTTGCCATGGAGATAAGCTCATCGTCCATAGGGTCGGACTTCTTGTCGGCAGGAAGAGTGCCGCCGAAATACTTCTCCACCATTGCAACGGTTCTGGAAACAAGGTTGCCCAGGTCATTTGCAAGGTCGGAGTTAATTCTGTTTATCATTATCTCGTTGGAGAATGAGCTGTCAGCACCGAGAGCCATTTCACGGAGAATGTGGTATCTGATAGCATCGGGAGAATATCTCTCGCCAAGAACCATTGGGTCAACAACGTTGCCGATGGACTTGCTCATCTTCTGACCGTTGAAGGTTATCCAGCCGTGAACAGCAAGGTGCTTGGGCAGAGGAAGATCAAGAGCCATAAGGATAGCGGGCCAGATGATAGCGTGGAAACGCATAATATCCTTTGCTACCATATGCACATCTGCGGGCCAGAACTTGTCATAATCATTGTAGGCGTCGTTTGCATATCCCAGAGCGGTGATATAGTTGGAAAGGGCATCTACCCATACATATATAATGTGCTTATCATCAAAGGGAACTGGAATGCCCCACTTAAAGGAGGTACGTGAAACGCAGAGATCCTCGAGACCGGGCTTGATGAAGTTGTTTACAAGCTCAGTAGCACGGGTCTTGGGCTGGAGATAATCGGTTTCAAGGAGCAGCTTCTCGATTCTTTCAGCAAAGGGAGACATCTTGAAGAAGTAAGCCTCTTCCTTGGCCTCAACAACATCTCTGTGGCACTCTGGGCACTTGCCGTCCTCGTCCAGCTGGGACTCGGTCCAGAAGCTTTCGCAGGGAGTACAGTACTTGCCCTTGTATTCGCCCTTATAGATATAACCCTTGTCATAAAGAGCCTTAAAGATAGCCTGAACGGATTTTACGTGATAATCGTCGGTAGTTCTGATATAGCGGTCATAGCTGATGTTCATGTAGGACCAGAGCTTCTTGAAATGTTCAACGATCTCGTCAACATACTGCTTGGGAGTAACACCCTTTTCAGCAGCCTTCTGCTCGATCTTCTGACCGTGCTCGTCCGTACCGGTAAGGAACATCACATCATAGCCCTGCATTCGTCTGTAACGGGCAATGGAATCGCAGGCAACTGTGGTATAGCAGTGACCGATATGAGGATTGCCCGAAGGATAATAGATAGGGGTCGTAATGTAGTAGGGTTTCTTTGACATGATATTAGCCTCCAATTATGATATTCATAACTTATATTATAAACCATTTTTCTGCATTTGTCACTACTTTTGGGAAATTTTTTTGAGAAAAAGAGCATAATTCCAAGGATACACCCCTTGACAAAACGCAGTCGGGTGTGATATAGTAAAAAAGTAAACCATTCACCAATGATAAAAGAGGTCAGTATCATGCTTTGGAAAATGACAAATGTACAGCTTCAGAAAGGTTCCGTTTTTCCCTTTTACGGGGATAGTGCGCCCTTTTGTAAGAAAATTTGTCATAAACAGGCTCTTATCTGACTTAAAACAGAGCAGTTTTACAAATAAATAGTGCGCATTATCTTCTTAAACTATCACTAAATTCAGTTTAAGGAGATTTTTTTATGCTTAATATCGAAAAACAAATACGTAAGCTTTACGCCTCATCTGTGCTGGGAAATCTGTCCCTTACGGGAGCATGGGTAGCAATACTTGCGGCAAGGGGCTACAACCTTGTGGATATCGGCATCGCCGAGACAGTGTTCCACATCACAAGCCTTATTTTCGAGATACCCTCGGGAGTTCTGGCAGACGTTTTCGGGCGGAAGAAAATGCTTATCGTAAGCAGTATCATGCGAATGATAGGCAACATAATTATGATACTTTCGGATAACCTTTTCACCGTTTGCCTGTCCATTGCATTCCACGCACTGAGCTACAATTTTTCCTCAGGCACAGGGGACGCTCTGGCTTATGACTCACTGAAAGCCGCAAATGCAGAGAGCCGTTTTGAGCGGTTTGAATCCGATCAGCTGGTGATATACAGGCTTTGCAGCGGAATATCCACACTGTGCGCAGGCTTCGCCCTTTTCATCGGTCACAGGCTTGCATACGGCACAGACCTTATCACAGGCGTGATACAGATTGCCGTCCTCATGTCCCTCAGTGAGATGTATGCTCCCGCACCTGAGCAAAGCGGAAGCATAGCCGCAAGGCTGGCAATATGCCTTAAAGAAAGCTTTACATTTATGAAAAGCGCCAAAAGGGCAATGAAGCTTATGATAGTAAATTCCCTTATTGGTGCGGCTGATACCCTGCTTCTTTTCTTTTTGCAGGCAAAGCTCCCCGAAAGGGGTATCCCCCACCGCCTGCTGGGTGCAGCCCTGCTGTTTATGGAAATTGGCGGTATAATCGGCTCCAAGCTGATAACAAAGCTTCCGAAGCTGAGCTACAGGTGCGTTTTCTGCATATCATCTGTTATGGTGCTTGCAGGCATTGTTGCGGAGCATTCGCCGATGTACGCAGTAATGGCGCTGGGCGGATTTATTGCCGCTGTGGCTGATGATGCTCTTCAGGTGCGGACGAATGTGCTTTTGCAGGATATGTTCCCCTCGGAACAGCGTGCGACCCTCACATCACTTGAATCCTTCACATTTTCGGTGATAATGATAGTTCTGTCGCCACTTGCGGGCTTTGCATTTACATACTGGTAATATAAGAATAGGGCTGCCGAAGTTTAACGCTTCAGCAGCCCTTTAATTACATATCAATTTTACTGATTTGTGTGTACCTTCGCCTGTCGGCGACTAAACTTTTTACCTTTGTGCTTATTTGTGCGGATATTTTTACAAGCTTATATAACTAAGGGCTGCTGCATCGTGTGAAACAGCCCCTTGAATTTTCATAAACATTATTTCACCGCAGCGGCGCTGTTTCTTGCCTGAGCGGACTTATATTTGAGCCTGAGATTATCGGTGATAAGTGCGATGAACTCACTGTTTGTGGGCTTTCCCTTGCCAACGCTCACGGTGTAGCCGAAAAGGTTCTGGATAGTGTCCAGGTCTCCCCTGTCCCATGCGGTCTCGATAGCGTGACGGATAGCTCTCTCCACTCTGGAAGCGGTGGTATTAAAATGCCTTGCAACTGTGGGATAAAGCAGCTTTGTAACGCTCTCCAGCATATCGGGGTCATCGTAGCTCAGAAGTATTGCCTGCCTGAGATAATGATAGCCCTTGATATGAGCGGGAATGCCTATCTGGTGGATTATCTCGGTAACTACCATCTCCATATCCTCGCTGAGGCGTGGGTCGCCGGGAGCCATTTCCATAGCCGCCGCACTTCTGATAACGTTCACCAGCATATCGCAGTCAAAGGGCTTGAGCATGAAATATGCGTTCTCCATGGACATTATCTGGCGCTCCGCAAAAACGTTCCTGTATGCGGAGGTAACGATGAAAAAGGGCTTATGTACAAAGCTGTCGCAGCGCTTTATCAGCTCGGCTGCATCTATTCCGGGGATAATGCTGTCAACTATAACAACATCGGGTTCCTCACTTCTGATAGCTTCCAGCAGGAGCAGACCGTCATTGTCACGGGTAACGGCAAAAAAGCCTCTTCCTCTCAGTGAGTTTGCCAGCATACAGCCAAATTCCTTGCTCTCGTCTCCGATAATTACCTTGATCTTTTCGTTCATCGTGGAGTCATCCTTTCATTTTGCAATTATAGTGTTAATATATATGTCTCGCTATTTCCTGACACCGGAAATAAGTCCTTGTTCAATATATTACCACGTCTTTTGGCAAAAATCAATACATTTCGGACATTTTATATCCATAAATATTCGGCTGATATTTTGCATTTCTGAGATAAATTTATGTATTTCAAGATGTCTCTCGGTAACTCAAAGTTATTCGCCATTTTATGCGTAAAGGCGCAGAAGTATTCGACCCATCTGTGCATTTGCCCCCATATGCCGCATTCCGTCAAATGCCCTATTTTTCAAGTCTTTTCAGCTGTCTTATGTCTTTTCCGACAAAAATCAGCACCTCGTAGAAGCCGAACAGCCGTGAGATTATCCTCTCGTTGTAATGGTCGTAAAGCTCCTCCACGGAGTAGTTGGAGCTGACTATTGTGGGCAGTCCCATATTCATTCTGCTGTTTATGAGATTGTAAACCGCAGACTCGTAAAAAGGCGTTCTCGGCTCCGCTCCCAGGTCGTCCATAATGAGCAGATCGCAGCCGCAGAGAGCGGAAAGTGTGTCACTGTCCCCCTCGGCTCTTCCGAAATGCTCTTTTTCTATCTCACGGAGCAGGTTCAGTACTGAACCGTAAATAACGCTGCTGCCGCCCTTTATGACCTCTTTTGCAATGGACATGGAAAGATGTGTCTTTCCCACGCCTGTTTTGCCCAGCATAAGAATGCTCTTGGAATTATGGGAAAAGCCGTTGGCGTATTTGATGCAGAAATCAAGGTTATCCGCCATTTTGGCGTAGCAGTCCACGCCGTCAACGGTGATGCCCCTGTAATAATCAAGGCTGAAATGGGCAAAATCCGCATCGGGCATATTTGCACTGCGATTAAGCTCCTCGGAAGCTATTTTGTTGATGAGGCGCTTCATACAGTCGCACATTCCCATATCCGTATAGCCCGTGTCATTGCAGGCGCTGCACCTGTAGTGGACTTCAAGATAATCCTCGGGATAGCCGTTTGACCTGAGAATGGACTTTATCATTCGGCTACCCTCAAGATTGCTCTGCTTTATCTTTTCAAAGCTTTCCTTATAGTTATTGCCCCGCCTGATTATAAGCTGAGAAAGCTCGGAAGCTGTTCCTGCCAGCATTCGGCGTATCTCCGCCACCTGCGGGAGTTTTTTGTATATCTCCGCAGTTCTTGCCTCCGCCTCGGCTTCCGCCCTGAGACGGCGCTTTTCCATTTCGCTGTTGGCTTTCTGACGTATCTCTGTACGTGTCATTTGTGTACTCCTCTTTATTTATACAGTAGGCTTGCTGTTTCTGGCGTGCTCCATTATGGCTGACAGGTCAAAGGATGGCGCTGATTTTTCCGCAGCCGTGCTTCTTCCCTGCGCCGCCTGACGGGGTGCCTGACCTCTTGACGGCTTGGTGCGTTCATCGAACTCTATTGCCGACTGCATATCGGTAATGTTATTGTCATGCCACTTCACAAGTATCTTGTTCATGTACTGGAACGCAGGCTTGCCCGTTGCGTCAACGGTCTTGTCATAAGCCAGCTCCACAAGGTCAACAGACATATCCATGCGTGCCCACTCGTCAATGTACTTTTTCTGGGAAGCGGTGAGCTTGTTCTGCATTTTTAGGCGTGACTGCACCTTTGCCTCAAAGGTAAAGGATCTCTGCATGAGCAGTATCTCGTTTTCCGCCTGCTCGTGAGTGGCAATGTTCTTTTCATGCCAGTCAAGGGCAGCTTTTTCTATGTAGCCCATATTCGTCCTGCCGACAGAGCAGCAGTAGGCTATGAGCATCATTATGATATCCGCAGACATTCCCAGATGGTCGTATATCCACAGGATAGTCCGCTGATCGTCAAAGGTAAGCACTCTTTTAAGGCTGCCCTCGGCGCTTTTGAAAAGCAGCGCTATCTCCTGAGATTCGGCTATTCTTTCCGCTATCTCAGTGGGAAGCAGTGATTTTCTCGGTCTGATGACCTCTTTTTCGGGCGCAGCTGGTATTGCAGCCGCAGGAACAGCAGTTTCGGGCTTTGGAGCCAGCACCCTGACAGGCTCATGCGCCGCAGGCTGACTTTTTGCCTGAGGAGCATTGCCGCTCCTGTAAATTAC
>UMAK01052615.1_pt1 | contig 11613 bp, 10 predicted proteins | sample 1963681 | NCBI WGS metagenome assembly UMAK01 (sample SAMEA4835913, study PRJEB28245) | human gut metagenome | biome: gut microbiome; material: fecal sample | place: Denmark | collected 2008 | reverse complement strand
TCGCCACCCCCGAAAGTGCATAGAACTGATTCTCCTCGTAAAGCACAATAGATGTCCTCTCATCGGATATTATTGAAACTGTCCCATGTGCCTGCCTGAGCTTCACTCCCATGGCGCGTGAAACCGCCTGCACATACTTTGAAATTTCAATCCCGCCATCTATCTTGGTGCAGACATCTGCCTTTATACATACCTGCTGCCTTGCGTTCTCATAAATATGGGCATTTTCCACCTGTATACCAGCCTCTTTTGTATATACATAAACTCTTGTAAGACGCAGCCTTCTTTTTTTATCAATACATTTTTCAGCCCTGCACCAGCTATCCATGAGCTCTGCCATAGCGTCAAGCTGTGTGGCTATGACGCGTCTGTTTTCCGTGAGACGCCTGTACCAGGCTTCATTTAGCTCAATACGGGCAAATGCCTCTGTGGCGGCTTCCACCATGCGCGTATAGTGCGGGCAGCCATCCACATATCTGTTTTGCACAATTTCCTCTGTTTTCATACGTTTGCGCACTGCATCAGCAAGCATTTTTATACTGTCGGAAATCGAAGTCCCGCTTGTCCAGCACACACTGCAACCCTCACAGCATGCACAAAGTCTCCCTGTCACCTCAAGCTGTATTTTCTCACTCTCATCAGGGATTTTATCTGCCGTACATTTTACAGCCATGACGTTTGCAGTCGAAATAATGCCTGAAAGTCCTGAAACTGCTGTGGCAAATGCCTCCTCCCTGTCGGGCAGGAGTCCTGCTATGACCGGGTTTTCATTGTGCTCAAGAGCCCTTAAATATTCGCATGCTCTGCAAAGCACAAAGGCCATCGAAAACACAACAAGGCTCTCTGCTACCGACAACACTATCTCATCCGTATACGGCTTTCCCAGAAATGTTACCGACAGATTCATCACCGCCGTGGCACAAGCTGCTACAACGGCTGTTGTCAGACATCCGTTTTTACTGCTTTTTCTCACAAATAGCCTTTCCCCAAAGTAAATCACCGCAATAATAAAGAGATACTTACATATCGACGGTATCGATATAAAGTATCCCATTCCAATAATTAATCCTATGTAAAAAATAATCGTATGCCCACTGCTCAGACAATAAACTCCATACACTGCAGGTATCAGCGGATAACAATCCATCACACACACCAGTGTGGATGCAAATGCCATAAGCCCCCACACAGCCTTTTTTAAATTTGCAATCCTCATCTTTTTGCCTCCATCTTTTTTCAACGATTATATGTGGTCAAAAATGAAGGTTTTGACGAAAAAGCGCAACTATATCTTCAAAAATTATTTGTCCTTTTCCTTGAAGATTATTTCATTGTCATACGCAAGCCCCAGCTTGCTCTTTGCTATATCCTCTATGTACTGGTCACTCTGCATATACTGCTGCATGCTTTCTATCTCATCAGCACGCTCCGATTCTTTAGTATACTGCTTCTCAAGCTCCGCTTTTTGTGCGGCATATGTAGATTCCTTCTGCTTTAGCTGCACAACCTGGACTACCATAACCACAAGAAATGCTATAACTATGATGGAAACACTTAAAGTTCCGCCCCTTCTCTTTGCACGACGTTTACTCATTATTCCTCCTTAGGTGCTTATCTGAATATCCTGCCAAACATTTTATCTTTCTTTCCGGTCAGCTCCGGTACCTTCGAATACGTAATCATGTCTATCTCACCTTCTATATCGGCTTCTCCCTTCTCAAGGTTTAGCCTGTTTACGTGAAGATCCTTGCCCTTTAGGTCAAGCATGCCCAGCTCCGTCTCCAAAAGTATCTCTCCCACATCAAAGGAGAGCACATCCAAAACGCCTGTAAAGCTGCCTGTTCTGCGATTATTCAAGATAAGCTTATGACTCTTTGTGCCTGATATTTCTTCCATTTCCTGTCCCTCACATAATTTTTAATATGCTCCATAGACAGCCGCACATATACATGCCATCTGTGGAATCGCATATGTAAATATATGCCGGGATTCATGAAAATATAACCTATATATACTCAAAAAGATCTTTTGCTTCTTCCTTCTTTGTTGTGTCAAGGAGATTTAACACCTTAACCTTGACTGTCTTTTGTCCAAATGCTATCTCTATTATGTCTCCGACCTTGACATTTACAGATGCCTTTGCCGGTCTGCCGTTTACTGTGACACGGCCTGCGTCACATGCCTCATTTGCCACTGTACGTCTCTTTATCAGACGTGATACCTTCAAAAATTTGTCTAATCTCATTGTTACCTCTGTGTCTTACCTATAATAAATCAATTCATAACTATTACCCTGATTTTAGTGGATATAGCCAAAAATGGGCGGAGCCTTAAAGGCTTCACCCATTCTTCCACTCCGTGATAGTCTAACTTATTAGTTAAGAGAATCTTTTAAAGCCTTTCCAGCCTTGAACTTAGGAGCCTTAGATGCTGCAATTGTCATCTCAGCGCCAGTCTGTGGATTTCTTCCTGTTCTTGCTGCTCTCTCAGATACCTCGAAAGTACCGAATCCAACTAACTGGATCTTCTCACCTTTCTTTAACTCCTCTGCAACAACATCTGTGAATGCCTTTAAAGATGCCTCTGCGTCCTTCTTTGATACTCCGGCCTTCTCTGCCATAGCTGCAACTAAATCTGCTTTGTTCATGATAAAATTCCTCCTCTGGATTTTCATAATTTATATAATTCGAGCTGTATTCCCAAATTACCTACAAGAATATATATACTTGTTTTTATGGGGTTTGTCAAGGAAAATGCGCTATTTCCTAGGCTTTTATGTACTTTTACCATTCTTAAAACCTTACTTTGAACTTAATAAAGAGGTTAATGTTGAAAGATAATCTGATATATCCTTATTTGTCAGACTATTCCCCGATCTGTCAGAGGATTTATTGTCTGTCTGCTGTGATGAATTTGTGCTCTGCGAGCTGCCGGTGGTTCTTTTAGATGTACTTTGATTGTCCTTCTCATCTGCCCTCTCTGAGGCAGTCTCTGAAGGAGTCTGTGCGGTGGCCTGCGAGCTGTCTGTGCTGCCGGTTCCGGTGCCTGATGATTCACTGCCGGATCTGTCCATATTGTCGTTTATCGTAATCTGTATGGTGGCTTCCTTCGAGTTCACGTAAAGCGTCCTCGTCCAGGTGTCATAGCCATCGGCTGTTACCTTAAGCGTGTGTTTTCCGTATGTTATCTCAACCGGGCTCGTATAGTCGATTTCACTGCCATCGACATATATTTTTGCTCCCTGCACGTCAACCTCGAAAAGGATGCTGCTCTTTTTAGGACCCTCACCCTTTAAATCATTTAAATTTACCTTTGTAGTCTCTCCTCTTTTTATCTCAATATCCGTGCTGCCTCCCCAGCCGTTGTTGGCCACAGCGAGCGTATAGCTGCCCTCCGGCACATCAAGCGACATATCCTTAGTGATTTCTGCAAATATCCTGTCTCCGAGCTGCAAAAAGCTGCCCTCAAACAGCGATGTATTGCTAAGCTGCAGTGTGCCGTGCCCTGTTGTGACAGAAATTGACACTATATCCTTGTCAATCCCGACAACAGCCAGCTTATCCTGCGCCGTTAGGCTGTCAGTATCTATGACATCCGAGCCTGAAAATATCATGGTGCGCTCCCCCAGCCTGTAGCTGCTATTTCCGATTTCAAGCACGCTCTTATCCTTATCCACAGAAAAATTGGTCACTGCGTCGTTTGTCCACACCTTATCGGATTTTTGTATCCGCTTTGCCTTGCCGTCTGAATCTGCCCCTGATATGTCAACCACATCACCCTGATGTATGTCTGAAACTGACATGTGATTGCCATATTTGTCGAAAAAGCCGGTGGTCAGCCCATAGTAATACTGATACTGCACTCCTGTCGAGTAATTGTATACCCTGATCGTCTCGTTGGCACTGTTTATGTCCGATACTATGAGAATATCTGAACTTTTCTTAACGGACTTTCCGTTTTCCTCCGCAGCAGCTTTCAAACCGGACTGCGTGCTTTCTCCCACGGCCTCCGTCGTATCATTCATGCTGTTATAGAATTTTTTTACACCATCATCCGTGTCCTGTTTTCCACATGCTGCAAGTGACAGCACAAGCATGCATACTATGCAAAATAATCTTTTAAATTTCTTCATCTGTATTTCCTTTAATAGCTGGCTTTAAACGTTTTTCTACAATAATAATATATCGTATAGTCATTTACTTTTCAATTAAATTCACTATATATATGCATTACTGCTTACACTATGGCTTGCAGGGCATGCAGATACTCCTCGCGCTCCCCACTTAGCTGTATGAGCTGTGCAAGCTTATCCACATCGCGGTCGCATACCCATGACTTGCGCGAGTTGCTATAGTGATTGCAGAGCTTACAAAATTTTTCAGGAAACAAAAGCAGTGCTTGAAGCAGTCTCATTGATGTATCATCAAGACTTCTTACGCTGCAATAGCTGTCAAGAATTGCATCTGCAACCGCTGTATCCCAGTGATTTTTTTCGAGCATCTTGCGCATGTACTCCGCAAGATCAGTTTCCGGATATCCCGGATGCATGGTCTCGAAATTGACAGGGAGCCATCTTCCGGACTGTGTATACACGACATTGTGCTGGTTGAAGGCTCCGTGACAGTATATCGGAACCGACGTTTTACTATTTTCCAGCTCACACAATATTTCCGCCGATTTCTGCCCCTGCTCTAAGAATCTCTCATAGCATTCATAAAACAGATGCTCAAAAGCATTTGTCTTGCTGCGACGCAGTATGTAGTTTTTAAGCTTTACTATCTGCGCACATTTTCGCTGAGCTTTTTCGTGCAGGCTTTCTACCTCGATATCCGAAGGCAGAGGATACTTTTCCAATATATTGTGCAGCTGCGCTAATGCCCTGCTGCCGCCACGCATATCATCTATGCTGTCCGTGCTGCACTCTCTGCCTGCTCTGTAATCCTTCAATATGTATGCGTCCTCACAGTTATCCCGCGATATGATACACTGCTCCTTTGTCTGTGATATCTGCTCCACATCCATACCGTTTCTCTGGATAAATGCCAGCGTATCCCGCAGGGTGCATGCCCTTTGCTCATGCCCTCTGTACGGCACGAGCAGCTTCTGCCCGATGCCTGTGTCACATATATATGCTCCTCTGCCCTTTATTATCCTGCTTACTGTAAGCTCATATTTTTCCAAAGCCACTTCCGGCTGATTATACAAAAAAATCCCCCCTCATATGATTAATGCATCATAACTATTCAGATGCTTTTTAATCATATGAGAGAGGTTATTATTTTATTCGCAAGCTCTTTAAGTTTTTGTGCTTCATTGAGCGATGGGTCATCAAGCACCTGCTCATAAAGCCTGTCCAGGATATCGCCAAGCTTCGGTCCCGGCTCTACTCCCATTTTAATCAGGTCGCTGCCATTTATCTTCATTTCCTTTTTGGATACACACTGGTGGTCTGCGAGAATTTTCCTGTATACGCGCTCATATTCTGCGATGTATTCAAGCTTTTCTGCGCGCCTATACATGCTCTGTCCGAGTGTATCGGCTCTTTTCACCTCAAATAACAGCGGAAAAAGCTCTGTTCCTATGCGGCTCATGGCACGCCTTACATTGCGCTCCGTGATGGCCGGACGGTCATCATGCTCTTTTACGAGCTTACAGCAACAGTCTGTAGTCCTGTTATCAAACTTAAGGCGCCTGAGTATCTTTCTTGTCATATCAGCTCCCACAACAGGATGCTTCTTGAAATGATTCTGGCCTTCCTCATCTGTCGTAATGCACACAGGCTTTGCCACATCATGAAGCAGCATGGTAAGCCTTAGGATTTTGTCCGCTCGCACATGCTCCAAGGTATGAAGCGTATGCTCGCCGACACTGTACATATGGTGCTTATTGTGCTGAGGTGTCTGCATCATCACATCAAACTCCGGCATGAATACCGCTGTGAGTCCAAGCTCATACAAATCTCTCATCATCTGCGGATGGTCTGATGTCAGAAGCTTCACAAGCTCCACCTGGATTCGCTCTGCGCTGACCTTTGACAAGGCAGGGGCAAGCTCTTTTATGGCTGCTTTAGTCTGTGCCTCTATATCAAAGCCAAGCTGGGCTGCAAATCGCACCGCACGAAACATCCTGAGTGCATCCTCACTGAACCTGTCGTGTGCACAGCCCACACATCTGATCACATGTGCTTTTAAATCTGCTATGCCGTCAAATTCATCGACAAGCCCTGCCCTGTGATTATATGCCATAGCATTGATTGTGAAGTCGCGCCTCTCTAAGTCGAGCTTCAGATTGGAGGTAAAGGTGACCTCCTTTGGATGGCGTGCATCCTCGTACTCTCCGTCTATCCTGTAGGTGGTGACCTCATAGCCCACATGCTCCAGCATGACCGTGACTGTGCCATGCTGGATACCTGTGTCTATCGTATGGTCAAATATCGCTTTGACCTGCGCAGGCTTTGCAGATGTGGTGATATCCCAGTCCTGCGGTGTCCTGCCAAGGAGACTGTCACGCACGCATCCACCTACCGCATATGCCTCAAAGCCATGCTCGTAGAGCGTGTCTATTATGAAGTTGACATTCTGCGGTAAATCTATGCGCATCGTTGAGTTCTCCTTTTTTATTTTGAATGACGCTCGCCGGAGGGGCACATTGCCACAGCATACAACTGTGACACATGCTCTCATAACTCCTTAGTCTGGTGAGAGTAAATACCTCCTGCGGCAGAGCTTATTAGGCGCTAAAAAATCAAACGCGCTTACGCTTGAACGAGTATTTTTTGCGCCAGCTTCAGCCGCAGGTGGCATTAACTCTCACACACGACACGTCGTAAATCGAGCATGCGCCACAGCCGTATGCTGCGTCAATGCGCCCCTCCGGCGAGCTGTTTATCATAATAATATACAAAAGTAATGATTAATTCGCGAAATAAATTCTCGTAGGCGCGAATTTAATATGCCTTACCCCAGTATACGAGCTTATGCGCCGGCTTTCCACAGCATACGCATACGTCGGAAATCTGCTCCTGGTCACCAAATGGCATACAACGGCTTGTAACTGTTGTGTCCTCTTTGATTTTATTCTCGCAGGCCTCGTCTCCACACCACATAGCACGGATAAAGCCAGGCTTTGTCTCTGCGATTGCCTTGAACTCATTGTAGTCGTGTGCATCGTTTATATGGCTTGCAAGGAATGCCTTTGCCTTCTCGAGCATGTCATTCTGCATTGTCTCAAGTACCTCTGCGAGCTTCTCATTTACCTCATCGAGTGAGACAACAATTTTCTCTCTTGTGTCTCGGCGGACGATAACGCACTGGTTTTTCTCGATATCCTTTGGTCCAATCTCGATACGTGTTGAGATTCCCTGAACCTCCTGTGCTGCGAACTTCCAGCCAGGTGTCTTGTCGGTTGCATCGATTTTCACACGGAAATCCTTTGAGAGCTTGTCCTTGAGGTCGTATGCCTTGTCAAGGACGCCGTCCTTCTGCTGCTGGATTGGAATGACCATAACCTGTGTTGGTGCAATCTTTGGTGGAAGCACGAGTCCTGAGTCATCTCCGTGAACCATGATGATAGCTCCGATAAGACGTGTTGAAACGCCCCATGATGTCTCATGACAGTACTGTAATTTATTGTCCTTGTCTGTGTACTGGATGCCGAATGCCTTAGGGAAGCCGTCACCAAAGTTGTGTGAGGTTCCTGACTGGAGTGCTTTTCCGTCATGCATGAGTGCCTCTATTGTGTATGTAGCCTCTGCTCCGGCGAACTTCTCCTTGTCTGTCTTTCTTCCCTTTACCATAGGGATTGCAAGATATTTCTCACAGAAATCCGCATAGATGTTTAACATCTGTACTGTACGTGCCTCTGCCTCCTCGGCTGTTGCATGAACAGTATGTCCCTCCTGCCATAAGAACTCTGATGAGCGGAGGAATGGACGTGTTGTCTTCTCCCAGCGCACTACTGAGCACCACTGGTTATATACCTTTGGAAGGTCTCTGTGTGACTGTACTGTTTTGCTGAAAAGCTCGCAGAAAAGTGTCTCTGATGTAGGTCTTACTGCAAGTCTCTCCTGAAGTGTCTCAAGTCCGCCCTGTGTGACCCATGCGACCTCCGGTGCAAAGCCCTCTACGTGATCCTTTTCCTTCTGGAGCAGGCTCTCCGGAATGAACATTGGCATGTATACATTCTCTACTCCTGTCTCTTTGAACATTGCATCGAGATTCTTCTGTATATTCTCCCAGATGGCATAACCATTGGGTTTAAAGATCATGCATCCCTTTACAGATGAATAATCCATCAACTCTGCTTTCTTCACAACGTCTGTATACCATTGTGTGAAATCTTCCTCCATGGAAGTGATGGCCTCTACTAATTTTTTCTCCTTAGCCATTGCTTTTCTCCTTTTTTATTTAAATATTCTATGATATACGAGGCTTTTATATCTCATCCGGCCCCTGCACCACGCATAATTTTACTAACATATATTATTCCATAAGCGAGCTGATGTCAATAAGCCTGAAAACTTGTTCTGCAGTGTTTTTCATATTTTTTTGAGCATTTTTGATATCCATAGCCTCATTAAGCGTTGTTGCCCCTCTTATAATAGGGAAAAACGCATCTATGCCTTCTTTATTACATGCCACTGCATCGTCAGTGACACTCCCTGCAAGTGCGATTACTTTACAGCCGTTTTTTCTGCCTGCTTTTGCCACTCCGACAGGCACCTTTCCCATGGCGCTCTGTCCATCAAGCCTGCCCTCTCCGGTCACTACGATATCGGCATTTTTCAGTTCCTTGTCAAGCTGTATTGCGTTTAGCACTATATCTATGCCGGATTTAAGTTCCACGTTCTCAAGTCCAAATAGAAAAGCAAACCCAAGACCTCCCGCAGCACCTGCTCCCGGTGTCTCGCTGAAGCTCTTTCCCGCATACTCCTCAACACAGTCCGCATACCGTCTCATCATTTTATCCATCTGTGCCTTTTCATGCTCCTGTACGCCCTTTTGCTTTCCAAAAATGTATACGCAGCCCTGCTCTGTGCACAGTGGATTAGTAACATCACATGCTATTTTGAAATGACACTGCTTCAATTCCGAAGGAACCTTATCAGCCTTGATCTTTTTTACCCTTGCAAGCGAGCCAAATACCGGTGGAAGAATATTGTCATCCTCATCATAAAACTCATAGCCGAGCGCCGACAGCATTCCTATGCCGCCCTCAGTGGTTGCGCTTCCGCCTATTCCGATTATGAAATTCCGACAGCCCTTGTGCACGGCATCCAATATCATCTCTCCCACACCCAATGAGGTCGCTTTCCACGGATCAGGTTTACCTTCAACAAGTGTGATTCCCGACGCTTCTGCCATTTCCATAACAGCCGTATCATCCTCAAGTACTCCATATGTTGCGTGCACCTTTTGTCCCATCGGTCCTGTTACATCAACATGTTCATATGTGCCATTCATGCCCTCTACCAAAGCGGTTACAGTTCCCTCGCCACCATCTGCAAGTGGTCTGACCACCACATCTGCTTTCGGTATTGCCGCCAATATGCCTTCTTTACAGGCCATCCCTGCCTGTATGCTTGTCATGCTTCCTTTAAATGAATCAATTGCTACTACAACCTTCATTTAACCATTCCTCTATTTTTTCTTAATATTTATTCATCTTTCTTATTCAGATCAATTATGTTCATTTTTCTTAAAATCGACTCTTTAATTGCTCCACTTAAATATGCCGGATTTAATTTACGTTTTGCATATGCCAAATAGGTGTCTTTTGTTTGTTCAATCAGAATAGCTGTAAAAAACCTTTCCCAACTGAAATAAAGCTTGCTCTCTACATACTCTGATGGATTACTCAATATGCTTCTTACTGTATTATTCTTTAAAATATCGGCATCCATAATCATCCATTCAAATGATTCAGGCAAATATAAGGCCACATTTTTTCTGCCATGGATAACCTGCAACACCCTGTCAATCTCGGAACCAAATGCCGCCCCATCTGCAATGACAAGTATTTTTTCACCTTTATGTTTGTTCAGATAATGAAAGACATTTGATTTTCCATTCATAGATTCACATTTCAAACCATTTTCTATACATACATGTTCAAAAAATTGATATCCTGAATTGCTGTCTTCCGTAATAATAATTTCCGGACTCACTTTATCTTCATATGTATCTGTTCCATATATCCGATAGAATTCATGATAACTTTGTTTCAATGTCCCATATCTTCCAGATGTACGAATTCCATAGATTTCTTCTACGCTATATGGCAATGCTGGTAAAGCTTCCCTAGTAACAATTACATAATAATTATCTGTTTTTTGAATTTTATCTGCAAAATCTACTGTCGTTATGAATTCATTTCCCTCATCAATAAATACAATACAGTCTGATATGCCTGACAACTGCTCTTTCCATAAACTTCCTTCAACCACATGACATTTTTTATCACATATCACCTCTACAGGTGTGCCGGTTGGATTATTCACGAAATCACGAATCATATCTACAAGTGTAGTTTTTCCAGTTGCACTGTCTCCCTGGATAATCGTCAGATTTCTCCGAAGTTCAAATTCATACTTTAAACGTTTTGTTGATACAATAACTTTATGTTTTCCTTTCATCGTATCCTCCTGCCATCAAACAAATTCACCTGCAATTGATACCAGTTCTTCCATGGTATGTACAATTTCATTCGTGTTAAGGATTCGGATGTCAAACGGTTCAACTTCAAATTTCATCAAATGACGTAAGTTTATTGTTCTGTCTTCTGTTTCTGCAATTTTTAATAACCATTTTGCACAATTATCTCCACAGGTCGATGCATTGAAAATTTTATTTTTTTCAAACTTCACCAAAATCAATGTTTTAACACCACCTGATAACCCCGTAGGCGGTATTTTTCCTAACACTGGGCTGTCGATTACTCCACTGTCCAAAACAATCGACTGATCCACATCCTTTATCATTTTCTTCACAAATGGATCTGTAATCCAGTTATCTTCATAATCATATTTAAAATACGCTGCCGTATTATATACTGCTTCTTTCATATCTCCATAAAATATATTCAGCATACAAAATCTACTCCTCCTGTTAGATTAGCCTTGAATGAATTTCACCTCACTACAATACAAATGTATTTTCCAAAACCTAGGTAAGTGCTTACCATATGAACCTCCACGAAATCCATCAATCCGCTGTACTTAGCTACAGTATAGCGGATTGATGGGCAAATTACAATTATTATTACCGGTCTTTATGCAGTTACATGATGCGCAACTGCAAGATTGTAAAGTGGTACAAACAATTTGAAAGTGCATTTTCATGAAATTTGTGCTAGAATAACATGTTGTTGTAATATGCTAAGGAGAATTTAGAATGGAAAACTATAAACGAGGACTGACAGCAGGCATCCCGATTGCGCTGGGATATCTGTCAGTTTCATTTACTTTTGGAATTATGGCGGTGTCATATGGACTATCCTGGTGGCAGGCTGTGCTCATTTCGATGACCACTGTCACATCTGCCGGACAGTTTGCAGGCATTGGAATTATGATGCATCAGGGACAGTATTTCCAGATGCTTATTTCGCAGATTACTA
>UMAK01007657.1_pt1 | contig 12039 bp, 10 predicted proteins | sample 1963681 | NCBI WGS metagenome assembly UMAK01 (sample SAMEA4835913, study PRJEB28245) | human gut metagenome | biome: gut microbiome; material: fecal sample | place: Denmark | collected 2008 | reverse complement strand
TCCGAACCTATACCCTGTCGGCGGTACTTTTCCGAAACGCATATCAGCCGCAGGCTGTTGTCCTTAACTGCCGCAAAGCCAACTATATCGCCGTTTTCCTTATGCTCAAAAGCAGTGCAGCCGCCGATATCGAGCAGTTGAACAAACATCCCCCTGTTTAATTGAAGTTCGGGATAGCAATCCCCAAACAGCTCAAAATATCCCATGCAAAGCTCCTTATTCAATAGGCGGAATATCCTTGGACGCTTCCTCATAGAACACGCCAAGTTTGCCGATGTAAGAATCCTTCCACGGCTTGTTCCTGCCGATGTAATGGACTATGGCAGAAATGTTCCGCACATTTTCGGGGGTCATCATATGATACATCATAAGCCGCTCGGTCATATTGTATCTGAGCGGTTCAAGGGGATATATCTTATCGGAATAAAGCCCGCTGAGAACGTCCTGATCGGGCAGGATAAGCAGCTTTTCGTTCTCACTGATGTAGTTATATACCTCTTCCTCGCTCTGGCTGCTGCGGAGAAGATCTAAATTCATAAGCATTACGCCCGAATTTATGTAAGGGCCTTCATCGTCCATGCCAAGGCGTATTTTGTTTATCATTCGCATGACTTCATTTACGTGGGAAGCCGCAGCATAATAATAGCCGTCCAGCCGGGTCTCGTAAAGCTCCTTTACGGAACCCAGCACCACGATATCGGGGTCAAGATACAATATCCTGTCAAGGCTTTCGGGGAGGTACTTTGCGGCAAATATCCGAAAATACATCTCACGGGGATATCTGTCGGTAATGGGGGCGTCCGCAAATTCGTTCTCCCCTGTCTTTATGTCAATGAGCCTGCATTTATCGGCAGGGATACGCTGACGGACAGCCTCAAAATCCGCCTCGGTAAGAGAAGCGTTCATAACGTAAACATCAAATTCCGTGTCGGGATTTGACTTTATGAGCGATGAAAGCATTACGCAGAGCTGGTAAAGATAACCTCGGTTAAGTGTGACCAGAATATTCATATAACTTCCCCTTTGTTCTGATTTTCCTCTATAAGTTTGTCAAGGCTCCTGAGTGTCTTTACGGTAAATATAGCCGTAAACGCCGCCGTAAGCACATCTGCGACGGACTGTGTCATCTGAAGTCCCGTAAGTCCGAATACCTGCGGCAGTATAAGCACCAGCGGAATGAAGAAAACACCCTGCCTTGCAATGGCAAGAAAGCTTGCAAGCAGTGTTTTTCCCATGTTCTGGACTATCATATTCGTCATGATGATGATGCCCTGCAAAAATCCCGTTACGCACTGGAACCTGAGAAGCGGCGTGCCTGCGCTGATAACGTCGGGGTCATCACGGAAGAATGCCACCAGCTGAGGTGCAAACACAAACACTATTGCGCCGAACACCATCATGAACAGGGTTGATGCCTTTATGCAGAAAAGATACATACGCTTTATCCTGTCATACCGCTTTGCACCGTTGTTGAAGCCGCACACGGGCTGGAAGCCCTGACCAAAGCCTATGACCACGGAAGCGCCTATCATAACTATCTTGTTAACAACCGACACCGCCGCAATAACAGCCTCGCCAAAATTTCCCGCTGCGTGGTTCAGGCAGATAATGGACACGCTCATGATGGACTGCCTGAAAAGCGAGGGCGTGCCGAAGCGGAATATTGCCGAAACTATTTCGCCGTTCAATACAAAATCCGGCTTGCGGAAAGGGATACGTCCGCTCATTACAAGCAGCACTATAAAGGAGATGATCTGGCTTGAAACAGTCGCCAGAGCCGCTCCACGGACCTTCATGCCCAAAATGAAGATAAAAACGGGGTCAAGGATAACATTCAGCACCGCTCCGCTTGCCATGCCTATCATGCCATAGAAAGCGTTGCCCTGAAATCTCAGCTGGTTGTTCATTGTAAATGATGCCATTACAAAGGGAATACCGATAAGCAGCACCGATACGTATTCCACCGTGCTTTCCATAAGCAAGGGCGTTGCTCCCAGAAGCTGCGACAGCGGACGGATATTCATGTAGCCCAGCAGCGAAAGTATAACGCCCATCATAAGGGACAGCACCGCCGCCGTGTCAGCCATCTGTGCGGAAGCCTTTACGTCACCCTCGCCCAGCTTTCGTGCCATATAGTTTCCCGAACCGTGGCCGAAGAAAAAGCCTATTGCCTGTATAACGTTCATAAGCGGCAGAGCCAGTCCCACGGCAGCCGTGGAAACGGTGTCGAGCCTGCCCACAAAATAAGTGTCAGCCATGTTGTAAAGCGCCGTGATAAGCATGGTTATTATCGTAGGCACTGCCATTTTGCAGACAAGAAGTTCAACGGGAGAGTGGAGCATATCATGTCTTTTCTCTTCGGGGGTCATCATCTGGAAATATCATCCTTACTATTTACTTTATATATAAGTATATTATACCAAATCGGAAGAAATTGTCAAGCGTGCGGCGGCGTATAACCGCTGTCAGACCGTTAAGATTTACGGCATAAAGCCTGTTTTTCAGAGGTATCTTGACATTATTCCCCATATGTGCTATATTTAAATAGCATTTAAAGCGGCGCAAAAAAGTGACACCACATCTGTAGGTGCCTTTTTTTTACGGCAAGAAAGGATCTTCCCCATTATGCAAGGTGTTAAAGCAAAAGCTGCAAAAGCGGCTTTTCCCTACACTCTTCCCATACTTACAGGCTTCCTGTTTCTGGGCATCGCCTACGGCGTTTATATGAACAGTCTGGGGTTCTCATTCGTTTATCCGATGATAATGAGCGTTACTATATTTGCAGGCTCTATGGAATTTGTGGCAGCGACCATGCTGCTGAGCAAATTTGACCCGCTGGCAGCCTTTGTCACAACGCTTATGGTAAACGCCCGTCATCTTTTCTACGGCATTTCCATGCTGGAAAAGTACAACGTCAAGGGCTTTCGTAAGATATACCTTATCTACGGAATGTGCGATGAATCCTTTTCAATAAACTGCTCCGTTGACGCTCCCGAGGGCGTTGACAAGGGCTGGTTCATGTTCTTTGTGACCCTGTTCAATCAGGCATACTGGGTTTTCGGTGCCACCCTCGGAGGACTGCTGGGAAACCTTATCACCTTTGATACAAAGGGGCTTGATTTCGTTATGACAGCCCTGTTCATAGTCATCTTCACCGACCGCTTCATGGCACGCCGTGTCCACCTCCCCGCACTGCTGGGACTGGGGCTTACGACGCTGTGTCTGGTGATCTTCGGCAGCGATAACTTCATCATTCCCTCAATGATAGCCATTCTGCTCTCCCTGACCATTTTCAGGAAGAAGCTCGACCTGCCAGAGGAAATGATGAAAAAGCCCGACAGATCATAAAAGGAGGATAAGGAAATGACTATCGCACAGCAGATAATCACAATAGGGGCTGTTACTCTCGGAACACTTTGCACAAGGTTCCTGCCGTTCATCATCTTTCCTGCGGGAAAGGAAACGCCGAACTACATAAAATATCTTGGAAAGGTGCTTCCCTGCGCCGTTACGGGGCTTCTGGCAATATACTGCTACAAGTCCGTTTCGGTCACATCATACCCTTTCGGACTGCCCGAATTTATCGCAGGAGGACTTACGGCAGGGCTTCACTTCCGGAAGAAAAATATGTTTCTCTCAATTGCGGCGGGAACCATATGCTACATGCTGCTCATAAGATTTGTTTTTGCATAATTTAAAGTGCAAATATTCATAATGACTTTGTATCATCATCTCAGGTCATATTCAGTCGGATAAACGGAAAAAGTATAGCCAAGCAGAGTTAACATATCGTTAATTATATGTGTAAACTGACCAATACAACCGTTTATATAGTTTAAAATACCATTTTTTTAACATTGACTTTTAAGGCAAAAAATTGTAAAATATAGGTGTAATTAAAGTTGTATATGTAAAATCTGTGCAGTCTGTGATGTATTTTACAGCTCCGATCCATGATTTTGCGTACAAGATTACCCCGCTGGCATGAACCGTCGTAATGCTATGCGGTAAAAAATCCCACCGACGGAGAAACAAGGGGTTTACAATGAAAACTTCAAAGAAAATTCTTGCACTTAGTCTTGCTGCCTGCATGACTGTACCTTTCTTTACAGCTTGCGGCGATAATTCCACAAGCGGCGATGCTGCTTCCACAGGCGCTTCCTTCAAGATCGGCGGTATCGGTCCTATCACAGGCGGCGCTGCTGTTTACGGTCAGGCTGTAAAGAACGCAGCTGAGATGGCTGTTGAGGAGATCAACGCAGCAGGCGGTATCAACGGCTACCAGATAGACTTCAAGTTCGAGGACGATGTTCACGATGCAGAGAAGTCCGTAAACGCTTACAACACCCTTAAGGACTGGGGCATGCAGATGCTCATGGGTACCGTTACTTCTACTCCCTGCCAGGCAGTAGTTGAGGAGTCCCACAACGACAATATGTTCCAGCTCACACCTTCAGGCTCCGCTATCGAGAGTATCAAGTATGACAATGCTTTCAGAGTATGCTTCTCCGATCCTAACCAGGGTGTCGGCGCAGCTCAGTACATCGGTCAGAACAACCTTGCTGAAAAGGTAGCAGTTATCTACAACAGCTCCGATGTTTATTCTTCCGGTATTTACGAGAAGTTCGCTGCAGAAGCTGCAAATCAGCCCTTCGAGGTAGTTGCTGCAGAAGCATTCACCGATGACTCCAAGACTGACTTTACCGTTCAGCTCCAGAAGGCTAAGGACGCAGGCGCTGACCTTATCTTCCTTCCTATCTACTATCAGGAAGCATCTCTTATCCTCCAGCAGGTAGCTGCTATGGATTATTCTCCCAAGTTCTTCGGCTGCGACGGTCTTGACGGTATCCTTGCAGTTGAAAACTTCGACCTCAGCCTTGCTAAGGGCGTAATGCTTCTTACTCCTTTCGCAGCTGACGCTCAGGACGATCTTACTCAGAAGTTCGTAACCTCCTATCAGGAAAAGTACGGAGAGGTTCCCAACCAGTTCGCTGCCGATACATATGATGCAATGTACATCATCAAGGCTGCTGCCGAAAAGGCAAACGTAACACCCGATATGTCCGTTTCCGATATCTGCGATGCTATGAAGGTTGCTATGACCGAGATCACATATGATGGTCTTACCGGAACAGGCATGACATGGAGCGCAGACGGCGAGCCCTCCAAGGCTCCTAAGGCTGTTGTAATCGACATTGCTGAGGACGGCACTGGTTCCTACAAGGCAATGTGATCTGACTTATAAAGTCTGATAGTTTTATCCGCATAATATTACCGTCGGTGTCGATATTTTGATACCGGCGGTTTATGTGGTTATAAGGACTTGTATTTTCAGCTTTAAAAAACCGAAAAGCAGAAGGAAATCCGAATATTTCCTTCCGCTTTTGAGTTTTTTAAACTTAAGATTCAACGAAAACTCAAAACAAAATAAACATTAGAATGGGGATTGAGAAAATGAGCTTTCTGAATTACTTGATCAACGGTCTCAGCCTGGGAAGCGTTTATGCGATCATTGCTCTTGGCTACACAATGGTTTACGGTATCGCAAAAATGCTGAACTTCGCTCACGGCGACATTATCATGGTAGGTGCATATGTGGTGTTCCTCTGCATGAAGAACGCAGGCCTTAGCCCTATTGTCAGCATCATTATCGCAATGATAGCCTGCACAGTTCTGGGCGTTGTTATCGAAAAGGTGGCATATAAGCCTCTCAGAAACGTAAGCTCCTCGCTGGCGGTGCTTATCACAGCCATCGGTGTCAGCTACCTGCTCCAGAACCTTGCACTGCTCATATTCGGCGCAGACGCAAAGTCCTTCACATCGGTAGTTTCACTCAAGCCCATAAAGCTTTTTGACGGTCAGGTATCTATCACTGGAGAAGCTGTGGTAACTATCATCACCTGTATCGTTATCATGGTTGGTCTTACCCTCTTTGTCAACAAGACAAAGGCAGGAAAGGCAATGCAGGCCGTTTCCGAGGACAAGGGTGCGGCTCAGCTCATGGGCATCAACGTAAATGCCACAATAACCCTTACCTTTGCTATCGGCTCCGCTCTTGCGGCAGTTGCAGGCGCTCTCATGTGCTCCGCATATCCCAACCTTACCCCTTATTCAGGCACAATGCCCGGTATCAAAGCATTCGTTGCAGCGGTATTCGGCGGAATCGGCTCTATCCCCGGCGCTATGATCGGCGGACTGCTCATCGGCGTAATTGAGATAATCGGCAAGGCCTACATCTCCTCTCAGATCACTGATGCTATCGTGTTCGCTATCCTCGTTATCGTTCTTCTGGTAAAGCCTACGGGTATCCTCGGCAAGAACATTCAGGAAAAGGTATAAGGAGGGCTGATGATGAGTAACGTTAAAACAAAACCTGCTAAAAAGCTTACAAAGTCCACAACGGACAGCCTGATAAACTACGGCATCGTTATCGTGCTCTACATAATAATGATGATAATGCAGGCAACAGGCAATCTTTCAAGCTCCATGAAGGGCTTTCTCGTTCCCGTTTGTATCTATGTTATAATGGCAGTTTCCCTTAATCTGGTTGTCGGAATCCTTGGCGAGCTGAGCCTTGGCCACGCAGGCTTTATGTGCGTGGGTGCCTACACCAGCGCGATCTTCTCAAAGCTTACAGAATCCACCATTACAGCAGCTCCCCTGAGATTTACTCTTGCAATTCTTGTAGGTGCATTTTTTGCAGCTGTTTTCGGAATACTAATCGGAATCCCCGTTCTCCGTCTTAAAGGCGACTACCTTGCTATCGTAACACTGGCATTCGGCGAGATAATCAAGAACGTAGTAAACATCATCAACTTCGGCGTTGACTCCAACGGCTGGCATTTCTCCACCAAGAGCACCATGGAGCTTGGTCTTGAGGCTGACGGAAACGTCATCATCAAGGGCGCTCAGGGTATCTCGGGCACACCTAAGGACGCAAACTTCACCGTGGGCGTTATCCTCGTTCTCCTTACACTGTTCATCGTTCAGAACCTTATCAAGTCCAGAGACGGCCGTGCTATCATGGCGATAAGAGATAACCGCATCGCTGCCGAATCCGTGGGAATCAACATCACAAAGTACAAGCTCATGGTATTCACTATCTCCGCTTCTCTCGCAGGCGCAGCAGGTGCGCTCTACTCCCACAACTACGCAACACTTACCCCCGCAGGCGACAAGTTCAACTACAACGCATCTATCATGATACTGGTTTACGTGGTACTCGGCGGAATCGGAAACATCAGAGGCTCCGTTATCGCAGCCATCGTTCTGTATATCCTCCCCGAAAAGCTCCGCTTCATCGGCGACTACAGAATGCTGGTATATGCAATCGTGCTTATCATCGTAATGCTTATGAACTGGGCTCCCAAGGCACAGGAATATAAGCAGATGATCGCCTATAAATTCAAGAGCAAATTCGGTAAGAATAAGGAGGAAGCTGCGGAATGAATATGTTAGAGGTATCAAATCTGAGCATTTCCTTCGGCGGTCTTAAAGCCGTAAGCGAATTTAATCTTACTATCAAAAAGAGTCAGCTTTACGGTCTTATCGGCCCCAACGGCGCAGGAAAGACCACAGTGTTCAATATGCTGACAGGCGTTTACAAGGCAGACACAGGCTCCATTATCCTTGACGGCACAAACATCACAAAGATGAGCACCATTGAGGCAAACCGTGCGGGTATCGCAAGAACCTTCCAGAATATCCGTCTTTTCAAGGAGCTTTCAGTTATCGACAACGTTAAGGTCGGTCTCCACAATCACCATTCCTACAGCACATTTGAGGGCGTGTTCCGTCTCCCCAAATACTTCAAGGTAGAAAAGGAAATAGAAGAAAGAGCGCTGGAGCTTCTCAATGTCATGGGTCTTGAGGAGGAAAGAGACGTTATCGCTTCAAACCTCCCCTACGGAAAGCAGCGTAAGCTGGAGATCGCCCGTGCTCTTGCCACCGACCCCAAGCTTCTGCTTCTTGATGAGCCTGCAGCAGGCATGAACCCCAATGAGACAGCTGAGCTGATGGACACTATCCGCTTTGTACGTGAAAATTTTGATATGACTATCCTGCTTATCGAGCATGATATGAAGCTTGTTTCGGGAATCTGCGAAGAAGTCACTGTACTGAACTTTGGTCAGGAGCTTGCTCATGGCAAGACATCTGACGTTCTCAACGATCCCAGAGTTATCACCGCATATCTTGGCGAATAATAAGGAGGCTCATAAAATGTCATTGCTCACTATCGAAAATCTTGAAGTATTTTACGGCGTTATCAATGCTATCAAGGGCATTTCCTTTGAAGTAAACGAGGGCGAGATAATCGCACTCATCGGCGCAAACGGCGCAGGAAAAACAACTATCCTTAACACAATCACAGGTCTTGTCCCCGCAAAATCAGGCTCCATAAAGTTTGAGGACAAGGATCTGCTCAAAACTCCTGCACACAAGATCGTAAGCATGGGCATCGCCCACGTTCCCGAGGGACGACGCATTTTCCAGCAGCTCACGGTTTTCGAGAACCTTAAGCTGGGCGCTTACACCCGAAAGGACAAGAAAGAGATCGCCGATACTCTGGAACTGGTCTATGAGCGCTTCCCCCGTCTTAAAGAGCGCCGCACCCAGATCGCAGGAACCCTTTCCGGCGGCGAGCAGCAGATGCTTGCAATGGGCAGAGCGCTTATGTCCCACCCTAAGATAATCCTTATGGACGAGCCTTCAATGGGTCTCTCCCCTCTTTATGTAACAGAGATATTTGATATTATCCGCTCGGTAAACGAATCGGGCACAACAGTTCTTCTGGTTGAGCAGAACGCTAAAAAGGCACTTTCCATCGCAAACAGAGCATATGTTCTTGAAACAGGAAAGATAGTTCTTTCGGGAGACGCTCACGAGCTTATGAACAACGACTCCGTAAAGAAAGCATATCTTGGCGAATAATATGGGGATACCCTATAAAGAAAGGATAAGGATCATGGACAACCTTGTAATTACAATAGCAAGAGAATTCGGCAGCGGCGGACGCTCCATCGGCAAAATGCTCAGCGAAAAGCTTTCCATTCCCTATTATGACAAGGATCTTATAAAGCTTGCCTCCGAGGACAGCGGCATAAACGAGGCTCTTTTCGGTCTGGCTGACGAAAAAGCAAAGTCGGGACTTTTCAAAAAGGTAAAGGTCTATGACGGTGATGTTATCACTCCGGAAAGATCCGATTTTACCTCTCAGGAAAATCTTTTCAACTTCCAGGCAAAGGTCATAAAGAACCTGGCAGATGAAAAAGCTCCCTGCATCATCATCGGAAGGTGTGCGGATTTTGTCCTTGCTGACAGAGCCAATGTGCTGAGAATTTACATCTGGGCTGACAAGGAAACCTGCATCAACAATTCCATGAAGGTCTGCGGCTATGACCGCAAGGAAGCCGAAAAGCAGGTTGAGAAGATTAACCGTGAGCGCAGCGCTTATTATAAGGCTCACACAGGCAACGAGTGGACAGACGTGAGAAATTACGACCTGTGCCTCAATACCAGCCAGCTTGGCTTTGACAGATGTATCAAGATCATTGAGAGCTACATCGACATAATGAACAAGTGATAATAGCACAGATTGCTGCGGTTTTCCGCAGCAATTTTTTTGAGGGGTATGTTATGCTCGGTCTTGGTACGATAGTAAACGCCGCCGCCATTGTGGCAGGCAGCCTTATACTAATCACCAATAAAACTATAGACAAAAAATCATCGCATAATACATATACGCAAGATTATGCTCAATTTTTTGTATAGTTTTTAATTGGTGCTTAGTATTATAGGAATGATATTCAAGTCAAAAATAAGCAAGCGCTTTCAGGACATTATAATGCAGGTAATGGGTCTGGCGGTAATGTTCATAGGAGCTTCAGGCGCTCTGCGAGGGATATTCACTGTAAAGGACGGTTTCCTTGAAACAGGCGGCACAATGCTGATGATAGCATCCCTTACCATAGGAGCGCTGCTGGGCGAGCTTATAAACATTGAGGCTCAGATGGAACGCTTCGGCGAATGGCTCAAGAAAAAGGCAAAAAGCAGCGGAGATACCAAGTTCGTTGAGGGCTTTGTGACCGCTTCCCTGACAGTCTGCATAGGAGCAATGGCAATAGTCGGCTCCATTGAGGACGGCATCTCGTGCAATCACGACACGCTCTTTGCAAAGGCAGCCCTTGACCTTGTTATCGTAATGGTATGCGTGGCATTCTCAGCTATTCCCGTTGCAATTCTCCAGGGCACCGTAACCATATGCGCAGGCTTTATCGCCCCCATAATGAACGACAGCATTATTGCAAACATCTCGTTCATCGGCTCAATGCTCATATTCTGCGTGGGTGTTAACCTTTCCTTCGGCAAGAAATTCAAGGTGGGCAATATGCTGCCTGCTATAATAATCCCTTTTATATACGGACTTATTGCAGGATAAAATGCCATTGTATTTTATAACCTCAATCAAATAACACAAAAGCGGTACCGCCCTTTCGGACGATACCGCTATTTTTATGTGTTCATATTGTCATTATGCTCTGGGAGTTGCATATACAACATCGGAGCTGCTGAGGTTTGTCCAGTTGCCGTTTACGCAGGCACGTACTGCAAAGCCGTAGTTAATGCCGTTTACCAGTCCCGAAACTGTGTAGGAAGTGGAGTAAACTGTTGCAACACTGTTATAATCGCCGTTGATGTAGGTATATACCATGTATCTGTCGGCGCCGTTTACTGCTGTCCACTGGAGGGAAACATATCCGTTGCCTGCTGCCGCACTGGTGATCTTAGGAGTTGAGGAGTAAGTAAGAGGTGTGCAGTAAACTATGTCAGAACCTGTGTAGCTTGTCCATGTGCTGCCCACATATGCTCTTACCAGGAAGCCGTATCTGATGCCGCCTACAAGACCCTGAACATTGTAGCTTGTGCCTTTTACGGTGGCTACCTGATTCATGGAGCCGTTGATGTAGGTGTAGATAGCATATCTGGAAGCACCTGTTACAGCTGTCCACTTGAGGGATACGCTCTCAACGCCTGCGGTTGCACTGGTTATCTTAGGTGAAGAGGGAGCTGTGGGAGTTGCATAAACGATATCGGAAGATGTAACAGCAGACCATGCGCCGTTTACGTAAGCCTTGACTGCAAAGCCGTACTTGATGCCGTTTGCGAGGTTCTTTACTGTCATAGATGTCGCTGTGGTGGTTCCTCTGTTAGTCCACTGACCGTTCAGATAAGAGTAAACCGCATACTTGGAAGCTCCGCTTATGCCCGACCATGTAAGTGTTACCTGACCGTTACCGGCTGCTGCCTTTGTGATCTTGGGCTTTGTGCTTACTGCGGGAGTTGCATAAACGATATCGGAAGATGTAACGGTGCTCCATGCGCCGTTTACATAAGCCTTGACTGCAAAGCCGTACTTGATGCCGTTTGCGAGGTTCTTTACTCTCATAGATGTTGCTGTGGTGCTGCCTCTGTTGGTCCACTGACCGTTGATAACGGAATAAACCGCATATCTGGTAGCTCCGTTTACAGATGTCCATGTAAGTGTTACCTGACCGTTATCGGGAGTTGCCTTTGTGATCTTGGGCTTTGTGCTTGCAGCGGGAGTTGCATAAACGATATCGGAAGATGTAACGGAAGTCCATGCGCCGTTTACATAAGCCTTAACCGCAAAGCCGTATCTGATGCCGTTTGCAAGACCTGTTACTGTCATGTATCCGTTTCTGGTGTATCCGTGGTTCTGCCACTGACCGTTGACAACGGAATATACTGCATAATTGGTAGCGCCGCTTACGCCCGACCATGAAAGTGTAACCTGACCGTTATCGGGAGTTACCTTTGTGATCTTGGGCTTGTTTGCAGCTGTGGGAGTTGCATAAACGATATCGGAGCTTGAAACGGAAGACCACACACCGTTTACCAGTGCCTTTACTGCGAAGCCGTACTTCAAGCCGCCTGTAAGACCTGTGACGGTCATGCTTGTAGCTGTGGTGTAGCCTCTGAGCACCCACTGATTGTTATTCTTGGTATAAACCGCATAAT
>UMAK01008746.1_pt1 | contig 12343 bp, 6 predicted proteins | sample 1963681 | NCBI WGS metagenome assembly UMAK01 (sample SAMEA4835913, study PRJEB28245) | human gut metagenome | biome: gut microbiome; material: fecal sample | place: Denmark | collected 2008 | reverse complement strand
GGTCATGGAAATACTCGATCATCTCAATGGCTGCCGGGATCTGGTGAATATAGCAGGCCACGCGCACCATGTCGATGACGCTCTCGCTCCTCGGCAGAAAGTCCGTTTTAAAATCGCAGCGGCCTACATCTGCCATCACGGAAATCTTCATATCGCTTACATTTTCGCCAACAATGGCACGAATGTCCTCTTCCTTGCAGAACTTCCACTTGCCAAAATCCGCCTCGTTGAAAAGGGTGCGGCTGGCCTTATACCCAAACTCCATATAGTCCACGCCGCTTTTGATATTGGTCTTATACAGTTCCCGCACAAATTCGTCGCTGAAGTCAAAGTTATTGCACAGTCCGCCGTCGCGAATGGTGGCGTCCAGCACCTTAATGTCGGTGCGCACGCCCATTAAATTGCCTTTTCTGGGGGTCATGATTGGTTACTCCTGTTCCTGTTATCATTTTGCGCTTGGCACTTTAGCGCTTTAAAGCCCATTAGTGCTTAGGTCGTATTATAACACCACTCGCGCCCCTTGTCAACGGCAAAAGGCAAAAGAAAAGCAAAAAAATGCAGCGCGCCCGCAAAACAAGGAACCGTCCCCTGTTCACGGGTGTCTATTTTGACAAGGGGCGGCCTTTTTGTTATACTGTATCATAAAGTAGACTATCAAACTTTACGCAAAAATAAAAAGAGCGGAGAAGAAAATGGAACGGATACTCATTCGCGCCGGGGTAGCGCCCTGGGCGGAATACAATGCCCTGGATGTAATCACCGACAAGATCATCGGCAACAACACCGGGAATCTGCTGTTTGCCAACAGCATCACCCGGCTGGTGGCCACTGCGGACAGTCGGGTGGACTTTATCTCTGACCTGACGTTGGTGAAAAAGCAGATTACAGCCCAAGAGATCAATGAGAACTACGACCGGCTGATCCTGCCCATGGCCAACGCCTTTCGGGAGGACTTTGCCCGCAAGTGCTTAAAGCACTGGACGGCACTGATTCGCCAGCTGACGATTCCCGTAACAGTCACCGGCATTGGCATTCAGCTGCCCTACGAGCCACACCTGGAACAGCCCCGGGAATTTGACGGCGCTGCCCGGGACTTTATCGCCGCCGTGCTGGATCATTCTGCCAGCGTGGGCGTGCGGGGCCAGATCACCTATGATTATCTCAAAGGACTGGGCTTTTCCCAGATCGATGTGACCGGCTGCCCCTCTTTGGCACTGAACGGCCCGGGTCTACCCCTGCGAGAGAAGCAGCCTTTGACCCCGGAATCCAAGCTGTGCTTTACCGGCTCTGTGTCCAATCCGCCGGATTTCAAAAAGTTCGCCGTGCGCTGCACCGAACGGTTCCCCAACACCTACTTTGTGCCTCAGTTTATTGACGATTTGCGGCTGATGTACCTGGGGATCCCCCACCCGGACACGGCAGACAGCCGCGTGCTGCACCCCACCAATCTGGACCACCCGGTATTTGTGGAGGACAAGGCCCGGTTCTTCATCAACCTGCCCAGTATGTTCGCCTTTAATCGAGAGATGGACTTTAACTACGGCACCCGCATTCACGGTGCCATCGGCAATATTCTGTGTGGCGTGCCCAGCCTGTTGTTCCCCACGGACGCCCGCATTCGGGAGCTGGCAGAGTACCACAACATTCCTGCCATTCCCGCCTCTGCCGTCACACCGGACACGGATCTGGCAGCACTGTATGATCAAACCGACTTCCGCCAGGTGAACAACGGCCACGCGGAGCGGTTCTGGCACCTAATCGACTTCTTGAATGAAAACGGGATCAAGACCATTTACGATGACCGCACAGGCACGCCTGCCCGCTCGCTGTACGACGAAAAAACGGCAGCCACTTCTTATGCTCAGCCGGTACATTCCATGCTGGTGCGCCCGCCGGAGGAGATCGCCCGCCGGGTGGATACCGCCGTGCGCCTGCAACGCAAAGAGATAGAGGACGACAGCCGCCTGGCCACGCAGCTGCGAGACAGTCAGCGCAAGGTCACCCAGCTGCAAGAGCGCAACAAAAAGCAAGACGCGCAAATTCAGGCGCTAAAAGAAGAGCGCAAAGCCCTGAAAGCGGAACTGAAAGCAACCAAAAAGCCCCTGCGCCGCCTGGCTTGGTACCAGCGCACCTCCACCTTTGGCATTGGTCTCGCCCGCCTGAAAAAGAAGCTTCGCCGATTACTGGGGAAAGAAAAATAAATACGGTTCGCTGTAACTACCGAGCCTACAAGATTTGGAAACAGGGGTCTGTCCCCTGTTCGACGATGAAAAGCAACAATAAAAAAGGACAGTCCTCGGACTGTCCTTTTTGTTATGGATTTATAAGGAGAACTTATGCGTTCTTCTCAGCGATAGCAGCCTGTGCAGCGGCCAGACGCGCGATCGGCACACGGAACGGAGAGCAGGACACATAGTCCAGACCGATCTGGTGGCAGAACTCTACGGAGCTGGGGTCACCGCCGTGCTCACCGCAGATACCGCAGTGCAGCTGGGGACGGGTAGCTTTACCGTTCTTCACAGCCATCTGCATCAGCTGGCCAACACCGTCACGATCCAGCTTGGCGAAGGGATCGTTCTCAAAGATCTTGGCGTCATAGTAAGCGTTCAGGAACTTACCGGCGTCATCACGGCTGAAGCCGTAGGTCATCTGAGTCAGGTCGTTGGTGCCGAAGCAGAAGAACTCTGCTTCCTTAGCGATCTCGCCGGCAGTCAGAGCTGCGCGGGGGATCTCGATCATGGTGCCCACTTCATACTTCATATCGCTGCCGGCAGCCTTGATTTCTGCATCAGCGGTGGCAACCACGATGTCCTTTACATACTTCAGTTCCTTGGCATCGCAAGACAGGGGGATCATGATCTCCGGAGCCACGGTCCAATCCGGATGTGCCTTCTGTACATTGATGGCAGCGCGGATCACGGCCTTGGTCTGCATCTTAGCGATCTCAGGATAAGTCACAGCCAGACGCAGGCCACGGTGACCCATCATCGGGTTGAACTCATGCAGAGAAGCAATGATGGCCTTGATCTGCTCAACGCTCTTGCCCTGTGCCTTAGCCAGCTTCTCAATATCTTCTTCCTCAGTGGGAACGAACTCATGCAACGGGGGATCCAGGAAACGGATGGTTACCGGGCAGCCCTCCAGCGCCTCATACAGCTTCTCAAAGTCGCCCTGCTGATACGGCAGGATCTTCTCCAGAGCAGCCTCGCGCTCCTCAACGGTGTCAGAGCAAATCATCTCACGGAAAGCAGCAATTCTGTCTTCCTCAAAGAACATATGCTCGGTACGGCACAGACCGATACCCTCAGCGCCCAGCTCACGAGCCTTCTTCGCGTCTGCGGGGGTGTCTGCATTGGTGCGTACTTTCAGTACACGGAACTTATCGGCCCAGCCCATGATACGACCGAAGTCGCCGGAAATGGTTGCGTCCTGGGTAGCAATAATGCCGTCATAAATATTACCGGTAGAACCGTCAATGGAGATGTAGTCGCCCTCGTGATAGGTCTTGCCTGCCAGAGTGAACTGCTTGTTGGCCTCGTCCATTACAATGTCGCCGCAGCCGGATACGCAGCAGGTACCCATACCACGAGCAACAACGGCAGCGTGAGAAGTCATACCGCCGCGAACGGTCAGGATGCCCTGAGAAGCCTTCATGCCGGTGATGTCCTCGGGAGAAGTCTCCAGACGAACCAGAACCACCTTCTCGCCTCTCTCGTTCCACTCCACAGCGTCATCAGCGGTGAACACAACTTTACCGCAAGCAGCGCCGGGAGAAGCGCCCAGGCCCTTACCGGCCGGGGTAGCAGCCTTAATGGCGGCAGCGTCAAACTGCGGGTGCAGCAGGGTGTCCAGGTTACGAGGATCGATCATAGCAACGGCTTCTTCTTCCGTTCTCATGCCCTCGTCTACCAGATCGCAAGCGATCTTCAGAGCAGCCTGAGCGGTACGCTTACCGTTACGGGTCTGCAGCATGAACAGCTTACCGTGCTCCACGGTGAACTCCATGTCCTGCATATCTCTGTAATGGTTCTCCAAAGTCTGGCAAACCTGGGTGAACTGTGCAAAAGCCTCGGGGAACTTCTGCTCCATCTCCTGAATGTGCATAGGTGTACGCACACCGGCCACTACGTCCTCGCCCTGAGCGTTGGTCAGGAACTCACCGAAGAGGCCCTTGGCGCCGGTAGCGGGGTCACGGGTAAAGGCAACGCCGGTGCCGCAGTCATCGCCCATGTTACCAAAGGCCATGGACTGCACGTTAACGGCAGTACCCCAAGAATACGGAATGTCGTTGTCACGACGATATACATTTGCGCGGGGGTTGTCCCAAGAACGGAACACAGCCTTGATGGCGCCCATCAGCTGCTCCTTAGGATCCGTGGGGAAGTCCTCGCCGATCTTGGCCTTGTACTCGGCCTTGAACTGAGAAGCCAGCTCCTTCAGATCGTCAGCGTCCAGCTCCACATCCTGGGTAACGCCCTTTTTGGTCTTCATCTCATCGATGAGCTCCTCAAAGTACTTCTTACCCACTTCCATAACCACGTCGGAATACATCTGGATAAATCTTCTGTAGCAGTCCCAAGCCCAACGGGGATTACCGGACTGGGTAGCGATGGTGTCCACAACATCCTCGTTCAGACCCAGGTTCAGGATGGTGTCCATCATGCCGGGCATGGAAGCTCTTGCGCCGGAGCGAACGGATACCAGCAGCGGATTCTGCTTGTCGCCGAACTTCTTGCCGGTGATCTCTTCCATCTTTACGATATACTGGTTGATCTCATCCATGATCTCAGGATTGATCTCGCGGCCGTCCTCATAATACTGGGTGCAGGCCTCAGTCGTGATGGTGAAGCCCTGGGGCACCGGCAGGCCGATGTTGGTCATCTCGGCCAGGTTAGCACCCTTACCGCCGAGAAGTTCTCTCATGTTTGCATTACCCTCAGAGAAGAGGTAGCAATACTTTTTTGCCATTGAGAATACCTCCAAAAAATAGTTTGTAATATACCCGCAAATTTACACTGCGTCAGTATAATGCGGTAAAATTATAGCACAGCAGGGACTAAAATACAAATACTTTTTCTTATTTTTTTATTATTTTATACGCTTTCTGTCAAATAGACTTGCAAAGCGCCGCCGATTGTTGCATAATGAAAGCACAAATCAAAGAATATTCGGTTTGGAAAGGAACGATAGACCTATGAAATGTGCAATTATTTTAGCCGGGGGCAAAGGCACCCGGATGAAGGCGGACTGCCCCAAAGTGATGTGCAAGGTGCTGATGAAGCCCATGATCGACTATGTGGTTTCTGCCGTAAAGAGCGCCGGGTGTGCGGCCATCTGCGTGATCACCGGCTACCGGCATACGGAGGTGGAAGACCACCTGCGAAATCTGGATCCAACCATTGAGACCGCCCTGCAAGAGCCCCAGCTGGGCACCGGCCACGCGGTGATGTGCGCCCGGGATTTTATTGAGCGCCACCGGGGAGACGATATTTTGGTTCTGAACGGCGACGGTCCGCTGCTGGACGAGCCTACCATTAACGGTGCCTACGCTTTGCACAAAAGCGAGGGCAACGCCATCACCCTCATCAGCGCCTTGGTGGAGGACACCAACGGGATTGGCCACATTAAGCGCAGCGCCGACGGTAAGCTCCAGTGCATTGTAGAGCACAAAGACGCCACCGAGGAAGAAAAAAAGATCAACGAGAGCAACGCCGGGTGCTACTGGTTTATGGGCGACAAGCTGCTGTACGCCCTGGATCGGATTACCAATCAAAACGCCCAGAATGAGTACTACCTGACCGACAGCCTTTCCATTCTGCTGGGCGCCGGCAACGGCGCCAACGCCTATGTAGTCGAGAACAGCGATGTGGTACTGGGTGCCAACGACCGAGCCCAGCTGCACATTCTCAACGAAATCCTGCGCCACAAGATCATGCACCAATGGATGGTAGACGGGGTGGACATTCCCTGCACCGACGGTGTGATGATCGCCGACACGGTACAGATCGGCACCGGCACCACCATTCTGCCCGGCACCATCCTGCTGGGGAACACCACCATCGGCAAGGACTGCCTGATCGGGCCGAACACCTATATTATGGACGGCACCGTGGGCAACGGGGTAACCTTAGACAATGTGAAGCTGACAGACAGTACCGTGGAGGACGGCGCGGACGCAGGCCCCTTTGTACAAATCCGGGGCGGCAGCGTGCTGCACACCGGTGTGCACATCGGCGACTTTGTGGAGGTGAAGAACAGTACCGTAGGCGCCGGCACCAAAAGCGCCCACCTGACCTACATTGGCGACAGCGATGTGGGGGCCGGGGTGAACTTTGGCTGCGGCACGGTAACGGTCAACTATGACGGCAAAAACAAGCGCCGCTGCAAGATCGGCGACGGCGCCTTTATCGGCTGCAACACCAACCTGGTGGCACCGGTAGAAGTGGGCGACCGGGCATACATTGCCGCCGGTTCCACCATTACGGACGATATTCCCGGCGACGCCCTGTCCATTGCCCGTGCCCGCCAGGTAAACAAGCCCGGCTGGGTCACGGAGAAGAAGCCTTATAAAGAAAAGAAGTAAAATGGTTATGAAACGCATTTGCACCTGCTTGCTGGCGGCAGCACTGGTGGTGGGCGCATTTACCGGGTGCGCCGCCCAGCCCGCTGCCGGCACAGACACCACAACCAAACAGGAAACCACTACGGAAACCACCACCGTCACCACCACGGAGAACACCAAGACCACTTTCCGGGAGAGCTATACCTCTACCATTTATCCGGCGCTCCACCGCAAAAGCGGCAGCGGGTACAGCCATGAACTGGCCAGCTACACCACTTACTACGACGCCAAGAACGAGACCCGCACTGCCAACATTACCGCCTCTATTCGCAAGCTGAATAATCTGGTAATCCCTGCGGGGCGCACCTTCAGCTTTAACCAAACGGTGGGCAAGCGCACGGTGCTGGCCGGGTACGCCACTGCCAAGGTGGTGCAGGACGGCGAGTTTGTAGACGGCCTGGGCGGCGGGGTATGCCAGGTGAGCAGCACCATTTTTGAGTGCATTCTCCGAGCCAATTTAATGGTGGTCAGCCGGGCGCCCCACTCGCTGGAGATTAGCTATGTACCCCTGGGCGGAGACGCTACCGTGCAGTGGAACACCACAGACTTTCAGTTTAAGAACACCAGCGGCACGGACATTCGGCTGCAAATGACCGCCAAGAACGGCACCCTCACCTGCAAGGTAATGGGGCAAAAGAATGTAAAGCCCAAGGATGTAAAGATCAGCATTAAAAAAACCGGCAAGCAGTATGTACTCACCCGCACCATCGGCGGCAAGGTGAATTACACCACCTATTCCACCTATGCCAAGCCCAAGAAAAGTCAGTGAATGAACAGAATGCAAAAGCCGCCGCACCACATGGGTACGGCGGCTTTTGATTATTCTTCGTATCGCCGCAGACAGACGGCGATGGCCCCTCCCTACTTACCATTACAAAACAAAAACCCCACCGGTGCAATACCGATGGGGTTCATTTTTACCAACTTACCAACCCAGACGAACGATCTTAATGGAGCAGCTGCCGGTGCCGTAGCGATAGCAGGCTGCGTGCCCCTCCGGGGTGAAAATATCAATTCTGCCCTGGCTGGACAGCCCGCTGCCGCCACGGTCCACTACGGTGTAGTTGGTGCCGTTCACGGAGATCACGGAGCCCAGGGGCAGCCAGTTGCAGGCCACATAATGGGGATCGGACATACCGTTATAAATGCGGCGGCCGCTGGTGGTGATGCCGCGGGAGTTGCCGTTGCATACCGCGCAGGCGCAGTAATGGGTGTACCGACCGCGGATGCTCTGGCCCACGGAATAACCGCCTCTGGACTTTACGCCGTTTGCCCTTACGCCGGCGGCTTTGGTACCGGTGCGCACAATCTTCTTCACCGGCTTTTTGGTAACTACCCGCTTCTCTTCCGTGCGGGTCTTTTCTTTGCCGTTAACCAGCTTCACTTTATAGGTCACATCGGCGGAGCCGTTCTGGCCTTGCTGCTCCACTTTGGTCCTGCCTACGGTAAGCTTGCTGTCGGTCTTGGTCTCCGTCTGATAGGACAGGGTCTCCGTCTCGGTGACGGTCTTGTAGCTGATCCGGTACACATGAATCTTCATGCCTGCCTTAAGGGATGTTGCGGCTGAAGGTTCTGCATAATCATTCGTACCCAGCTGTACCTTAGCCAGGTTCAGCAGGTCACCCACGGTGCCCTCCACCATGGCAAAGCTCTGGGTCTTGCCGTCTGCCGTCAGGGTAACGGTAAAGGCTGTATTTACCCGGATGACCATGCCGTCCGTTACCGGATCGGTCAGGGCGTAATTCACCTTGTCTGCGCTGTGCAGCGCCAGACCCGCCTCTGTAAGGGCGTCGCCTACGGTATCCGCATACACGGCATAGGCGGTGATGGTGTGGTTCACTTCCACATTGACAGTATGCTGCCGGTCCAGCACGATCTTGCCGCCCTTGCCGGCTTCAAAGCCTGAAAGGTCCAGCTTGTCGGTGCTCTCCAGCGTAATGTTTGCATTGGTCAGGATCTCGGTTGGTTTCTCTTCTCTGGTGGTCACGGTGGTGGTCACGCCATCTACCACAATATCCACATTATATTCGTTGAGCAGGCCAGCGAATGCAGTGGAGGCGAACACAACGATGGCCAGCACAAAGGCCAGCACAGCTGTGGTGAGCATCTTTGCCCAGCGTTTTACGCCACCGGATTTGGATCGATAAATCATCTGAATCTCCTTTTGTTTTGGAAAATAGAAAACAGGCTTGCCGTTTTTTATTGAGGGGCTCTTTTGAGGGGAGCCACCACAAGAGCAGAAGCAATTTATTCTGCCTTTTCCGTTAGTATTTCCCTAAGACGCTGACGATTATATCACAAATCACTAAGAAGTCAACTTTTCAAACCGGATGTTTTTGTTGAAGTTGCACAAATCCCGTTTGATGTAAAACAAAAATGCCGCCGCGCTAATCAATATCTTGTGGTCTTTCGTTTACACGCTTTACCGCGTGAAAGCAAAATTTTGTAGGTTTGGTAGAAATCCGGCTTCCAAAGATTGCAATTTGTAACCTTTTTGTTTCCAAATTTCATATTTTTCCCAAAATATGGTAAAATTCTGTCATATTTTGTCCGCGATCCACAATATCTCGTACCCCGCATTTTGCTCGATTTTAAGCCAAAAATCCGTTATTTTGCTGCCCGACACCGGCATTTTGACCTTGCCGCCCCCGCCGACACCCTTCGACCCGCCAAATGCGGGACAAGCATACCTATTATATATAAAAAAGAGCACCCGGTTGGGTGCTCTTTTTAAGTTGTCCTAATGTATATAACCGTAGAAGCGGATACCCTCCGTCTGCTTACGATCCCTTATCCTCGTCCTGCAATTCCCGCTGCTCTTCTTCCAAAGCGCGTTCTTCCACGGCCAGCTCCTGTCTCTCCTCGGCCAGCAGTTCGCTCTCTACCTCCCGCTTGCCAAAGATCAGCGACAGCAACACCGGCACCAGAACGCCGCAGCACACCCACACGGCCCGATCGCCCAGCCAGCGGGCGCACAGGGTACCGATCACTGCCCCCAGCAAAAAGGATCCGTTGATCATCATATAGGTAAGGCTGTTCTTTAGGCTCTGGCGCTCCTTGGTGCGCAGATAATCCAGAAAATGCAGCGCCAGCTGGCGCAGATTGTTGGTACAAAAGGTGGAGGAAAACGCCATATTGTTGGTGCGCTTAAACGTATTGTACTGCATGGCGCAGATAAAGGCCACCGTTACGGTGGACACGGTAAAGGGCACCGATTTTGGCAGGCAGCCCACCACAAACAGCAGGCCGATCTCCAGCGCCACGAACACTGTATCCCACCGCAGCAGCTTGTTCTCATCCAGCAGGCGGGGCATCGTCACCGTCATGGCAATGCCGATCACATAAAAGCACATGGGGATCAGGTAGGTAAACACCTTCTTCACATCGCCGTGGGCGATGGCCATACCCAGCAGGGCAAAGTTGCCGGTTTGAGCATTGGCAAACACGCCACCCTTTAATAAATAAGTATAGGTCTCCAAAAAGCCGCTGACCATAGCCAGAGAGGCGCAGATATAGCCTGTTTCGTGAATAGGCACCGGTCTTCTTTTCATTCTGCTCGCTCCTTTTCATCTATTTCGCACCCTATTGTAGTCCTTTTGTTTTTGAATTGCAATGCTTTTTTGTATTTAGATAAATAAGATGGCGGGCGGCAGATTGCCGCCCCTACGATATATAACAGTGCAATGTGGGGCTTGCGTTTATTAAGAATGATCGTAGGGCCCGATGCCCACATCGGGCCGCATAAGGATCACCAAATAACAAATCCTGTTGCAATCCCCTTTTATATCCAGTACAATAGAGAAAGACAACGGAGGTGTTGATTTGAAAAACCAACTGTACTATACCAAGCCGGCCAAGTGCTTTGAGCAGGCGCTGCCCTTGGGCAACGGACGGCTGGGGATAATGACCTATGGCAACCTGCGCCACGAGCGCCTGTCGCTAAACGAGGACAGCCTGTGGTCCGGTTACCCCAAGGACCAAAACAAGGCAGACGCCCACAAGTACCTGGCTGCTTGCCGGGAGGCCATCTTTGCCAAGGACTACACCAAAGCCAAGGACATTCTCAACCGGGATATGCACGGCCACTGGAGCGAGGCGTACCTGCCCCTGGGCAATCTGCGCATTGACTACGACCGGGCGTACAAAAAGAATTACAGCCGCACCCTGGACCTGCGTACCGGCGTGGCGGTGACCCGAGCGGACGGCTTGACCCAGACGGTGTTTGTCTCCCACCCCGCCCAGCTGGTGGTGGTGCATATAGAGAGCGATCGGTCCTTTAGCGCCACATGCCGACTGGACAGCCTGCTGCAAAGCACCGTTACCGCGCAGGACGGCACCCTGCTGCTCACCGGCCAAGCGCCGGAGGTGTGTATGCCTCCCTACTATAATAAGGGAGAGACGGTGGTGCAGGGCAGCCGGGGTATGCGCTTTTGCGCCGGGCTGCGGGCAGACGGCCAAGTGACCTGCACCGGCGACAGCCTGCGGATTGAGAACCGCAAGGAAGTAACGCTGCTGCTGTCCATGGCCACCTCTTATGTGGATTTCCGCTCCATGCCCACCGCAGACGAAAAGGCTCGTATGCTGGCCTACTTTGACGGTGCGGCAGACTACTCCACGCTGCTGGCCGCCCACATTGCGGACTTCTCCGCTCTAATGGATCGGGTGACTCTGGAGTTGGAGGGGGGCGACGACAGCCTGCCCACTGATGTGCGGTTGAAACGCATGCAAAAGGACAAAAGCGACCAAAGCCTGATCGCCCTGCTGTTCCAGTACGGGCGGTATCTGACGGTCTCCGGCTCCCGACCGGGCACCAACGCCATGACCCTGCAAGGGATCTGGAACGAGCAGGTGCGAGCGCCCTGGTCCTCCAGCTACACTACCAATATTAACACCGAGATGAACTACTGGCCCACAGACGCAGTAGGGCTGGGCGAATGTTTCACGCCGCTGGTGGACTTTGCGGAAAAGCTGGCGGCAAACGGCACTGCCACCGCCAAGGCGTACTTTGACGCCGATGGCTGGTGCGCCTGCCACAACAGCGATATTTGGGGCGCCACCTACCCGGCCGGGTTCCCGGACGGCGACGGCGACTCCAGCTGCTACGCCGTTTGGTTTATGAGCGGCGCCTGGATTCTGAACCAACTATACACCCACAGCCTGTACCAAAAGGATCCGGCCTTTGACGAAAAGCTGAAAGGCATGTTCGCCGGCGCGCTGGCATTCTTTCATTCAAGTATGACGGCGCACAACGGTCAACCGGTCACCTGCCCCTCCATCAGCCCGGAAAATACATTTACGGACAACGGGCAGCGCAGCGCCGTGACCTATATGCCCTCCATGGATCGAGAAATTCTCCACGATTTTATGGAGAACTGCCGAGCGCTGGGGCTGGACGCACCTGTCATTGACCAGGTAGCCCCCGCTCCGGACGGCCGGATACCGGAATGGGCAGAAAATTACCGAGAGACCGAGGTGGAGCACCGCCATGTGAGCCACCTATACTGCATTTACCCCTCTCACCGGGTGCAAAGCGACGCGCTGCAAGCGGCAGCCAAGCAGTCCCTGCTAAAGCGGGGCTTTGGCGGCACCGGCTGGTCTCTGGGGTGGAAGGTGTGCCTGTGGGCACGGCTGGGCGACGGCGAGAACGCCCTGCGGCTGATCGAAAATCAGCTGCGCCCCATTAACCCCAAGGCGCTGATCCGGGTGCGGGGCGGCGGCTCC
>UMAK01069488.1_pt1 | contig 12407 bp, 9 predicted proteins | sample 1963681 | NCBI WGS metagenome assembly UMAK01 (sample SAMEA4835913, study PRJEB28245) | human gut metagenome | biome: gut microbiome; material: fecal sample | place: Denmark | collected 2008 | reverse complement strand
AGGTATTCACGCCCTGTTTTTTCAATCTCCTGAAGCTTTTCTATCATGTCCTGACGTTTGATAAGCTCTTCCGCAAAGAGAATAGCAACATTGCTCACATTGAATGTTGATTCTGCGTTTTCTATGTAATGAATAAGCTGTTTATTGCCGGAAACATATCCGATCCTGAGTCCTGCACAGGAAAACAGCTTTGAAAAAGTTCTTAACACCAGAAGATTGTCATATTCATTTATGAGTGGCATAAAAGTATTTGGATAGAAATAATGATAGGCTTCATCAACAACTGTTACAGCGCCGACAGATGCTGCCTTTTCGATTATTGCCCTTGCGTCAGCGTCATTCCAGCAAGCACCTATTGGGCTGTTGGGGTTGAGCAGTATTACCAACCCTGTGTTCTCTGTTATCAGATCTAAAGCCTTGTCAACAGATAAACTGTAATCCTCATTGTATTCAGCCATGACATGACCCATTCCGAACATTTTTGAATATACATCGTACATTTCAAATGTCGGAGTAACGGTAAGCAGTTCTTTTCCCTGTTCACCGAAACACTGGAAAATCAACCGCATAGCTTCATCCGAGCCGCAGGTTATGGAGATACACTCAGCGGGAATATTATTATGTTCTGATAACAGCTTTGCTAATCTGTCCTTTTCAGGGTATGAAGCAATAAATTCAGGTGTGATTTTCTTTTTTATTTCTTCCACAAAGTCTGCGGGAAGTCCCTCAGGATTTTCGTTCATATCAAGGCGAAGATAATCCTTGCGTTCATCGTGGAATTTAACTCTATAAAGATTTTTTATATTTTCATTAACATAGTACATAAATACAACTTACCTTTCCAGAATGGTGTACCATCTGTCCGTCTCACTGAAGCTTGCTTCGTTGTTAAGGTGGGGCAGATAGTCCTGCTTAACGATCCTGAACCCTGCGTTCTTAAAGACCTCATAGTAAGCGTTATATTCTGAAGGGGTGCGGTATATAACGTCATAAGTGGTTTTGAGCGCATCTGAGGGACATTCGTCAAGGGTAAGTCTGGTTTCAACAGCAACGGTTTCTGTCAGATACATTATGCAGTGCTCGTCGAGAAGGTCGATAAGTCCCGCTATGCAGTCTTTCAGATCAGCATCATTTATGTACATACAAACTCCGCCGATTACTACACGGTCAAATTTCCTTTGGAGCTTTTCGCTGCTTCGCCTGCACGCTTCCTGAAAAGAAACGTTTATGAAATCATAGTCGGCATTTTCAAAAGAACATCTCTGCTGAGCTATCTTTATCATTTCGCCCGAAAAGTCCGTTCCGAGATAATAGCCTGCCTCGGGGATAATGGATTCAGCCCATCTTCCTATTCCGCATCCGATATCCAGTACAGAAGAGCTTTTATTAACTTTGAGCTGAGGAAGGATAAAGGTCTTCTCAAAAGTGTTCCAATCTACTGCGTGCTGCGGGTCCTGATCTCCGAGAAGCACAGCTACATAAGGGCTGGACATATTGCCGATGTTCTTGGCTCGTTGGTCATAAAAGTTTTTGGTGTTGTCCGTGTCGATATCGTGCTTTTCTTCATATATTCTGTGGCTGCTCATTTGGCATAGTTCCTTTCGATTTTATGTAAGACAGTATTCTTTCGTAATCATCAAAATAATCTATCTCTGACCAGAATCTGCCATCTACATCTATAGTGTGAATGTCGGTATTGTCGGTGAAGGAATACAGTACATTTTCCCACCAGAGTGAGTGCTGACCGCTGTCCACAAGTGACCTCATTCTGTCAACGAAATCTGCACAGAAGGATTTTTTTATCTTGCAGATGCCCACGTATTCACAGGTCCTTTTCTCTAAAGGAAGATCCTTTCCGTACTCTATAATGCAGCCATTGCCTGTGGTAGCGAAAAAGTAGTCGCCGACCTCGGTTCTGGTTTTGTCTATTACCATTACAGCGTCGTAATTGCTGCTCAGTACAAGATCAAGAATCTCTCTTGAAAAGTAAACATCGGCATTGAGAATGATCGTGTCATCATTTATTTGCTCAGCGGCAAACCAAAGACTTGCTATGCTGTTTGTTATATCATAAAATGGGTTTACGTAGTATGTAACATCTAAGCCTTCAAGAGCGGCATATATGTGCTCTTTCTGATAACCTACACAAACGACGCATTCTATGCCTACACTTTGCAAAAGAACGACTGTTCTTCTGATAAGAGGTGTTCCGTCAATGGGCAGGGTGGATTTGGGGATGTTTTCGACCATTCTTGATATTCTTGTTCCACGGCCGGCAGCCAGTAAGATTGCTTTCAAGATCTATCACTCCAATTTTTTATTAAGTGTGCTTTAAGCTGTCATTTTAAGCAGAAGCATTATGTTATATTTTATTATACTACATCTATACATAAATAGTCAATATATAAGGAGGCAGATTTGTTATGACACACTAAAAAATTTTTTATCCAAGAAAGTGGCTTTAATACGTGATTTTTCGTCCCTCAGAAAAATAATTTGAGAAAATTCGAAAAAAATTGCAAAAAACGCTTGACAAACCTGAAAGCATCTGCTATAATATAAAAGTCGCTGAGAGATACGACAGAAAACAACAAGAAAACCAGTATGGAGAAGTCGCCTAGCCCGGTTTATGGCGCACGACTGGAACTCGTGTATGCGTTAATAGCGCATCGAGGGTTCGAATCCCTCCTTCTCCGCCAATGGCTCCTGCAAGATCCTTGCAGGAGCTTTTGTTTTGTATGATATCCGCAGAACTGTTATGATAATAGTCCTGCGGATTTTTTTGCCTTTGCAAATTTTAATAAGAAATGTAATGTTTTGAAATTTATTGCCAAAAACGCTTGCAATCAAAACTACACTGTGTTATAATATGAATAAAAACACAACTGTTGCTTTGATAAATGTGTATATTATGACGTAATAAACTGCGTAACTACAGCTTTTGCCTGATATATGCGTTGACAAACAACTAAAAATTATCAAGAGGCGATGTTATTGGAGTACATAGCACATAAGGCAGATGACGGCAGGGAGCAGTCAGTAAAAAATCATCTTGAAGATGTTGCGAAGCTGGCCGAAAAATATGCTGCAGGATTTCTCGGTTCAGCCGCTTATACAGGAGGGCTTACGCACGACATCGGAAAATATACGTTGGCTTTCCAGAAGCGGATAAACGGCGGCGCAAGAACTGAGCACGCCGTGCAGGGCGCAGTGGAATGCGGAAAGTTATTCGGCGGCAATATTCTCATCGCACTTCTGCAATACTGCATTGTGGGTCATCATTCGGGGCTTCCGGACGGCGGTGCAAGTGCGGACGGACCTGATTCACCCACTTTGCAGGGACGGCTCAGCCGTGCAAAAAAGCTTGAAAGCGGTAAGGCGTATAAAAATGAGATAACAATTTCCGCCCTTGATGATTCACAGATCATCGCCTGCATGAATGAGATTATGCACAGTTCCCTGAGTGACAAAGAGAAAAATCGTGAGTACATGGAGTTATATGCTTTTATGACCAGATATGTTTTCTCGTGCCTTACCGATGCGGATTTCATTGATACCGAGACTTTCTGCGATATGCAGGCAGAACGAGGCATGACAGGCGATTTTGAGAAGGCTCTCAGACGCCTTGACGCTCATATGTCAGGCTTTAAGGCGGATACCAAGGTCAGGACCGCCAGAAGAGAGCTGCAGCATCAGGCGTATGAGCTGGCGCAAAACGGTTCATCTGTCGAGCTGCTGAATATGCCCACAGGCAGCGGAAAAACACTGTGCAGTCTTAAAATTGCCCTTGAAAAGGCTGTTAAAGACGGCAAAAAGCGCATTATATATGTAATACCTTACACAAGCATAATCGAGCAGACGGCAGAAGAATTTGAGAAAATTCTGGGTGACAGCGTTGAGATACTCCAGCACCATTCCAACTTTTCCTTTGACGTTGATAAGGACAACAAAAACGATAAATATGATGAAAATGATCTCACTGTCTTGAAAATGAAGCATACCGCCGAAAACTGGGACGCCAAGCTTATAATCACTACCAGCGTCCAGTTTTTTCAGTCATTGTATCATTATAAGGGCAGCAGACTGAGAAAGCTCCATAACCTGGCAGACAGCGTGATAATATTCGATGAGATACATCTGCTGCCGATAAAATATCTTCAGCCATGTATCCGTGCAGTGGGGTACATCACAAAGTATCTGAGAAGCACGGCTATATTTCTGTCAGCGACAATGCCCGATTATACGGGGCTTTTCGGCAGATACCTTGGAAACGATTTTACCCAGCTTATTACAGACAAGACCCATTTTGCGGATTTTAAAAAGTGTCAATATATAGACCTTGGCAAAACATCTTTTGAAAATGTGGTAATGAAGGCCTCCGAAAGTTTGAGCAGCCTTATAATAGTAAACACAAGGGCAGAGGCTCAGCAGGTGTATAAAATGCTGAGCGGCGTAAAGTACCATCTTTCGACATATATGATACCCGAGCACCGTTCTGCGGTCATTAAAAAGATACGTCAGCACCTTAAAGATATTGCGGATAACGTGACCGATGAGAAGCTGACGGTAGTTTCCACATCGCTTGTTGAAGCAGGCGTTGACTTCGATTTTCAGACAGTTTTCCGTGAGCTTGCAGGGCTTGACAGCATTTTGCAGGCAGGCGGACGATGCAACCGTGAGGGCAGCCGCTCCGATGGCTGCGTTTATATTTTTGATGCAGATGACATACCCCATAAAAATGATGGCGATTTTGACACACGCAGGAATATAACTAAAAAACTGCTTGAAAAATTTAGCGACATTACAGCACCTGAGTGTATAGAAGCTTATTTTTCCAGGCTTTTTGAAGATTATGATGAGCTGATCCAAAAGAACAGCATTTATGAATGCAGCACCGGTAAGAACTTTATGTCAATACCTTTCCGAAAATATGCCGAAAGTTTTCAGCTGATAAATGATGATGACAGCATTGCGGTAGTGGTCGAGTATGACGAAAATGCTTCCGAGCTTATCGCCAGACTGAGAGCGGGCGATATGAAGGTCAAGCGTAAGCTGCAGCGCTACAGTGTTCCTGTGAAAAAATTTTATTTTAATGAGCTGATGAAAAGCGGACTTATAAGCGAGTGCAATGGCGTGTGCCTGCTTACAAACAAAAGCTATTATACTGATGAAACGGGTCTTGACATAAATACTGATCTGGATGCACAGAACATTGTATGATAATAAACAGAGACCCTGCGGACTACGCAGCAGCCCGCAGGGTCTCCTCTCTACCGTTTGTGTAATAGAATGCTTATACATTTCTACTCACTGCACAAAGTACAGACTATGTTTATTATAATATAAATGTCCAAAAAAAGCAATGTATATTTATGTAAAATAACTATTGAATTTTGCGTATTGCTGTTATATAATTTAATCAAGGTCAGCAACTTAATAAAATGCATATACGAGCTTAACACAAAAGGAGTGATCTAAATTGAGTTTCGGAATCAAAATAATAGTTGAAGGCGATTATGCCTGCTTTACCGATCCTGCTTCAAAGGTGGAGAGAGTGAGCTACAAAGTTCCCACGCCCGGAGCAGTGGAGGGTATTCTTAAATGCGTTTATTGGAAGCCTGCAATACGCTATGTGGTTGACGAATTGATCGTGTTCAACCCCATAACCTATGTGAACATTCGCAGGAATGAGCTGAAAGAGAAGGTATCCTATCAGGCGGTAAAGCAGCAGATGAACGGCAGGGGAGACCCGATAATGTATGCCTCCGAACAGAGGACGCAAAGGTCGGCGATGGTGCTGAGGAACGTGAAATACGGCATATCGGCGCATTTTGAGCTGACGGGGCTTAAATCCGACCATGCGGACGAGGGCGAGGAGAAGCATTACAACATTCTTCTGCGCAGGCTGAGGAACGGTCAGTGCTTCAGGCAGCCGGTGCTTGGCAACAGGGAGTTTTCTGTCAGAAAGATAGAGCTTGTTGACAGCTTCGACTATTCTCAGGTATCGGACGAGCTTATGGGTGATGAGGATCTGGGCATCATGCTCTATAAGATGAATTTCAGGGACGGCGGCAAGCCGCTGAACGGCAACTGGGACAAGCCTGTTTTCAGTGATGCGGCTGATGCGGTTTACTATCACCCTCATATTGTGAATGGTGTTATTGATGTGAAGAAGTACAGGGAGGAGGGGCTTAAATGCTGATAAGGTCACTGTGCGATTATTATGATATCCAATCAGCACGTGGCGAAGCTGCCTCGGACATTATGTCCGAGCAGCCCGTCCACTGGATGGTAATGCTTACTCCCGACGGCAGGGTGGCCGATATTATAGATAAGCGTATTGAAGAATCCGTTCCTCAGAAGAACGGCAAGGTCAAGATCGTTAAGAAGCCTATTGTGGTGCCTCTGCCCAAAAGGACACAGAAAACGGGAATTGACGCAAATATTATCGAGCACAGACCGCTGTATATTTTCGGACTTAATTATGATGCAAAAATCGGTCTTACGCCCGATGACAAGACCGGTAAGGCAAGAAAATCCCATGAAGCATTTGTAAAGAAGAATCTTGAGTTTTTTGACGGCATTGACTCGGAGATAGCAAGAGCATATGTTAATTTTATAAAGAACTGGGTCCCCGAGAATGAAACGGAAAATGAGCAGCTGAAAAAGCTGGGCAAGGAATATCAGGGAAGCTACTATATTTTTGCTCTTGACGGCAGTCCTGAATGTAAGCTCCATAAAGATAAAGCTGTGCTTGCCAAGTATGAAAAGCTTATGGCAAAGGCTGCGGCAGAGACTGCCGAAAGCGATGACGGCATTATGATGTGCCCCATAGAAGGTGAGAGGCTTCGTGCCGCAAGAATACACGACAAAATAAAGGGCATAAAGGGAGGCAACTCCGTAGGTGCAGTGCTTGTAAATTTCAACAGCTCAGCATTTGAGTCATACGGAAAGAGCCAGTCAATGAACAGCGGCATTTCCGAAAAGGCGATGAAAAAATACACATCGTCTCTCAATAAGCTGCTTGCCGACCCCATGCACCATATTTATTCCGATGATATGACAGTCGTTTTCTTTGCGATGAAGCATGATGATAAGGCTGAATGCGATTTGTTTAGCGACTACTTGAACAGCAGTAATGGAGTTACCGAAGATTCGACAAAAGCCGATGTCAAGGCAGTGTCGGAAAATATTTATTATAAGGGACAGACGGGAAATGCTCAGGCACTTGACAAAGATGTTGATAACGGAGTTGATTTTTTTGTTGCAGGCTTTACGCCAAACAGCTCACGCATCTGCCAGAAATTTATGGTAAGGAACAAATTTGGAAAAATAATCGACAACGTAAAGCAGCATCAGCAGGATATGGCTATTTGTGGTTCAAACGGCGAGATACCCTTGTGGAGAATAAACAATGAGCTGGTTTCGCCCAAGGCAAGCGAACCCGAGGTACCGTCCCCATTGCAGTCGGCGATGTTTCAGGCAATACTCAATGGCACGAATTATCCATATACCATGCTTGAAACTGTAGTTCGCCGTATCTGCACCGACAGTGATACTGAGGATAACAGCTTCATAAAAATAAATGCAGTCCGTGCAGGGCTTATCAAGGCTTTTATAAACAGAAAAGCAAGAATTAACGGAGATAAGGAGGAGATCACCATGACACTTAATCCAGAAAACACAAATCCCGCATATCTTTGCGGCAGGCTTTTTGCCGTGCTTGAAAAAATACAGGCAGAGGCTGCGGGTTCAGAGCTCAACCGTACCATAAAGGACTCATATTTTTCATCGGCATCATCAAGGCCCGCACTTATAATGCCCCGACTTATTGACCTTTCCAATTATCATATGAAGAAACTCAGCGTGGGCAGAGCAGTGCAGTTTTCAAACCTTATCAGTGAGATAATGAATAAGTTTGATGACGAATTTCCCTCAAATCTTTCCCTTACAGACAAGGGAAAATTCCAGATAGGCTATTTTCAGCAGAATACCGTTTTTTATACCAAAAAGGATAAACCCGAAGCAGCCACAGATGGACAAGTCTGATATTTACAAAGGAGAATAAAAATTATGGAAGCTATCAAGAACCGCTATGAATTTGTAATGTATTTTGACGTAGAAAACGGCAACCCCAACGGCGACCCCGATGCGGGCAATACACCCAGGATCGACCCTGAAACCAATTTAGGCATCGTTACCGATGTTTGCATCAAGAGAAAGATAAGAAACTTTGTGGAGCTTACCATGAACGGTAAGGAAGGCTACAACATTCTTATCAAGGGTGACCGTTCCCTCAACTCCAAATTCACCGAAGCTTATGAAAAGCTTGGAATGCCTACAGGCAAGAACGCTGATAAGCCTGCCGATGCCGAAAAGAGGGCGCAGGAATATATCTGCAAGAATTACTATGATGTCAGAACATTCGGCGCAGTAATGAGCACAGGCGACAATCCCTGCGGAATAGTAAGGGGACCTGTTCAGATAAACTTTGCCCGCAGTATAGATCCCGTGCTTATTCAGGATATCACTATTACAAGACAGGCAAAGACGACTGAAGAGCGCCAGAACAAGTCAGGCAATTCTGAAATCGGCAGGAAGAGCATAATTCCATATGCTCTCTACCGTGCCGAGGGTTATGTTTCCGCAATGCTGGCGCAGAATGTGACACAGTTCAGCGAGGAGGACCTGGAGCTGCTCTGGACTGCCATTATCAATATGTTTGAAAACGACAGAAGTGCCGCAAGAGGAAAAATGTGCCTGAGAAAGCTTTATGTTTTCAAGCATGAAAGCGCTCTCGGTAATGCTCCCGCAGCTGTTCTTTTTGATAAGATAACCGCAGAAAGCAAGTGCGACGGAGCACCCAGAAAGTTTTCCGACTATGAGATAAGTGTTGACAGAACAATGCCCGCAGGCGTTGAGCTTATCGAGAAGATATGAGCGAAGAGCAGACCATAAACATCAGGGCAATACAGCATTATATGTATTGCCCGAGAAGGTTTGCTCTGCTTGAGCTTAACTGCGACTGGGCTGAAAATGCCTTTGTGGTAAAAGCAAACCTTATGCACGAAAACGTCCACGGCGGAGACCATAAGTTTTCCAATGACAGAATGCTTGTAAGAAGCTCTGTTGCGGTGTATAACGATGAGTACGATATTTTCGGCGTTACGGACTGCATGGAGTTTGTGAAAAGCAGGAACGGAGTGAGCATTGACCGAAGTGATGACAAGTACAAGGTGCGCATAGTGGAATACAAGCCGAAGCCGCCTAAGGGAGCGGATTTTCATGACAGTGATGCCATACAGGTATTTGCTCAGAAGATATGCGCCGACAGTATGTGGAAATGCGACAGCGAAGCATATATCTATTACTCCGAAACAAGACGGCGTGTAAAGCTTCCATTTGATACGGAGTATGAAAAGTGGGATAAAATGCTTAAAGAACATCTTTTGGGAATGAAAAAGATACTTGCTGACGGCGTTATTCCCCAAAAGGCAAGAGGCGTAAAATGTTCGGGCTGTTCGCTGTACGATGTGTGCTTCCCGAAAACGGTGCACTATAATGTCAAAGATGAAATAATGAGCGGGATAAAGGGGGAGATGTCATAAGAAAGCTGCTTAATTCACTGTACGTGCTTGATGAAACGGCATATCTTTCACTTGATGGCGAGAATATCGTCTGCCGTACAGATGAAAGTGAAAAATTCAGGATACCTTTTTCAAATGTTGAGGATATCTATTGCTTCAGCTACCGTGGCTGTTCTCCTGCACTTATGGGCAAGTGTGTGGAATATAAGATACCGCTGAATTTCATCTCTCCGCAGGGCGAGTTCCTTGCAAGAGTAGAGGGCGAGGTCAAGGGCAATGTCTATCTGCGCAAGGCCCAGTTTGATATGTTTGCCGACCCGCCTGCACTGCTTATGCAGAACACAGTGGCAGCAAAGCTTGCAAACACCCGATATGTCATAAAGCGTTCGCTTAGGGATAATCCGCAGATAGACGATGACGGCGCAGTATCCCGCTGTATTGCATATCTTGAAAGCAGTATCGACAGCGCATATGAAACCGATGACAGAGATGCTCTCATGGGCATAGAGGGCAGTGCCGCCAAAGCATATTTTGATATTTTTGACAGGCTGATACTCAGGCAGAAGGAAGATTTTGTCATGACTTCCCGAACAAAGCGTCCGCCTCTTGACAGGGTAAATGCAATGCTGTCGTATCTTTATACCATAGCGACCTGTACATGCGCATCAGCATTGGCAGCGGTGGGACTTGACAGCTATGCGGGATTTTATCATGCTTTTCGTCCCGGACGCAACAGCCTTGCCTGTGATATGGTCGAGGAGATAAGATGTATAATCGAACGCCTGGTGCTGACAATGATAAATCTCAAAATGGTAAATGCAGATGATTTTGAAGTACAGCCCGGGGGAGCGGTCTATCTCAGTAAGGACGGCAAACGCAAGGTCATAACCCAGTGGCAGGAAAAGAAGCGCACCGTGATAGTTCACACATATCTAAAGGAAAAGATACCCGTGGGACTTATTCCCTATGCACAGAGCACTTTGCTCGCAAAGTATATACGAGGCGAGATAGATGAGTATCCGTGCTTTCTGATGAAATGAGGCGGTCATAATGATGACACTTGTGTGCTATGATGTCTGCACCGAGGACAGAGGCGGAAAAGCAAGGCTCCGCAAGGTGGCAAAGGAATGCCGGAACTATGGGCAGCGTGTCCAGAATTCAGTTTTTGAGATCGACGTGGACTATGGCACTTTCCTTAAAGTCAAGGATAAACTCTTGAAGATAATCGACGAAAATAAAGACAGCCTGCGGATATATTATCTTGGCAACAACTGGGAGCGCCACATTGAGCATTTCGGCATCAAGGAGACATATAATCCCGAGGGTGTCCTGATAGTTTAGCGAACCCTCAATGTTCTGAAATTTCCGTGCACTTCGCAGAAAAAACACTGTGTAAATGCCAATATACAGCAAATAATTGATTGACATCTTTTGAACAGAGACACAATAGTCCCCCATGTAGTGCGTGTGACCCTTTTTATGTCTATATGTAGGGTCACACCCTCACGGGTGTGTGAGTTGAAATAAAAAGCCCGTTGCCTGTGTTTGTCTTTCAAAGAGTCACACCCTCACGGGTGTGTGAGTTGAAATGCCTGCCGTGCGGAGAGAAAGCTATACTTCAACATGTCACACCCTCACGGGTGTGTGAGTTGAAATTCGTCCTCAGGAAGAGGGTATTGGTTATCAACGTCACACCCTCACGGGTGTGTGAGTTGAAATTTATCTGGTCAAGGCTCATCTTGCTGTGTCGTCTTGTCACACCCTCACGGGTGTGTGAGTTGAAATATTATAAATTTTTTCTTTTTCTGTCTGCATATCGTGTCACACCCTCACGGGTGTGTGAGTTGAAATTTGCACGATTTAACTGTGCTATCCATGTTGCAATATGTCACACCCTCACGGGTGTGTGAGTTGAAATTGTTAAAAAAGTGGTATAAAAATTTAGTTTCAAGTCACACCCTCACGGGTGTGTGAGTTGAAATTGTATATAAATAAACATTAGATTGATTGTCATAGTCACACCCTCACGGGTGTGTGAGTTGAAATCGGCAAGTTTGTAAAAATCTATGTCAGCAAAGAGTCACACCCTCACGGGTGTGTGAGTTGAAATTGCGCACGTCCTTATAGACAGCGAAACGGGTGCGGTCACACCCTCACGGGTGTGTGAGTTGAAATTAGTCCGTAATGAACATGGCTATTGGGATATTCGTCACACCCTCACGGGTGTGTGAGTTGAAATTGTGCGGGTCAATGCCCCCCTCTCCCCCCGCCCGTCACACCCTCACGGGTGTGTGAGTTGAAATCGCTACTATGGTTAAGTAATTTTTGCACCCTCTTTAAAGTCACACCCTCACGGGTGTGTGAGTTGAAATTCAGCGCCTGCTGTGTCCTTGCGATGCCCAGCAAAGTCACACCCTCACGGGTGTGTGAGTTGAAATATGAGTTCCTTAATGAATCAAGGCTAAAGCAGGAAGTCACACCCTCACGGGTGTGTGAGTTGAAATGTAGGAAACCGCCCTGACCAGCTCAGATGCCTGCTGTCACACCCTCACGGGTGTGTGAGTTGAAATGTATTTCCATGATTACACCTCTTTAAAACATTTTAGTCACACCCTCACGGGTGTGTGAGTTGAAATTTTTACTGCCGTAGGCGTCACGTACGCAGAAAAGTCACACCCTCACGGGTGTGTGAGTTGAAATAAAAGCGGTGTACCGCCGTAAAACGCACGTAAACGTCACACCCTCACGGGTGTGTGAGTTGAAATCCGGATGGCGTGTTTGACAGGGTTGCAGATTACAGTCACACCCTCACGGGTGTGT
>UMAK01045079.1_pt1 | contig 12705 bp, 9 predicted proteins | sample 1963681 | NCBI WGS metagenome assembly UMAK01 (sample SAMEA4835913, study PRJEB28245) | human gut metagenome | biome: gut microbiome; material: fecal sample | place: Denmark | collected 2008 | reverse complement strand
TCAAAATAATACAAACTCTCCTTATACACGATATGGCTATGGCGATTTGTCCGATCAAAGTTTCGGAAATAGCAAGGCGATGGGAGGAATTGCTTTTGGACTCCGTGATGGAGCGCAGATCAATCCATTGAATCCTGCTTCGTATACAGCCATTGACTCTCTGACTTTCATTTTCGAAGGAGGCGTCAGTCTGCAAAATATGAATGTCAATAATGGCGGTGTGAAGCTGAACGCTAAGAACTCTAGTTTTGACTATTTGGCAATGCAATTCCGCTTGCATCCCAGAATAGCAATGAGTGTGGGGCTATTGCCTTTCTCAAGTGTAGGATATAATGTGTCGGAAAGTCATAGCGGTACTGCGGAAACAACACCTGGCGCCAATGACGCGACGCCGGATTATACGAAAACACTTGCCGGAGATGGCGGGTTGCACCAGTTGTATGCGGGAGTAGGAGTGAAGGTTTTAAAGAATTTGTCTTTGGGAGTTAATGTCTCTTATTTTTGGGGAGATATCACTCGTTCATTGACAATGCTTTATCCGAATACATCTTCTTCTTATTCATTTGTGAGACAGAATGCTGTGTCTGTTTCTGATTATAAGTTGGATTTTGGCGCACAGTATACGCAGGACTTTGGCAAAAAACATTCGGTGACAATCGGTGCGGTTTATTCGCCAAAGCATAATTTGAATAACGATGTAACGGTAACCACACAGGCTAGTACAACGGTCAGCAATGAGTTGGATGCAACATTGGGATTGCCTAATTCTTTTGGTGTGGGAGTTACTTACAATTATAATAGGCAGTTGACAGTAGGTGTTGATTATAGTCTTCAGAAATGGGCTGATGTAAACTATAAGGGGGATGATGTGGACAATGATATGCATGAAACATATACTTACTGTGACCGTCATAAAATATCAATGGGTGCGGAGTACATTCCTAATTTGATAGGACGTTCTTACCTTGCCCATATCAAATATCGTTTGGGAGCTTATTATACGACTCCGTATTATAAGGTCAACGGTGAAAAGGCTTCCCGCGAATATGGCGTGACTGCCGGTTTCGGTTTGCCTGTTCCTCGTTCGCGTTCCATTCTCAGTATAAGTGGGCAGTTTGTCCGCGTCAAAGGATTGGAAACGAATATGGTGAATGAAAACATCTTCCGTGTGAGCATTGGATTGACGTTCAACGAACGTTGGTTCTTCAAGCGCCGGGTAGAATAATTAGTTGCAACAAAGTGAGAGAGAATAGACGACTTTATAATAACAACTAAAATTTAAATACAATGAAGATTAAAACGCTTGTGGCTATGTTGTTCCTTTCAGCAGGGGCGACTACTGTGGTAGCACAGGATGCGAACTGTAATTCAAACAGTAGTATCTCGCATGAAGCTGTGCGTGCAGGTAACTTTAAAGATGCGTATACTCCATGGAAAGCTGTGTTGGAAAATTGCCCGACGCTTCGTTTCTATACTTTTACGGACGGATATAAAATTCTGAAAGGCTTGATGGGACAAATCAAGGACAGAAACAATCCGGATTATCAGAAATACTTTAATGAACTGATGAATACGCACGATTTGCGTATCAAATATACGCCTGACTTCTTGGCTAAGGGAGTAAAGGTCTCTTCTCCTGAAGAAGCATTGGGTATCAAGGCTGTAGATTATATCGCTTTTGCTCCGAAGTTGGACGTAAATCAGGCTTATCAGTGGTTGAGCCAATCTGTTAACGCTGTGAAAGGCGAGTCGGCTGCCGCTACTTTGTTCTATTTCTTGCAGATGTCATTGGATAAGCTGAAAGCGGATCCTACTCATAAGGAACAATTCATTCAGGATTATCTGGCTGCTTCCGAGTATGCAGATGCGGCTATTGCTGCCGAAACTAAGGAATCAAAGAAGAAAGCCTATATGGGTATCAAAGATAACTTGGTCGCTTTGTTCGTTAATAGCGGAACTGCCGATTGTGAATCATTGCAAGGCATTTACGGACCGAAAGTGGAAGCTAACCAAACGGATCTGGCATACTTGAAGAAAGTAATCGATATTATGAAAATGATGAAATGTACTGAAAGTGAAGCATATCTGCAGGCATCATTCTATGCTTATAAAATGGAACCTACTGCCGAAGCTGCCACAGGATGTGCATATCAGGCATTCAAGAAAGGTGATATCGACAGTGCTGTGAAGTTCTTTGACGAAGCGGTGAACTTGGAGACTGACAATTTGAAGAAAGCGGAAAAGGCGTATGCGGCAGCAGCGGTATTGGCTTCCGCCAAGAAACTGTCTCAGGCTAGATCTTATTGCCAGAAGGCCATCAGCTTCAACGAAAATTATGGTGCTCCTTACATTCTGATCGCTAACCTTTATGCGATGAGTCCTAACTGGAGCGATGAATCCGCTCTGAACAAGTGTACCTATTTTGCAGTGATTGACAAACTGCAACGTGCAAAGGCGGTAGATCCTAGTGTGGCTGAAGAAGCGAACAAGTTGATTGGCAGATATTCTGCTCATACTCCGCAGGCTAAAGACCTTTTCATGTTGGGTTATAAAGCCGGTGACCGTATCACTATCGGCGGTTGGATCGGAGAGACTACAACGATTAGATAAATGTATGTTGCGAAAACGAAGAAAACGTTTATTGCATAAAAGCATGAGCATAACAATTGTCCTGGGGACAATTGTTATGCTTCTTTTATTTCCTTCCTGTGGCGGCAAGTCGAAAGCGATAGGTGAAGCTATCACTGAACGGGATTCTCTTCCGATGATGAGTACGCTAGGGGTCACTACCCTTATATCCGATTCCGGAGTGACACGTTATAGAGTGAATACGGAAGAGTGGCAGGTGTTCGACCGAAAGAAACCTTCTTATTGGGCATTTGAAAAAGGAGTATATCTGGAGCAGTTTGACTCTATCTTTCATATAGAAGCCAGTATCAAAGCGGATACTGCCTACTACTATGACAAAGAAAGGCTTTGGAAGCTGATAGGGAACGTAGATATACAGAACCGGAAAGGCGAACGTTTCAATACGGAATTGTTATATTGGAACGAAGCTACCCAGAAGGTGTATTCCGACAAGTTTATACGTATTCAGCAGCCGGACCGTACTATCACCGGACATGGCTTCGACTCCAACCAGCAAATGACAGTTTACACCATTCACAATATAGAGGGTATTTTCTATGTGGATGATGAAGCGGGCACTACGCAGCCGGAACTGAAAGCCTTGCCGGATTCCGTGAAAAAAGATTCTGTGAAATAAGCTATGAATATTTATATCTCTCTAATTATCACTATGGTTTTCTCCGCCTTCTTTTCGGGGATGGAGATAGCTTTTGTCTCGGTAGACAAACTGCGCTTTGAAATGGAACGTAAAGGGGGAGTCACTTCCCGCATCCTGTCTGTCTTTTTCAAGAATCCGAATGAGTTTATCTCCACTATGCTGGTGGGCAATAATATAGCCTTGGTTATCTACGGTATTCTGATGGCACAGATTATCGGAGACAATTTATTGTCGGGATTCATAGAAAATCACTTCCTTATGGTACTGGCGCAGACCGTTATCTCTACCTTAATCATCCTGGTAACCGGAGAGTTTTTGCCGAAAACATTGTTCAAGATCAATCCTAATCTGGTACTGAATGTTTTTGCCGTTCCGCTTATTGTCTGTTACATTATTTTGTATCCTGTCTCCAAATTGTCCTCCGGACTGTCTTGTTTGTTTCTTCGCATTTTTGGTATGAAGGTGAATAAGGAAGCGTCTGATATCGCATTCGGAAAAGTCGATCTGGATTACTTTGTACAGAGTAGTATCGACAATGCCGAGAATGAAGAAGAGCTGGACACGGAGGTGAAAATATTTCAGAACGCGCTTGATTTCTCGAATATAAAAATACGCGACTGCATTGTTCCGCGTACGGAGGTGGTAGCTGTCGATCTGACAACCTCGTTGGACGAACTGAAAAACCGTTTCATAGAGTCCGGTATCTCCAAGATAATCGTATACGACGGGAATATCGACAATGTAGTCGGTTATATCCATTCTTCGGAAATGTTTCGCGCCCCGAAAGACTGGCACGACAATGTGAAGCAAGTGCCGATTGTGCCTGAAACGATGTCGGCTCATAAGCTGATGAAGCTGTTTATGCAGCAGAAGAAGACGATTGCCGTAGTGGTAGACGAATTTGGCGGCACGTCCGGCATTGTGTCGTTGGAAGACCTGGTGGAAGAGATTTTCGGTGATATAGAGGACGAACACGATAATACCTCCTATATCTGCAAGCAGATAGACGAACATGAGTATGTGCTGGCCGCCCGTCTGGAAATAGAGAAGGTGAATGAGACGTTCGGACTCGACCTGCCCGAATCGGATGATTATCTGACGGTAGGAGGGTTGATCCTGAGCCAATATCAGAGCTTCCCGAAATTACATGAAGTGATTCAGATCGGACGTTATCAATTCAAGATAATCAAGGTGACGGCGACGAAAATCGAACTTGTTCGTTTAAAAGTCTTGGAATAATGACGATAATCAAGAAATTTTTAGCTAATAAATAGAAGCATATTAGCATTTTTTGTATCTTCGTGCGCTAAAACGACAAAAGAAAGAAATAATAATAAACATAAATCGTATTAATCAAAATGGCAACGTTACAAAACATTAGGTCGAAAGGACCTCTATTGGTGATTGTTATCGGCTTGGCGCTGTTTGCTTTCATTGCGGGTGACGCATGGAAAGTGATGCAGCCGCATCAGGCGCATGACGTAGGTGAGGTGAACGGAGACGCTCTTTCCGCTCAGGAGTATCAGAATTTGGTGGAGGAATATACCGAAGTGGTGAAACTCATGCGTGGAGTGAACGCCTTGAACGACGAACAAACCAACCAGGTGCGTGATGAAGTATGGCGTTCATACGTAAACAATAAACTGATCGAAAAGGAAGCAAAAGCTTTGGGACTCACTGTCTCCACTGCTGAAATTCAGGATATTCTGAAAGCTGGTGTACATCCTCTGCTGAGACAGACTCCTTTCCAAAATCCGCAAACAGGCAACTTCGATAAGGATATGTTGAACAAGTTCCTTGTTGAATATGCTAAGATGAACGAATCACAGATGCCGGCACAGTATGCCGAACAATACAATAATATGTATAAATACTGGTCGTTTATTCAGAAAACTTTGATTCAAAGTCGTTTGGCTGAAAAATACCAGGCTTTGGTCGCTAAAGCTCTTCTTTCTAACCCGGTAGAGGCTCAGGACGCTTTCGACGCAAGAGTGAATCAATACAATGTGTTGCTGGCAGGCATTCCTTACTCTTCAGTAGTAGATTCTACAATCGTAGTGAAAGAATCGGAACTGAAAGAACTGTATAACAAGAAGAAAGAACAATTCAAGCAATATCAGGAAACTCGTGACATCAAGTACATCGATGTACAGGTGACTGCAAGCCCTGAGGACAGAGCTGCTATCCAGAAAGAAGTGGACGAGGCAACTGCTCAGCTGGCTACTACAACAGACGATTACACTTCTTTTATCCGCTCGGTAGGTTCGGATGCTCCGTACGTAGACTTGTTCTATAACAAGACTGCTTTCCCGTCGGATGTAGTGGCACGTTTGGACTCTGCTTCCGTAGGTGCGGTATACGGTCCTTACTACAATGGTGCCGATAACACAATCAACTCTTTCAAGATTGTTGCTAAGGCTGCTGCTGCCGACTCTGTCGAATTCCGCCAGATTCAGGTATATGCGGAAGACGCGTTGAAGACAAAGACATTGGCAGACAGTATCTACAATGCGATTAAAGGTGGCGCCAACTTTGTGGAGCTGGCTAAAAAATACGGTCAGACCGGTGATTCTAATTGGTTGACTGCCGCTCAGTACGAAGGTGCGCAGATCGACGGTGATAACCTGAAATTCATCTCTGCCATCAACAATACAGGTGTGAACGAATTGGTGAACTTACCGATGGGACAAGCAAACGTAATTCTGCAAGTAACCAACAAGAAAGCTGTAAAAGACAAATATAAAGTAGCTGTTGTCAAGCGTGAAGTAGAGTTCAGTAAAGAAACTTACAATCGTGCTTACAATGATTTCAGCCAGTTTATCGCAGCCAATCCTAGTGTTGAGAAGATGGTGGCTAACGCTGAAGAAGCTGGATACAGATTGCTTGACAGAGCAGACTTGAACAGCTCTGAACACGGTATCGGTGGCGTGAGAGGTACTAAAGAAGCTTTGAGATGGACATTTGATAAAGCTAAACCGGGTGAAGTTTCCGGCCTGTACGAATGTGGCGAAAGCGATCACATGATGGTTGTAGGCTTGGTGAGCATCAAACCGGAAGGATACCGTTCTTTGAAGTCTGTACAGGATCAGTTGAGAGCTGAAATCGTAAAAGACAAGAAGGCTGAAAAGATTATGGCGGATATGAAATCGGCAAATGCCACTTCATTCGACCAATACAAGTCTATGACTAACGCTGTAAGCGATTCTTTGAAGATGGTTACCTTCGCCGCTCCTGCTTATGTTTCCGCATTGCGCAGCAGTGAACCGTTGGTAGGCGCCTATGCTTCTGTTGCTGAAATGAACAAGTTGAGCACACCTATCAAGGGTAATGCCGGAGTATTTGTACTGCAAGTTTACGGCAAGGACAAACTGAACGAGACATTTGACGCGAAAACGGAAGAAGCTACGTTGGCTAATATGCACGCTCGCTTCGCCAGCCGTCTGATGAACGACTTGTATCTGAAAGCAAATGTAAAGGATACACGCTTCCTGTTCTTCTAACTTATTTCACCATAGATTACACGGATTTTCACAGATTAAAAAGGTGAGTGAAAATCTTTGAATGCTGTAATAAATTAGTGTGGTGCACCATATAGACGTGAATTAGTCGGATTATTATGAATGAATCCGGTTGATTCGCGTCTTTTGCGTTTTCTACATTTTCTACATTTTCCATGCTCTCTATCTTCTCTGCGTTCTCTATGTTTTTTTCTATCTTTTTCTGCATCTCTGCACCTGAGAATTCACTTCTTCCTTCTTCTTCCTCTTCTTAATCTGTGAAAATCTGTGTTAATCTGTGGTGAAACTGACTTTATTTCCTTACATTTGCAGATATAAACCATCAACAGAAAGAAGAATGTCTAAATATCCCCTTTTAGGAATGACCCTCGTAGAGCTTCAAGCATTGGCAAAAAGACTGGGAATGCCCGGTTTTGCCTCCAAGCAGATTGCGTCCTGGCTTTACGAAAAGAAGGTGACCTCGATTGATGAGATGACTAATTTGTCGTTGAAACACCGTGAGTTGCTTAAACAGGACTATGAGGTAGGAGCACTCCCCCCTGTGGATGAAATGCGTTCTGTGGACGGCACGGTGAAGTATCTGTACAGAGTGGGCGATAACCATTATGTTGAATCGGTTTATATTCCGGATGACGACCGGGCGACGTTATGTGTCTCTTCACAGGTCGGTTGCAAGATGAACTGTAAGTTCTGTATGACCGGCAAGCAAGGCTTTACCGCCAATCTGACCGCCAACCAGATAATCAATCAGATCCATTCATTGCCGGAACGCGACAAACTGACCAACGTAGTGATGATGGGGATGGGCGAGCCGCTTGATAACCTCGATGAAGTACTTAAAGCATTGGAAGTGCTGACCGCCTCTTACGGTTACGCATGGAGTCCGAAGCGTATCACTCTTTCTACAGTAGGACTGCGGAAAGGACTGCGGCGGTTTATCGAAGAAAGCGATTGCCATCTGGCTATCAGCCTGCATTCTCCGGTGGCGGCCCAGCGTTCCGAGTTAATGTCGGCGGAAAAAGCGTTCTCTATTACCGAAATGGTGGAACTGTTAAAAAACTATGATTTTAGCAAACAGCGTCGACTTTCATTTGAATATATTGTTTTTAAAGGACTCAATGATTCGCAGATATATGCCAAAGAGTTGCTGAAGCTCCTTCGCGGATTGGATTGCAGAATCAATCTGATTCGTTTTCATGCCATACCGGGCGTAGACCTTGAGGGAGCGGATGTGGATACGATGACCCGTTTCCGTGATTACCTGACATCGCACGGGCTTTTCACTACGATCCGTGCTTCGCGGGGTGAAGATATCTTTGCAGCTTGCGGTATGTTGTCGACAGCGAAACAGGAGGAAAATAATAAGAGTTAATATATAAAACCGAACATCATGAAAAAGTACTTTTCTTATTTGAGCATTGCTTTGGTAACCTTTGTCTTTGCTTCTTGTGGTCTGAAAGGAAACCACACTTCTAGTGGACGTGCATACGAGCTTTTGGTAGTAGTAGACCACGGTGTTTGGGATCGTGCGGCAGGAAGAGCCTTGCATGATGCACTCGATTCCGATATGCCCGGATTGCCGCAATCGGAACCTTCTTTCCGCATCATGTACACTTCACCCAAAGATTATGACTCTACGCTGAAGTTGATACGCAACATTATTATTGTAGATATACAGGATATATATACAAAGGCCTCTTTCAAATATGCGAAAGATGTGTATGCCAATCCGCAGATGATATTGACTATCCAGGCTCCGAACGAAGAAGAGTTCGAGAAGTTTGTGAAGGAGAACAGACAGACGATTATCAATTTCTTCACCCGTGCGGAAATGAACCGCCAGATCACTTCGCTCGAAAAGAAGCACAGCAACTTTATTTCAAACAAGGTGGACAGCTTGTTCGGTTGCGATATCTGGCTGCCTGCCGAGCTGACTAATTCAAAGACGGGGGAAGACTTCTTCTGGGCTTCTACCAATACCGGTACTGCCGACCGTAACTTCGTGATGTACTCTTATCCTTATACGGATAAGGATACGTTTACCAAAGAATATTTTGTCCATAAACGTGACTCTGTGATGAAAGCCAATATTCCCGGATTCAAGGAAGGCGTTTATATGGCAACCGACAGCTTACTGACGGATGTCCGCCCCATCAATGTGCAGAACAGCTACACGATGGAAGCGCGCGGACTGTGGCGCATGAAGGGTGACTTTATGGGTGGTCCGTATGTGTCGCATACCCGTCTTGACGAGAAGAACCAACGAATCATTACAGCAGAAATATTTGTCTATTCACCTGATAAAATGAAACGCAACCTGGTTCGCCAGATGGAAGCCTCTCTGTACACGCTGAAACTTCCGAACGAAGTTCAGCAGAACCAGATTCCATTGGGAGAGGAAACTAAGGAAGCGGAACAAACTAATAAATAAAAACATGGAAGATAACAAAATAAGAATCGGCATTACCCAAGGAGATATAAACGGGGTAGGTTATGAAGTGATCTTAAAGACTTTCTCGGATCCTACTATGCTGGAGCTGTGCACTCCGATTATTTACGGATCGCCGAAAGTGGCTGCCTATCACCGGAAAGCATTGGATGTTCAGGCTAATTTCAGTATAATTAACAGTGCTTCCGAAGCGGGATACAACCGGCTGAGTGTAGTGAACTGTACCGATGATGAGGTAAAAGTGGAATTCTCCAAACCGGATCCTGAAGCCGGTAAAGCTGCATTGGGCGCATTGGAGCGTTCCATTGAAGAATATCGTGAGGGGTTGATTGACGTTATTGTAACGGCGCCGATCAATAAACATACCATTCAGTCGGAAGAGTTCTCATTTCCCGGACATACCGAGTATATCGAGGAACGGCTGGGCAATGGCAATAAGTCATTGATGATTCTGATGAAGAATGATTTCCGTGTAGCTCTGGTGACAACGCATATCCCTGTCCGGGAGATTGCGACAACGATTACCAAAGAATTGATTCAGGAGAAGCTGATGATATTTCATCGTTGCCTGAAACAGGATTTCGGTATCGGTGCTCCGCGCATTGCAGTACTGTCGCTCAATCCTCATGCCGGTGACGGTGGTTTGCTGGGAATGGAAGAACAGGAAGTGATCATTCCTGCCATGAAGGAAATGGAAGAAAAAGGAATCCTGTGCTACGGTCCTTATGCGGCCGACGGTTTTATGGGTTCGGGCAATTATACTCATTTCGACGGTATTCTGGCGATGTACCATGATCAGGGATTGGCTCCGTTCAAGGCACTGGCAATGGACGACGGCGTGAACTATACGGCTGGGTTGCCGGTGGTTCGCACTTCTCCGGCACACGGCACGGCATACGACATTGCAGGGCAGGGGCTGGCGAGTGAAGACTCTTTCCGTCAGGCAGTCTATGTCGCCATTGATGTGTTCCGCAATCGTCAACGGGAAAAAGCGGCTCGTGCGAATCCGTTACGGAAACAGTATTACGAGAAACGGGATGATAGTGATAAACTGAAACTGGATACAGTAGACGAAGAGTAAAAGAGTAATGACAAGAGCGGAGTTACAACAAGTGAAACAACGTTTCGGTATTATTGGTAATACCGAAGCTTTATCACGCGCCATTGATATTGCTATTCAAGTGGCTCCTACCGATTTGTCTGTGCTGATTACCGGAGAAAGTGGTGTCGGAAAAGAAAGTTTCCCGCAGATTATTCATCAATATAGCCGGAGAAAGCACGGACAGTATATCGCTGTCAACTGTGGAGCGATTCCGGAAGGCACAATTGATTCCGAACTGTTCGGACATGAGAAAGGTGCGTTTACCGGTGCGATCGGCGAGCGGAAAGGTTATTTCGGAGAAGCCGACGGAGGGACAATCTTCCTTGATGAAGTAGGGGAGTTGCCCATGCCTACTCAGGCGCGGCTGCTCCGTGTGCTGGAGAGCGGTGAGTTTATCAAAGTCGGTTCGTCACGTGTACAAAAGACGGATGTGCGTATTGTGGCGGCTACCAACGTCAATCTTACGCAAGCCATTGCGGAGGGACGTTTCCGTGAAGACCTGTACTATCGCTTGAATACCGTGCCTATCCAGATACCGCCTCTTCGTGAACGCGGAGACGATGTACTCCTGTTGTTCCGTAAGTTCGCCGCCGACTTTGCAGAGAAGTACAGAATGCCGGCCATTCAGTTGACGGAAGACGCTAAGAAAGAATTGCTGGCCTATCCATGGCCGGGAAATGTGCGCCAGTTGAAGAATATCACCGAGCAGATTTCGATTATTGAAACTAACAGGGAGATTAACGCTGCCATCTTGCAAACTTATCTTCCCGCACAGAATACACAACGTCTTCCCGCATTGCTGGGTACACGTGAGAGCAAGGGTTTTGAAAGCGAGCGGGAGATTCTTTATTCCGTTCTGTTCGATATGCGGCAGGAAGTGGCGGAACTGAAAAAGATGGTGCACAATCTGATGGCTGAACGTGCCGGACAGGTAAGCCCGGTCAGTGCGGTGGTTGCCACTCCGGTAGTGACGGCGCAACCTTCGGTTCCTGCCATTATTCATCCGGTACAGCAACCGGCTGTCTGCAAAGATTATGACGATATTCAGGACACGGAAGAATATGTGGAAGAGTCCCTGTCGCTGGATGAAGTAGAAAAAGAAATGATACGCAAAGCACTTGAGAGACATCATGGAAAACGGAAGAGTGCGGCTAAGGATTTGAACATTTCCGAGCGTACACTTTATAGAAAAATAAAAGAATATGATTTGGATTAAAAAGATAACACGCCCTCTGCTGCTGGCGGTTTTGCCATTGGCGGTCATCGCGTGCACTGTTTCCTATAAGTTTAACGGCTCATCTATCAACTATGATAAGGTGAAGACGATTTCCATTGCCGATTTCCCGATAAAGTCGGAGTATGTGTATGCCCCGTTGGCGACGAAGTTCAATGAAGACCTGAAAGATATATTTATCCGCCAGACCCGTCTGCAATTGCTGAAGCCGAATCAGAACGCGGACTTGCAGATTGACGGTGAGATCACGGGATATAATCAGTATAACCAGGCGGTGTCCGCCGATGGTTATTCTTCGGAAACGAAGCTGACCATCACGGTGAACGTCCGTTTTGTCAACAACACAAATCATGCTGAAGACTTTGAACAGCAGTTCTCCGCTTTCCGTACCTACGACTCCAGTCAATTGCTGACGGCCGTGCAGGACGGGCTGATAGCTGAAATGTCAAAAGAGATCACCGACCAAATATTCAATGCAACCGTAGCAAACTGGTAATATAAATGACTTCTGTTAACTTTCAACAATGGATTCAGCATCCGGAGACGCTGAATAGGGATACTTTGTACGAGTTGCGCAATCTGCTTGCGAGGTATCCGTATTTTCAGTCGCTTCGCCTGTTGTACCTCAAAAATCTGTATATTCTCCATGATATCAGTTTCGGCGGGGAACTGCGAAAGGCCGTTCTCTATATAGCTGACCGGCGGAAGTTGTTTCAACTGATTGAAGGCAGCCGTTTCGATCTTCAGTCGCGGAAAAAAGGAGTTCCTTTGACTGAGGTTCTGAAAGACGAGCCTTCGGTAGACCGTACATTGGCTTTGATTGACGCTTTCCTGGCTACGGCACCGGAGGAAGTGACCGCCCAAACCGGCTTCGACTATTCGATGGACTATACTTCCTATCTGCTTGAGGAGACTCCCGGAACGGATGAATCGACGGAAGAAGCACCTAAGCTAAAGGGATTTGAACTGATCGACGATTTCATAGAAAAGAGTGAAAGCGACGCTCCGTTGCATATAAAACCTTTGCGGGAGGAATCGGATGCAATGAGTGATGAATCGGATACGGTGAGTGGGGAAGAAGAGGAAGATGATAGCTGTTTTACAGAAACTTTGGCT
>UMAK01010451.1_pt1 | contig 12747 bp, 10 predicted proteins | sample 1963681 | NCBI WGS metagenome assembly UMAK01 (sample SAMEA4835913, study PRJEB28245) | human gut metagenome | biome: gut microbiome; material: fecal sample | place: Denmark | collected 2008 | reverse complement strand
TATACACTCATACATTAAATTAGCATGTTTTGCCCCAAACATCATGTCATTATAAAAAGGACAAAGGGGTATCCATTATGAACATTTTGGTTATAGATGCTCAGGGAGGCGGAATAGGACGCCAGCTTGTCACGGCAATCAGGGAGAAGATGGCGGAGGCTGATATTACGGCAGTAGGAACGAACACGGTAGCAACAGCTGCAATGCTTAAGGCGGGAGCGGATAATGCGGCTACAGGCGAGAATGCGGTTGTGGTGAACACCAGGCGCGCCGATGTAATAGTCGGACCTATTGGTATTGTGATTGCGGACGCAATGTTTGGAGAGATTACGCCGCGCATGGCGAATGCGGTTGCACAGAGCAGCGCAAAGAGAATATTGATTCCGATAAACCACTGCGATAATATTGTGGTGGGAGTTGCGGATTTAAATATAGGCAGATTGATACAGTGCGTTATTGAGGAATTATGTAGATTATGTGACAGGTAGGACTGGCAAATATTGTATTTGGGCTGTCTTTGCTGTATAATATAACAGTTAATGAGGCAGCAGGAAGCTGTCAATGGGGACGTAGAAGCGTCTAGTATTTTAAAGCTAAGCTTTATAACCAGCATTTTAATAATGCGGGGTAAACTATTTTTTATCTAAAGACAATTGAAAATTGTGAGAAACAATTGCTAGGAAAGCACACATATCCTCTGTAGAGGATTTGTGCGCTTTTTTTGAGATTACGGTTGAGTGTCAAAACATGAAAATTCAATCTTAGAGTGTATATAACATGTTTTGAAATGGGAACTAAATTATATATTAAACACGGAGGAAAGTGTGTTATGAGAACATTATATATTGACTGCGGCATGGGTGCGGCCGGAGATATGTTGACGGCGGCGATGCTTGAACTGATTCAGGATAAGGAAGAATTTCTAAAGGAGCTTAATGGGATGGGGCTTCCGGGTGTTGTATTTAAGGCGGAACCATCGGTGAAATGCGGTATAACAGGAACACATGTTACAGTGACAGTGGACGGAGCGGAGGAGGAGAGCCATGACCATCACCACGGCGATGAGCACAGCCACAGCGATGAGCACACTCACAGCGATGAGCACACTCACAGCGATGAGCACCCTCATAGCCATGACCACAGCCACCACCATCATCACAGCAGCCTGCATGATATTGAACACATTGTAAGGGGACATTTGAAGCTTTCTATGAAGGTGCAGGATGATGTGATGGCAGTATATGGTCTGATTGCTGAGGCTGAGAGCTATGTGCATGGTGTGCCGGTGACGGAAATTCATTTCCACGAGGTCGGAGCAATGGATGCAATTGCCGACATAACGGCGGTGTGCATGCTAATGGAACGTCTGTCTGTGGATGAGGTGGTTGTATCGCCTGTTCATGTCGGAAGCGGACAGGTGAGGTGCGCCCATGGAATACTCCCGGTTCCGGCTCCTGCCACGGCATATATACTGAGGGATGTTCCGGTTTATGGTGGCTCTGTGCGCGGGGAGCTATGCACACCTACAGGGGCTGCCCTTCTTAAGCACTTTGCGGCGCACTTTGGAAATATGCCCATGATGAAGGTGCAGGGTATCGGCTACGGGATGGGAAAAAAGGATTTCGATGCCGCCAACTGTGTGCGCGTGATGCTTGGCGAGACAGCGGACAAGGCTGATGAGATATGTGAGCTTGGGTGCAATGTGGACGATATGACAGGCGAAGCTGTTGGTTTTGCGATGGACAGACTGTTTGAGGCAGGAGCGCTTGATGTGTACACTGTGCCGATAGGAATGAAGAAGTCGCGTCCTGGGACACTTATAAAGGTTATGTGCCGTGAAAGTGACAAGGAGAAAATCATAGAGACTGTCTTTAAGTATACCACAACCATAGGAATACGCGAGAACATGATGAAGAGGCATGTGCTGGACAGGCATATTGAGACTGTCGAGACGGAGTATGGTCCGGTTCACTGTAAGCTTTCAACAGGATATGGTGTCACGCGTAAAAAATATGAGTATGATGATATTGCACGTATTGCGAGGGAGAAAGGCATTTCCATTGAAGCGGTGCGGGCGATATTGGAAAAATGATACATAATTGTGAAATTAGGTGCCTGAATGCTTTACATTTTGCGGACAGTCAAGTAGAGAGCTTTTATTTCACAATTATCTAGTGGTGACAGGGAAAACATCAAGAATGGAGTAACTATAAAGAACATGAGATATATCAACAATATGGGAAATAAGAACAAGGAAAAAACGGAGAAACCGGAGAACAGGAAAGCTTCGAATAACAATTTTAAGAGAAATATGAAGAAAATCCTGTCGGTGGCGCTGGCAGTGCTTGTCATATCGGGAGTTACGGCATGCTGGAATCAGTCAGATGGTAACAAAAATGATACCAATATAACAAATACGGTCAAGGACAGCGTCATAATCGCCATCGGCTCAGAGCCGGAGACGCTTGACCCTACTAAGGGCTGGGGACATGGAAATTCGCCGATTATACAGAGTACGCTTGTAAAGTACAATGCGGAGCTGAACTTTGAGAATGACCTTGCGACAGTATATGAGCTGTCGGAGGATGGGCTTACATGGACCTTTACAATCCGCGATGACGCATTCTTTACGGATGGGGAGAAGGTGACGGCGGAGGATGTTGCCTTTACGCTTGAGACTGCAAAGGCGGCAAACGGTTCCTTCGACCTCACATATATGGAAAGCGCCGTGGCACAGGATGACACAACAGTGGTTATCACATTATCTAAGCCGACTTCGATTTTTCTCAATACGCTTGCGTCTGTCGGCATAGTGCCTGAGCATGCCTACGGCGATGATTATGGTACGAAGCCTATAGGTTCGGGACCGTATAAGCTGGTCGAGTGGAGACCGCAGGAGCAGCTTATGTTTACGGCAAATGAGAATTATTATGGCGGTGTGCCGGAGATAAAGAATGTGACAGTTGTATTTATGTCCGAGGATGCGGCACTTGCGGCAGTTCAGGCAGGGCAGGTTGACGTCGCGTACACCGTGGCAACGCTTGCAACCACTAAGGTTAAGGGCTATAATGTGGAATCAATCACATCCGCCGATAACCGGGGCTTTACACTTCCTGTTCTTCCAAATGAAGGAAAAACAACCGAAGCCGGTGCACCAATAGGCAATAATGTCACCTGCAACCGCGAGATACGGCAGGCGATAGCTTATGCGATTGACCGGCAGCAGATTGCTGATACAGTGCTGAATGGCTTTGGCAGACCTGCCTATTCTGAGAATGACGGCATGCCGTGGAACAATCCGGATGTGAAGCTTGAGACGGATGTTGAATACGCGAAGAAGCTCCTTGCAGATAATGGCTGGGAGGATACGGACGGTGACAGCATTGTGGAGAAGGACGGACTTAAGGCTGAGTTTAAGTGTGTCTACCCTTCGGGAGATTCAGTGCGTCAGGCTGTAGGCATGGCGGCGGCAGAACAATTGCTTGCCATTGGCATAAAGGTTGATATCGAGGGAATGAGCTGGGATGAGATTATGAAGGTCATGTTCTCAGAGGCTGTCCTTATGGGCTGGGGTTCATCAAGCCCGAATGAGACCTACTACCTGTACCGCTCAGAGGGAGCGTTATTGGACGATTTTTACAATCCTGAAGGTTACATGAGCGATGTGACGGATGGGTATCTCAATGCAGCTATGTCGGCGCTGACTGTGGAGGCTGCCAACGAAAACTGGAAGAAAGTCCAGTGGGACGGAACAACGGGAACAGCTATGCAGGGAGAATGTCCTTGGGTGTGGATTGTGAATCTTGACCATGTCACCTATGTCCGCGAAGGTCTTTCTATCGGAAATCAGCCGATTCACGGTCATGGACATGGGCTTCCGCTTATACAGAATCTTAATGAATGGTCATGGGAAAAATAATTTATACAGATGAATTATTGAGTTATGAGGTAGCTTTATGAAGAATACCATTGTGCGGCTTTTGCGTATTCTGGTCAAAAACAGTATAAAAATAATAACACTTCTGCTTGCGGTGAGCATAGTTTCCTTTACGCTGGTGAGCATATCGCCGATTGAACCGGTACAGCAGTATCTTTTAGGGCTTGGGATGGCAGTTTCACCGGAGAAAAGGGTGGAGCTTGAGCAGTACTGGGGAGTGGACAAGCCACCGGTAGAGAGGTATATGATATGGCTCAATGAGCTGCTGCACGGCAATATGGGAGAGTCATCGATTTACCGCAGACCGGTTGCGCAGATAATCGCAGAGCGCTTCGTAAATTCCTTTGCGTTGATGTTATGCGCATGGATACTGGCAGGGCTTATCGGTTTTGCGCTGGGCTGTGTGATGGGGATGTACCATGACCGTATGCCGGATAAAATCCTGAAAAAATTATGTTATGTGCTGAGCTCAGTCCCGACCTTCTGGCTTGGGTTACTATTGCTGCTCATTTTTTCGGTGTGGCTTGGCTGGTTTCCAATCGGCTTTTCATCGCCAATCGGGGTCACAAGTGGGAATGTGACCATCCGGCAGAAGCTTCATCACTTGATTTTACCTGCTTTTACTCTCAGTCTTATGTCCTTTTCAAATATAGCATTGCATACCAGACAGAAGCTGATTGATGTCTTAAACAGCGAATATGTACTGTTTGCCAGGGCGCGTGGGGAGGGAAAATGGACAGTCCTTCGCAGACATGGTCTGCGCAACATACTTCTTCCGGCATTGACCCTGCAGTTCGCCTCGTTTGCTGAGCTGTTCGGCGGTTCTGTTCTGGCAGAGAATGTGTTCAGCTATCCGGGGCTTGGAAGTGCTGTCTCCGCGGCGGGACTTCAGGGGGATGTTCCGCTGCTGCTTGGAATCACTTTGTTTTCCGCATTGTTTGTGTGTGTCGGAAATATGATTGCCGATGTGCTCTATTGTGTCATTGACCCACGGATTCGGGAGGTGGGCGAATGAGCAGACAAAATACTGATAGAAGAATAATAGGTGGCAGACTGTCAAAGAAAAGCGAAGGCTTAAATAATAGAAAACATATAGTCATTCTTACAATAATATTGGCACTTATCTTAATAGTTGTCTATGTATCGGGTATTTTTATCCCGGAGGAAGCGGTAAAGGGCAGCTTCCTTAATGCAAAATGTCCACCGGGAATGAAGCATATATTTGGAACGGATGCGCTTGGGCGCGATGTGTTCCTCCGCACACTGAAGGGCTTGTCGGTAAGCCTGACCGTCGGCATAGCAGCCTCGATTATCAGTGCGGTTATAGCCGTGTTTGTCGGGATTGCGGCGGCTGCAGGGCCTAAGTGGATTGATACAATAGTGAACTGGATTATAGATTTGGTGATGAGTGTGCCGCACACAATTTTGATTATTCTTATCTCTTTTGCATTAGGACGTGGGCTTAAGGGTATGCTTGTCGGGATTGCGGCGACACATTGGTGCAGCCTTGCGCGCCTTATACGCGCTGAGGTATTACAGCTTCGTTCGCAGCAGTATATAGAGGTATCGCGCAGGCTTGGAAAATCAGGCGGCTGGATTTTGATAAATCATCTGCTTCCCCATCTCGTACCGCAGTTCTTCGTTGGTCTGGTGCTGATGCTGCCACATGCGATACTGCATGAGGCCTCCATATCGTTTCTGGGGTTTGGTCTGCCGCCGGAGCAGTCAGCAATAGGAATCATACTTGCGGAGAGTATGCGCTACTTGTCAACAGGAATGTGGTGGACTGCTGTACTTCCGGGGATAACACTTGTGCTTATCGTGCTGCTTGTGGATAAATTGGGAGATAATCTGCGCATGATACTTGACCCTTACAGTGCGCAGAAATGATTGGATAAACCGTATATATATAGTCGAACGATAATTTATTTATGGCGGTCATATTCTAATATTGAAGAATGAATGTCCGGTAAAATATATTCAATGATGATAGAGGAAGTTTGAAAGAAAAACTTTCAAACTACTTATTGGTGGCATACTGCAAGCAATGCTTGCAGTATGCAGGGGTATAAAAATGGAACAGAAAAAAGAAACATTGCTTGAAATACATAATTTGTCCGTGTCCTTCCGTATGTATGACCATGGGTTAGAGCAGACGGATTTAAAGGTTATTTCGGATTTACATTTGACTGTGCGTCCGGGCGAGATTGTGGCAATCGCTGGCTCATCCGGTTCGGGCAAGAGCCTGCTTGCCTCGGCAGTTCTTGGAATACTTCCGGATAATGCTACCGTTAAGGGTCATATACATTACAAGGGGCAGGAGCTTACCGCAAGGCAGCAGGAGAAGCTTAGAGGACGAAAAATAGCTCTTGTGCCGCAGTCCGTGGCATATCTTGACCCGCTTATGAGGGTGGGCGCCCAGGTGGATGGTGATATTAAGCCGAAGCCTGTGGACAGAAGAAGCCGCCTGTTCGAGCGCTTCGGACTTCCACAGCATACAGGGAAGTTGTATCCGTTTCAGTTATCGGGCGGAATGGCAAGACGTGTGCTTGTCTCCACAGCACTGATAACGGAGGCGGAGCTTATCATTGCCGATGAGCCGACACCGGGTATGAGCCTTGAACAGGCACTTGAGGCGCTTAGGATGTTCCGGGAGCTTGCCGATGAGGGCAGGGCGGTCATTCTGATAACACATGACATAGATTTAGCCTTTGAGTTTGCGGACAGGGTAGCGGTATTCTATGCGGGAACCACAGTTGAGACGGCACCTGCCGCGGATTTTAAGACAGGACCGGAGGCACTTCGCCATCCTTATTCCAAGGCATTGTGGAGAGCACTGCCGCAGAATGGTTTTGAGCCTGTTCCTGGCTTTCAGCCGTATGCGGGAAATCTGCCGGAGGGCTGTCTTTTTGCTCCGCGCTGTCCATATAGGACGCAGGAGTGCGTAAGGCAGGTTCCGCCTGTGCGTGAGATAAGAGGCGGGGAGGTGAGGTGCTGTCATGCCACTTGAGGCGAAAAATATTTATTTTAGATATGACAGAAAGCAGTCGTGGATTCTGGAGGACTGCAGTGTCAGGGTGGATAGGGGAGAGTGTCTTGCAATTTCTGCCCCGAGCGGTTACGGCAAGACAACACTTGCCATGCTGTTATCAGGTTATATAAAGCCTGTCAAGGGTGAGATTCTGATTGATGGCAAAGTACTTCCTGAAAAGGGGGTCTGTCCGGTGCAGCTCATCCACCAGCACCCGGAAAAGGCGATAAATCCGCGTTGGAGACTCAAGCGTGTTCTTGAGGAGAGCGGGAAGATAGACGCGGATGTGCTCCACGCTTTTGGCATAGAGCATGAGTGGCTTGACAGGTTTCCGCGTGAGCTGTCGGGCGGAGAGCTTCAGAGGTTCTGCGTGGCGCGCGCACTTATGAGCGGAGCGGATTATCTTATATGCGATGAGATAAGCACAATGCTTGATGTCATCACGCAGGCGCAGATATGGAATGTGGTCTTAGAGGAGGCAAAAAAAAGAAATATCGGGCTTATTGCGGTGACACACAATATGCATCTTGCTAAGAAGATTGCGACGAGAATAGTTGATCTGCAAAATCGGAATTAGACAGGTTGTATCCGCCTTGCATATGAAACAATCATTCGGCATCAATGTACCAGGAACTTATTTTTCGGTGTAATAGTTTATGAAAAATGTATAAAGATAAACCGGATGGAAGCACTCAGCATCTATTTGAGTGCTTCCACCTTTTTGCAGCATTGTAAATGAGAATCAGATTAGAGCTTAAAGTTCATTAGAGCCGGTTGTCTGTTTAGAAATGCTGATTTCCAGATTACCATTTCTGCAGCGAAGAGCGTCTATGAACTCTTTTTCATTTGCAGGATCTTTTAATGTAATATTATATGTAAGCTTGAACATGCTTCCCATATTTGACGTTTTTACGCTTATAGTGTCAGAATGTGTTGTATATTTTTCAAAAAGGTCATCAAACAGTTCATTGTAGTCTAAGTCCTCCGGAATTGTGATTCGGAGAATTTTTTCACGGCAAGGCTTCATGCGGACAAGTCCTAAGCGGGTAAAAAGTATAAATGCCAATCCAAGAATCAATGCAAAAAGAAATGAATAGCCGATGTATCCCATTCCGGTGATAAGCCCGGTTCCCATTGCGAGGAATAACATTGATATTTCCTTTGCGGTTCCAGGAATTGAACGGAATCGGACAAGACTGAACGCGCCTGCTACAGCAACTCCTGTTCCGACATTGCCGTTTACCAGCATGATGACTGTGCAGACAATTGCCGGGAGGAGCGCAAGCGTGATGACAAAGCTCTGTGAACTGCTGTTTTTATATGAATATATGAATGTATAAAACAGACCAATTACCAGAGAAACCAGCAGACAGATTAAAAAATGTGATACAGGGATTGAGATAGTGTATTTGTCAAATAATCCCTGAAATAATACGTCAGGCATATTTATAAGAACCTCCTTTGTCGATAATTGCATTATTTTTCTGTGTTAAAGCTCTGTATGCAGAACCGTATTTTGAAAATGAAACAGGTGCAAGCTGATACTTGCTGAAAAAGTGCACAAGCCAGAGTGGCATGGCTCCGGCTGTTTTTACTTCCAGTAAAACATGCCCGGAGTCAAGGATGGGAGTTCCGTATACAGGGCTGTTCAGTGAAAGCGCCTCTGTACGCCACAATATATTTTCGTCAAAAGTCATGCGGAAATCATAATCGTATTTATCATAGAATGCCTCGCGTTCGTATGAGAGAAGGACTGCCGGGGCTATGCCGGCATAACGCTTCATTGCAAAATCAATCTCACGCATAATCTGGGTGTCCTTTGGCATGATACCGGTCTTTAAGTAGTTTTCCAGCTCAAAGAGCTTCATCGCCTCACGGCGTTTGTATACAACAGAGTCATACTTTTTTTTCAACTCAATGAATACATCAGTGTCCGGTTGCGCCGTACCATAGCTTCTGAGCCGAAGCTTTTCCTTGTATATTGGCTTGTCAAGCGAGCGGCGCACCAGAAGAAAATCAGGAGTATCAAGGTAAAGGCTGAGAATAGTGCTTTTTCCGTGAATATCAGCATCCATGAATGGCTTCATTTCATTGAGAAGCAAAGCCTTTTGTTCAGTAGTGATCAGGTATTTTATCTCATATCTTTTAAAGGTCATTTGGTTGCTCAAGTAAAACCAGTCCTTTCATAATTCGCATTTGCAGATAATTAACTATTTATATTGAACTTCAATCGTGCATTTATCGTAAGGTGTCAATGTTATTGTATCATCTGTGAATTCATCGCCACCGACAATCCACTTAACGAATGTATGACCTTCCTTAGGTGCTGCAGTTAATGTTATCTCATATTCCTCAAAGTAATCGCCTGTAAATTCAGCGTTTGGCAAATTGGAAAAATCTATATCCGTGCGATTAAGCAGGACATCACCATATTCAGGGTCGGATACGGTAATTTTTATGGTACAAGGGTCCTTAAGTGAAAAGGTCTTTTTCATCAGGTTAGGGAATGCCATATATCTGCCGTTCATATACTGCTTAAATTCCTTTATTTTAGTGTCATAATACACTGTAGGACCATCATACATTACAACCCAGTCAGGACCATAGCGGTAGAAAGAATCATCTGCAAGCTTTTTGTAGGATACAGCGAGATTGTCAATTGCTTTTCCTGCTCTCTTTTTTTCGTAGTTATAGTTTCTGAGGTCGCACAGGGTTACAATCAACTCCTTTCTGAAGCTTCCGTTTTCATATAAGGAACGGAAAATGTCAAGTGCAGGGTAGTCACTTGAATATTCTTTATCTGCATCGAGGGAGGCATCTAAATCTTTTTTGATGGTATTTTCTTCAAAGCCTTTGCCGCCGGAATATACACCGGTAGAAAATTCGGTATCGTACAGAAGGATTCTCCACTTGCCGTCGGACCATTCGGTTGCCTTGTCTGCTTCCCTTGTCCGCCACATACTCCAGTTGTTGTCATCGAAGATGGAATCATTGTTGTCAATGTATAGCTGGACTGCACAGAAGTCGATAAAACCGGGAATGTCAAGCATTTCCTGAGCCTTAGCATAATTTTTTTCATCAGTCATATCGTTTTGTGTTATAAAATTATACATATCCTCATACAGCGTTATATCCTCAGCCGTGCCTTCATCAATCCTGCCAGACTTTACAATTACAACATTTTTGTTATCAATGCCGTAGTTAGCTTCTATATACTTGTCGCTGTAGTCCTCTGTGATGGCATAGAGTCCCCAGTATTCTCCATCGACAAATACAACGCATGGAGCTGACGCTTGTGTATCAAAGGCTCTGTCTGCGACAAGGCTCTGAAGAACAGGATCTCTCATCTTGGAAAATCCATTGTCATTCCCGCCGTTTCTCAGTACAAATGACTTGTAGCTGGTTATAGGTCCGGAATCATCACTTTTCATATTGTCAGGAATGAGGTCGGCTTTAATAGATTTGGTGCCGTATTCAGCCCTTGCAATGAGACGCATGCTCTTTTGCAGGTATGTTCTGGTGGAAGCACCTTTCATGCGAAGTCCCATGTCTGCAGATACGTTCTTTCCGTTTGAAGGCATGTATTCAAATGAAACAGGTCTTTCCCAATCCCTTCCTTTGTTAGAAAAGTTGCCATGAACTCTGTAGGAGGGCTCATCCGCGTTGGCAGGGTCTTCGGCAAGCCAGTCGGTATATGTCTGTCCAAGGACAAATATTCCTTTCTCATTGTCGAAAAGATTGTCAGGCTCGGTGATAAGGGAAATAACAGGGGAGTCACCATATAATTCTTCGCGGTCAATACCTACAAAATATGTACCATTTGTTGTAACAGAGCTTGTGCCATCTTCAAAATAAGCGACAGCCCTTATAATGTTGGCTTTAGTTACAGGGTCCATAGGCACATACTGTGAATCTGTGCAGTAATCCGTCCGTGCCGCATAAACATCCGGGTTTAATGATACATTCGTAAGGGAAATGGGTTCTTCATATTTCCGGCTGTCCTGAGTGGGAATGGTGCCATCTGTTGTATAGTAGATAACCGCATTCTCTACAGGACAGCGAAGTTCAAGAGTAAATCCGTTGTCATAGAAACCGCTCTTAGAAGAAAAATAGACGATTGGTTCGGTCTCCGCGACAACCTCCTCAATGGCCTCCTCAGTGGTAATTTCTTCAGGTGTAGTTTCAGTGTCATTATCCTGGAGAGTTGTATTTTCGGAAATCTCAGGTATGCTTGCCTCATTAGGTTCACCTGTGGTTTCGGAGGAAACGATAGGTGTTTCATCCATGCTTGAAGGTGCGTCTGAATTCCTGCCCGCACAAGATACAGTCAAAAAAGTGGCTGCGGTGAAAATAGATGCACACAGTACATAACGAGTAAATTTTCTGTTATTCATTTTAATCCTCCCATATTAGCATTTCTTAGTATCATTAATAGCTTATTTATCGGCAAACCATCTTATGAGGAAATTGAACAAGCCGCTCCTGATAGCATTGGAATCGTGGTCAGCGTCAGGAACCTCATACCATAGATGCGATACGCCGTTTCTGTCAAAAATCTCATGGTAGCTTAAAGGATACTTGCCTACAACGCTGTCCTTGGTTCCGCAGCATATCATAAGAAGCTCCGGCATATAGTCGGTGTTCTTTACAATGGCTTCATCCTCAGCTAATTGTCCTGCATGCTCCATAGCCCAGTCCTTGGCAGGTGTGAGTCCCGGAGCCGGAGCTATAGCACCGATATACGCAAATAAATCTGAGCGCGACAGACCGATAAACAGAGTCTCCCTTCCGCCCATTGAGAAGCCGATGATACCGCGGTGTTCCCTGTCCGTCATTGCAGAATAGTTCGATTCAATGTAGGGGATAAGGTCATTTGTGAGGTCATTTATGAAATTGTCATAAGGTGCAATCTGTTCGGGTGCAAAGCCCGGTGTAAGGTCCGGGTCTGAGCTTGCGTACATATTAGGGAATACCACGATGATGTCATCGATAAGTCCCTCCGCTTTAAGATTGCCTACAATCTCCTTAATCTTGTTGTTTCCATCATTTATCATGCTGTTTTCATCGCCGAATATTCCATGAAGAAAATATAATACAGGATACGATTTCCCGGTATCATAGTCCGCCGGTAACAGAATGTTGGCACCTCTTTTGCAGCCGGTGGTTGTAGAATCGTATTCAATATGGGTTACATTGCCATAGGCTGCGTCGTTTCTTTTCCGGCTTATTTCGGCAGGGCATAGTGCATTAAGCACCTCATCCATGCTTGTGCAGTAGGTTGCCTCTTCGGCTGCTTCTGTGGAGGATATATTTTGTGATAAATCCTCTGTGTTTTTTAATAATTCTCCGGACATTGCTGACTCTCCTTCCGTTTCGGTTTCAGATTGTGATGTGGCGGCTGCTTCGGATTCAGCTGAAGCTGAGGTAACTGCTTCGTATGAGCTTTCATCATATTCAGGTGTACTGTCTGAAGCTGCTCTGCCACAGCCTGAGCATAGTATCAGCACAGTGCCGATGGCACATACAGTAAGTAATTTCAATTTCACTTTTTGATATGTCCTCCCCTCATATAGCAGGTTATGCCTGCAGTGCCGACGATAAGCAGTATGGTAAAAAAATACAGTATAGAGAATTATAAAAATTTTCCATACTGTAAAAATATCATGTTGCGGGTATATTTTCTTATCAGAGTTTGCTTTTATATTATCAATTGTTGGGATGTTTATATAAGAAAGATGTTGGGGGCAAAACATGCTCCATAAATTTAGCGTGTATAACG
>UMAK01013748.1_pt1 | contig 12819 bp, 8 predicted proteins | sample 1963681 | NCBI WGS metagenome assembly UMAK01 (sample SAMEA4835913, study PRJEB28245) | human gut metagenome | biome: gut microbiome; material: fecal sample | place: Denmark | collected 2008 | reverse complement strand
ATTAAAAACACCGCCGCAAATAAAATTACAGTTGATACCGCAAATATCCTTACGCCGTTATATTTTCTTCTTTTCCTCAATTATTATCATCCTTTTGTTATCAAAATATTGACATCTGACCGCAGAAATTGTATAATATAATTGCAGTATGTGTATGCAAACTATGTACTCATAGGCAAGGAGGCCATAAAAATGAAATGCCCGTTCTGCGGATTTGAAGATACCAAAGTTATAGATTCACGTTTTATCGACGGAAAAAAGCGCCGCCGCCGCCGCTGTACCAACTGCGGAAGGCGTTTTACCACCTACGAATGCGTTGAACTGCCCGAGCTGCTTGTTAATAAAAAGGACAACACTTATGAGCCTTTTGACAGGAACAAGCTTATCAGAGGGCTTTCATTTGCCGTCAAGAAGCGTCCCGTCCCCGGCTCTGCCATTATCGCCATTGCCGACAGCATCGAAAACTACTGCGCCAACAATATGCTCAGCCAGATATCCACAAGCGAGATAAGCGATATGGTGCTCGAACAGCTCAAAAAGCTGGACGAGGTGGCATATGTCCGTTTCGCCTCGGTAAACAAGGATTTCAGCGATGTTGACTGCTTCCTTGATCTTATCAGCGACCTTCGCAAGGATAAGTAAACCGCATTATATATTATTCCCACAAATTTATATTGATACACGGGGGTATATCCCCCGTTTTTTTATTGCTGCAAGCTCTGTGCCGCCGTAAGAAGAGCTTCCTTTTCATTGGGCAGCTCCTCGTCAATGACCTTGGAAAGCAGCTTGTCAAGGGTCTCCCCTATCTGCCTGCCGCTTATGCCCAGCGCCGCAATATCATTGCCGTTGACAGCCAGCTGCCTGAGCGAAAAGCACTCATCGCTGCGAACTATCTCATATGCAATTATCTTCATGCCGTCAAGCACAGGGATACGTTCAAGGCAGAAGCTCTGCTTTGCACGGTTATCGCCTTTCATGACCTCAATGAGCCGTATGAACTGCTCCATGCCCATTACCGAAACAAGGCGCTTTACCACACGCTTGCTCTCAATGGGAGTAACGTAGTGATATTTTATAAGCTCCGTCACATTTCGCACGGTCTCGCCGTTAAAATGCAGCCTTTCCATAATCTTTTCAGCCATTTCGGCGCTTTGCTTTTCATGACCGAAGAAATGCCTGTGGCCCTCATCATCTGTGCGGCAGCAGGCAGGCTTTGCTATGTCATGGAACAGCAGTGCCAGGCGGACATACTTATCGGGCTTGGAGCTTTCAACAGCGTGGGCAATGTGCCCCCACACGTCATATACATGATACCTGCTCTTCTGGTCAAAGCCGTTGCAGGGGGTTATCTCAGGGATAATTGTGCTGAAAACATCGCTGAATTCCATCATGAGAGTGCATGGGGTCTTTCCTGTTACAAAGCGGGTAAGCTCGCTGCTTATGCGCTCGGCTGATATCTCTTTGAGCAGATATTTCTTCTCGTGGATCGCACGGGCTGTTTCGGCGTCAATGACAAAGCCCAGCTCGGAAGCAAATCTGAGAGCACGGAGGATACGCAGTGCGTCCTCCTCAAATCTTTCGTATGGGTCGCCAACGCAGCGGACAACACGCTCGATGATATCGTCCTGACCGCCGAACTTATCCACCAGCCCTCTTTCGGGGGAATACGCCATGGCGTTCATAGTGAAATCACGTCGTGAAAGGTCGTCCTCCAGGCGGGGCGTGAAACAGACAGTATCGGGTCTGCGGTGATCGGCATATGTACCGTCAATGCGGTAGGTGGTGATCTCCACATTTTCTCCGCCGCTGACAACTGTTACGGTGCCGTGCTTTATCCCGGTTTCAATAACGGTAAAGTCCTCGAAACAGGCAGCAGTCTGCCGGGGAAGAGCGTTTGTGGTGATATCATAATCACTCGGTTCTCTGCCCATAAGCCCGTCACGGACACAGCCGCCCGCCAGATAGGCTTCATAGCCTGCGTTATGGAGTTTATCAAGTACGATACTTATGTTATCGGGTATATTTATTGTCATCTTCTGCCTTGCTCCCTTGACCGCCCAAAGCGAAAAATTTACTGTTTATTATTATAACACATATTTCTGCAAATTGCAATAATTTGTGAGAGGATTTAAAACAGCACAAATCATCAAAATGAAATTTCTGCCGCCGTTTGACAAATCACGCAGAGTATGATATAATATATGGAATAATGCTCACAATTCTCTTAGCATCGGAGTGTGAATATAAACAAATGAATATAAATGCTCGGTCACGATTGAAGCATTCGGCAACTGTTATCCTTTACGCCGTGCTGATGGCTGTGATTATCATCGGCATTATCGCCGCATGGATAATTGTCTCGGGCAGGAACAGGATAGCCATTGACGAGGTCTATGGCAATGTCATCGTGGAGCGAAGCGGCGGGCAGATAAGCGCCAAGCAAGGTATGCGGCTGGAAAGCGGTGACTGCGTAAAGGTTCTGTCAGGCGGCTCCGCACGGATAACGCTGGGCAGGGACAGGTACATATATCCTGAGGCTGATTCGGCTGTGACTGTTACCCGCAGCAAGGAAGACAAGTCTTTCGGGGCTGAACTGCTGACGGGCGCTGCGGCGGTTAGGCTTGACAAAGCTGCCGATATAAAGGTATCTGCGCTGAATGTTATCGTTACGGCAAGCGGCTCTGTTTTCAGGGTAAGCTGTACCGATAACGCAGCAGAGATCATTTGTGCTGACGGCGAGGCTGATATCTCAGGCGGCGGCACAGCTCAAAAGCTTGCGGCAGGCAGTCTTGCACGGCTCACATCGTCAAGCGGAGAAATAATGCTCACGCTGGAAGAGACGGAGGTTTCCGCTCTCCCCGAAAGCGCTCTGAAAAGCCTTATGCGTATCGCTTCACAGCGCAGCATGACATTCTCTCTCAACAGCCTTGGCGGTGCATATCTGGCGCTTGATGATAATATAGCGGCAACGGAGATATCGGAAGCTGTTTCCGAAAGCATTGCGGAAACTACCATATCTGAAACTACCGTATCCGAAACCTACACTTCCCCAAGCGAGGAAACCGCCGAAACAGTATCGGAGCCAGTTACGGAAATATCCGAAACAACGGTTTCGGGAACAGATATTTCCGAAGCAACGTTTTCAGAAACAACATTTTCGGAAACAACTGCATCACAGGCCACAGCTTCGGAAACCCAAACTTCTGCTGAGACAGTCTCCGAAACCACAGCACCGACTGTGGAAACCACACAGACAACCACACCCACAATACCATGGTGGGAGATCATAAATTCGGCTGAACGTGACAGCCGCTGACTGAAAGGACACTGATATATGAAAAGCTTTAAAACCGCAATAATCGCAGGAGCTCTTGCTCTTGTCGCTGTGATAGCCACGGTGATCGTGCTTACATCGGGCAGCAGCGGCTATGGACTGTACATATCCTCTGTTTCGGGCGATGTTGTTATCAGCAACGCCGAGGGCACAACTCAGGCTGCCGCCGAAACATTCCTTGCCACAGGCGACGCTCTTACGGTAAACGCAGGCGGCTCATGCACACTTATCTACCGCACCCGTGACAATTACGACCAGAACTACATAGTTCTTGAACCTGCAACTCAGGTGCTTGCCACAGGCAAATACACTGGCAAGTCCGATGACGAGCTTTACCTTAACAGAGGTTCGGTAATGGTAAGCGCTCTCAACAAGTCCAAGAAGAATATCATTATCCGCACTGCCAGCGCTTCCGTTACCACAAAGGACGCTGCTATGAGGATAGCATATGAGCTGGGCGAGGGCACAACAACCACTCTGGCTGCTTCCTTCGGCGGATCTTCCGAGATACAGCTTTATGATGCACTGGGCAACGCCGTTGACAGAGACGGCATGAAGCTCCAGTCCCCCGAGGTACTGGGCGAGGGTCTCAGCGCAAAGGTAGTAAGCAGCGGCGATGTTCCCTCATTTGAGTATCTTAATATCAAAACTGACCTTTCTGCCTACAATGCAGACACCTTAAAGGAGCTGCTGACCATATCCGCATTCCACGACGGAATGCTTTCGTTCACAGCTGCCGAGATAAAGGCTGCTTATGACGCTGCTCCCACAGAGGCTCCCGCTGATGAGCCTGAGGTTCCCGAGGAAAGCGTTACCGAGGAAACAACAGTAACCACCGTTCCCGAGACCTCCGAGACCGAAGAGACCACTATCCCCTCCGAGGAAACGACCGTTACAACCACCACACCCGCTCAGACAACTACTGCCTACACTACTACAACCGCAGCCACAACTCAGGCTCCCCAGACCACCGCACAGACCACTTCCACCGCCAGCGGCAAGATGATAACCGTTTATGTCATCATCGATGATGAGATAACAATGCAGGAAGTTCCTTACGGCGGCAATGCAACTCAGCCTGCCGACCCTGTAGTCGAGGGCAAGAGATTTGTCGGCTGGGACGGCTCCTTCACCAATATCACTGAGGAGACCACCATTTCCGCAATATTCGAGGACGATGCTTCCGTTACCACCGCATCTACCTCCGTTACCTTTGATACCACCGAAACCACAACTTCCGATTCAAGAATGTTCACCGTTACCGTTGTGGTAAACGGCAATGCGACCACTCAGCAGGTAGCATACGGCGGCTCCGCTGTTCTCCCTGCGGTAAATATCCCCGGATATGTGTTCATGGGCTGGGATCGCTCACCCGATAATATCACCGAGAACTGCACCATCACCGCAATTCTCGTTCCCGACGGAAGCACTACCGACACAAGCGCCACCACCTACACCGTAACATTCGTGGTTGACGGAGTTTCATACCCCGTTACCGTTTCCGCAGGAAGCAGCGCAGTTGCCCCCGTCTCCCCCACCATCAACAGCAGGGGTCAGACCTTTATCGGCTGGGACACCGATTTCAGCAACGTTACCCACGACCTGACAGTTACAGCACTTTTCCTGTAATTCAGTCATTTTACCAAAGCTATTCATCGACCGTTCCCTATGGGGCGGTCGATTGATTTTTTAGATTGATTTTTAAAAGGAGAATCGTATGCCACAAACCGCCAAAAAAGGGAACCTGCGGCGTTTCCTGCCATATTATAAAAAATATCTGCCGCTTATAGTACTCGACCTTTTCTGCGCAGGCATAACAAGCATCTGCGAGATAGTCCTGCCGCTTATGGTCCGCTACCTTACCAATATGGGCATAAACGACATTGAGGGGCTTACGCTTACAATTATCATTAAAATAACCCTGCTGTATGTGGTACTGCGTGCCGCCGACTGCGCCGCCTATTATTTCATGAGCAGCGTTGGTCACATCACAGGCGCAAAGATTGAGACGGATATGCGCTCCGACCTGTTCGCACATCTCCAGAAGCTTTCCTTTGCCTACTACAGCAACACAAAGATAGGACAGATAATGGCAAGGATATCCTCCGACCTGTTTGATGTAACGGAATTTTCCCACCACTGCCCCGAGGAATTTTTCATTGCAGGCTTGAAGATAGTTTCGTCATTTGCCATACTCTGCACCATGAACGTTCCCCTGACGCTGATAATGTTTGCGGCAATGCCAGTGATGATAGTCATTTCCATCAAGTTCAACGGCAGCATGAGAAAGGTGTTCCGCTCGCAGAGGGCACAGCTGGGCGAGATAAACGCACGCACCGAGGACTGTCTGCTGGGAATACGTGTGGTAAAGTCCTTCGGACGTGAGGACACCGAGGTCGAAAAGTTTGAAAAGGACAACAGCAAGTTCCTTGACATCAAAAAGCAGAGCTACAAATATATGGGCGCTTTCAACTGCTCCACCCGTGCCTTTGACGGAATAATGTACATCATCGTCGTGGCGCTGGGCAGCTATTTTATGATGAAGCGTGAAATATCCCCCGCCGACCTTACGGCATATCTGCTGTACGCTTCCACACTTCTTGCCTCTATCCGCAGGATAGTGGAGTTCACTGAACAGTTCCAGAGAGGTATGACGGGCATTGACAGATTTTTCGAGGTCATGGACGTTGAGCCTGACATTACCGACAAGGAAAATGCCCTGGAGCTTACAAACGTAAAGGGCGATATTGCATTCGAGAATGTGGGATTTCATTATTCCGACAGCGACACCGCCGTTATTTCGGGGCTTGACCTGAAAATAAAGGCAGGCTCCCATGCGGCTCTGGTAGGTCAGTCGGGCGGCGGAAAAACAACGCTCTGCAACCTTATCCCCCGCTTTTATGACGTTACCGAGGGAAAGGTAACGGTTGACGGTCATGATGTAAGAGATGTTACAATAAAATCCCTGCGAAAGAACATAGGCGTTGTCCAGCAGGACGTTTACCTGTTCAGCGGAACAGTGGCGGAAAACATTGCCTACGGCGCTGAGAACGCTTCAAGGGACGATATCATAGAAGCCGCAAAGCTTGCAGGCGCCGACGAGTTCATCAGCTCGCTCCCCGACGGATACGACACATATGTGGGCGAGCGTGGAGTTAAGCTTTCGGGCGGTCAGAAGCAGAGGATCTCCATTGCACGGGTATTTCTGAAAAATCCTCCCGTGCTTATCCTTGACGAAGCCACCTCCGCACTGGATAACGAAAGCGAGTTTATCGTGCAGAAGTCGCTGGAACGCCTGGCAAAGGGCAGAACGACCATAACCGTAGCCCACAGGCTCACCACCGTAAAAAATGCGGACGTGATATTCGTGCTCACCGAAAACGGCATCGCCGAGCAGGGCACTCACGATGAGCTTATGGCACAGAGCGGCATCTACAGCCGTCTGTACAACGGTTTTACTATGGATTGAGGTGATATTTACGGAAAGCTTGATATACAGCCTTAACGCAACAGTTCCCGTATTTCTGGTCATAGTCATAGGCTATGTGCTCAACAGAATGGTAATGTTCAACGAGGGGTTCATATCCGCCGCAAACAAGTTCATTTTTAAGATCTGCCTGCCCGTAATGATATTTTCTGACCTTTCACAAACAAATATTGCCGATTCCTTTGACGGCAAGCTGGTACTTTTCAGCGCAGTCATCACAACGGTGATGTTCGCCGCAATATGGATAGGCGCAAGGCTTTTCATCAAGGACAAGAGCATCATCGGTGCATTCGTTCAGGCGGCTTACAGAAGCTCCGTTGCGGTAATGGGCTTTGCATTTATGAAAAACATCTACAACAGCACGGGACTTATGCCAATGATAATCATAGGCTGCGTGCCGCTGTACAACATCTACGCCGTTACAGTCCTTACATTCGAAGCGGAGGACGCTCAGCTTGACACCGACAAGAGATCCAAGCTGAAAAAGGCAGCGATAGGCATTATCACAAACCCGATAATACTTGGAATAATCGCAGGCTGCATAGGCTCGCTGATAAGGATATACGACTATATGCCCGTTATGTTCTCCAAAACGCTCAGCAACCTTTCGGTAATGGCAACGCCCCTTTCGCTTATCGTTATAGGCGCTTCATTTGAGGGCAAAAAGGCTATTGCAAAGATAAAGCCCACAATAGTATGCTGCCTGATAAAGCTTATCGTAATCCCTGCGGTGTTCATATTTGCCGCAGTAAAGGCAGGATTCAGCGGAGAAGCGATGCTGGCGCTGGTTGTAATGCTGGGTTCTCCCACTACCCCCTCCTGCTACATCATGGCGAAGAACATGAAGAACGACGGCGTACTTACGTCAAGTGTTATTGCCGCTACCACGCTGTTATCATCGGTGACGCTTACATTCTGGATATTCCTTATGAAATTCCTTGGTTATATAGGATAAAAGAACGGCTTGCAATTCATCTGAACTGCAAGCCGTTTTATACTAATCACCAATAAAACTATAGACAAAAAATCATCGCATAATCCATATATGCAAGATTATGCTCGATTTTTGTATAGTTTTTAATTGGTGCTTAGTATTACGTTATATTATCCCCAATATCCTTGCAGACCACGAAATGACCGCACATATCACCAGTCCCGTCACTGTGGGTATGACCATTGCCGCAGCAGTCCATTTCCATGAGCCTGTTTCTTTTTTTATGGTAAGGCAGGAGGTGGAGCAGGGAAAATGGCAGAGCATGAACACCATTACGCACAGCGCCGTTACCCATGTCCAGCCGTTCCGGCCCAGAATATCCGCCAGCATTGCCGTATCCCCTGCCTCGGTAAGCGTGCTCTGACCCATGTATATCATGAGCATGATCGGTATGACTATCTCGTTTGCGGGGAAGCCGAGGATAAATGCCAGTATTATTGCTCCGTCCATTCCGAAGAAGCGTCCCACAGGGTCAAGGAAATCGGCGCATATGGCAAGTAGAGTGCTGTCACCTGCGTGGACGTTTGCCATAAGCCATATGACCAGACCCGCAGGAGCGGCGACTGTGACGGCTCTGCCCAGCACAAAGACTGTGCGGTCAAGCAGCGAGCGCACCAGCACCTTTCCTATCTGCGGGCGGCGGTATGGCGGAAGCTCCAGCGCAAATGAGGCGGGCATTCCTTTAAGCACCGTTCCCGACAGGATACGTGACCACAAAAATGTGAGCGCTGCGCCCAAGACTATCATTCCCGTAAGCATTGCGGCGCTGACTGCTCCAGATGCGCCTGCGGCGAAAAACACCGCTATCAGTGTGATAAGTGCAGGAAATCTGCCGTTGCAGGGCATAAAGTTGTTGGTGAGCACTGCTATGAGCCGTTCTCTTGGCGAATCGATTATCCTGCACCCTGTGATGCCTGCGGCGTTGCAGCCAAGCCCCATTGCCATTGTAAGTGCCTGCTTTCCGCACGCCTTGGAACGGCTGAAATACTTATCCAGATTGAACGCCGCACGGGGCAGATAGCCCACGTCCTCCAGCAGAGTGAACATTGGGAAAAATATCGCCATCGGCGGCAGCATTACGGAAGTTACCCATGTAAGCACGCAGTATATGCCGTCAATAAGCACGCTTTCAAGCCATTTGGGCGCTGATAATGATATCAGCCCATTTCGGAGCACCTCTCCCAGCAAGCCGAAAGACTCCGACAGCCATTGCGAGGGATAATTTGCCCCCGCAATGGTTATGTAGAATATGACCATGAGCATAAGCAGCATTGCGGGCAGACCCCATATCCTGTGGGTAAGCACTGCGTCTATCCGCCTGTCACGCTCGTAGTAATCGGGGATTTCTCTTGTGACCGCCTGCTCTGCAATCTGCTCGGCGGTAAGGACTATCCTTGTGACGGACATATCACGGAGAGCGGCGGTATCTATTCCGTCATCCTCCAGTATTCTGACCGCTTCCGCATAAGCCTTTCCGATGTCGGTATCGCTGTCGCTGAGAGACCTTTTCAGCTCGCCGCAGCACATACTGTCAATGGCAGTTATAAGGTCGTCGCACCGCTCAAGGATACGCAGAGCCGCAAATCTCAGGGATATTTTTCCGCCAAGCAGCTCCGCAAGGGCGCCGCCCATAATTCCTATCGCCCTTTCAGCCGCCTCGCCGTAATAAACAAGTGGGCTTTTTTCCTCAGCTGACAGCATATCCTCCGTACGCATGAGCATTTCATCAAGTCCGCTGTCATTTCGTGCAATAACGCCGCAAACAGGCACGCCCAGCAGCTCTTCAAGCTTTTTAGTATCAACGGTTATCTTCTTTTTAGCCGCTTCGTCCAGCAGGTTCACGCACACGATAACACGGGGCGTTATCTCAATGACCTGAAGCACAAGATTAAGGTTACGTTCAAGGCATGACGCATCGCAGACCACGATAACGCCGTCAGTGCCGCCGAAGCAGATATAATCCCTTGCCACCTGCTCCTCCGCCGAGTGAGCCATAAGGGAATATGTGCCGGGCAGGTCGGTGAGGGTCATGTCAACTCCCCCACGCAGGCACTTTCCACGGGCTGTGGAAACGGTCTTGCCCGTCCAGTTTCCCGTGTGCTGGTTCATTCCCGTGAGGGCGTTGAAAACCGTTGATTTGCCCACATTTGGGTTCCCTGCCAGAGCAATATTCAGCCCGCCGCAGCTGTTATCATTATCCGAAGCAAGGCTTTTGCCAGTGCTTGAAAAGGTCAGTCCCATAATATCTTCCTTTCTCCGAGTATAATCATATAAGTATATTCGGAGAGGAAAATTTTATGCCTTATGTCCGCCTATCTGCCTGTTGCGCTCCATGGCGGTAGCGCCCTCCTGCAGGTTCATGCCCTTGACAATGGCGTTCTTGCCGTATCTGTTTTTTATGGAAAGTATGGCTTTCTGCCTGCTTTTTTCACGTTCAAGAGATTTTTCCTCTGCTTCACGCTTTGCCTCATCGGCAGAAAAATCGGAGAAAAAGTCCAGCTGAACAAGCTCATTTTCCTCAGACACATCGCCCTCATGGATAACGTGATTTGCGGTGATGTTCAGCCGCCTTGACAGCAGAGCTTCATCGGAGATCCGCTCAAAAAGCTCCGTTGCGGCACTTATCAGAAGCTTTGCGGAAGATGTGTGCCTGTTCAGATTTATAGTGCCGTGAGCATGCTTGGGCGTTTTTCTGCCGTATCGGTCAACGGTCACTTCGCCCTTGTAATGCTTTAGGCGCTCGGGGTCGGAGAGATTTTCCTTGTCATAGCCCACGGTCAGCACCAGCTGATCTGTAACAAGCCCCTTTTCCAGCAGGTCAAGGGCAAGCATATCCGCCATTTCCCTGATGATGATGCGTGTGGTCCTGAAATCTGTGGCGCACTGTAGCACCTGCCCCGAACAAATGCTGTTGACAGCAGGGCGATATGCTTTTATCTCGTCAATGGTGCAGGGTTCATATCCCCATGCGTGATCGATGAGCAGCTCCGCATTCACCCCGAAAAGCCTGTAGAGGAAGTCCTCATTTTTAATAGAACAGCGGGCAATATCCCCCATGGTCATGATGTAGTTTGCTTCAAGCTTTTTGGCATACCCCGGCCCCACCCGCCAGAAATCCGTCAGAGGGCGGTGATCCCACAGCATACGGCGGTAGCTTTCCTCATCAAGCTCCGCAATTCTGACGCCGTTTTCATCGGCAGGGATATGCTTTGCCACAATATCCATGGCTATCTTGCAAAGATACAGATTTGTACCTATGCCTGCGGTGGCGGTGATTCCCGTTTCTTCAAGGACATCTTGTATCATCTTCATGGCAAGCTCTCTGGGGGTCATATGGTAGGTAGCCAGATAATCGGTCACGTCCATGAAAACCTCGTCAATGGAGTAAACGTGTATGTCCTCGGGAGCGATGTATTTCAGATATATCTTGTATATTCTTGTGCTGTACTTCATGTAATGCGCCATTCTGGGCGGAGCGATGATGTAATCCACCGACAGCTCAGGGTGTGCTGCAAGCTCGGTGCTGTCGTATGAGCTGCCTGTGAATTTGTACTGGGGAGCGCTGTACTGCCTTTTGCGGTTCACCTCGTTTATCTTCTGTATTACCTCAAAAAGCCTTGCACGCCCCGGGAGACCGTAGGCTTTCATAGTGGGCGATACTGCCAGGCAGATAGTCTTTTCGGTGCGGCTCTCATCGGCAACAACAAGGTTTGTGGTAAGAGCGTTGAGACTGCGCTCGATACATTCCACGCTGGCATAGAATGATTTTAGGTCTATTGCGATATAAGTCCTGTCCGTAGCTCTTACCCCCTTTCATATAATTATATTATACCACATTTTGTGGGCGAAAAACAGCCCAGCAGCAAAAAAGCGCACAGTCCGTGGAACTAAGCCCTCAGACTGTGCGCCTGTTATTATCTGGTCAGTTCATAATGAACGATACATTATGAAACGTAAAGACCTGCAAGACCCTTGTTTACCTTGTCCTGATCGTAGTTCTGGGGAACCAGCATATAAACTGTTCCGCCGTTGTAGCTTGCAACGAGGACCTGATCGGTATCGAGCTGCTTGGTGGGTACGGTGGAGTAAATGGTGTAGTAATCAAATACACCTGTATCCTTGTAGATGATCTCATTTCTCTTGAGAACATCGAAGTTTGCGGGGAGAAGCATATACTTGGTAACGTTCTGCTTCTTGTTGTACCACATCCATACCTGGTCGGTGGAAGCGAGAAGTGTGGGGTATGCAGTGGAAACGGTGTAGTATGCGGAAGAAGAGGTGGAAAGATCCTGGCTCTTGTACTGCTGGAAGAGAGCCTCATCATAGCCTGTGGGCAGAAGCATATATCTGGTGGTGGTCTGAGAATCAACTACCTTTGTCCATGTCTGGATAACATCATATGCAAGCTGCTTTGTGGGAGCGATGGTGTAAACCTTCCAGTACTCAAACTTGCCTGTGTAGGTTGCGATAGCGTCGTTTACTCTTGCTTCATCGTAATTCTGGGGAACGAGGATAAAGAGTGTTACGTAGTTGTTGTTTACCATTGCCTGGAATGTGATGACCTGGTCAGTGGAAACCTTGAATGCAGGCTGAGTTGTGCTTACAGTGTAGTAACCGTCAGCGGAAGAACCGGAGTCGGAAGCGATAAGCTCGTTAAGTCTTACTTCGCTGTAGTTCATGGGGAGAAGTACGTATCTGGTAGTCTGAACGCCGTTGAGATTTCTTGTCCAGCTCTTTACGATATCGGTGTAAAGGAGCTTGTAGTTCTCGGGGCTGGTGTTGTAGATGGTCCAGTACTCAAACTTCTTGGTGTAGTTTGCAACAGCGGTGTTGTAAGAGGGAACGTCGTAGTTCTTGGGAACGAGAACGTATCTTACAGCAGTAGCGCTGTTAACTGTTGTGTTGAAAGACTTGACAGTATCGCCGTATGCCTTCTGCTTGGGAGATGCGTCATATACTACATAGTAGGAGTAAACTCCGCTGTCCTGAGCAACAAGTGTATTT
>UMAK01032388.1_pt1 | contig 12932 bp, 10 predicted proteins | sample 1963681 | NCBI WGS metagenome assembly UMAK01 (sample SAMEA4835913, study PRJEB28245) | human gut metagenome | biome: gut microbiome; material: fecal sample | place: Denmark | collected 2008 | reverse complement strand
GTAACAAGATGGAGCTTTTGGAGAATCATCTTGTTAGCGCAGAATCTCTGGTACTTGATCCTCAGCTAATACACATAAAAGGGGTAAATCAGGATGAGGAAATATATTTTACAGCATACCCGGCACAGATGAAAACCATTTGCAATACATTCCAACATTTGATGGAGTATATGCTCACAAAGCTTGATCACAGTGATGCTGAAGCGATACATATAGCATATGGCATATACGAGAAAACCATAAATGGCAATTACAGTATCGCTGATATTAGAAATGCCATAATCGAGGAGCGACAGAAAAAGGTGGCAGAAAAGCCGGTGGAGGAGGTGGTTGCGCCGATTTCACAGCCACAGGTCAGAGTAGAGGAGCCTAAGGAGCAGATAAAGCCTACACTGTACGATAAGCTTCGGGTGTATCTGCTGGAGCAGCTGGATATCAGGCTGCCGGAGCGAAAGAAGCAGGCGTCAGTGATAGAAAAGCCTAAAAAACCGGATATAAACAGAAAATGGTTTAAAAAAGAAAAACGAAAAGAAAATCGTGAAAAGGTAGAGGATACCATGCTTATACACCCAAGCTCAGAGGCTGCACCGGAGCCTGTACCGCGTCAGATACACCCCACAGTATGTCTGAGCGATTACAGGGAGCACCCACAGGGCATGCTTTTGTATGAGGGCATGGAAAACCGCAGTAATATAATAATAGACAAAGATTGTACGCGTATTGGTCAGGGTGACGAGGCCGATGCGGTAATAGGCAAGGATACAATAAGTCATTTTCATGCAGTTATAAATAGGGAAAACCAGGAATTTTATCTGGAGGATTTAAACTCCACAAATGGAACCTTTGTCAATAATGAGGTGCTTGCGTACAAGCAGAAGAAGCAGCTCAAGTCAAATGATATCATCAGATTTGCCGATGTTAAGTACCGGTTTGTATAATTGTTGCAAATAAGCTCCTTAAAATTTATAATAAGAAAAAAGTATTTAACAGGAAAATTAAGGAGACTCCACAGATTTGCAGAATATAAAAAGATTTGATACAAAACCATATATGACAATTGGCATAATAGTGGTAAATATAATAGTTTTTGTGCTGATGAGTATATCAGGCAGCACACTTGATGCACAGTATATGGCTGCCCACGGAGCCATGTACCCTGAGTATATAAAGGATGGCCAGTACTGGAGGCTGTTCACTTCGATGTTTATGCATTTTGGATTGATGCATATACTTAACAATATGGTGGTTTTAGGTGCTGTCGGTCAGATAGTCGAGAAAGCCATGGGGCATGTGAAGCTTCTGATCACATTTCTTGTGTCAGGCATGTGTGGAAGTGTATTATCGTACATCGTTATGCTTTATAATAATGACTTTGCGGTATCGGCAGGCGCCTCCGGGGCGATATTTGGTCTGGTGGGAGCACTTGTGTGGATAGTTATAGCAAACAGAGGTTTTTATGAGGGCATCAGCAGACAGCAGGCTGTATTTATGGTTATACTGATGATATACTATGGAGTTTCAACGCAGGGAGTGGACAATTGGGCTCATGGAGGCGGGCTCGTAGGCGGATTTGTTATTTCAATTGTTTTATATCGCAAAAAGAGATATAATAAATATAATATCAACTAAAAATTAATGGTAGGAGAAGCTACATGAAGATAAATATTTATTATGGTGGAAGAGGCTTACTGGACGATCCGACACTGTATGTGATAAGCAAGATAGAAAATGTGCTAAAGGAGCTCCGCGTAAAGGTGGAGAGATACAATATCTATGAGCACAAGAATGAAATAGCTACATTGCCACAGACCTTCAGAGATGTAGATGGAATCATTCTCGCAACGACGGTTGAGTGGCTTGGTATAGGTGGATATATGCAGCAGTTCCTTGATGCATGCTGGCTCTACGGCGACAAAGAAAAGATAAGCAATACATATATGCAGCCTATTGTCATGTCTACCACATATGGAGAGCGCGAGGCAGAGACCACACTTTGCAATGCATGGGAGATACTTGGCGGTCTGCCGTGCTCAGGGTTATGCGGATATGTAGAGGATATTACTACGTTTCAGCTCAATAAGGAGTATAATCTCATAATAGAAAAACGCGCGGAGAATCTGTATCGCACGATATCCCAGAAGATTAAGAGCCTGCCTACAAGTAATCAGGCAGTGAAGCAAAGTGTACTCAGGACACAGCAGCTCAATCTCACCCCACAGGAGAGCGAGCAGCTGTCGAAGTATGTGTCTGATGATACATATGTAAAGCAGCAGAAGGAGGATATCGAGGAGCTTGCAACCATGTTCAAGGACATGCTCGGGCAGCAGGCATCTACAGATGACATGCCATATATAAAGGAGCTTGAAGCACATTTTATTCCGCTTCGTGAGTTCAAAGCCTGCTATTCATTTAATATAGAGGGCATTAAAAATCCATTATATATAAAGGTGGATGAGGATAAGCTGGATATACACTATGGCGAAGAGGATATAGTGGATGTATACGCCAAATTTTCGAAGAGTATCATGGAGTCTATAATAGATGGTCACATGACCTTCCAGAGAGCATTTATGACCGGAGAAATGACAGCAAAAGGCAATTTCAAGACACTGCGCATGCTTGATCAGATATTTCCGTTTTAATGGGATTTTTGATTCTTAACAGTTACAAAATAATTATATATATGAGGTGACAAAGATGAAAGATGACAACTGTATTTTCTGTAAACTGGCAAATGGGGATATCCCGACCAATTCAATCTACGAGGATGATGATTTCAAGGTAATACTCGATGCAAGTCCTGCTACAAAGGGACATGCACTTATCCTTCCAAAGCAGCATTATGCAAATATTTTTGAGATTGAGGATGAGACACTTGCCAAGGCAGCAAAGCTTGCAAAGAAGATTATGACACACGAGAAAGATGTGCTTGGCTGTGAAGGCTACAACCTGGTACAGAACAATGGAGAGGTGGCCGGCCAGACGGTATTCCATTTCCATATGCACCTGATTCCAAGATATGAGTCAGATGACAACAAGAATGTCATAGAGTGGAATCACAAGGAGTTCACTGATGACGAGATGAAGAAAATCTGCGACGAGATGAGCATGTAATAGCTGCTAATAGTTACACATTATCGAAAAACAAAAAGCTCGGATATGCAAATGTAGTTCATATCCAGGCTTTTTCTTTTTTATAATATGCAATGACGCTTTAAACAGACTCTGACCCTATGACGATTTCTTCACCTGAGAGTTAATCAAATCAATGATAGTGGCGATGGAATCCATCTGACCGCTTTTTGCCATGGCATCCTTATATTTATCCCTGTTGCCGTACACCTCTTTTACTGCGCTAAGCAGAGAATCCTTTGTGAGCTCCTCCTCCTCGATGACATATGAAAAGCCCTGCTTTTTGAAGGATTTTGCATTTAATACCTGGTCTCCGCGGCTGGCAGCAGCAGAAAGAGGAATCAGGATGTTTGGCTTGTGCAGAGCAAGCAGCTCGCAGATGGAGTTGGCTCCGGCTCTTGAAATAGCCATGTCAGCCAGAGCAAACATGTCGGTGAGCTCAGCATTGGCGTACTCAAACTGTGCATAGCCTGTGATTCCGGCAAGCTTGTTGTCCAGATTGCCCTTTCCGCAGAGGTGAATCACATAGAAATCCTTTAGTAGTTCAGGAAGAATCTCACGGACAGCTTCATTAACTTTTTTAGAGCCGAGGCTTCCTCCGATGATAAGGATGACAGGCTTATTGTGGTCAGGAAAATTACAAAGCTTTATGGCATTTTCCGCAACGCCGCTAAAAAGCTCGCGTCTGATAGGTGATCCGGTGAGCACAGCCTTGTCTGCAGGCAGATATTTCATGGTCTCAGGGAAATTGCAGCAGACCTTTTTGGCACCCTTTATGGCGATTTTATTGGCAAGTCCCGGGGTGATATCCGACTCGTGGATGATGGCAGGCACATGGCAGTGCTTTGCGGCAAGCACGACAGGTACGGAAACGAAACCACCCTTAGAAAATACTACATCAGGCTTGAGTTTTTTCATGAGGCTTACAGCCTGACCGTAGCCCTTTAACACGCGGAACGGGTCTGTAAAGTTCTTCCAGTCAAAGTATCGGCGCAGCTTTCCTGATGAAATGCCGTGGTAAGGAATCTTTTGGGCTTCGATCAGTCCCTTCTCCATTCCGTTTACTGAGCCAATGTATTCGATATCGTATCCGGCCTCCTTAAGTGCCGGCATAAGAGCTATATTTGGAGTGACATGACCTGCAGTACCGCCGCCTGTCATAACTATTTTCTTCATATATATGTATCCTTTCTTGCATTCCTGTTTGTCTCATATTTATATTATACTCAACACAATAAAAGTCAATACCAAGTTACCGGTGAAAGTTTGCCCTGCAATACCAAACAAATGTCGAAACTTGCGACCGATAGGAACTGTTAAGTTCAAGTGAATTGGTTATAATAATCAATAGTACATCATCCTGCGTTATAGGTTAAGTTAAATTTTGAATGATGTATCGGAAAAAGAATAGTAGGGAGGACACATTAATATGGAATTATCAATGGACAATATGGACATCATGGCAGGAGGCATACTTGCGATAATGCTTGCACTTTTCATGCTGACAGTCATTGTGACCTTGTTCGCACTCTCACACAGGATAAGACTTTTGAGCAACGAGATTTATAAAATAGAAAAACAGGTGAGCGACTACATAGACGAGCTGTCGAGAAGCGAAAGCGACAAGCTGGAGATAGAGCATAAGGCACATCAGAATGGGGTGATTTCATCGGTGCTTCAGGAGATTTTTCCATGAAATTTGACAAAATGCTATTACTGTGATATTATACCGACTGTAACAAAGTTGTAACAAATGCAACATAGGTGTAATAAACGTAACAAAAACAACATATACTACACCATATGGAGGATTATATGAAGCTAAACAAAAAAGTAATCGATAGCATTACGGTCTGTGGACTGTGCGCCATGCTGACGGTTACCGCGGTTACTAACAGCGGACGCTCTGAGGTCAAAGCAGAGGATAAGGTGCTAGCAAACACTGGTTTAGAGCATACTGGTTATAATAGTTATGCTGGCGTGGCAGCGACTCTTTTTGATTATGAGAAGGGTCTCACAGCAGAGAATGCTGTTACAGTAGAAAAAGAAAATGTTGAGATGGTGGCAGCAGCACAGGATGCACAGCAGGAGGCACAGCCACAGCTCACACAGGAGCAGCAGGAATGGCAGACAAAGCTTATGCCAAAAGTTGAAGAATCACTCAACGTAAGAGCACAGGCCGATGAACAGTCAGATATTGTTGGAAAACTATATAAAGGAAGTGTGGCAGACATCGTAGAAAACGATGGCACATGGGCTCACATCAAGTCAGGAAATGTAGACGGATATGTCAATGTATCTTACTGTGTGACCGGAACTGACGCACTAAGCTATGCTTACGACACATGCGGAGAAATTGCTACAGTAAATACAGACGGACTTCGTGTGAGAGAGACAGCAGATACAAACAGCAAGGCCTTAGAGGTAGCTGACCAGGGCAAGACCTATCAGGTGGACCGCGCAGCGCAGGCACCGGACGGCTGGATTGCAGTAGTCTGTGATTCACAGACAGGATATATCGCAGCAGATTATGCGACACGTTCCCTCAACACAAGAGTAGGTATCACAATTGAAGAGGAACAGGCTCAGATAGCTGCACAGAAAGAGGCTGAGAGAAAGGCCGCAGAAGAAAAGGCAGCAAAAGAAGCTGCAAAAGCAGCAAAGGAATCAAAGAAAACAGAGACCACACAGGGCGAGGCGGTAAGTGCAGGAGCAGATGACCTGACACTTCTTGCTGCAATTATCGAGTGTGAGGCAGGCGGAGAGAGCTATGAATGTCAGCTCGCAGTAGGAGCGGCAGTCATCAACAGAGTAAAGAGCGGCTCATATCCAAACAGCATCTCAGGTGTTATTTACCAGAAAGGCCAGTTTGGACCGGCATCATCAGGAAAGCTCGCAAGAAAGCTTAGCGGACGCATTTCTTCTTCATGCTACAGTGCAGCACAGGAGGCAATGTCCGGAGTGGACAACACAGGAGGATGTACATCCTTCAATGACCATGGCTCAGGAATATCAATCGGAAATATGAAGTTCAGATAATATACAGCCAATACAAAGAAATAACAAAGAGGCTGCAAATCAACAAAGCTTGTTGGTTTGCAGCCTCTTTAATTATTTGTACGGCGTGGTTTTACAGTCAGAGCGTCAATGCTTCAAACCTCTTGCAACATACCACAAAATAGAGTAAAATGACATCATTATAGCAATCTACAGATATAAATTATAGCAACCTGCATCTATAAACGATGCAAATAAAACCCAGGAGGCAAGAGCAATGCAGTTAAAGGGACGAAACTTTTTAAAACTTATGGATTACACTCCGGAAGAGATTACTTATCTGATTGACCTCTCACAGGAGCTGAAGGAAAAGAAGAAAAAAGGCATCAGACATGATGAACTCACAGGCAAGAATATAGCGCTGATTTTTGAAAAGACCAGTACCAGAACTCGCTGCTCTTTTGAGGTAGCGGCACATGACCTTGGAATGCATGTCACATACCTTGACCCGAGCGGTTCACAGATAGGCAAAAAGGAGAGCATCGCCGATACAGCGCGCGTGCTCGGCAGAATGTTTGACGGAATCGAGTACCGTGGATACGGACAGGAAATCGTGGAGGAGCTGGCTAAATACGCAGGCGTACCGGTATGGAACGGCCTGACAAATGAGTTCCATCCGACACAGATGATAGCAGATATGCTTACAATCCGTGAGCACCTCGGCAGACTCAAGGGCGTGAAATTTGTATACATGGGCGATGCAAGATACAACATGGGCAATTCACTCATGGTCACATGTGCAAAGCTTGGCATGGACTTCGTGGCATGCACAAACAAGAAATATTTCCCAAATGATGAGCTTGTAAAATACTGTAAGGACGTTGCAGAAACAACCGGCGCATCAATCACACTCACAGAGGATGTGGCAGAGGGCACAAAGGACGCAGATGTTATTTACACAGATGTGTGGGTATCAATGGGAGAACCGGAAGAGGTATGGGCAGAGAGAATTAACGACTTAAAGCCATATCAGGTAAATGCAAAAGCATTTGAAAATGCAAAAGATAGCGCAATCTTTATGCACTGTCTGCCTGCATTCCATGATTTAAAGACCACAATCGGCAAGCAGGTCTATGAGAAGTTTGGACTGAGCGAGCTTGAGGTGACAGACGAGGTATTTGAGTCAGAGCGCTCAGTGGTATTTGATGAGGCAGAGAACCGTATGCACTCAATCAAGGCTATCATGCGTGCAACACTTGCTGACTAGTACGGCAAGCAATGACCGCAACAAAAGATTGACGGAAAGCTAAGGAATAAAGTATGAAGGAAGAAATACTTAGACTTCTACGCAGCGCTGACGGCTATATTTCAGGGCAGGAGCTATGCAACCGGTTCGGAGTATCGCGCACAGCCGTGTGGAAGGCCATAAACCAGCTAAAGGAAGCCGGATATGAGATAGAGGCACAACAGAATAAGGGCTACAAGCTCATGGCAGCGCCGGATCTGATGACAGAGGCGGAGATAAAAAGCCTCATGCACACAGACTGGGTGGCAAAGGAAGTGCTGTATTTTGATACAATAGACTCCACCAACATCAAGGCTCAGGAGCTTGCCGAAAAAGGCTATCCGAGCGGCACCTTAGTTGTAGCGGACAAGCAGGAGTCAGGCAAGGGGCGCCGCGGCCGCAGCTGGGTATCGCCGTCCGGCACAGGTATTTTCATGACACTTATGATAAAGCCTGATATCAATCCAAACAATGCATCCATGCTCACGCTTGTGGCAGCGCTTGCTGTCGCAAAGGCAATAACAAGCGTAACCGGCGAGGAAGCCCTGATAAAGTGGCCAAACGACATTGTGATAAACGGCAAAAAGGTGTGCGGCATACTCACAGAGATGAATGCGCAGTTTGACTATATCAACCATATTGTTGTAGGTATCGGTATCAACGTGCACAATGAGAGCTTTCCGGAGGAAATCAGTCAGATGGCGAGCTCACTCATGATAGAAGCAGGTGGCAAAAGATTTCACCGTGCGCAGATAATCGCAGAGACCATGTCATACTTTGAGCAGTATTATGACACATTTTTAAAGACGCAGGACCTTTCAGCCCTCGTCAGGGAGTATGATGAGCTGTTGGTCAACAGGAACAAATCAGTAAGGGTACTGGATCCGAAGGAGCCGTTTGACGGAAAAGCGATGGGCATCACGCCTAAGGGCGAGCTGATCGTGGACACATGGGAATCGCGTAAGCTGGTTTCAAGCGGAGAAGTATCAGTGAGAGGAATATACGGATATGTCTAAAGAGGTAGTACTTTGCGTGTCAAACGCATATCAGAAAAAATATTATCTGAACGAGAATTTTAACGGACTTCCACAGACAATAAGGGACGAGCTCAAAATCATGTGCGTCCTGTATACAGAGGATGTGGGAGGCATACTGGAGCTGGTGTTTGATGAGGACGGAAACCTCGATTTCAGAACATCCTGCAAGGAAAACGACTTTTTCTATGACGAGATAGGAAGCGTGCTAAAGATAAAGCAGTACCGCAACGAGCGAAGAGAGCTGCTCGAGTCGATAGAGACGTATTATCGCATAGTATTTTTGGGAGAAGGACTCGAGGAGGAATAACAGATGATTTTAGCACTGGACGTAGGAAATACAAACATAACATGCGGCGTGTTTGATGGTGACAGGATAAAAGCAAGCTTTAGAATTACAACCAAAATGCCACGTACATCGGATGAATACGGCATGCTTCTGAGCACTCTGCTTGAAAGAAATCAGGTAGGCATGGACGACATACATGATGCAATCATCTGCTCCGTTGTACCGAATATCATGCATTCACTGCAGAATGGCCTTATAAAATACTTCAATATCAGGCCGATAATCGTGGAGGCGGGCATCAAAACAGGCATCCGTATCGCCACACCAAATCCGCAGCAAATTGGAGCAGACCGTATAGTAGACGCCGTAGCTGCATATGAATTATATGGAGGACCTGTTTTGGTCATAGATTTTGGCACAGCAACCACCTACGATATGGTCGATGAAAACGGTACCTTCATGGGAGGAATCACAGCACCGGGCATACGTATCTCAGCCAAGGCACTCTGGGAGGATGCGGCAAAGCTTCCTGAGATAGAGATTAAAAAGCCTGATAATATCCTCGGAAAGGACACTATCACCAGCATGCAGGCGGGACTTGTGTATGGACAGATAGGACAGACAGAGTACATCATCAACAAGGTAAAGGAAGAAACAGGCATGTACGATGCAAAGGTTGTAGTGACCGGCGGACTCGGCAGAATAATATCCAATGAGACAGAAAACGTGGATGTATACGATCCGGATCTGACATTAAAGGGCATAAACCTCGTGTATCGCAAGCAGAACCGCAAGGGAGTGAAGTAATAGTATGGATATTCATCAGATACGAAAGCTTCAGATAGGAAGTGTGACACTCCCAAACAACCTGATACTGGGACCTATGGCAGGCGTGACAGACCTGCCATTTCGCTTATTGTGCAAGGAGCAGGGAGCCGGCCTTTTATGTATGGAAATGGTCAGCGCCAAGGCAATTTTGTACAAAAACAAAAATACAGAGTCGCTTCTTTCCATAGATGAAAGAGAAAAGCCTGTTTCACTCCAGATGTTTGGCTCAGACCCGCAGATAATGGCTCAGATAGCAAAGCAGATAGAGGAAAGACCGTTTGACATACTGGATATCAACATGGGCTGTCCGGTGCCCAAAATCGTAAACAACGGTGAGGGCTCGGCGCTCATGAAAAATCCGATTCTTGCAGGTCGGATTATAGAGAGCATAGTAAAAGCGATAGATAAGCCGGTCACCGTAAAAATACGAAAGGGCTTCGATGATGAGCATGTCAACGCAGTAGAGCTGGCACATGTGGCTGAAGAAAGCGGCGCAAGCGCAGTCGCAGTGCACGGTAGGACCAGAGAGCAGTACTACTCCGGTAAAGCCGACTGGGACATCATAAGGCAGGTAAAAGAGGCTGTCTCAATACCGGTCATAGGAAACGGAGACCTGCTTTGCGCAGAGGATGTCATAAAAATGCAGGAGCAGACAGGCTGCGACGGCTTTATGATAGCCAGAGGAGCGCAGGGCAATCCATGGATTTTCTCACAGATACTGCATTACTTTGAGACCGGCGAGCATCAGGAAAAGCCATCATTTGAGGAAGTACGCCGGATGATACTGCGCCATGCACGCATGATGATAGAGTTCAAGGGCGAGTACACGGGGATACACGAGATGAGAAAGCACACAGCGTGGTATACGGCAGGATATCCGCATTCATCAAGGCTGCGCGCGGCGGTGAATACGGTGGAGAGCTTAGAACAGCTTGAGGAGCTTTTGTATAAGTAGAAGCTTTGAAATTGAAATCGGTCAAATCCTTGACAGCGTGGGGATTTTCAATTATAATACACGCGTTAAAATAGGCTTTAAATTTAGTATGTGAAACTTCCCACATTCAGTTTATCGAAGTTACCGGCATAGCATACAGTATATTCCTCAGAAAAATATGAAGTTAGCCACGGGTGCGAATCGCGGATAGAGGGTTTTTCTTTGCTGCCGGGTTTCCGTTGCCGGGTGTAATGGGACTCCGTGGCAGTTCATATTTTTCTTCGGAACATACTGTATACTTTCCGGTATTGAAGACCTTGGTGTGGGAAGTTAATATACTAAATGAGTACAATAAATATCAAAAATAAAAAGGAAGATAGAAGGGTAAGAATCATGGATAACAAGAAAAATATTCTGACATATGCAGGTCTTAAGAAGCTCGAGGATGAGCTTGAGCAGTTAAAGGTTGTTAAGCGTAAAGAGGTTTCCCAGAAGATCAAGGAGGCTCGTGAGCAGGGTGATTTATCTGAGAATGCTGAGTATGATGCAGCTAAGGATGAGCAGCGCGATATCGAGGCTCGTATTGAGGAAATCGAGAAAATCCTTAAAAATGCAGAGGTTGTTGTTGAGGAGGAGGTTGACCTTGACAAGATTTCTATCGGATGTAAGATCCGCATCTTAGATTGTGAATTTGATGAGGAGCTTGAGTACAAAATTGTTGGTTCAACAGAGGCAAACAGCTTAAAGGGCAAGATTTCAAACGAGTCACCTGTAGGTAAAGCTCTTCTTGGAAAGAAAGTCGGAGATACTGTAACTGTTGAGACTCAGGTAGGAGAGCTCACATACAAGGTACTCGAGATCCAGAGAGCAGAAGAGAACTAAAAGAGGTAAAAAATGGCAAATCAGAATAATAACAAGGGTGGACAGCAGCAGGATGTAAATCAGCTCCTTAAGGTCCGCCGTGAAAAATTACAGAATTTACAGGAAGCAGGAAAGGATCCTTTCCAGATTACAAAGTACAATGTCACTCATCACAGCAGCGATGTAAAGGAGCTTTACAATGCTCATGAGGCTGAGATTCTCGGTGACAGAAAGGCTCCGGATGTTGAGGGCTTGGATGATGCTGCAAAGAGAGAGGTAATCAACAACGATTACAACGAGAGAAGAGAAATCATGGATGCAAAGCCAATCGAGGTAAGCATCGCAGGACGTATGATGTTCAAGCGTGTCATGGGTAAGGCTTCTTTCTGCAATATCCAGGACTTAAAGGGCAATATCCAGGTATATGTGGCAAGGGACAATATCGGAGAAGACTCATACGCAGACTTCAAGAAATCAGACATCGGTGATATCTACGGTGTAAAGGGCTTCGCTTTCAGAACAAAGACAGGCGAAATCTCAATCCATGCAGAGGAGATAACACTCCTTTCAAAATCACTCCAGATACTCCCGGAGAAGTTCCATGGACTGACAGACACAGACACCAGATACCGTCAGAGATATGTAGACCTTATCATGAATCAGGAGAGCAAAGAGGTATTTATCAAGCGCTCACAGATACTCAAGGAAATCCGTAACTTCCTTGCAGGCCGTGATTTCATGGAGGTTGAGACACCTATGCTTGTCTCAAACGCAGGTGGTGCTGCAGCAAGACCATTCGAGACACACTACAACGCATTGAACGAGGATGTAAAGCTTCGTATTTCCCTTGAGCTTTACTTAAAGAGACTCATCGTCGGAGGACTTGAGCGAGTATACGAGATCGGACGAGTTTTCCGTAACGAGGGCGTAGACACACGTCACAACCCTGAGTTCACACTTATGGAGCTTTATCAGGCATACACAGACTACGAGGGCATGATGGAGCTGACAGAGTCAATGTTCCGTTACCTCGCTGAGAAGGTATGCGGTTCGACAAAAATCTCATACAACGGCGTGGAGATCGACCTTGGAAAGCCATTCGCACGAATGACAATGATAGACGCAATCAAGAAATACGCAGGTGTTGACTTCGACCAGGTACCTGATGATGCAGCCGCAAAGAAGCTTGCAGACGAGCATCATATCGAGTATGAGGAGCGTCACAAGAAGGGTGACATCGTAAACCTCTTCTTCGAGGAGTACTGTGAGAAAGAGCTTATCCAGCCAACATTTATCATGGATCACCCAATCGAGATATCACCTCTCACCAAAAAGAAACCAAGCGACCCTACAAAGGTAGAGCGTTTTGAGCTGTTCTGTAATACATGGGAGATGTGTAACGCATACTCAGAGCTCAACGACCCAATCGACCAGCGTGAGCGTTTCGCAGCACAGGATGCCAACGCAGCAGCAGGTGATGACGAGGCAGAGCACACAGACGAAGACTTCCTCAACGCACTTGAAATCGGTATGCCGCCAACAGGTGGAATCGGATACGGAATCGACCGTCTT
>UMAK01023450.1_pt1 | contig 12947 bp, 9 predicted proteins | sample 1963681 | NCBI WGS metagenome assembly UMAK01 (sample SAMEA4835913, study PRJEB28245) | human gut metagenome | biome: gut microbiome; material: fecal sample | place: Denmark | collected 2008 | reverse complement strand
AAGCGTTCTGCGTTCCCGTCTGTGGGTAAACGGCCAGATTAACGAGGACTGGAGCTACACCGGTATGTTCGAAAATGAACAGGATTTTGGCGATAATGACAGTGAAGAAGACGATCTCGACTTCCAGCGCGCTTATGTAGAAGGACGTGTAGGCGGACTTGACGTAGTTGCAGGCCGTTACAACGAAGTAACTTTCAGCGGCAACATTCTTGATGCGAACCTGGATATGGCTAAAGTTTCCTACGGTGATAAAGTAAAAGTTTCTGCATTAGCGGGCAAAGCTTATGACAGCGTAGAAGTTGATGAAGAAGAAGGCAAACTCCTGGACAGCGACGACAGAATTTATATCGGCACTTTGGAAGCAGCACTTGGCGATGTTGACGCTTATGTTGCATACTTTAAAACCAATTCCAATATGGATAAAGAAATTTGGAACGTTGGCGCAAACTACGGCTTTGGCGATTTTACCCTGAGTGCTGAATATATGCGCGGCGATAAAGAATATTACAATGCAGGCAAAGACGGCTGGTGGGCAGACCTTGCCTGGAAAGGCGCTGAAGCAGACCAGCCGGGCAGCTACGGCATTCATGCAGGCTACTATGACCAGAGCCCGAGCGCTTACATTATGCCGACTACCGATGCCGAATATTTTGTTGACGGTTATAAAGGCTGGAACGTAGGCGTAAGCTATACTTTTGCCAAAAACATTGTAGGTATGGTTAACTACTGGGATATGGAATCTCAGACAACTAATGAAGACGCACAGACCATCTTCTCCGAACTGTACTTTATGTTCTGATAAATTTTGCTTTCTGCCTGCCTTGTAAGACAGGAAAATATATAACGCAGGAAGGATGATTGAAAATGCAGTTTAAATGGAAAAAATTATTGGCAGCATCAATTACTTGTATGGTTTTAACGGGGGTATCGGCAACTACTATGGCAGCTTACAGTTTAAGTGAAGAAGTTAAAGCACCTACGCCTGCGCTTTTGCAGGCTTCGCAGATTGGTGTGCGTACTTATACTACTACTGACCCGGCACTTTTGGCTCAGCCGGATAAAGACGCCATTCTTGTTATGAGCTTCGGCACTACTTTCCCCGATACAAGGGCAAAAACTATTGAGGCAACCGTAAACGAAATTAAAGCCGCCCACCCGGGAACAAAGGTTGTGCTGGCATTTACTTCGCACATCATTATCGACAGGGTAAAAGCCAACGAAGGTCTTACGGTGCCGACGCCGGAACAGGCTTTGGAACAGCTGAAAGCGGAAGGCTACAACCGCGTTGCGCTTACTTCGCTGGATGTAATTCCGGGTATGGAATATGCCTATAAAACAGCCGTTTACGATATGTATAAAACCCAGTTTAAAAAGATGACCATGGGCACTCCTTTAATGTACTGGATGGGGCAGGAAGGGCAGGCCGATGATGTTGAAGCAGCTATGGCGGCTATCGGTTCGCAGCTTCCCAAAATGGGCAGAAAAGATGCCGTGCTGGTAATGGCGCATGGCACGCCCGACCCTTCCAACGCTTATTATGCCGTAATGCAGGATAGGCTTGACGCTTTATACGGCGGCAAAGTAATGATTTATACCGTTGAAGGCTGGCCGCGTCTGGAAAATGTTATTCCCAAACTGAAAGAAAAAGGCGTTAAAAACGTAACTTTAATGCCGCTGATGATGGTTGCGGGCGACCATGCCAACAACGATATGGCAGGCGATGAAGAAGATTCGCATAAAACCATTCTGCAAAAAGAAGGCTTTAAAGTAAACACCTACATTCACGGAATAGGCGAAAATAAAAACGTGCGCAGCCTGTTTGTTGAACATGCCAATGAAGCGTGGGACGCTCTTGTTGCAGAAAAATAATTTAATAAAATTACGGTTAGTGATATAATTTAAGTACAGCTATGCGGCCTTTGTGCCGCATAGCTAATTGTGCTTTTATAAAAATACTTGTTTTAAGGAACACAGCCATGAAAAAATACTTGTTTATAACCGGTTTAATACTTTTAACGGCAATGTTTGCCCTTGCCGGATGCGGCAGCAGCAAAAACAGCGTGCCAAAAGACACCGCCGCCAAAATTACGGTAACGGACGATAACGGAAGAACGGTAAGCTTAAAAGACGTGCCGAAAAAAATCGTGCCGCTTTCAGCCTCTTTTTTAGAACCGCTGGAAAAGCTTGATGCAGGCCTTGCAGCCCGTGTGGCGGCAAAAACGGGCATCAGCGAAAAATATAAGGCGCTGCCGGAAGTAGGCAACGTTTATAATGTTAATATCGAAAAAGTAATTGCCGCTCAGCCTGACCTGGTAATTTGCTATAAAGACATGAACGATAAATTCGTGCATAATTTTGAAGAAAATAATATTCCGGTTATAGTTTTGGAAATGCGTACTTACGCGCAGGTAAAAAATACCGTAAGCGTATTGGGCAAAATAACCGGTAATGAAGCAAAAGCAGAAGAACTTAATAAAGACATGGATGAACGCATTGCCGCCGTGAAGGCAAAAATGCCGCAGGAAAGCAAGCGCATTGCCATATTGCACAGCACGGCGCAGAACGTAACTGTGCAGCTTGAAGGCAGCATTGCGGGCAGTACGGCACAGCTGCTGGGCTTTACCAATATCGCCGCAGGCAGCATGCCCTTGGAAAACAATTCTACGGCGGCGCCTTACAGTTTGGAAACGCTCGTTGCCGCCAACCCCGATATTATTTACATTACCAGCATGGGCAAGCTGGAAACCGTGCAGGACGCCATGCTGAAAAGCATCAGCGCAAGCCCGGCGTGGCAAAGCCTGGCGGCAGTGCGCAGCGGGCATGTTTACTTTTTGCCGCAGGAGCTGTTTTTGTTAAGCCCCGGCATAAAATACCCGCAGGCGGCAGAATATATGGCTAAATTAGCTTATCCGGAAAAATTTGAATAGGATTTTTGGTTATGAATGCTGTAAACGAACATAAAAAATTTGGTATGGCAATAGAAAAATGGCGCGTTTTAATGCTTGCGGCATTTGCTGTTTTGGCGGCAGGCGGTTTTTTGTGCAGCGTGCTCAGCGGCGCGGTGGCAATACCGGTATCTGCCCTGGGCGATATTTTTAACGGCGGCGGGGATAATGCCAGCCGCCAGATTTTGCTGAACATACGCCTGCCAAGAGCCATTGTGGCAGCACTTGTGGGAATGAACCTTGCCGTCAGCGGCGCGGTATTGCAGGCGGTAATGAAAAATCCGCTGGCAGACCCTCATATTATCGGCATTTCTTCCGGCGCGGGGCTGGCAGGCATTTTTGTTATAGTTCTGTTTCCGGCGTTGGAATATTTAATTGTACCGACTGCGTTTTGCGGCGCCATGCTTGCCGCAGCCTGCATTTACATTCTGGCGTGGAAAAACGGCATCCGCCCGCTGCGTATTGTGCTGGCAGGCGTTGCCGTATCAAGCTTTCTGGGCGCGGGCATTTCGGCCATACTTGTGCTTTACAGCGACAGGGTACACGGCGCGCTGATGTGGATGGTAGGCGGCCTTGCGGCACGTTCCTGGCCCCATGTTGAAATTATACTGCCCTATGCGGTTATTGGGTTTATACTTGCGGTTTGCGGGGCGCGCTATTTAAACATTTTACAGCTTGGCGATGACGTAGCCAAAGGGCTTGGCGTAAATGTTGAGCTTGTACGGCTTGTTTTTACTGCTATCGGCGCGCTGCTTGCGGCAAGCGCAGTTTCCGTTGCCGGGCTGCTCGGGTTTGTGGGGCTTATTGTTCCGCATACGGTGCGGCTTTTAACAGGCTCGGACTACCGCTTTTTAATTCCGTCGTCTGCACTTTTGGGCATAGCAGTTGTAACTTACAGCGATACACTGGCCCGTGTGGCTTTTGCACCGCTTGAACTGCCGGTGGGCATTTTTATGGCGGCGCTCGGCGCACCTTTCTTCTTGTTTTTACTGAGAAAGGAGTTGTAAAATGGCTTCTGTTTCGGTACAAAATTTAAGCATTGCCATAGGCAAAAACACTATTTTGCAAAATATTAATATAAACTTCCGCGAAGGAAAACGCACTGCCATCATAGGGCCCAACGGCTGCGGCAAATCTACGCTTTTGCGGGCAGTGGCAGGGTTAAACCGCAATTACAGCGGCAAAGTGCTGTTAAACGGCGCCGATATGAAAAACATGCCGCGGCGCAAAATTGCGGAATTGCTTGCCATTTTGCCGCAGGGCGTAACGGCTCCGGCCGATTTAACGGTACGCGAGCTTGTTGCCTGCGGGCGTTTTCCGTACCGCTCGCTTTTTAAGCGCGAAGGCAAAAACGATGCGGAAATTATTGAAAGCGCCATGCAGAAAACGCATATTGCGCATCTTGCCGGGCGTTTTGTGGCAACGCTTTCAGGCGGTGAACGCCAGCGTGCGTGGATTGCCATGGCACTGGCACAGCAGCCGCAGATTCTTTTGCTTGACGAACCAACAACTTACCTTGATATTGCGCATCAGCTGGAAATTATGCAGATTATTACTGAACTTAACGCGCAGGAAAACATGACGGTTATTATGGTAATACACGATATAAACCACGCCCGGCTTTATGCGGATGATGTTGTTATAATAAAAAACAAGGGCGTTTTTGCAGGCGGCTGCCCGGCAGAAATAATTACTCCGCCCAATCTGGCGGAAGTTTTTGGCGTTGAAGCCGCAGTATACAAAAACGGCGCGCAGGATGAAGTAATTTTTCCTTTTGCATTAAGGAACAAATAATATGATAGAAATTATTAATTTAAAAAAGCAATTTAAAACAAAAGGCAAAAACGGCGGCAAAACGGTTAAAACAGCCATAGATAATTTAAGCCTTGCAATAAATGACGGAGAAATTTTTGGCCTTTTGGGCCCTAACGGGGCAGGCAAAACAACGCTTGTAAGCATGCTGGCAATGCTTATGCGCCCCTGCGGCGGCGAAATTTTATATGACGGCAAAAACGCTTTTGCCAACGAAACCTTAGTAAAATCGCAAATAGGCGTGGTGCCGCAGCACATTAATTTTGACCAGGATTTAACCGTATGGGAAAACATGGAGCTGCACGGGCGGCTGCATCATCTGCCCGAAAAAGAGCGCCATGCCCGCATAGATGAACTGCTGGAGTATGTTGGCTTGCAGGAGCGGCGCAGAGAAAGCATAAAGGCGCTTTCAGGCGGAATGAAGCGCCGCCTTTTGATAGTGCGCGCGTTAATACACCGCCCGAAAGTGCTGTTTCTGGACGAGCCTACCGTTGCGCTTGACCCGCAGGTACGCCGCCGCATATGGGATTTGATACGCACCCTGCACCGTGAAGGCGTAACCGTTGTGCTTACAACCCATTATATTGAAGAAGCCGAAAATTTGTGCGGCAGGGTTGCCGTTATAAACGACGGCAGGCTGGTAAAAACAGGCAGCCCCACGGAACTTTGCAGGCAGCTTGGCAGCTTTACAGCCGAATGGGATGCAGACGGCGCAAGGCAGTACCGCTTTTTTGCGCAGCGCAGCGAAGCGGCGGCCTTTGCGGCAGAGCTTGACAGCGCCGCCTTTATACGCCGCACCAATCTGGAAGACGTATTTATAGAACTGACGGGAAGGGCAATAAAATGATACAGGATATAGCGACGGTATTTTGGCGCGACTGGATTGTGCTGCGCCACAGGCTGTTAAAATTTATCTTAAGCCGCATGGTTGCGCCGGTGCTTTATATGGTGGCTTTCGGCTGGGGCCTTGCCCGCAGCGTTAACACGGGCGGCGGTTCATATCTCGATTTTATCGTGCCGGGCATTTTGGCGTTAAATTCCATGAACATTGCCTTTAACAGCCTTACGCCGCTGTGCACAGAAAGGGTATACCATAAATCGCTTGAAGAATACTTGCTGGCTCCTATTTCCGCCTCCGGGTTTATAATTGGCAAAATTTTGGCGGCAGTGCTGCGCGGGCTCATTTCGTCGTCAATTATTGTGGTGCTGGCGTGGCTTTTTGGCGCAAAACTTGCCCTTACGCCTTTGTTTATAGCTGTTTTGGCGTTAAACTGCGTAATTTTTGCCGAAGCAGGTTTTTGCGCAGCCCTTATAGTACGCAATTTTGAAGACATGGCGCGCTTTAACACATACCTGCTTTTGCCGATGTCTTTTTTATGCGGCACCTTTTTTAAAACCGACAGGCTGCCGCATGCCGCAGCGTTTGTTATAGAGCTTTTGCCCTTAACGCACGCCAGCAGCCTATTGCGTGCCATTAACAGCGGCGCGCCCTTCAGCATAACTTCGGCGGCAATACTGCTTGTTTATGCGGTGCTGCTTTTTGGCGCCTGCCACTATATTTATAAAAGCTTAAAAAACCAATAAAATAAACCCCGTACACATACGGCAAATAAATTGCTGCTGTATGTATGCGGGGTTAAATTTTTTAATAAACTAAACGGCAGGCTTGGCAAGAACCTTAACCGGGTTCCAGCGTTCGCTTCTGTAATACCAGTACAGGCAGGCAACGGTAAACACCCACGTAATGGGGTATACCCAGGCCACGCCGTCCGCAGTGGGGTTAAAATACATAATTAATTTTAATACGCCTATGCGGATAACGCACATATTTACCAGAATAATAAACATTGTCGGCAAAGTGCTGCCGCTGCCGCGGATTGACGAAGCAAGCACCTCGAGGAAAACATATAAAAAGTAAAACGGCATAATAACAAAAGCAATGCTGCTGCCGATAGCGATAACATCGGCGTCATCAGTAAACAGGCCGAAAGCAAAATCTGCAAAAAACAGCACCAGGCTGATGCTTACTGTAGTAACCGCAAGGCCGAAATAAATGGAAATGGCCGTTCCGCGCTTGCTGCGCATAATTTTGCCAACGCCCACGTTTTGGCTGATAAAGGTGGAGCAGGCCTGCCCAAGTGCCATAATAGGCAGGTAAATAACGTTTTCTACCTTAAAATAAGCTGCGTAAGCCGCAATACTGTTTACGCCCAGCCCGTTAATATTGGTTTGCACAACAATATTCGAAAGCGTAATTACAATGGTTTGAATGGCTGCCGGTATGCCAATGCGGAAAATCTCCCGCGCCAGCGGCAAATCAAGGGTAATCTTTTTAAAACGCAGGCAGTAGCGCGCGTCCATATTATATAAATGGTAAATTACAAGCCCTGCCGCCAGCGTCTGCGAAACAACCGTTGCCATGGCAGAAACTGAAATGCCGAAGTTCCAGTAATATACAAACAAAAAATTGCCTATAACATTGGCTATGCCGCCTATAAGCTGATAAATCATCGGCGAAAGCGAATTGCCCAAAGCCCTTAAAATGCCGCTGCCAACGTTATAACTTACAATGGAAAACAGGCTCAGCATAAAAAGGCGGATGTAAACAGTGCCCCAGTGCATAATTTCGGGCGGAGTGTTCATCAGCTCCAAAACAGTTGGCGCAAATATTATGCCCAGTATGGTAAACACAATAGAAAATATTATGGTAAGCCCCGCCGTACAGTGAACAACGCGGCTGAGATTTTCAAACTCGCCGCGGGCAAATTCACGTGCGGCTATAACGCCTATGCCAACGGAAAGACCGATAAAAAAGCCCAGTATAATGATGATTATAAAAGTGCTGGCGCCTACTGCGGCGGCTGCATCCTTGCCCAAAACACGCCCGACGAAAATTAAATCGACCGTGCTGTAAAGCTGCTGAATTAAACTGCCCGCAAAAAGCGGCAGCGAAAACCAAAACAGCTGCCTGCCGATAGGCCCGTGCGTTAAATCCTTGGTTTTATTTTTAGTACTGGTTAAAGCAGGCATTATTTAGCTCCTGTAAAATAAAAATTGCTGCCCAAAAACAGCCGCTACCGTTAGTGTAGCCGTAAACAACAGGCTTGTCAATACTGTACATGGTATGGCAGCAGTGTAAAATAAATTTAACAACAAAGCTGTTTTAATATAAAAATGCAAATAGCTTTGCATAAATTTTCAAACAAAAATTTTTAAAAACCGCTTGCGTATGATATAATAAAAGTGTAAAATCTCGCTGGGGGGGACTGCGCTTCGCGCAGAAATGAAAAAGAGAACCTGACGGGTAATTTCCTCCTCCACGTAACAACGGAGGAGGTATTTTTATGAAAAAGAATTTACGCTCTAAAATTTTACTGTGCGTGCTGGCAGGCGGCGTGCTGGCGGCCAACACTGCTTTAGCGGCGGAGTATACTGTACCGGTAGAAGGAGCAAACGATTCTTATGGTAATAATGGAATTAGAACAGATGATGGTGACGGTAATTATACTTATAGTTTTAGTGATGGGGATGTTTTGAATTTAGAAAACCAAAAATACGCTGTTAAAATATCCCAAAGCAACACAACTTATGAATTTTCAAACAGTTTAGATATAAATATGCAAAATAATAATGATAAACAAGCAAATGGTATAACAATTTCTGGTATTGTGATTGATAATGGATATAGTAATACAATTATAGATCGTTCTGAAGGCGGGAATATTACTTTAACTGGCAAGTTTAATGATGGTTGGGGAGTTTTATCAGGCGTTACAATGCAAAATACGGTTGGTGACGGCAATAATGTTATTAAGATTGGTGATGGAAATATAACTGTCAGCAACAGTTATCAAACTTCGTCAAACGGTGCTTATGCTTATGGAATAAATTTTGATGGCTATTCAACTAAACATAATGATAAAATTTATATGGGAAATGGAACAATTGACGTTAGCGCATATGTTAAAAATGGATACATTGCAGAAGCTGCCGGTATTGGTTTTTCAGGCTCTTCTCAAGGCGGCTATCTAAAATTGGGAGATGATGTAAAAATTAAAACACGTGCAGGGGGTGATGAAGGGGCATACTCTATTAGCAGTTCAAGAGGTATTAGCTTACTTAATCAACAAGGGTTTGCTAAAATTAGTGGCAATAATTTGACGATAGATGTTGCAGCACAAGGCGGAGATAATTATGCTGACGCTATTGGTATATATGCGGAACCGTATGAAGGTAAGGCTACTGTTACTTTATTAGGCGGAGGCGATATTAAAGTACAAGCTAATAATCTTAATAGCACTGCTGGCGGGGCTTACGCTAGCGGTATTCTGATCGGAGAGGGCGTTTCAATTACAAAAGAAAGCGGCAAAATAGAGACTATTGCAGAAGGAAACGGAACAGTAGCATCTAGAGGCGTATTTTTAAGAGGCAGTGCACAGGCTGAATTGGGAATTGTTGATATTAGCACAGAAACAAAAGGTGGTAGCACTAGTGACGGCAATTATATAGATTCTATTGCTATTTGGGCACGAGACTACAGCGTATTAAATATGGATGGTGGTTCTGTTGAAGCAAAAGCAGATACAAATGGAGCTGGTATTTTTGCTATACTTACAGATTCAAATGCAGAAGTTAATATCAATAAAGAAACTAGCAATGATGTAGCTATTAATGGTTATATTGAAACAAGAAATTCATCAAAAGTTAATTTAAATTTGAATACAGAAGCGTCATACTTAAATGGACATGTTTATGACAATAGTACTTTAGGTACAACACTGAACCTTGCCAACAGTGCAACATGGAATAATGATGGTACTTCGTTATTAAGCACATTAACTATGGACGGCGGCATAATTAACCAAAAAGCCGCGCAGGATATCACTATTAACAGTTATTCCGGCACAGGCATTATCAACTATTTGGCGGAAGCAACAGCCGTTGACGGCGTGGTAAGCTTTGCTAATACCGGCGATGTAACTATTGAAAGTGCAGAAGCAGGGTCTTCTGTTAATTTAGGCGTAATTAATAATACCGTAAATACGCTTGATATTGACAAAACGGAAGAAAATTTAAATGCTCTTGCACAAAAACTTACTTATAAAGGTAGTGATAGCAACCTTAGTGGTAAAGTAACGGTAAAAGAAGGGCTTATTACGCCGGAAGCAAGTGCCGATTTACTGTTTGATGGTAATAATCAGGGCTATGTAACCAATATTACTGGCGGGAACAGAACAACCCAAACAATGGATGCTATGAAAAACCTTGCCGCAACGGCCATTGTTGCCTGGCGGCAGGAAGACAGCACCTTAAGCCAGCGCCTTGGTGAGCTGCGTGAGAGCGACGGCGGGCAGGGCATTTGGGTGCGTATGAGCCGCGGCGAATTTGAATATGACGGCGAATACAAAAACCAGTATAACTTCTTCCAGATGGGTTATGACTGGGCGGCAGGCAGCTGGCATTACGGCGCGGCAATAAGCCATAATGATGGGCAGACAACCTACACCCATGGCGACGGCGAAAACCACAGCACATCTTTAAGCCTGTACGGCACCTGGCTGGGCGATAAAGGGCATTATGCCGATATCGTACTTAAACAGGGCAGGTTAAGCAATGATTTTGACATCTACACCGAAGCAGGGCACACCAGCGGCGATTATGACGCGTGGGGTACCAGCTTAAGCGGCGAATACGGCATGAAAGTTGACCTTGACGGCGGTTGGTATGTAACGCCGCAGGCACAGCTTACCTTAATGCGTATCGGCGGCGAAGATTACACCACCAACAACGGCATCAAAGTTAATCAGGACAGCCTTGAAAGCGCAGTAGGGCGCGTAGGCTTTGAAGTAGGCAAACACATCAGCGACAGCGGCAGCATTTACGCCAAAGCAAGCCTGCTGCATGATTTTGCAGGCAGCGCCGACACTTATTTAAGCCTTAACGGTTTAACAAACAGTTATCATCAGGATATTGGCGACACCTGGTGCGAAGCAGGAATTGGCTTTAACTACAAAACAAGCGAAAACAGCTATGTATATGCCGATGTAGTAAAAAACTTCGGCGGCGATGTTGAAACACCGTGGCAGTGGAACGCCGGTATGCGCTGGACTTTCTGATTTGGACACATTGTTAACAATTTATTGAAAGTTAATAAGAAAGAATTGTACTGTAAGGCGATAGACAAAAACTGCGGCGGCTAAATTTAGGGCACTTTGTATGAGAGTACGGTGCTACGCCCGGACGGAATCGATGGAGCCGCAGTATTTTTGCAGAGCCGGACAGTGCAATCTTTCTTATTTTAAAGAAATTTACCAACCTTTATTTTACTTACAGTACGATTTTTTTTATTTTACAGTAAACTGCATAAAATAAAGCGCGTTTCCGTAAATTCGGAAGCGCGCTTTTAGTATCTTTACAGTTTTATATTTTTCTGTTACAATATGCAGGCAAATGTGCTGCCATAACGGTAGGCGGTTAGCCCTCTGCGGAGGGACTGTGACCCTTCGATGATATAGAAATCCGGCTTGAGCCGGAAATACTATGAAGGAGGGTAGCGTGGATATTTTAGCATTGTTAATAACCTTTACTGGTTATACAATAGCTGTATTTTCCCTGGGCTATACCTTTGGGAAAGATATTGCCCGCAAAAACAAGTAAACCGCCACAGCCCTTCAATTGTGACGGTTTACTTTAAACTATAAGCAATATTTGGGGCTAACCGTCTATCGGCAGCCTTTTGTGTTTCTATTGTTATTATAACAAACATAGCGCAAAAGTCAAATAAAGCGTTATGTGATTTGATTTTGCGCACTAAACAATTCTTTACAGCCCGCTGTCCAAAAAGGCGCGCAGCTCTTTTTCTTTCATGCCGCCGATATGCGATTTGGTAATGGTGCCGTACTTGTCAACAATGTAGGAGGCCGGTATGCCCTGCAAGCCGTAGGCTTTAACAATGGCGTTTTTGTCGCCCCAGTACATTGGGTAGGCAAAGCCGCTTTCGCCTGCATATTTTTCGTAATCGCTGCGCGAATCATCAATGCTTACGGCAAAAAACTCAATTTTATCTTTGTAATCCGGGTAAATTTTGTTCATTTCGGGCATTTCCTGCATGCAGGGGCCGCACCAGGTTGCCCAGAAGTTTACAAACACTGTTTTGCCGCGCAGAGAAGAAAGTTTTACTTCTGTGCCGTCCATGGCGGTTACGGTAATATCCGGCGCTTCGGTGTTAACTGATTGTGCGGCGGCTTCGTTAATGTTGCCTGCCTGGTAATGCGTCCACACAAGTGCTGCGCCAATGCCTACAACGGCTGCGGCAGCGGTAATGAGCAAGAATTTTTTTAAAGTAAACATTTAACCACTCCTAAAATTTAGTTTTAAAATTTATAGCCCCTTCCGGGCAGATTTTTTTACATTCGCCGCAGTTGATGCACTCGCGGTCATTTACTTTTTGGCAGTCCATTTTGCAGAAACGCACGCAGGCGTTGCAGCCGGTGCATTTTGCTTTATCTACCGTAATGCCAAAGGCAGAAAGTTTGTTAAACAGGCCGTACCATGCGCCGAGCGGGCATAAAAAGCGGCAGAACGGGCGGTAAATAAATACGCACGCTCCCAAAATTACAAGCATTAATAAAAACTTCCAGCCAAACAAAAGCCCAATGCCGTCACGCAGGTTTGCGTTAAGTGCCAACAGCGGCAGCCCTGCTTCCAATGTGCCTGCGGGGCAGATGTATTTGCAGAACGCCGGTGCGCCAACGCCGTCCTGCCACCAGAAGTATACCGGCAAGAGAAGCACAAAAATAACGGCAACGGCATATTTAAGCAGGCTCAGCTTTTGCGTAAAGGCGTTTTTGCGCAGCTTTGGCGAAGAAATTTTGTATAACAAATCCTGCACCAGCCCGAAGGGGCACAGCCAGCCGCAGATGAAGCGCCCTAAGCACAGCGCGAATAAAAGCAAAAGCCCCACAACATAAAACGGAACCTTTAACGCCGTACCCGCAAGGGTACTTTGCAGCGAGCCTATGGGGCAGGCACCCAGCGCGCCGGGGCACGAATAACAGTTTAATACCGGCACGCATACGCTTTTGGGCTGCGCCTGCCAGATACGCCCGGTGATAAAGCCCGGCAGGTTGGCGTTATGCAAAAGCGCCGATAAAAGCTGAACAACGCCGCGCCTAACCAATGCCGATGCAC
>UMAK01049241.1_pt1 | contig 13155 bp, 7 predicted proteins | sample 1963681 | NCBI WGS metagenome assembly UMAK01 (sample SAMEA4835913, study PRJEB28245) | human gut metagenome | biome: gut microbiome; material: fecal sample | place: Denmark | collected 2008 | reverse complement strand
ACTGATTAAGATAGCGGCTATGATACCCGAAAAGTCTGCAATCAGACCACAGGTCACCGCATTACGAGTTTTGGTAATTCCCACACTGCCGAAATAAACGGCCAAAATGTAGAATGTGGTATCTGAAGCTCCGCGTACGACGCAGCTCATACGCCCGACAAATGAATCCGGCCCTAGTTCTTTCATCGTATCGATCATCAGGCCGTTTGCACCGCTACCACTAAGTGATTTCATCAGTGCAGTAGGCAAGGCTCCGACAAAGCTTGTATCAACCCCACATAGACCTACTATATAGCCGATACCTCCCACCAGAAAATCCATTGCTCCCGAAGTGCGGAACACTGCAATTCCTACCAGAAAAGCAACCAGATAAGGAATGATGCGTACAGCCGTCGTAAATCCTTCTTTGGCTCCTTCTACAAAAGAATCGTATACATTGATTTTCTTTCTGATTCCCGTTAAAATAAACAGGATGATGACACTGAACAACAGAATATTCGCTATCAGTGTAGAGTAAGTCCCCATATCCTCCCGCGATACACTTAGAAACAGATAGATCAATCCCGAAAAGAAAAGGCAGATAACACCCATTAAAATGAGAATTGGTTTATTGATCAAGTTTATCTTTTGAGCGATACTGACTGCTATAACTCCGACTAAAGTTGAAATGAAAGTACTTATCAGGATAGGAATAAATACATCCGTAGGTTGTGCAGCTCCCATTTGTGCACGATATACCATGATGCTGATCGGAATAATGATGAGGCCGGAGGTATTAATCACCAAGAACATAATCATTGGATTGGAAGCGGTATCCTTTTTCGGATTCAGTTCTTGCAGTTCTTTCATGGCTTTCAGTCCCAACGGGGTGGCGGCATTGTCCAAACCGAGCATATTGGCAGACATATTCATAAAGATGGAGCCTAGCACCGGATGCCCTTTAGGAATGTCCGGAAACAAGCGGCAAAGCACTGGACTTAGAAAGCGGGCCAGTGCATTAATCAATCCACTGTTCTCACCAATCTTCATGATACCCAACCAAAGCGCCAATACTCCTGTTAGACCTAGCGAGATTTCAAAAGCTGTCTTTGAAGAGTCGAATGTAGAGTTCATGATAGCAGTGAATATCTCTGTGTCTCCAAGAAAAATAACTTTCAGGAGGGCGATTATGAAAGCAATAACAAAGAATCCTATCCAAATGTAATTTAGAACCATAGTTGATTGTATGTATATAGATAATGCAAAAGTAATATTTTATCGTTGCTTTTCATGCTATCAGGCTTTTTTATTCAGCTTTCTTATACTGAAAATGAATGTAAATCTCTATCTTTGTCTCCTACTTTCAAGAAATAAATGGAACAGGAAGATTTTAACATACGCGAACATCAGCTTACTTCAAAAGAACGGGATTTCGAGAATGCACTCCGTCCGTTAAGCTTTGAAGACTTTAGCGGACAGGACAAGGTGGTGGAAAACCTTCGCATTTTTGTGAAGGCGGCGCGCCTGCGTGGAGAAGCACTCGATCATGTGCTGTTGCACGGTCCTCCCGGATTAGGAAAAACAACTCTTTCGAATATTATCGCCAACGAATTGGGAGTTGGATTTAAAGTAACTTCCGGTCCTGTACTTGATAAGCCGGGAGATTTGGCAGGTGTATTAACTAGTCTTGAGCCGAATGATGTGCTTTTTATTGATGAGATTCATCGGTTGTCTCCGGTAGTAGAAGAGTATCTTTACTCTGCTATGGAAGACTATCGTATCGATATTATGATTGATAAAGGTCCTTCTGCGCGCAGCATTCAAATTGATTTGAATCCTTTTACGTTGGTTGGAGCGACAACACGTAGTGGTTTGCTGACAGCTCCGCTTCGTGCCCGTTTCGGTATTAACCTGCATCTGGAGTATTACGATGATGATATCTTGAGTAGCATAATTCGTCGTTCCGCATCTATATTGGATGTGCCTTGTTCGATACGTGCGGCGGCTGAGATAGCTTCCCGCAGTCGTGGAACCCCTCGTATAGCCAATGCGTTGCTCCGTCGGGTACGTGACTTTGCGCAGGTGAAAGGCTCCGGCTCTATTGATACGGAGATAGCTCAGTTTGCATTGGAAGCACTGAACATCGACAAATACGGCTTGGATGAAATAGATAACAAGATTCTCTGCACGATTATAGACAAGTTCAAGGGTGGTCCTGTGGGACTGACGACTATTGCAACCGCTTTAGGAGAAGATGCGGGAACCATTGAAGAGGTATATGAGCCTTTCCTCATAAAAGAAGGATTCATGAAACGTACTCCTCGCGGGCGTGAAGTGACGGAGCTTGCTTATAAGCATTTGGGAAGAAGTCTTTATAGCGGAAACCAGAAAACGTTGTTTGGTGATTAATGATCGTTTAATCATTGACCGCCAAACAACTAATCACTAATAAAATGGCAGAATTAAAATCATTGGCAAAAGACACTGCGATTTATGGTGCAAGCAGTATTATAGGGAAATTCCTCAATTATCTGTTGGTGCCTATCTATACGATCTCCCTTCCGGCTTCGAGCGGTGGCTATGGGGTAATCACTAATATGTATGCCATTGTAGCTTTATTACTCGTATTGCTGACTTTTGGTATGGAAACCGGTTTTTTCCGTTTTGCAAATAAGGGAGATGATGATCCGAACCGAGTATATTCTACCTCTTTGTTGATGGTGAGCAGTGTCTCTCTTACTTTTTTACTTCTCTGCCTTCTGTTTTTGTCTCCTATTGCCGATTTATTCGGTTATGGAGAACATCCTTGGTATTTAGGGATGATGCTCATCGTGATTGCGATGGACGCCATACAAGCCATTCCTTTTGCATATCTGCGTTATAAGAAACGTCCCATCAAGTTTGCGGGGCTGAAGCTACTCTTTATATTTATCAGTATTTCTTTGAATATCACTTATTTCGTGGTTCTGAAAGGTACGGATGTAGGAGCTGCTTTCTTGATAAATTTGATTTGTTCGTTTACGGTGATGATGGGACTAATACCGGAATTTCGTGCTTTCCGTTATTGCATTGACCGTTCTTTGATGAAACGAATGCTCTATTATTCGTTTCCGATGTTGATTCTCGGTATTGCCGGAATCTTGAACCAGGTAGCCGATAAGATTATTTTCCCGTTTGTCTATCCGGATGAGGCTGAAGCAGCCGTGCAGCTTGGCATTTACGGGGCAACCAGTAAGATAGCCATGATTATGGCAATGTTTACCCAAGCCTTCCGTTTTGCTTATGAGCCCTTTGTGTTTGGCAAGAGCAAGGATAAGGATAACAAACAGATGTATGCACAGGCTATGAAGTTCTTTATCATTTTCACCGTGCTTGCTTTCCTGGCGGTGATGTTCTACTTGGATATTTTGCGGTATGTCATAGGCCGTGATTATTGGGAGGGACTTCGTGTTGTTCCTATTGTGATGATTGCCGAGATGTTTATGGGTATTTATTTCAACCTTTCTTTCTGGTATAAGTTGACGGATGAGACCAAATGGGGAGCTTACTTCTCGCTGATTGCTTGTCTCATTGTCGTACTGATGAATATTTTCTTGATTCCTATATATGGGTATATGGCTTGTGCCTGGGCCGGTTTCACCGGTTATGCTGTGGCTATGCTGCTGTCCTACTTTGTCGGTCAGAAGAAATACCCTATCGGGTATGATCTGCGGGGAATCGGTTGCTATGTGGCGTTAGCTGCCGTTTTGTACATTCTCGGGGAACAAGTGCCTATCTCTAATCTTGCGCTCCGTCTTGCTTTCCGTACGATACTCTTATTACTGTTTGTTGCTTATATTATCAAACGCGATCTACCGTTAAGTCAGATCCCAGTTATTAACCGATTCATAAAGAAGAAATAATCATGAAGACAGATGAACGCAATAAATTTGCCATCAAATCCTTTCTAGGCGAATATCTGGACTTGAGAAAGGATAAGGATAACGAACTGGAAACAGTTGATTCTATCCGCAAGGGAGTAGAGTTCAAAGGAGCTAACTTATGGATTCTAATCTTTGCCATTTTTATGGCGTCACTTGGTTTGAACGTCAATTCTACTGCTGTAATCATCGGTGCCATGCTGATTTCTCCATTGATGGGACCTATCATGGGAGTAGGACTGTCTGTCGGTTTGAACGACTTTGAACTGATGAAACGCTCTTTGAAGAGTTTCCTTATTACGACAGCTTTCAGTGTGACGACCGCAACGATCTTTTTCCTTTTCGCTCCTATCGCCGGTTCGCAATCAGAGCTCTTGGCGCGTACTTCACCTACAATCTACGATGTATTTATCGCACTCTTCGGTGGTCTGGCGGGTGTTGTAGCTCTTTCCACCAAAGAAAAAGGAAATGTGATTCCGGGAGTTGCTATCGCTACTGCATTAATGCCGCCGCTTTGTACGGCAGGATACGGATTGGCATCCGGTAATCTGATTTATTTTCTGGGAGCCTTCTATCTCTATTTCATCAACTCCGTATTTATCAGTCTGGCTACTTTTCTCGGTGTCCGTGTGATGCACTTCCAACGGAAAGAGTTTGTAGATAAAACCCGTGAGAAGACCGTACGCAAGTACATTGTTCTGATTGTCATCCTGACGATGTGTCCGGCTGTTTACCTGACCTACGGCATTATAAAAAGTACTTTCTACGAAGCGGCAGCCAATCGTTTTATTAACGAACAGCTGGGATTTGACAATACGCAGGTACTCGACAAAAAGATCAGTTATGAACATAAAGAAGTTCGCGTTGTTCTGATCGGTTCTGAGGTGCCGGATGCGTCCATTTCCATCGCTCGCAGCAAATTGAAAGAATATAAGCTGGACGATACAAAGTTAATTGTATTGCAAGGTATGAACAATGAAGCGGTAGATGTGTCTTCTATTCGTGCTATGGTGATGGAAGACTTCTACAAGAACAGCGAGCAACGGCTTCAGGAACAGAAAGTGAAGATCTCCCAACTGGAGAAAACTTTGGAAGAATACAAGACATACGATGCAATGAGCCGTAAACTGGTTCCTGAGTTGAAGGTACTTTATCCTTCCATCACCACTCTTTCCATTGCTCATTCACTTGAGGTACGGGTTGATTCGTTGAAAACGGATACAGTCACATTGGCTGTATTGAAATTCTCCAAACGCCCCTCCATTGCCGAGAAAGAGAAAATCAGCGAATGGCTGAAAGCTAGGGTGGGAGCCAAGCAGTTGCGACTGATTACAGAATAATGAATCTAAAAATAAGAACATGAAATTCAGACTAACCGCCGTCGTGCTTCTTTCTATCTGTCTCTCGAATGCTTTTGCCGATGAGGGAATGTGGTTGTTGGGAAACCTTAAAAAGAACAAGCAGACAGAACGGGTGATGAAAGATCTTGGTTTACAGATGCCTGTAAGCAAACTCTATAATCCGAAGAAACCGTGTCTTGCGGATGCTGTGGTTAGCTTTGGAGGTTTTTGCTCGGGAGTGGTGGTCTCGGACGACGGGCTGGTTTTTACTAACCATCACTGCGGGTTCAGCAGTATTCAGCAACACTCTTCGGTGGAGCACGATTATCTGAAAGATGGCTTCGTGGCGCGTAGCTTTCAAGAAGAACTGCCGAATCCGGAGTTGTATGTCCGTTTTCTGCTTCGCACGGAAGATGTTACCAAGCGGGTACTGTCTGCTGCCAAATATGCCAGAACAGAAGCGGAACGCAGGGTAGCCGTCGACTCTATCATGAATGTAATCGGAATGGAAGTTTCCGAAAAGGATTCTACCCTGACCGGTGTTGTAGACGCTTATTATGCGGGAAATGAATTTTGGCTTTCCGTCTATCGGGATTATAATGATGTACGCCTGGTTTTTGCTCCTCCTTCTTCTGTCGGTAAATTCGGGTGGGATACGGATAATTGGATGTGGCCGCGTCATACTGGTGATTTTAGCGTATTCCGTATTTACGCCAATGCCCAGAACGGTCCGGCGGACTATTCCCCCGAAAACGTTCCCTATCACCCCGAATATGTAGCTCCTATCTCTCTGGACGGCTATAAGGAAGGCTCGTTCTGCATGACGCTTGGTTATCCGGGAAGTACGGAACGCTATCTTTCTTCGTACGGTATCGAAGAAATGATGAACGGCATTAATCAGGCTATGATTGATGTGCGTGGAGTGAAACAGGCTATCTGGAAGCGGGAGATGGACCATCGTCCGGATATTCGTATCAAGTATGCTTCAAAGTACGACGAGAGCTCTAACTACTGGAAAAACAGCATTGGAACAAACAAGGCTATCAAGCATTTGAAAGTTCTGGAAAAGAAACGGGCGGCTGAGGCTGCACTTCGCGAATGGATTCAATCTCATCCGGCGGAAAGAGAAAAGTTGCTTCGTCTTTTTTCTTCTTTGGAATTGAGTTACAGCGGTCGTCGGGAGACAAATCATGCCTTAGCCTATTTCGGTGAAGCATTTATTAATGGTCCTGAACTGGTTCAGCTTGCCTTGGAAATCCTGAATTTCGATTTTGAGGCGGAAGAGAAGCAGGTAGTTACACGCATCAAGAAACTATTGGAGAAATATGACAACCTGGATCTTGCCATTGACAAAGAAGTCTTTGCCTCCATGCTCAAAGAATATCAGGCAAAAGTAGACAAGAAGTATCTGCCTGCCATGTATGAGAAGATTGATACGCTTTACAACGGGAACATTCAGGCCTATGTGGATTCTCTGTATGCCACGTCCCAAATAACCTCTTCCAAAGGTCTGAAACGTTTCTTGGAGCGGGATACTACCTATAACTTATTTGAGGATCCGGCTGTAGCTTTAAGTCTCGATCTGATAGTGAAGTATTATGAGATGAATCAAAGTATCTCTGAGGCTTCCGAACAGATAGAACAGGGGGAGCGTGTGTTCAATGCTGCCATGCGTCGTATGTATGCCGACCGTAACTTCTACCCCGATGCTAATTCTACCATGCGTTTGAGCTTTGGGACGGTGAACGGTTACTCACCTTTTGACGGGGCTGTTTATGATTATTATACGACTGTAAAAGGAATCTTTGAAAAGGTGAAAGAGCACGCCGGAGATATTGACTTTGCTGTCCAACCGGAACTGCTGAGTCTGTTTTCTTCCGGTGATTTCGGTAGATATGCTAATGAAAAGGGGGATATGAGTGTTTGCTTTATCTCTAACAATGATATTACGGGAGGAAATTCCGGCAGTGCCATGTTTAATGGTAAAGGTGAATTGTTGGGACTGGCATTCGATGGTAATTGGGAAGCAATGAGCAGTGATATTGTCTTTGAACCCGAGCTTCAACGTTGTATAGGTGTAGACATCCGTTATGTACTTTTTATTATAGAAAAGTACGGAAAAGCAGGGAATCTTATCAAGGAGTTGAAAATAGTCAAATAAAACAGTTTATATGTATACCGAAGTCTTTTTCACCACAGATTACACGGATTAACACAGATTAGGACGAAGATTAAACGTGAATTGAAGAAAGAAAAGAAATAAAACGTTTCTCCTCTCTTAATCTGTGTTAATCCGTGTAATCCGTGGTGAATCTATTTCTTCAGTTTTCTGCGTGCCCATCCTTCTTCACTGAAGTCAGGCTCTTTATCTTTGAAGAACGCTTGCCAATTATCCTTCTTTTTAGGACCACGTGCGTTTGCGTATCCCCGTTCGGCACGGCTTGGCTTCTCTTTCTTGCCCGCTTTGGAGCCTTTTACCGAGACCTCTTTGGGCTTTCTATCCTTGTTCTCACGGCGTGGGGCACGTTCTTTACCTCCTTCTTCGTTGGATACTTCCACTACCACTTTGCGTCCGTTCCATTTACTGCGACTTAAAGCTTTTACTACATTGATCGTCTCCTTTTCCGGAACTTCGAAGAAAGAGAAGTTCTGCATCAGGTCGATACGTCCGAGCTCAATACGTCCGCGTGTATTGCTGTTGAGCAGACCGATAAGATCGCTAGGGAAGAAACTGTCCGTCTTACCCAAGTTGATGAACAGACGGTTGAAGCCCGGAGCGGCTTTCCTGCTTCTTTTCTCGAAACCACCTTCTTTGCGATCACCCCGTCCGGCACGTTCTCCGCGACTGTCGGTCGGGATCTCTATTTCGGCACGGTTACGGTAATATTCAGCGAAACGGTTGAACTCATGCGACACCATGCGTTTAATCAAGTCTTCCTTGCTTAACCACTCCAGTTTGCGGTAAATGTCCGGCATGAACTCGGCAATCTCTTCCTCATTGACTTTCACCTTTTCAAGCTCGTCAATCACTTTCAGCAACTGCTTCTGACAGATTCCGGCTGCCGTTGGCATTTCGCCCGGAATGAACTTTTTGCCAATAATGCGCTCTATCTCGCGCATCTTTCCTTTCTCGCGGAGGTTGATGATAGCGATAGAAGTACCAGTCTTTCCGGCACGTCCCGTACGACCGCTACGGTGGGTATAACTTTCCGTGTCATCCGGCAATCCATAATTGATGACATGAGTCAGGTCGTCCACGTCCAGACCACGGGCAGCTACGTCCGTAGCGACAAGCAGTTGCAAGTTACGGATACGGAATTTTTGCATTACAGCATCGCGTTGCGCCTGCGAAAGTTCACCGTGCAGTGAATCGGCGTTATAACCCTCCTGCATCAGTTTGTCTGCAATCTCTTGAGTTTCCTTACGTGTGCGGCAGAAGATGATACCGTAGATCTGCGGATAAAAGTCAACGATGCGTTTCAGCGCTTCGTATTTATCTTTGGCGTGCACCGTATAGGCAACGTGCTTTACGTTACTGGTGCTTTCGTTTTTACGACCAATCGTGATTTCCTTTGCGTTCTGCAGGTAATTTTTTGAAATACGCGCGATTTCCGGGCTCATCGTTGCCGAGAAAAGCAATGTGTTACGCTCCTTCGGAACATCGGCAAGAATAGCGTTGATACTTTCCGTAAATCCCATGTTCAGCATCTCGTCCGCTTCGTCCATCACAACGTTGCGGATAGTCGATAGAGATACGGTTTTGCGTTCCATCAAATCCAGCAAACGTCCGGGAGTGGCGACAATGATATGTACCCCCCTTTTCAAGCTGCGTATCTGACTGTCGATAGAAGAACCGCCATATACAGGCAACACTTTCAGTCCGTCAATGTATTTGGAATAGTCATTCAGATCACCTGCTATCTGGAGGCAAAGCTCACGGGTAGGGCAGAGGATAAGTGATTGTGGAATTCTGTTTTTTACGTCAATCTGTTGGAGCAAGGGCAAACCGAATGCGGCTGTTTTACCTGTTCCTGTCTGTGCAAGAGCTACTACATCATTATTTTCTCCTAAAAGGTACGGAATCACTTCTTCTTGTACCGGCATGGGATTCTCATATCCCATCTCTTCAATTGCTCTACGTATCTCCGGAGAAACGCCAAGCTCTTCAAATGTCTTCATTAAATCTCTGTATATCTTTTATTTCGGCTGCAAAGATAGTCAATTTATTAACAATATACTGCGTAACTGCTCTATTTCTTCTGCCGAAAGTCCGATTCCTTTCTTCAGGTAGGCTTGAACGCTTCCATATTCCGACTCAATTTGTTCTTTGGCGGCATTCAGGAAGTCCTCTTTGGCCGAGTAGATGGTGGTAATCGCCTCCTGTGAATTTACCGGTAGCTCGTAGGCGTATTTTGAGGCTTTGGGTATATTGAAATAGTCGTTGCTTAGACGGTAATCGGACATAATCACGTCTTCATTCACCCCTAATGCGGCAAGCAGTAAGGCCGACACTACTCCTGTCCGTCCTTTTCCGGAGGTACAGTGAATCACGGCAGGATAACAGTCCGGATTGAGAAGTACGTTGAACACCTCCTTGAACTCTTTTTGATAATTTGCTACCAGTTCACGGTTCATCCGTTCTACCAGGCGGTAAATGGTGTCACTCTTTATTTTCTCTTTTTGGATTCCTTGCAAGATACTTTCCATATTGCCTGTCGGAATAGGTATATGCACAATCTTAAATTCATTATCACTCAATTGCGGGTAGTTATGGCGTTCTTCTTCCGAACGGAGGTCGATGATGGTTCGTACACCCATGTTTTTGAGTTCCCGTCGTGAGCAGGGGGAAATGCTGTCTATCTGTGCGGAACGATAGAGCATACCCCAACTGATGATTTTCCCTGTATCAGTAGATTTATATCCTCCCAAGTCACGGAAGTTCTGTATGCCGGGAATATTGACATTACGGGTAGCCACTCTGACCCGGTATTTGTTGTTGAACACCATCAGATAGTAATAACGCTTGGACGGATCCTCCGTTATAATTGTCATCTTACCGCTGGAAATATTGCTCATTGCCACCGGAGAATCTTCCGGAATCGATGTAGGAGAAGTGGAAGCGTATACTTGTACCCGCCCTTTCAGTAAAGGAGTGGTCTCCCATTTGATGACGCAGTTTCCTACATTGTTTTCTTCGCATACCACTGATATGGTCGGTGGGGTGTCGGAACAGGATGGAAGCACCAATAGAATGGTAAGCCAGCTTAACAGGTTCTTGTACATAGTTTCTTTGTCTGGGTGAATCATATACGCAAAGTTAGGAATTACCGGCAGATGTGGTAATTCCTTTGCGATAATTAGCCAAAGTTAATAGTAATTTACGTGTTGAAAAAGGGCGCTTCTTCGTTATAGAAGAGCGCTCTGAATGAGAAGTAACCTAAGTTTGCTTTATTGAATATTGTTCAATAGATCTATTTTTCCTTCGTTGACTAACTTTAAAATGAGCTCACCAAATAAGGTGTTTTGCCATGCAAACCAAGCGCGTGTGAAGTTTTTAGGGTCATCCTTATGGAAAGATTCGTGCATGAATCCTGTTCCTGCGTCTGTATCCATCAGCATTTTTATACAGGACTTGATTTCCTGGTCGTCCTGACTGGTGAATGCTTTCATCATGATACTCATAGGCCATATCATATCATAACCGATGTGAGGTCCTCCAATACCTTCTCCTGCCTTTCCTTTGAAAAAGTAGGGGTTGTCTTTGCTCCATACAAAACGACGTGTGTTTTGATAAATAGGATCGTTAATGTCCACATCCCCCAGATAAGGCATTGCCAGCAGGCTTGGTACGTTAGCATCGTCCATTAAGAGATGATTTCCGAATCCGTCTACTTCAAAAGCATAGATTGTACCATATTTAGGATGATTGTAAGTTGCATATTCTTTTAATGCGGTTTCTACTTCTTGTGCCAAATCTGTGCACTGTTTCGCCAGACTGGTGTTTTTGTTTACAACATTCAGAATTTCCGCAGCTTTCTTTAGAGAAGAAACAGCGAAGAAATTAGACGGTACGAGGAACTGTAAAGTTGTCGCATCGTCAGACGGACGGAAGGCTGAAACAATAAGTCCGACAGGATTTACAGGAGCACCTAGACCGTTATTGTTTAATGTGTCGAGTGCGCGTTCTGTCTTACGCTGGAATTTATAGGGACCCACTCCCTCTTTGCGCTGTTGTTCCTTGAAAGTTGTCAGTATGTTGGCGATAACCTGTATCCATTCATTATCAAAGATGCTTGCATCACCGGTTTCTTTCCAATATTGATAGGCCAGACGTAATGGATAACATAAAGAATCTATTTCCCATTTACGTTCGTGCAATTCCGGTTTCATGTCGGTCAGGTCGGACATCCAATCTCCTCCCACAGCCCCGTCATTGAAAGCATTGGCGTATGGATCGATATTTATACATTTAAATTGTCTGCGTATCACTCCTTCGAGCATTTTCTTCAATTCCGGGTCTTTATTCGCTAATTGTATATAAGGCCAAACCTGTGCTCCGGAGTCGCGTAACCACATGGCATGGATATCTCCTGTGTAGACGAAAGTATCAGGCTTACCGTCTGTTATACGGTAATGAACTGTTGTCTCAAGAGTATTTGGAAAACAATTCTCAAACATCCATGCCAATTTTTGATTAGTAAGTAGCTTTTTCACCCTGGTGATTTCCGCTTCCACGGCTTTTGATGTAAAAAGCCGCTTGTTTACAGGTGGACGATTACTTTTATAAGCGGCAATTTCAGCTGCTTGATTGACCACATTGGTATGATCCTTAGCCAGGATAAGTTCTGTAGCTTTGGCAGGACCTCCTATTAATAGGGTGGTCGTGATGATGCATATTCCGATATTTCTTTTCTTCATATCTCTATTGTTTTTAAGAGGGTTATTAAAAGTGATTATTGTAAATCGATTCCGCCTAGTCTTCCATACATTTCTATGAAAGCAGCTTGTGTCAAGAGCCATTTTTTCTCGTTTTTATCTGTACCGCTCCAATCTGTCTGGAACAAGCCCCGTTCATCTCTGGCATGATACCATGCGTAATCAAGACTTTTTTGGAAATCAATTAGATAGATCTTGTTATGGTCTATTTGATAAAGTTCAATAAAGCCTCTAAGCATAACGGCTGTGAACCAAATATTTCCTTTTTTCAGTAATTGGAATGTTTGTCCGTCTGGAGAGGTGAAATAAGTGAAGAAGTGCTTGTGACACGCTTCTGCTATATTTTGGGCATCTTCCAGATAACTTTTCTGTTTGGTAATTTGATAGAGCAGGGCAGCTGCTTGCATCATTTGTCCACTGTTATAGGCAAATTTGGCACGACCGATTTTCTTGTTGAGTGAGATGTTGTCAAAGTATAGATGATCTTTTGAATCTTCCAGGTTCTTTTTAGTCCATTCGTATAACTCTTTTCCTTCTTTTAAATAGGCATCGTCTTGAGTAGCCTGAAATAGCTTGAGAGCGAATACAGCTCCCGGCGCATTAGAACAAGTGTTTTTAGACTCCTTCTTTTGTTCGCACCAGTAGATTCCTCCGCCGAGTACGTCATCTTTACCACTAAGGATAAACTTCCATATTAGTTTAGCTTTTTCCAGATAAGCTTGTTTTCCTGTCATTCGATAAGAATCGGTAAAATCGATACCTAACCAGACGTTATCATCATAAAAACGATCGGAGAGAGGTTGGCTGCTGATATAAGATGAGTAAGCGAATGGTTCCCTTCGTATGTCGAAATACTCTTCTAATCCGGGTAGTACTTTGTTTTCCAGAAGCTTTTTATACTTCTTATTTCCAGTGTTCTCCAGCAATGCATTTACTGCAGAGAATGTACCCGAATACGGCCAAAGGTAGGAATATTCATT
>UMAK01023930.1_pt1 | contig 13165 bp, 9 predicted proteins | sample 1963681 | NCBI WGS metagenome assembly UMAK01 (sample SAMEA4835913, study PRJEB28245) | human gut metagenome | biome: gut microbiome; material: fecal sample | place: Denmark | collected 2008 | reverse complement strand
TGGTTGTAGGCGCAGGCCTGGAAGACCTTGGCAAAGGACTTCGTTCCCAGGTTGGTACCATGTACGGAACTCTTGCAAAAGGACCTCGTTACCTGGAGATGACCGACGGTTATGTAACAGGTATCGCTCTGGATGCAGATGATGAGATTATCGGTTACAAATTCATCAACTTCGGAAAGATGATGGACTTCATCAAAGCCGGCGATGATGCAAACACAGCTTTCGAAAAAGCAAGCGGACAGTACGGACGTGTTGCTGATGCTGTTAAGATCGTTGACCCGAGAAAAGAGTAATCAGATAATTTAGGAGGATAGGAAAATGGCTTTATTTGAATCATATGAAAGAAGAGAGAAACAGATTCTGGCTAAGCTTGCTGAGTACGGAATCAACTCCATCGAAGAAGCTGCAGAAGTTACAAAAGCTGCTGGTCTTGATGTATACAAAATGATCGAAGGCATTCAGCCAATCTGCTTCGAGAATGCAAAATGGGCTTACACTGTAGGCGCAGCAATCGCAATCAAAAAAGGATGCCGCAAAGCTTCTGAAGCTGCTGCAGCAATCGGTGAGGGACTTCAGTCCTTCTGTATCCCGGGTTCTGTAGCAGATCAGCGTAAAGTTGGTCTTGGCCATGGTAACCTTGGTAAAATGCTTCTGGAAGAGGACACCGAGTGCTTCGCATTCCTGGCTGGACATGAGTCCTTCGCAGCTGCTGAGGGTGCTATCGGTATCGCTGAAAAAGCAAACAAAGTACGTCAGAAACCTCTGCGTGTTATCCTGAACGGTCTTGGAAAAGACGCTGCTCAGATCATCGCTCGTATCAACGGCTTTACTTATGTAGAGACTGAGTATGACTACTACACCGGAGAACTGAAAGAAGTATTCAGAAAAGCATACTCCGATGGACCGCGTGCGAAAGTTAACTGCTACGGCGCTAACGACGTTCGTGAAGGCGTTGCTATCATGTGGAAAGAGAACGTTGACGTTTCCATCACCGGAAACTCCACCAACCCGACTCGTTTCCAGCATCCAGTTGCAGGTACCTACAAAAAAGAGCGTATCGAAGCTGGTAAAAAATACTTCTCCGTTGCTTCCGGCGGTGGTACAGGACGTACTCTTCACCCGGACAACATGGCAGCAGGTCCTGCTTCCTACGGTATGACCGATACAATGGGACGTATGCATTCTGACGCTCAGTTTGCAGGTTCTTCTTCTGTACCGGCTCACGTAGAGATGATGGGTCTGATCGGCGCAGGAAACAACCCGATGGTTGGTATGACTGTTGCTGTTGCTGTAGCTGTTGAAGAGGCAGCAAAAGCTGGCAAATTCTAAGATTAGCCAAACTTTGCGTAAATAAAATTATTTGAGCAAAAAAGAAGCGCCGCGGGAATTTTCCCGTATGGCGCTTCTTTTTTGCTGCTTTCGATATCCTGCAAAGTTGGGCGTGCAGATTGCAGGAACGATGTTTCAAACACATGCTATATTCTTTTGATCCATGCACAAAAAACGCCTCTGAACCCAAAACGTTTCAGAGGCGTTTTTTATATCATTCTAAGCATTATTTTGCAGCGATAAACTTCTTTGCAACCAGTGTCTCTGCACAAAGTACTGCTCCGCCTGCTGCGCCGCGGACCGTGTTGTGGGACAGACCTACGAATTTCCAGTCGTAGATGGAATCCTCTCTTAAACGGCCTACGTTGATTCCCATACCGTTCTCGTAGTTGACATCCAGTGTTACCTGCGGACGGTTATCTTCTGTCATGTAACGGATGAACTGTTTCGGTGCGCTTGGCAGATTCAGCTCCTGCGGAAGGCCTTTGAAGTTCTCCAGTTTTTCGATCAGCTGCTCTTTCGTCGGTTTCTTGCGGAATTTTACGAAAACAGCTGCGGTGTGTCCGTTTAATACCGGAACACGGATACACTGACAGGTGATCTTCGGCTCAGTTGCTTTTACGATCACGCCGTTTTCAATTTTACCCCAGATACGAAGCGGCTCCTGCTCGCTCTTCTCTTCTTCTCCGCCGATGAACGGGATGATGTTTCCTTCCATCTCCGGCCAGTCTTTGAAGGTTTTTCCTGCTCCGGAAATTGCCTGGTATGTGGTTGCAACCACTTCATATGGCTCGAACTCTTTCCATGCCGTTAATACCGGTGCATAGCTCTGGATTGAGCAGTTCGGTTTTACAGCGATAAAGCCTCTCTTGGTTCCCAGACGTTTTTTCTGAAACTCGATAACATCGAAGTGCTCCGGGTTGATTTCCGGAACTACCATCGGAACATCCGGTGTCCAGCGGTGTGCGCTGTTGTTGGAAACAACCGGTGTCTCGGTCTTTGCATATGCTTCTTCAATCGCTTTGATCTCATCTTTCGACATATCAACAGCGGAAAATACAAAATCTACGGTAGATGCCACATGCTCTACATCATTTACATTCATCACAACGAGCTTTTTCACTGCTTCCGGCATTGGAGTATCCATTTTCCAGCGTCCGCCGACTGCTTCCTCATATGTTTTTCCGGCACTTCTCGGACTTGCTGCCAGGGTCACAACTTCAAACCACGGATGGTTCTCCAGCAGAGAAATAAATCTCTGTCCTACCATACCGGTTGCTCCTAAAATTCCTACTCTCAATTTCTGCTCCATTGGTTTCATCTCCTTGTTCTTCTGTGGCGTACATTTGTGCGTCTCATGTCATACTATACCAATTTTTTCAAAATTGCAACTGTTTTTTCAATTTTCCTGTAAATATTTTTTATTCTGCTCGATGACAGCCAGCATCGCATCTGCTCCCGGCGCACCGATCGTGTTGCGTCGTTCTACGCAGTTCTTCATGCTGATGGCATCATAAATATCATCCTTGAAGACCGGGCTGATCGCTTTGTACTCTTCGAGTTTCATATCATCAAGGGAGATTCCTTTGTCAATGCAGTACAGAACGAGACGGCCGACAATGCCATGTGCATCGCGGAACGGAACGCCTTTTCCAACAAGGTAATCAGCTGCGTCCGTTGCATTCGTGAAACCGTTCTTTGCACTGTTCTCCATGCGGTCTTTTTTGAAGCGCATGGTAGAAAGCATGCCATTGAACAGAGCCAGGCAGCCTTTTACGGTGTCGATGGCATCGAAGGTCAGCTCTTTATCCTCCTGCATATCTTTGTTGTACGCCAGCGGGATTCCCTTCATAGTGGTGAGCATTGACATCAGAGCTGCGTAAACGCGGCCTGTTTTTCCTCGAACAAGCTCTGCGATATCCGGATTCTTTTTCTGCGGCATGATACTGCTTCCGGTGCTGTATGCGTCGTCGATGTCCACAAACTGATACTCATTGGTATTCCAGATGATGATCTCCTCGGAGAAGCGGGAAAGATGCATCATAATCGTAGAAAGAGCACTGAGGAGCTCGATGACATAGTCACGGTCGGATACGGAATCCATGCTGTTTAAGGTCGGGCCGTCAAAGCCGAGCAGCTCTGCGGTGTAAGCGCGGTCCAACGGATACGTCGTTCCAGCCAGCGCACCGGAACCGAGCGGACAGTAATTCATTCTCTTGTAGATGTCTGCAAGGCGGCCTCTGTCGCGGCGGAACATTTCAAAATATGCGCCCATGTGATGTGCCAGTGTGATCGGCTGTGCTTTCTGCAGATGGGTGAATCCCGGCATATAGGTGTGAATGTTCTCTTCCATGATTTTTTCGAGTGTTACCAGCACCTCTTTGACGAGTGCATCAATCTCGGTGATCTCATCGCGGACATAAAGTTTCATATCGAGGGCTACCTGGTCATTGCGGCTTCTTCCGGTGTGCAGCTTCTTTCCGGCATCTCCGATGCGGTCAATCAGGTTTGCCTCCACGAAGCTGTGGATATCCTCATACTCGCTGGTGATTTTCAGTTTTCCGCTCTCTACGTCGGCAAGAATGCCTTCCAGTCCTTCCAGAATCTGATCTCTTTCGTCTTCTGTCAGAATGCCCTGTTTTGCCAGCATCTTTACGTGTGCCATGCTGCCTTTGATGTCCTGTTTATAGAATTTCTGATCAAAGCTGATGGATGCATTAAAATTATACACTAACTTGTCGGTCTCTTTTGTAAACCGTCCGCCCCATAACTGTGCCATTTTCATTCCTCTTTTCCTGTAAGTTTTTTAAATTATCATGTATTATTATACAAGACTCCCCTCTTCCTTTGCAAGTCAAATCACCTACTTTCCCGAATTTCGGCGTTTTGTGTAGTTTTTCTCCAGCCAGCCCAAGATGCCGTACAATCCTGCCGCAACGAGGCAGAGGATCAGGATGGACAGGATTACCCAGTCAAGTCTGAACAGATTTGCCCACCTTTTTGCGGCAGAGACGCTCGTCAGCCGCCCGATTTGCCGCTATCCAGAGCTCTTCAGAGACGATAGCAGGAATTTTCCCCGCATAGACGTACTGCCCGCCCGGCGGTGTAGGGAGCGTTTTTCCGGTGTTAAAATCGTAATGCTTCCTGTTCATGACTACGGTGCCTTTATTCATGGGATTCCGCACCATGCGGATAATGTCTGTTCCAGAGAATGGTTTTCCGGCGCGGCTGCGGACGCCCTCTGCTGCCAGAACCGCCGCAATTTTCCGTCCGCCGAGACCGTCTGCACAGAGTTCGTACATACGGCGCTTCACTGCGGCCTCCTCCGGGATGATCTCAATCGCTCCGTCTGCCGTCCGCCGGTAACCATAACTTTTTGAGGTCAGCACCGGCTTTCCATTATTCTGCTGCCGTTTCTGGTGCGCCAGATTCATCTTCTTGCTCAGCTCCCGGCTGTACTCCTCCGCCAGAATCGCCTTAATGCCGGTCAGAAGCGCGTCTTCCGGCGAATAGAATGTGTTCTCCAGATAAAAATACAGCCGCTTTCCGGCGCAGTTTAAGCGGTCTGCGAACAGATACCAGTCCCGCGTGTTCCGCATCAGGCGGTCCTGCGACTTGATTACGACGACATCAAACCGGTTCTGCTCGAGATCCTCGTACAGGCGGTTATATTCCCGTCTGCCCTTCCGGCTCGTACCGGAGCGGCTCTCCACGTAGGCATCCACAAGCCTCCATCCTCTTGCCCGGATTGCCTCTTCCGCCTCCGCCGCCTGCCTTACCAGCGCATCCTTCTGGTTTTCCTCCTCGGTGCTGCACCTTGCATAATAAACCGCACGCAGCTTCTCCTCTTCCATCTCCTGTCTCACTTTCCAGATGCTTCTCTTTACTATATAGAAAAAAGGACCGGAAAGTTCCGACCCTCTTTTTGTAATTTCTTTTTACGGATTGCACCGTCCGCACGGCTCATAGCCTTCGGCGATCAGGTCCTCGCGCGGTCCCTGATATGTCGCCTTGTTTTCATCCTTAATCGAGCTGACGCTGGAGCATGACGGCAGGTGGAATTTCATGCTGGATGTGTTCATGACATATTCCTGCTGATCCGTCATCGTTCCGCTGCTTTCGCTTAACGTGCTGTCTCCCGTTGCATAATTAATCGAGATGCCCGGCTGATTATTGTATGCGAAGATATGGAAGGAAATGCCCTCGCCGTCATCTTCCATGGAAAGTGCCTCCATCTCCACACCGTCCGCTACAAGGTCGTCCCCGGTAAAAATTGGTGTAACGCGGTACAGCACATGGTTTCCGGTCTCTTTGACGTAGTCGGCAACCATGTTTTCAAACGGCAGCATGCCCTCGACGTTCAGATAACGTGTTCCAGTGATCAGATTCTTCTCGTTTGCATTCTCACCGGTCAGCTGGTATCCGATCAGATGGCAGCGGTTGTACAGATATTTACCTTCCACCTGATCGTATTTTACCGTATGCCAGCCCGTCGGCTTTACCTGGCCGATCGCGCCGCGCTTCTCCGTCGGCATCAGATCCTGGCCGATATTCGCCTCTGCCACGCCGCACCGTCCCAGGCTGTCCGGATCGCTGTAATGCTCGTACGACTCGGTCGTCTTTTCCTCATCGGTAAAATCCGGCTCATTTCCGTTTAAAACGACATACGGTTCACCGGAAAACTCCGGAACATCAAGAACTGAAACGGCCGTCGGTGCCTGATCGGTAATCTGGGATTCCGTCATCGTATAAGCGGCCGTAACCTCCGAACCGGAATCTGCTCTCTCCGTCGAGAGAAGATCCTGCGCCTCACAGCCGGTCAGTGTCAGAACAAGAAGCGCCGCCAGCAGCAGAAGCTGTTTTCTTAGTTTTTTCATTTCTCATATACCTCTTTCGTTATTTTCTCATGGGAATAGCCTGCAAACTCCTCCTCGGACACTTTATTCCATTTGGAAAGATCCAGGTCGAATTTCCGGTCAGACGGATAATGCCGGTTCCACCAGAAAACGATGATTTTCTCTATCTTCGCTTCCACAGCCTGCAGTCCCGTATTCTCCACAAAGCAGTATTCTCCTTCGCCTGCCTGCTCCAGAAAATCTGCCGCCGCCTGAAGTGTTACCTTCCCACTCTCCTTCTGCTCCGCGAACAGCTTTTCCGAAGCCGGATTCATCCAGAGCGTTTTCCCCTCACACAGTTCGCAGATTTTTTCCGTTACCACGCGGTCCCGCGAAACGCGTCGTCCGCCAAACTGCATTCCTCTTCGTTCTTCCAGACATACGATTCCAATCATCTGTCATCCTCCCTTCTCTTGCGTGTGCATATCTGAACACCTGACTGCCGTAGATAATCAGATAGCCAAGCCCCTCTCTTGCCCCGATAAACTCTCCGATTACAACACCGACGAGGCACAGGCCGATGTTGACCTTCCACACGGCGAGCAGCCCCGGAAGCGACCACGGCAGCACGACGCGGAACAGCATATCCTTCTTCGTTCCGCCGAGTGTTGCAATCAGGCGGAGCATATCCGGCTCCACACCCTGAAAGCTGCTGTAAATGCTGATCACCGAGCCGAATATCGCAACGGAAATGCCGGCCGTGATGATCGTTTTCACGTTTGCCCCCATCCACACAATGAGAAGCGGGGCGAGCGCCGATTTCGGCAGGCTGTTCAGGACTACCAGGTACGGCTCCATCACCGCAGAAAAGCGCGGAAAGAGCCACAAAAGCACAGCGAACGCCATGCCAAGTGCCGAGACGAGCAGAAAGCTGATTCCCGTCTCATACACTGTGATCCCGATATGGCGCAGAAGGTTCTGCTCCGTCAGCAGGGTCACGAACGTTTTTCCCACCCGCACAGGGCTGGAAAAGATAAACGGATCGATCCATCTCAGATCCGCCGCCACCTCCCATAATACCAGAAAACTGACGAGAAGCAAAGCCCGAAACACCCGCACCTGCTCCCGTTCTCTTTTTTTCTGCCGGAGATACGCCCTCTGAAAGCTGCTCTCCGGCGTTTTTGCCTGCTCACGCATTTTCATTCAGCTCCTTCCAGATGGCATTGAAATACGTTTTAAATTCCGGCGCACTGCGCGCTTTCATCGGCGTGCGCTCCTCCATCGCAAACCGGATCGGAATCTTTTTTTTCACATATGCCGGCCGTGCCGCCAGAACAATCACACGGTCCGCCATGCTGATGGCCTCCGAAATATCGTGTGTCACGAGAATTGCTGTCTTTCCCTCTTTTTTGATGATCTTTCCGATATCATCACAGACGTTCAGCCTCGTCTGGTAGTCGAGAGCGGAGAACGGCTCGTCAAGCAGCAGAAGATCCGGCTCCATCGCCAGTGTACGGATCAGTGCCGCCCTCTGCCGCATACCGCCGGAAAGTTCGGACGGACGGGCATTGGAAAAGGATTTCAGGCCGTATGTCTCCATCATCTCCCCAACTTTTTCTTTCCGCTCGGGTGTCAGCGTGCGCGAAATCTCAAGGCCCAGCAGAACGTTGCTGTAGATGGTCCGCCATTCAAACAGATGGTCTCTCTGCAGCATGTAACCGATATGGAGATCCGCCTCCGTGATCGGCCGTCCGCGGCTCAGCAGAGTTCCCGCCTCCGGCTTTAAAAGACCGGAAATCAAGTTCAGGATCGTGCTCTTTCCGCAGCCGCTCGGTCCGACAAGAGCAACAAATTCCCCCGGGGTTACCGAAAAGGTCAGATCGCACAGCGCCGGTGTTTCTCCTTTCATGGTGTGATAGGACAGTGATATATGCTCTAATGACAGGATTTGATCATCCATTTTTTTGCATCCTCCTCTATCTATAAGATATCATATGCAGCTTGCATCCCAGCCGCGCTGAGGCTATAATAGAAAGGATTGAAAGATACCAGGAGGTTTGAAGATACATTATGGCCAATAAAAGAAATTACCAGAAGGAGCTGGATGCGAAGATTGCAGGACTTCACGGTGAAGTTCCGACCTTGCTGCTGCATAGCTGCTGTGCGCCGTGCAGCAGTTACGTGCTGGAATATCTGTCGCAGTATTTTTCCATTACGCTCTTTTACTATAATCCCAACATCTATCCGCCGACGGAGTACGAGCACCGCGTGGAGGAACAGCAGCGTCTGATCCGCTCTCTTCCCGCCGTGCATCCGATTTCCTTCTGCCCCGGCCCGTACGATTCTGACCGGTTCTATAAACTGACACGCGGGATGGAAAATGTGCCGGAGGGCGGCGAGCGCTGTTTTGTCTGCTATGAAATGCGGCTCCGCGAAGCGGCCGAAATGGCAAAGCAGCTCAAACTCGACTATTTTACAACAACCCTCTCCATCAGCCCGCTGAAAAACGCGGAAAAGCTGAATGAAATCGGAGAACGGCTTGCCGCCGAATACGGGATCCCATATCTCAATTCAGATTTCAAGAAACGGGGCGGCTACCAGCGTTCCATCGAACTTTCCCATGAATACGGCCTCTACCGCCAGGACTACTGCGGCTGCGTCTTTTCCCGCCGGGAACGCGACGCACGGGTGGCAGCACAGGAAAATGGCAACAGCTGATGTGCTCTTTGAAGTGCCCGGCCAAAAGCTCCGTCAGGATATGCTGTACGAACTGATCTTCCTGAAACTTGTAACAGCAAACGCCCTTTGCAGCAGATCTTTTTCCTGCAAAGGGCGTTCGTATTTCTGTCATATTTCTCATGATACCAGAAAACCCGCAGAACCTTACGTCCTGCGGGTTTCTAAAGAATAAGCCGAAAATCAGATTCGAACTGACGACCCCTTCATTACGAGTGAAGTGCTCTACCGGCTGAGCTATTTCGGCCTGTGAAATTCATTTTCTGAATGACACAATCATTATTATACCGTATTTTTTTGAAATTGCAAGCATTTTTTTGAAATTTATGAATCTTTTTCTAAAATTTGTTCCGCCCCACTGATTTCCCGCCGTTTCCATCCCTGTTGTTTTCACCTCCCTGTCGCAAATTTTATGCATAAACTTTGTCCTTACTTTCAAAAATTAAGGAAAACCATCCCTTTTCCTTATAAAAATTAATGTATTTTGAAAGAAAAGCATTGACAACCGCCAAAAAAGTAAGTATAGTTTTTAACTAAAGGAAGAAAGGGGCTGTTGTCATGACCATGCAATACGATAATCTGGAAGACAAGCTCAGTCAGCTTGTAGAGTATACGAAAGATTCCGGAAAGATTGATTTATCTTTATACACTGAGTACGATGTAAAACGGGGACTGCGTGATTCCACCGGTAAAGGTGTTCTCACCGGCCTGACCGAAATTTCCGATGTTATCGGCTTCGATATTGATGAGCGCACCGGCGAAAAAGTTCCGACCGATGGCCGTCTCTATTTTCAGGGCTATAACGTCGCAGATCTGATCAAAGGTATGGAAGGACGACGCTTCGGTTTTGAAGAGATTACCTATCTTCTTCTGTTCGGTTCTCTTCCGACAGAACCGCAGTTAAATGATTTCAACGAAATTTTAAGTATCTACCGCGAGCTACCGGACACTTTTGTCCGCGACGTTGTCATGAAGGCAACCAGCAAAAACATGATGAATACTCTGCAGCGCTGTGTGCTGACCCTGTATTCCTACGATGAAAAGCCGGATGACATTTCCATTCCGAACGTCCTCCGCCAGGCTTTGAGTCTGATCGCCAAAATGCCGCTGATCGCCGTTTACGGCTACCATGCATACCGCCACTACCACGAAAACCAGAACCTGATCATCCGAAATCCGAAACCGGAGCTGTCGATCGCTGAAAACATTCTGCAGATGCTTCACCCGGATGGAGATTACACTGCTCTGGAGGCAAAGGTTCTCGATGTTGCGTTAATTCTTCACGCAGACCACGGCGGCGGAAATAACTCAACATTTACGACACACGTTGTCTCCTCCTCCGGAACCGATACCTACTCTGCTGTTGCGGCTTCTTTAAGTTCCTTAAAAGGACCGCGCCACGGCGGTGCCAACTTGAAGGTTATGGAGATGTTTGAAAATATTGAAGAGAATGTTACAAACTGGGAAGACGAAAACGAACTGCGCACCTACCTGACCAAAATACTTGATCGTGAAGCATTCGATGGAACTGGTCTTATCTATGGTATGGGCCATGCTGTTTATACCCTGTCCGATCCACGTTGTGTGATTCTGAAAGAATATGCAAAGAAGCTTTCCGCTGAGAAGCACCGCGAGAAAGAATTTGCTCGCTATGAGTCTGTAGAACGCATTGCCGGCGAGTGTATCGCCAAAAAGCGCCGTCTGCTCAAACCAGTCTGTGCAAATGTTGATTTCTACAGCGGTTTCGTCTACACAATGCTTGGCCTTCCAAAAGAGCTCTACACCCCGATCTTTGCTATCTCCCGTATCTCCGGCTGGTCCGCACACCGGATCGAAGAGCTTGTCAACGAAGGAAAGATCATCCGTCCGGCTTATAAATATGTCGGTCATCATCGTCCGTACGTTGCCATTGAAAGAAGAACCCCAAGAAAGACTTCCCACAGTTTTTCAAATAACTAAAAAATTATGCAAAAAGGACATCTGCCCGTACCGTTCTGGTATCGGGCAGGTGTCCTTTTATTGCCAAGTGATCTCTCGAAAAACCCGCGGAGCGTGCTTCTCATGGTTATAAACAAAACTCTGCGTTATACCCGGATCTTTGTTCCCTTGGTGTCTCGTTTTGCCAGCTTAATCTTCGCTGTCAGAGAAATCTCTTTGTCGTGATACGTGATCGTGTAATCCATCCGGCTTGCCAGCAGATACGCATGCTCTACCGCGTCGTCCTCTGCCATACGGATACCACGCACACCAACGGCTGCTTTTTTCTTCTCCGGCACTTCACTCGTAAGGAAGCGCAGGAAGACACCGTTTTTCGTCTGCAGAACCACATACTCCTGCTCCTGGCAGACCTCGGCAAGAATCAGACGGTCCTCCTCGGATGAAAGCTTCGTCGCCGCGATCGTTCGTTTTACGACATCAAACTCGGATCCATCGACAAGTTTTACCATACCGGCCGCGCTGACGAACAGCAGCTTATTGTTCTTGATATTTTCCAGTGCATCGACGTAAATCATCTGCTCCTTCTGGCTGCTGTAATTTCCAAGGTTGTCGATCGGCGTTCCCTTGTCACGGAATCTTCCATACGGGATGTCCATTACTTTGATGCTGTGCATCATGCCAAGATCCGTAAAGACGCAGATCTTATCGGTGTTTTTGCACTGGAACACATATTTGTTCTCGTTGTGCACAGCCTCTTTGTTCCGCTCGTAAGCAGACGTATCGATCGTCTTCGCATAACCGAAGCGGTCCATCAGGAAGACAACATCCATCTCCTCGACCTTCGGCTCCTCAAGAACAATCGCCTCAGCATTCTCAATCGCCGTTTTCCGCTTGTGGCCGTACTCTTTTTTTATCTGCGTCAGATCTTCCATAATAACTTCCGACATCGAGTCGTAATGATTTAAGATATCCTCGTACTTCGTAATCTTCGCCACAGTCGCCTCATGATCTTTTAAGAGTGCTTCCACTTCCAGTCCGATCAGTTTCTGCAGACGCATCTCCAGAATCGCCGTTGCCTGGCGTTCCGTAAAGCAGAGCTGTGCTGCCATACGCTCACTTGACTTTGATTTGAAGCGGATACCATCGGTCACACCCATAATCAGACACTCTTTGACCTGCTTCTGTGTCTTGCTTCCGCGCAGGATCTCAATGATCAGATCGATCACATCGCATGCCTTGATCAGACCTTCCTGCACCTCGCGGCGCTCCATCTCTTTGCGGAGAAGGTTCTGGTATTTGCGGGTTGCCACTTCAAACTGGAAATCAACGTGATACTCGATCACCTGTTTAAGGCTTAACGTCTCCGGTCTTCCATCTGCCACGGCGAGCATGTTGACACCGAACGTATCTTCCAGACGTGTTTTCTTGTACAGCAGATTCGTGATCCGCTCCACATCCGCGCCTTTTTTCAGTTCGAGCACGATGCGTGTTCCTTCTTTCGAGGACTGGTTGGAAATGTCGACAATTTCCGGCGCTTTCTTGCTCTCCACAAGCCCCGCCACATCGTTCAGGAACTTTCCGATGTTCGCACCGATCATCGGGTACGGAATTTCGGTGATCACAAGATACTGCTTTCCGTTTCTGCCTTTCTCCACTTCCACTTTTCCGCGGATTTTAATCTTTCCGACACCTTTTTCGTAGATCGACAGCAGGTCATCCTGATTGACGACAATACCGCCGGTCGGGAAATCCGGTCCTTTGATGTATTTCATCAGACCTTTGACGGTGATGTCGTTGTTTTTCATGTAGGCCTTGACCGCATCCACAATCTCACACAGGTTGTGCGGCGGAATGCTTGTTGCCATACCGACAGCGATACCGTCTGCGCCATTCAACAGAAGGTTCGGCATGCGCACCGGCAGAACAGACGGCTCTTTTTCCGTCTCGTCGAAGTTCGGTACGAAATCGACAACGTCTTTGTCGAGATCCTTTAAATAGACCTCCTGTGTAATTTTCTGCAGTCTCGCCTCGGTGTATCGCATTGCAGCGGCACCGTCACCCTCAATCGACCCGAAGTTTCCGTGACCGTCCACAAGCGGCTGCCCTTTTTTGAAATCCTGTGCCATTACGACAAGAGCATCGTAAATGGAACTGTCGCCGTGCGGATGGTATTTACCCATCGTATCGCCGACGATACGCGCGCACTTTCGGAACGGCTTGTCGTACTGGATGCCGAGCTCATACATGTCATACAGAGTACGGCGCTGTACCGGCTTTAAACCGTCCCGCACGTCCGGAAGTGCTCGGGAAATGATGACGCTCATCGC
>UMAK01031463.1_pt1 | contig 13215 bp, 16 predicted proteins | sample 1963681 | NCBI WGS metagenome assembly UMAK01 (sample SAMEA4835913, study PRJEB28245) | human gut metagenome | biome: gut microbiome; material: fecal sample | place: Denmark | collected 2008 | reverse complement strand
TGCAGTCCCTTTTCTCATAGCCATTAACTGAATATCCCTATTTAGTTTTTTGCCATTTAATTCCTTTAGGGCCTACTAATTTTACAGCTTTGCTTGACAATTCTTGAGGTGTTACGGAAATGCTTTTTGCAAAATCAGCTTTAATCCAAAAGTTTCCAAGTGCATCAACTCGCTCAAACTCATAAGCAATGCCGTCTGATAAGATTATTAGGTTTGACGACTTTATCTTTTTGAGAGGAATTGATTCAGATTCAATATAGGATTCAGATTTGTGTTCCATTAAATCCTTTGGGCGTGTGCTCATATTTGCTCCTTTCTTAATGAAAACACCCTTGTAATAGTGATATAGTGCCATATAACCACCACCGAAACACAATAATTCAGCATAAATGCCAGTATCACTTAAATCAAATGCCAAAGCGACAGCAAAGAATAATGCTATCACAACACAAAGAGATAAAAAGACGATTAGTCTAAAGGAGGCCTTAGTATATTTCATACAGAAAATTTTTCGCGAAGGTACGAAAAAATATTCATTCGTCGTCCTCCATGTCGAGCAGATTGCGGCGGGCGTTCTCGATAGCGAGCGGAGAGCCGACCTGAGCAAGCATCATTTCCTGAGAATGAAGTTTGACCTTAGAGGCGGCTTTGCCACGACGGTAAGCCTTGCTTACGTCGGTGCCTCGGTCGGCGATGTCTGAGCGCAGCACATCAGCCGGAATATCGAGTATCACGGCGATGTCGGATATTTTGAGGTAGATTGAGGCATATTTCTCAATCTGCTGCAATTCGGTCTCGGAATAGGTCATGGAGCGGTACTGAATGATTTGTGATTAAATCATCGACCTGCGCTTTGAGCGTTGCGAAGATCGCGGGGTCGGTAGATATGAAAGCTGACTCGTGGCGGTTGCCACGGGTCAAGTTCTGTGAGGTAATGACCGAAACAGTATCTCCGGCCTCGGATTTCACCAACAAAATCTTGCTGTGGTTGTCAGCAAGATAGGTGCGCTCAATAACTTGGGTAATGAACGCCCAGAGTTTGAGCGTCTTGTTCGTGGCCTTGTGGTCGAGGACAAGGTTGATGCGACTTACACGCTTATCTTTTGTGATAAAGTATAAGCGGCGAAGAAATTCCTCGGAGATTGAGAAGGAAGTCTGCCAGACTTCCGCGACGCCGACCTGCGACAAAATCCATTCGAGAATGTCGGCAACCTGCACGGCATTTGAAAGGTAAGCCTGAAAAGGCGTCTCTTTCAACGGTCGAAGGATTTGGTCTATCGAGGCGGTACGTTTCATTTCGAGGATTTCTTCTTGCTACCGGCGGCAGAGCGTTTGGCTGTGGCCGATCGCGAGGGGTTAGCCGTGGGGCCGGGAGCTACATAATGGTCGTATGCCTCCCAGTTGGCGTGAAGTTTCTTGTCGAGCGATATAAGTTCTTTGAGGAACGGATAACGCTCGGAGTCCGGGCAGGTCGCGTTTTCAAGCGAGAGCGAGCGGAGGCGCAGATGCAGCTCGCGCATACGTTGAAGGAGCGAAAGGTTCTCAACGTATTTCGCCTTGACTTCATCGGGGAGTGAATCGTGGTCGGCACGTTTACCCTTTTGGGGCTGCTCGTCTGCGTTAGCGGCGAGCGGAATGTGTTCGGCCACGATGGTTTCCACCTGCGCGGCCATTTCCTCGACCTGCGCGTGTGTCAGGGCTTGAACGCGGAAATTGTAATACTTTTGAATTTGATAGGCCACGACATCGTGGCGGCGGTCAATCTGAGCGATTATGTTCTTATACATAATCTGATTGCCCGACAGTTTCAAAAGGTAGAGAGCGCCGACAGTATAGTCGCGCTCCGATTCCGGCGTTTCAAGCCATTGCTTTATCTGTTCAGTAAATTTGTGGTCCATAAAAAGCGTAAGTTTGTGATTTTTACGTCACAAACTTACGCTTTTTATGTTGGGTAGTAAAAGACGGAATCACCATCTTTGATGGTCCGTTCTATTATGTGTAAACAAATATAGATCTAACTTTTTACACAACTCTATAACATCCGAAAATTTCACTTGAAAAAGGGAATCGCTTGATTCTAATGCAACAGGATTCAAATTTTTAAAGAAATCCAGTAATTCCGCATTAGTAGAAAACTCCACAAATGTATTGAGTTCAGCATAAGTCGTTTCAGATCCTTTTTCTGGTTCAGGATCCATAGAGGAGTGAGAATAAATAGTATACTCTTTGTAATCTATTCGTTTCGAACCAGTTATTAATAATGTGTGCCGATTATAAATTTTTAGGCTTAAAAATTCAGTAAAACAATATACATTGTGATAATGTGGATAAAAATACCCATCTGGTTTATTATTATCTTTAAATTCCTTATTGGGAATTAAATTACACTGACTATCTGTTTTATATGACCATGTACGAGGTGGGAAATATTGACAAATCTCACATTTGATACAATTCGCTGGTAATGATATAGGCGGCAAATTATAATATTCATTATCCTTTTCCAAAATTGAGGGGAAAAAACTAGTGAAGCCGCCATCACAATTACCTTGCTTTCCTTTAGGCAATTGAACCAATATCCGGCTACAAATGGTCTCTATAATCTCATTCTCAGTATAAACAGATATTACTAACTTGTCAAAGGGTAATAATGTAGATATATTTCTATATTCAAATACTTTTTCACTTTTAAAATCCTCCAACATGAATTTCGTTTTGAAATCATTACTTAAAAGGATATGACCTTCATGCCAATTATCAATATGAAATGGAGGCTGTTCACTATTATCCGTCGGAACAAATATTAATGAGTGAAAAAGGAAAGTACACTCTTGACATTTGTATATATCGCCAATCTTTTGATATCCTATTGCAGTTAAACTAATCACGGATAAAAATGCTTTTGAGTTTAATAATTCTTTAACGATGAAGCGCTAAAGTTTATTGTTAATGCCGGTGAAAAACACGAGATTGTAACCGAGTGGAAGGAGAAGGTCGCGCATTGAAATCATCGTGGCACCGGTGGTAACGAAATCATCGAACACGATTATGTTGCTTTCGATTGGCGGTTCTTTGCCAAAGGTAAAGACCGCCCCGACACGGTGCTTCGAGTGGCACTCGGCAATATCTTCGTAGAACGGTATGCCGAGAAGCTGCGCGAGCCGGGCAGAAATAAGCGATGCGAAATTTCTGACCTTGTGGCGACGCTTGGGCGAGGTAACTATCGCCCAGTCGCCGGAAACGAGAGAATAACCGAGAATTTGCCGGATAAGGGTATTCATGCCCTCGGCAAACTTCTCGACCATATCAGGGTCAGCCTTAATGTCGGTCAAGGTTCTGCCGTAGACCGACTTTTTCCAAAGCGATATGATGCCGAACTGCGGATTGCGGTATGAAACTCGCACTTTGTTTGGGGCGAAGTCGCAACGGGCCTCGTCCTGTTGCACGTCTTTCCAAGCCGCACGTTCCTTTGGAGCGAACAGGTCTTTGGCTGGAGCCGAAGGAACAAAAGAAGCGTCGAGGTCGGGAACGTCAAGCGAAGGCACTTCGATGTCGTTCAACACCTCGTCCAGGGCTATTGCTCCTTTCCTGACGCTTCTGTTATCCATAGCGGGAGACAATATCAGGCTTTGACTGCCCCGTTGGAGCAGTCGATGTCGCCGTCCTCGGTTTCAAGCGTACCGACAAAGAAGGGCGCGGGCACTTCGTCGGTAGCCTCGACGTTGATAGTAGTCGAGGTTGTGCCGGTGGCACCCTGACCGAGGTCCTGGGCGACAGTCGCCTTTGTAGTCCACTTGTCGTTGCCGAGCACACGAAAGTTGCCTTTCATATCCTCGACAATGAACACATTGTCGGTGTTGTTGATGTAGGCTGCGGCAGCGGAAGCCTCCGCGCCAACGCCGGGATGAACGGCAACAAGTTTGTTAAGCTGCGTCTGCGAGGGCAATTCGCCCTGCGCCTCGGAAGTGAGCTGAGATTTATCGGGCAGAATGTCGATATACTTCCACGTGGCGTCAGCCATGAGCACGAAGTCGCCGACGAGCACCGCCGAGGTCGAGCGGCCCAGTTCATCACGGGGCAACTGAGGGAAGCCCACGATGAACGACTTTGCGATGAAGTATATACGACGCTTCACGCCCGGCAGCTCGGGAGTGCCCTGACACCACCCGAGCGACTTTTGGATTGAGGTACAAGTTTTTGCCATAGCGTAAAACGGATTAGACGGTTATTTCGATTGTTTTGAAGCGGCGCTTGTCGATAGTCTCGAACTGAACGCCGAAGAACATAGTGGCGATGTAGGAGAGGATGAAGGGAGCATACTCCTTTACCATGACGTTCTCCACGTCGCCCATCTGGTCGTAGCCCACGAGCATATTGCTCTTGGTGGTGACGTGCATGAACTTCGACCCGGCCTTGTTGTAGAGGGAGCAGAACTTCAGCTTGCCGTTGGAGCCTTCCACGGCGCCCTGTCCGTACTGCGTGTTGTACGGTATGCCTCCGTGTGTAAGCAGATAGCCTTCGTTGTACTTGTCGACGAAGTCCTGCGAGCAGTAGAGATAGAGATCCTGGGCGCGGAGGCGCGGGTCGAGCGAGAACAGAATCTCTTTGGCGATGTCAACGGCGTTGGCCGCAGTGATGGCATCGTCGAACTTCATGTAGTTGCCTTCCTCGGTGGCGATGGCACCTGCGGCGATTTCCTTTTCGGTAATCGTGTCGAAGCCATCGAAAAGGTCGGCGGTGGTATCTCCGGCGGCGTTTCGTCTGCCGTTCCATACAGCATCGTTAAGATGCTCTGAGAGGTTCTTGGCTATCTTGGCGAGGACGTGGCGGGCCGTGGGTGTAGTCATCTGACCGTCGCCCTTGGTTGCGCCGGTACCGAGAAGCGTGGAGATAGCCGAGTTAGGCTCGAAGTTGGCGACAACGGAGCCAAAAAACGTTTCGAGGTCGCGGAACTCGATGCCGAGGTTGTAGTCCACGGCACGCTGGGGATTATAGGGAGCGAACTGGGCGTCGCCTGTGAGGTTGCCGACGCGCTCCTTGTATCGGATGCCGGGGCGACCCGTCATGTACTGGAGCGTGTCGCCGATTCCGATAATGGGGAGCATAAGGAGGTCGGAGCGGTATTTGACCGCGGCCTCCTGATACTCTTTGAGGGTGAATGAGAATTTTCCAGCCATAGTAAGGGGATTGGGAATTTGAAATCGGGAATTGGGTTGTTAGACTTCTGCGAAAAGGGCTTTGGCCGAGTTGAAAGTTTCAACGAAGGCCTCGACATCGTTCTTTGGTGCGTTGTCGCCGGGCTTGGAGTCCTCGACAACCTGCTTGGTAGGTTCGGCGGGCTGCTTGGCGAGTTTCGCCTGAAGGTCGGCGATAGTCTTGTCGCGGTCTTCGATGGTCTGCTTCTGCTCGTTGCAGAGGCGGTCTTTCTCGGCGAGCGCATCTTCGATGCAGTCGAGCTGCGCGGCAGTCACGTTAGCGGAACCGTCCTTGACGGTCAGCGGCTTGTCGGCGAGGATTGCCGACAAGAAGGTGTAGGTCTTTATCATTGCGGTGGTAATGGGATTGGTTGACGGTTTGAAGAAGCCTGAGAGTGCGGCGAGGAAGCGCGAGAAAGCGGAGTCTTTCTCAGCCTCGGCGAGAGGGATGTTCGGAATCGGCATACCCTCGGAGGCCATAGCCGAAGCGAGCGCGTCGGTGAGCTTCGGCGCAGGTTCGTCGGCAAGGTCGGTGATTTCATCGACGAAGCCCCAGTCGAGGGCTTCCTTTGCCGACAGCCAGCCTCCGGCTTTCATCAGGGCGAGCAGGTCTTCCGGCTTACGCTTGCAACGGGCGGCGTAAAGTCGGGCGCAGTTCAGGTCGAGTTTGTCGAGGTCGGCCTTGATTTTCTCGCAGTCGGCAATGAGCGTAGCGAACTGAGCCGAATTGAGGCTGCCCCACTCGAAGAAGGCCATCGAGCACTGATGCACCAGGTACATTGCCCCGGCGTCAATGGAGATGTGAGCCGCGCCGAGCGAAGCGATGGTTGCGGCGGAAGCATTGAGGCCCACGAAATGCACATTGACATTGCCGTGGTTCTTGAAGGCTGCGGAGATAGACAGGCCGGTGGCAAGGGACCCGCCGAGGCTGTCAATAAGGACGTTGACCTGCTTGCCCTCGTTCTTGGCAAGTTCACGGTCAACGGTCGAGCGGTCGAAGTCGTAGCCTCCGACGTAGCCTTTGAGCGATATGTTGTAAGCGGTCTTAGACATGGCGTAACTGGTTTACGCCACGAAGTTACCGCTATAAATAAGGAGGGGAAAAGACACGAATACTCGCGGAATTTTCGTACCTTTGCGACATGATTTACAGAGAAGTAAGAAGCCTACAAGATTTGGATAGTCTAATCCATAAAATAAATCTCCTCCATTTTGGAGAAAATTCATCAGGATTTTTGAAAAAGGAGGGAAGATTTATTTATGGTATTTTCGTTGATGACGAAGGAACTGTCAATGAAAATACTCTTATAGTTTTCGGAGACTATCTTTCCCCCGAAGATATAAAGCCGATGCCTAATAATTCGATTTTCGCAAAAGTAAAAGCTTATGGGAAAAGTAAAAAGTATCGCGGCCTATTAGATACTAAGGGAAATATTTTGCTTCAAGCTCTGTTTGAAACGATTAATTCATTAACAGATACTCGACTTGTAGGTTCTGTAAAAGGTAAAAGTGCCGTTATTTGTAATGACGGCACGTTAATGACTCCGATAATATATGACCGCATATACAGCGCAGGAGAAAACACCATAGCTTTTGAACGTGATGGGAAGTGCGGTTTTATGAGTGCCAATGCAAAAATTGTGATTGAGGCCGAATATGAGTGCGGTAGAGATTATGCTTTTAAGAATGGCTATGCTCGTGTAACGAGAATATTTGACAATGACAAATATGAATACAGCATAGACCATTACGGATTAATGGTTTCAGAAATGGAATGTATTTCTATAAACAATGAATCATTTTCTGAGCACAACTTGGGAACCGGTTATTATCCTTATGGCGAATTGCCTGACGCCTTAGATGCGTATGAGGGTGATGAATCAAATCGTTGGAACACTGATTAAATAATTCGAGCCGCTCCGGAGGGCGACCCGAAATGGAGGAGAGAGGGTGTGGGGGTCAGATGTTGCGGAACACGTTATTGTTGACACCCATCGAGTAGTCGTACATGAACAGCTCGCGTCCGAAGGCTTCGTAGTCGAAGTAGCGGGCAAGGTCGCCCATCTCGCTTTCGAGGTCGTAGCACTCATCGACGATGTGGCGTGCGAAGTCTTCTTCGCTGTCCCACTCACCGCAGTAGGCTTCCTCGAAGTTGTCGAGTTCGTCGTGGAACTCCATGTAGTCATCGACGGCCTCCTGACCGTGCTTGTCGCACATCTGAGAGTATTCAAGGATATGGTTGAAGTCGTCCTCGTCTATGAAGCCCTCGTTATACCACTGCCGGGGAAAGCACTCGAAGTCCTGAGCCATCAGCTCCGGGTCTTCCTCGTCGGCGTGGATAGCCTTGCAGAAATTGATAAACTCGTCGTAGTCGTCGAAGCTGCTGAGGTCAATCCACAGACCGCAGAGCGAGCCGTCGTTGTACTTGCCGTAAGTACCGACGTAGACAGAGGGTTCGCCGTCGCAGCCGCTCTTGTGTTCAGCGACAGCTTCCTGAAGTTCTTCGGGCGTGTAGCCCAGTTCTTCGAGTCGTTCTTCGACTCTTGGAGTGATGTTGAGTTCTCCGAATTGTAATCTCATTGCTGTAAAATTTTGAGGGTTTGACATTTGGTTCATTTTTCAAGTTTTACGTTGCAATAATTGGGAGAGCTGAGAAAGCGGAATTGCAGACGTTATTTCAAGCCCCGGCGGTAAATTCTTGGGTCCCGGAGGGTGAAGAATTTTGAAATGTTGTTTGCAATCCCGGAGGGCGAGCCACCGGCGAAGTCTGCGGTCAGCCCTACCTTTGCGACAGGAAAACTAAATGAGCCAAGTGTCCCGAAAAATCAGCGGTGAGATTACGGAGGGCTCAACCCAAGAGTCAGAAGAACCGCCGGACGGGCGCGCACGAAGCAGGGAGCGGTCAACAAGAGCGAAGGCAGGCACGGCCCGATGAGTCTCTGCGCGGTGCTTACTATTATGGCAAGTGCAATGGCGGCGTGTCGTTAGTGGATAGACCGTTGCGGCCAACGGCCACGACACCAAAACCTGCAAGGCGTTCAACATAGACGTGGCAGACCCATTCCTTGATAGACGCGTCCGAACACGTCTATCTCCCATGAGGCATTCAGCCCTAAGTTGAAATAGTTGCCGTGGGTTGATATGCCGTGTGTGCGACCCATATCTGCCGATGTGCGGCTGCCGTTCCATCCGGCTTCTGCGCCGATGGTGGGGAAATAGGCACTTCTCACGGATTTCAGTCCTAATTGGTTCAGCTCTATTCTGCGGGCAGCCATGCGTATGTCATAGTTGTTATGCACAGCCACAGAAATCAATGTATCGAGCAGGGGGTCATGGAAGCCTTTCCACCATCCTTGCACCGAGGGGTCGGGCATCTCTGCAGGTGCCTCATATTTCCAGCTTTCCAGGGTTTGCTCTTGGGGTAAAATCTGACTTATGGTATCGGCCTTGAGGGTATCTGCCATCTCAGGCAGACTCATCAAGGTATCGGCCATGGCAAGTCTCTCACTCGACTTAGTATGCGGGGATTCGGCCGCAAGGGTCAGCGCACATGCTCCCGCTAACAACAATATTGTTCATGACAGGTTTCTCATAGTTAATCAAACGTGGCTCTTTTGGGCCACAATCTTATTAAAGATTAACACTTGGTCCAGCTCATTGGTTGCATCGATTACCTCCTCTTTAGTCTTTCCGCAAAAGCCCCTTACATCTACTCTACTCCATAACCCAATAATATCCTCTCATCCGCTTGCCTGCTTTTATCTTTATCGTATATCGTTGATAAATAACGAATTAGCGGACGCACCCGGCTTTGTCCGGAACGCCCGCTAATTTTCTTTTAATCTAACTTTAATCTTATATGTACCTATAGGCAGACTATTTGTTGACCTGGAATTTGTTCCAGCCGTCGCGCAGATAAGCAATTACCTGCTCAGCAGCGGCAACACCGGCGTTGAAGTTTGCCTCGGCGGTCTGGGCACCCATCTTCTTGGGAGTGAAGAATACACGGTCGGCAAAACGTTTCTCGAACTCTTCGGCACGGTCGGGTTTGATGTCGGAGATGTAACGCAGGTCGCTGCGTTCTTCGAGTGCTTTCAGCAGTCCCTCTTCGTCAATCACTTCCTTGCGGGCAGTGTTGATGAGTACGCCATTCTTCGGCATCAGCATGCACAGGTCATAGCCGATGGAATTACGGGTCTTGGGAGTTGCGGGGATATGCAGCGATACATACTGATTCTGCGAGAAGAGCTCTTCGGGAGAATGCAGCGGCTTAACGCCCTCACACTCAATCTTGTCGTCGGGTACGAAGAGGTCGAGTGCAGTTACCTGCATGCCGAAGCCCTTGGCTATGCGAGCCACGTTGCGGCCCACCTGACCGAAAGCGTAGATGCCTAAGGTCTTGCCCTTCAGCTCTGAACCGCTCTTGCCGTTGTAGCGGTTGCGTGCCATGAACACCAACATGCCGAATACCAGCTCGGCAACAGCGTTGGAGTTCTGACCCGGAGTGTTCATCACTACGATGCCGCGTTCGGTGGCAGCGGCAAGGTCGATATTGTCGTAGCCTGCGCCGGCACGAACAATAACTTTCAGCTTGGGAGCGGCTGCCATAACTTCGGCGTCGATTTTGTCGGAACGAACTATCAGACCCTCAGCCTCAGCCACAGCTTTCAGAAGATCCTGACGTGTGCCCTGTTCTACCACTTCCAGGTCTGCGCCTGCTGCGTCAACGGTGTTGGCAATGGCTTTTACAGCGGCCGGAGCAAACGGTTTCTCGGTGAAAACGAGTATCTTCATTGCTTTCTGATTTTATTGGTGATGAATTAGTGCTTGGCTTCGTATTCCTTCATGCAGTTAACCAGAGCCTCAACGCTCTCCATGGGAAGTGCATTGTAAAGCGATGCGCGGAAGCCGCCTACGCTGCGGTGGCCCTTGATACCTACCATACCTCTTTCGGTAGCGAAGTTGAAGAAGTCCTGCTCCAGTTCGGCATAGTCGGGTTTCATTACGAAGCAAACGTTCATGATTGAGCGGTCTTCCTCAGCCACTGTGCCCATGAAGAGTTTGTTGCGGTCGATTTCCTCATACAGCTTGGCAGCCTTTTCGAGGTCGAATTTCTCGAGAGCGGCAACGCCACCCTGCTCTTTGTAATAACGCAGAGTCATCAGAGCCGAGTAGATGGGAAGCACCGGAGGAGTGTTGAACATGGAACCCTTCTTGATGTGCGTCTCATAGTTGAGCATTGTGGGGATAGCGCGGGTTACCTTGCCCAGAGCGTCTTCCTTAACGATGACGAAGGTTACGCCGGCGGGAGCCAGGTTCTTCTGTGCGCCGCCGTAGATGAGGCTGTATTTCGATGCGTCGAACACGCGGCTGAAGATGTCGGAGCTCATGTCGCAAACCATCGGTATGGGGCATTCCGGAGTCTTGCGGAGTTCGGTGCCGTAGATGGTGTTGTTCGATGTATAGTGGAAGTAATCGGCATCCGTGGGGATAACGAAATCCTTCGGTATGTAGTTGTAGTTAGATGCTTTTGAAGATGCCACTACGTCAACCTCGCCGAAGAGTTTGGCCTCTTTGATGGCTTTGTTAGCCCATGTGCCGGTGTCGAGGTATGCAGCTTTTGTCTGCAGCATGTTGTAGGGAACCATGGCGAACTGAGTGCTGGCACCGCCGCCCAGGAACAGCACGTGATAGCCTTCCGGAAGCTGAAGAAGTTCCTTTACCAGCTCGGTAGCTTCGTCTACTACTGCCTGAAACTCCTTGCTGCGGTGGCTTACTTCAAGTATGCTCAAGCCAGTGCCCGCAAAGTCGATTACGGCCTCAGCCGTCTTCTTGATTGTGAAGGGCGACAGGATGCTCGGCCCTGCATAAAAATTGTGCTTTTTCATGTTTTGATTCTTTATTGCGTATTGCTTTAGGTTAATTGGCGTTCTCTATATCACTCGTCGGTTTCATTATGAAATCAACTATGATATTTGGCGCAAAGATATAAAGAATCTGCCACACCTACAATCTTTTTCAGCTTTTTTTGAGCCTGACTGCCGCCGCCTCCTCTTTTTTCGGCGGCTTGAGTTTTTTTACCCTCTTTTTTGGTCTCTGTCTCAAAAAAATGTTTTAAATTTGTGTTCTAAAACATAATTGTCAGATAGTGATAGTTAAAAGTATGTTGCAGCACCTCATCGCCCAAGACCTGGGCGAGATATGGAGTGTGCTTTCCAGACAAGAGAAGCGGGTGCTTGCTGCCGGCTTCCAGATCCATAATTACAAAAAAAACCAAATCATATACGCCGAAGGCGACGAACCCGAACATCTCTGGTGCTTACTCAAAGGAAAGGTAAAAAAGTATAAGAACGGCATCTGCGACCGTATTCAGATTTTAAGGCTGCACCGACCGGTGCAATTTTTCGGTTACAGAGCCTATTTCGCCCGCGAAAGCTATGTGTCGTCGGCCGCTGCCATTGAGTCGTCGGTAATCGGCGCAGTACCTTTGAAAGTGGTTGAACAGCTGATTCGCTCAAACATTGATGTTGCCATGTTCTTCATCCACGAGCTCAGCCGCAATCTGGGCGGGGCCGACACCAAGATAGTAAACCTGACGCAAAAGCACATCCGCGGGCGCCTGGCAGAGGCTCTTCTCCTTTTGGCCGAGAACTATGGTCTGGAAGATGACGGGGCTACCCTGAAGATTTACATGAGTCGCGAAGACCTTGCCAACCTGTCGAATATGACAACAAGCAATGCCATACGCACTCTCAGCAATTTCGTCAACGAAAAGCTGTTGGTGGTCGACGGGCGGCGCATAAAAATAATCAATGAACCTCAGTTACGCAAAATTTCCAAATTCGGATAAACACAATAATAAAATAGAGCCATGAGCAAACCTTATGTATTGGGCATAGATATAGGCGGTACCAACACTGTATTCGGCATTGTCGATGCCCGCGGCCACGTACTGGCCTCAAGCAGCATCAAAACGGCAAAACATCATAACTTCGATGACTACATTGCCGAGCTGCATGCAGAAATCATGAAGCTTCTGGAAGCCAACGAAGCAGTCGACAAGATTCAGGGCATAGGCATTGGCGCTCCCAATGCAAACTATTACACCGGCGAGATAGTTGACGCGCCCAACCTGCCGTGGTCAGGCACGCTGTCCATAGCATCTAAGGTAAGCGCCGCTTTCAAGGGCATTCCGGTGGCTGTTACCAACGACGCCAACGCTGCGGCCTTAGGTGAAATGACCTACGGCGCCGCCCGCGGCATGCGCGACTTCATCATGATAACGCTCGGCACCGGCGTAGGCTCCGGCATCGTCATCAACGGGCAGTTAGTTTACGGCCACGATGGTTTTGCCGGCGAGCTGGGACACGTCATCCGCAAGCCCAACAACGGCCGCATCTGCGGTTGCGGTCGCACAGGCTGCCTGGAGGCTTACTGCTCTGCCACCGGCGTGGCTCGCACAGCTCGCGAGTTCCTGGAAACACGCACTGACCCCTCTTCGCTCCGTCAGCTCGAAATAGAAAACATCACCTCAAAAGATGTGTATGAGGCAGCTGCCACGGGCGACAAAATGGCCAAAGAGATTTTCGAATACACCGGCAAGATGCTGGGCGACGCTTTTGCCGACTTCGTAGCTTTCTCCTCACCTCAGGCAATAGTGCTCTTCGGCGGTCTGGCTCGCAGCGGCGAAATGCTGCTCAAACCCCTTCGCGAAGAGTTTGAGAAAGCGCTCATGCCCGTCTTCCGCGGCAAGACAAAAATCATCCTCAGCGAGCTGAAGGAAAGCGACGCCGCTGTGCTCGGCGCCTCTGCGCTCGGCTGGGAGGCCAAATACCGTGCTGAAGTACCTATTTCTTCGGTGCCCACAGTTGCCGAAGTGCCGGCCTCAGATGAGAGCAAAGAGGCCTGACCGACTCGGTTTTGACCAATCTTATGCAGACGGGGATTGTGCTTACAGCACTCCCCCTCTGCTCTTAGACCCCATTCAACAAAAAATGTTAATGCCGGGGCGGTTGAATTT
>UMAK01076555.1_pt1 | contig 13452 bp, 10 predicted proteins | sample 1963681 | NCBI WGS metagenome assembly UMAK01 (sample SAMEA4835913, study PRJEB28245) | human gut metagenome | biome: gut microbiome; material: fecal sample | place: Denmark | collected 2008 | reverse complement strand
CCGTACCGCCCCGGACCGTCACGCCCCCCACCTCCACCGTCTCCACGCTGCCGGCGCTGTCCCGGATAGGATCTTTCAGCCAGCTTTTCTTGTCCCCGGAGAGATCGGCAGAGGGGATCTTCGCCAGCAGCTTTTCCTTCAGCGCCGCCGGGGTAAAGTCTACGCGGCTGTAATAATTGGGGATGGTCTCCTTGGCTTCGGGGGAATCCACCGGCTTCAGGTAGGGCAGATCGTTCTGCCACACCTGTCCCGCAGCTCGGGTCAGCCCTGCGGAGCTGGAATGGAACACCGCCAGAATCGGAATGCGGCCATAGAGGATAGCCTCCCCATCGGTGGACGTCACCGCATCACGGACCTTTTTCTCATAAGCGTCCGCCTGTGCCCCCCAGTTGGCCCGGGCCTGCTCCATGGCGATATACGCCTGACAGCAGGTAGAGTCCGTGCAGATGTCCGCCGTGTCCCCATGGCTGCTGCCAGCTGTCAGCTTGTAAAGGGTATAGGTCCGAGCTGCCACCGCCTGAGCCTTCAGCGCCTCCTCTGCAAAGGACGCCGGCATCTCCGCCGCCGTGACGCCCACCAGATAGTCCGCCAGCGTCATTTCCCGCACAGTCTCTCCGTCCAGCACCCGCAGGGTCCGGTCCGCGTCATAAGCAGCCTTTACCGCAGGCTGGACCGGAGCCGTCTGCTCCGTCCGGGGTAATTCCGTATACTCCGGCACCTCCGCCGGTTCCCGGGCTACGGCCAAGGGCAGCAGAAACAGCCCCAGCAGCGCCGCCACCGAGGTCAAAGCCGTATTTTTCCAAAGCTGCATAGCGATTCCTCCTTTGCTTGTCCAATCTATGCGGCCATCAACAGAAACATGTGCCCCGGTGCAACGTTCTGCACACAAAAACCGGCAGACGCTCCGCACGTCTGCCGGTTTTTCAAGGAAACCAATTATTTTTACTGTATGATTGCTGATACGGTATCCGCAGTCCCGTGCCGCCGCTCACTCCGCCATCAGGCTGTCATTTTCCATGATGAAGGGCCGGGTGGTATCCTGTCCCCAGGAGGTATCGTACTTTGCCATCAGATAATCGCGCAGTTCCGCCCGATTTTGTAACTTTACCAGCCGGTACGGTTCCTGGAAGGCAACCTTCTCGATCAGACAGAAGCTCCCGTCCTCCACAGGCAGCAGCACCCCAACATGCCCCACAAACAGCGTATTCTCCGTGTCCGAGAACCTGTCATGCAGGACAACGGAGATCAGCCGGGCGGTGCTGTCCGAGAATGCGACGCCCCGGGCGGCCCAGCCCGCCTGAAGCGTCTTGGCCTGCTCGTCCACGTCCGTACTGTCTGCGGCGGGCACCGGCGCAAACAGCGCGCAGAATTTAGCAGTGCTGTCTCCGCAGAGAACGGCGGGATCTTCGGTCAGCGTTTCCAGATCCAGAAACAGCGTGTCCGCTCCCTGAACTTCCGGTTGGCCCGCTCCGACGGTGACGAACTCACCGAACAGGCTGAATGCCGTAATGCGGCAGTTATAGCCGGGGAAGTCACCGTTTTTCTCTGCCCACAGATCCTGCATCTCATAGGGATCGTACTTGGTGTCGGTGGGGACAGCGCGCTCAAAGCCGTTCGTCAGCCATTCACTCTTAACACTGGCGTTGAACTGGTCCACCCGGTCAAAAAGGCCGCGGATCCGGGTCTCGTCTATGCCCGCGTTCTCAAGCAGCCGGGAGAGCAGAGCACGAGAATCCTCGTCCGTCAGATTGGCGTATTCGACAGGTTCCGGCGTTGGCTGCGGGATGTCCGGCTCTGTTTTTCCGCCGCAGCCGGTAAGGGTGGCAAGGATGAAGCTGACAGCCGCAAGGATCGCCAGCAGATGGTTTTTCCGATTCATAAATTACGTTACCTTTCCTGTGTTCGTCCATTCTGCGGTACAGAACAGATCGCATCATACGTCCTTATACTATACACATATTGGCGAAAAATATCTATACAGAATTTCAGGGACCACCCTGACCGCTGCGTTTTCCTCCTGTTTTCCCATAAGATCTGCCGCATATGGACAGCGCATACCGCAAACAGAATGTGCATAAAGTTTTCGTGCACCATTTCCGGTTGCCCCGCAGGGGCGAGGAAGTGGCACATTTCTTATTTTGCTACGCTTTGCATAGCAAAAAAGGAACACCACCCTGACGGATGGTGTTTCTATTTGGTGCCGGTGGTGGGACTCGAACCCACACGGTATCGCTACCAACGGATTTTGAGTCCGTCACGTCTACCAATTCCATCACACCGGCATTAACGTTGTTCATTATATCGGATGAATGGCCAAAATTCAAGAGGAATTTATGTTTTCGCCGTAAAATCCCTGATTCTGCTGGAAGAATGGCGGTTCCCTCTTGTAAAGAACGGAAAATAGGAGTATTATGTTTATAATTGTACCAACAACACAAAGGACGGATCAAACTATGAGTTACACAAAAATCGCAAAAATTTTTGCAGACAGCGAAGCACTCTCCGGTCAGACCGTTTCCGTGGGCGGCTGGGTCCGCACCATCCGGGATCTGAAGGGCTTCGGCTTCATCGAGCTGAATGACGGCTCCTGCTTCCGCAATCTTCAGGTGGTGATGGAGGCAGAGGCCCTCTCTAACTATAAGGACATCGCCGCCCAGAACGTAGGCGCGGCCCTGATCGTCACCGGCGTTGTGACCCTGACGCCGGATGCCAAGCAGCCTCTGGAGCTGAAGGCCACCGAGATCGCCGTGGAGGGCATCTCCACTCCGGACTATCCCCTGCAGAAAAAGCGCCACAGCGTAGAGTTCCTGCGGACTATCCAGCACCTGCGTCCCCGGACGAACCTGTTCTCCGCCACCTTCCGGGTGCGGAGTGCGGCGGCCTACGCCATCCACAAGTTCTTCCAGGATCGCGGCTTTGTCTACGCACAGACCCCCATCATCACCGCCAGCGACTGCGAGGGCGCCGGCGAGATGTTCCAGGTGACAACGCTGGACCTGAACAACGTCCCCAAGACGGAGGACGGTCAGGTGGATTACAGTCAGGACTTCTTCGGCAAGAAGGCCAGCCTGACGGTGTCCGGCCAGCTGAACGCCGAGAACTTCGCCATGGCCTTCGGCAATGTCTATACCTTTGGTCCTACCTTCCGTGCGGAGAATTCCAACACCCAGCGTCACGCCGCTGAGTTCTGGATGGTGGAGCCTGAGATGGCCTTCACCGATCTGAACGGCTATATGGACACCGCCGAGGACATGATCAAGTATATCATCCGCTATGTGATGGAGCAGTGCCCTCAGGAGATGGACTTCTTCAACCAGTTCGTGGATAAGGGCCTGCGGGAGCGGCTGGAGCACGTGGCTTCCTCCGACTTCGGCCGGGTGAGCTACACGGAAGCGGTGGATCTGCTGAAAAAGAGCGGCGAGAAGTTCGACTATCCCGTGGAGTGGGGCATCGACCTGCAGACCGAGCATGAGCGCTATCTGACGGAGCACATCTTCAAGCGTCCTGTATTCGTCACCGACTATCCCAAGGACATCAAGGCTTTCTATATGCGCCTGAACGATGACGGCAAAACCGTGGCCGCGGCGGACTGCCTGGTGCCTGGCATTGGCGAGATCATCGGCGGTAGCCAGCGCGAGGAGCGTCTGGATGTGCTGGAAGCCCGCATCAAGGAGCTGGGCATGAATCCGGAGGATTACAAGTATTACTGCGACCTGCGGCGCTACGGCTCCTGCCGTCACGCAGGCTATGGCCTGGGCTTCGAGCGGATGGTGATGTATCTCACCGGCGTGAACAACATCCGCGACGTGGAACTGCATCCCCGCACTGTGGGCAACGCAGATTTCTGATCAACCGCATACCGAAAAGCGGTCTTTCCGAAAAGAGGGACCGCTTTTTTCTCCCGTATGCACAAATTTCTCTGGAAAACCTCAAATATTTCAGGCATTCCGCCATGCGCGGACAGTTGACATTCCGCGGCGCATATGATAGGATACGGCTATCTTCAACAACGGAATACCGGCAATGGAAGCCCATAGGAAAACGACGTAAGTCTACCGAAGGAGTAAAACTCTCAGGTGTCCGCCGTGCGGACAGGACTATGGGTGGATGCGGCTCTGGAGAATCCCGGCTCACCGGGTACCGAAGGTGAAAGGCGGCATGACCGCTGAATCTCTCAGGTAAAAGGACAGAGTGATCTGACGCAGCGGCAGGCGAGGCGGAGAGTTCCGTCAGGCAGGCCGCAGGCTTCACCGTTTGCGGCGGGGCTGCGTCGATCTCCTGTACTGCGTTCTTCGGAGCGGCTGCATTGCCAGCCGCTCCATTTTTTTATCACCGCGGCAAAGATCCCGCCGTCGGTGAAACCGTGTGCAGGAGGAAAAAACTATGGAATCGATCGTCGCAAAACTGGACGCTGCGCTTTATCCCGCTGTATGCAGCGTCAACACGTACCTGTCCAACTACATTCTGGTCTTTCTGCTGGTGGCTGTCGGCCTGTGGTACAGCATCAAGACCCGCTTTGTTCAGGTCCGCTGCTTCGGTGAGGGTATGCGCAGAGTGTTCGGCAATCTGACCCTCAACGGCAAAAAGCATGACAGCGGCATGAGCTCCTTTCAGGCATTGGCCACCGCCATTGCCGCTCAGGTAGGCACCGGCAACATCGTAGGCGCCTCCGGCGCTATTCTGACCGGCGGCCCCGGCGCCATCTTCTGGATGTGGGTCATCGCCTTCTTCGGCATGGCCACCATCTATGCTGAAGCCACGCTGGCCATCAAGACCCGGATCAAGGCAGCAGACGGCACCATCCACGGCGGCCCTGTCTATTACATCACCACCGCGTTCAAAGGCGGCTTCGGCAAATTCCTGGCGACCCTTTTTGCAGTCGCCATCATTCTGGCTCTGGGCTTCATGGGCTGCATGGTGCAGTCCAACTCCATCGGCGAGTGCTTCCAGACCGCCTTTGGCATCCCTTCCTGGATCGTGGGTGTGGCGCTGGTCATCATCTGCGGCATCATTTTCCTGGGCGGCGTTCAGCGGCTGGCCGCCGTTACGGAAAAAATCGTCCCCATTATGGCGGCAATCTTCCTGCTGGGCGGTCTGGTCATCCTGATCTTCCGCATCCGGTACGTCCCCGCCACCTTCGGCATGATCTTCAAGTACGCCTTTGAGCCTCAGGCCATCGTGGGCGGTTCTTTCGGCTACGCCATCAAGCAGGCCATCTCTCAGGGCGCCAAGCGTGGTCTGTTCTCCAACGAGGCCGGTATGGGCTCTACCCCCCATGCCCACGCTCAGGCCAACGTGAAGGATCCTCACGAGCAGGGCGTTGTGGCGATGATCGGTGTGTTCATCGACACCTTCGTGGTGCTGACCCTCAATGCGCTGGTCATCATCTGCACCCTCTACACTGCTGACGGCCCTCTGGCGGGCGGCTATGTGGGCGATGTGACCTCCACCCTCAGCAAGACCAACCTGGCCCAGACCGCCTTCGGCTCCGTGATGGGTGCCGGCCTGGGCGCCAAGTTCGTGGCCATCTGCCTGTTCTTCTTCGCTTTCTCCACGGTTCTGAGCTGGAACCTGTTCGGCAAGATCAACGCCATCTGGCTTTTCGGCAAGAAGAACCCCAAGGCCTGCACCGTGATCTACACCCTCATCGCCCTGGTGTTCATCCTGATGGGCACCATGATGAGCAACGATCTGGTGTGGGAGCTGACGGATATGTTCAACAACCTCATGGTCATTCCCAACGTCATCGCCCTGTTCGCCCTGACCAAAATGGTAGTCGGCAGCGCGGAAAGCAAGCTCGCACAGTAAATGAGAGCGATCTGTATTGTGCTTATTTACTTTCAAAAAACGTTATAAAAAAAGAACCAGGACATTCATAAGAATGTCCTGGTTCTTTTGTCATGCCGTACCACTGTAGATTTTTGAACACCCGGCTCAAAAATGCCATGTGCAAGTCGGAATTCTCCGTTCTTTTTTAACTTTTCTCAAACTTTTTTAATGGGTGCTTTCAAGATCTGCTAATTGGCCGCGTGAAAAACCACATTATGCGAAAACGCTATTTTTCCTCTGGCATCTCGCTCATATCCGCGGCTGCCCCTTCCAAAAGGTCAGTCACGACCTGATTGAGCTGCGCGGCGTTCTTCGGGGAGATGACCGGCGTATTGGACTGTGACTCAATGTCTTTCCTTGTTCGCCCGGCAACCTGTCCGCCAGCTTTAGCAACTTCCAGATTCTCTTGGAAGGTCGAAGGCTTTCGATCCTTTGAAAACTGTGTGGTGGTGGCTTCTGCCAACATATTTAGCACCAGCTCCAGCGTGGTCATGTTATCACGAAGGTTTTCCTTTTTAAGCCCCTTCAGATTTTTGTACTGGCGGGTGGACATCCCCGACCATGCGCGGGAGATCTCATCGGTGAGGATGGCGTATTCCACGCCCTTCTGCACGCCGCGGGCATCCCACTCATCTGTCAGTTCCTTACGGACCTGAATGGCTTGCAGCCGCTGGTTGATCCACTCGCGGGTGTAGCCTTTCTTGAGGTAGGTTTCCAATGCCCGCTCGATGGTCAATTCCGGGTCTATGGTTTCCTCAATGCGCTCCCGGCCAACCTGCGCCAGCCAGAGTTTGAACGGCTCTGCCTTCGGCGAAGGGATAGACTGGATGATACGGAGAAGCTGCTCGGTATCGGCCACATCGGTATTGTAGCGTTTTCCATCCTTGGGCGACTTCATTTTCAGTTGCTGACAATTTGTCAGCAACTGATCTGCGCCTTCTTCTTTCAAACGCTGCTTCAGTTTCGCCCAATAGTTACTTGCGCCGCGTTGGTCTGGTTGGTCGGTTAGAACAGCTACCACATCGACAATGGAGAAGTACCATTCTTCCTTTTCCTCGTCCCACGCAGTACGAATGCGCTTGTTCTCGAATAGCTGGATCTTATCATTCTGTGCCATTCTGTTCACCTCACTCCTGCAACAATTCTCTCAGCAATCCCTGGCAGCCCTCCAGCACATCCCGCCAAGTCGACTCGAAGTCCTCGGTGTACCACGGGTCTGCCACATTGCCGGGGCGGGCAGTGTGGTCCATCAGGAGGGACATCTTGCCGGCAAAGTCGCCGCCGCAGATGCGGTACATATTCCGCAGGTTCGCGCTGTCCATGCCGATCAGCAGGTCGTACTTGTCGTAATCCTGATTGGTGAGTTGCCGCGCCGCGTGGCCGTCGCAGGAGATCCCGTGCGCTGCCAGCTTGCGCCGCGCCGGAGGATAAACCGGGTTGCCGATCTCCTCCCGGCTGGTAGCCGCCGATTCGATATGGAACTGTGAAGACAGCCCCGCTTTCTTCACCAAGTCCTTCATCACGAACTCGGCCATGGGGCTGCGGCAGATATTGCCGTGGCAGATAAACAGGATATTCTTCATACTGGTTTTTCTCCGAAAACTCATCATTTTCTACAGTATAGCAGGTATCCACGCTTTCGCCAAGAGCAATTTCCGAATGTTCGGCTCTCTCAATCATCCGCAGCAGCTCCTTTTTGGATAAGCCGCTTTCGGCGGCCTTCCGAATGTACCAGCACCTCTCGTCCATGGTCAATCCGGCCTCCATGATGACCACATTCTGTGTCCAGTTCAGACGCATTGCCGCTGCCAGCAACTCCGGCGCGTCGCCGTACATCCGGTAGAAGTCCCGCATCCGGCGCAGGTTGCGGGGAGAGAAGCCCTCGGCTGCGGGATAGGTGACTTGCAGGTGTTCCGACGCTGCGACAGCGGCACCTTTTTCAGCTCTGCTGCTGACCACTCGACCGATCTCGCGGTACAATTCCATCTGCGGAAGCTGTGCCGCTATGAGCTTGTCCAGTTCGGAAAACAGGACGCTGTAGTCTGCGGGTTTGCGGATGTTCATAGGGCTTCCCCTTTCTAATAATAGTTATTTTAGGACGCACATTCGAATATGTGTTCGATTTATCTATTTACTTGCACGCTATCTTGTGATATAATTACTAAAAAGGCATTTATGCGTTATCCAAATTTGTTGAAATCCGCAATTCCATTGCCCTTTTCATCTAATTTCGAACGAGTATAGTCATTCCTTATTTCAAGATACTGATGATTCAGAAAGGAGAATTTCCATGAAGTTAAAGGCGTTAAGTAATTATGATGGAGATAAATCCACAAGATTTGGAGATTGTATTTTGATATATGATCTTACGTCGATGATTGTATATGACTGCGGACACGGAAAGCACGCTGAATACGTTGAGTCTTTCCTGCAAAAAAACGCTACTATTACTTCAGTCAGTATTGTGGTTTCTCATAATGATAGCGACCATACTAACGGAGTATGTTCATTGTTGGAATGGTTATCTGACCAAGGTAAATATAAAGTTACAGTCTATACTCATCAGTATCTGAAACATTCCAGTACAATTCTAAAAAAAGTTGATGATGGTCGTCGTAACAAGGATAGTATCAGCCAAGCAATATTGATTGAATTCGATAACATCAAAAAAATTATCGAAAAGGCCAAGGAACTCAACATTTCGGCCCAGGAAGCACTTGACGGAGTCTGTATTAGCACCTGTACAATTGTAGGCCCCACAGCTGATGAGTTTACTGATGTTGCAACCAAAGCGATTGATAATCGTGTAGATAACAAAATCGGTGAAGGTGATGCTGCGGAAACGGTGATGAATGCCGCAAGTGTTCAATTGAAATGTACTCTGGATGATGGAAAGACTTTGCTGCTCTGCGGAGATGCTTCACCCGATTACTTAAAAAATCTGATGACCTATGATATCATTCAGTTACCACATCACGGGCAGGAAGATGATGCTAAGGCAATTTTTGGAGTTCTCGGAGGACACGCTTATTCTAAGGACTACCTTATATCGGATAATACTGGCTCTTCTCCTAATAGCGGTGGATCCGAAGATATTGTAAAATATATGAAGGACGAGCGGTATCGGCAAGCATACAATACTAAGGATAAAATTATTGATTTGCCAACCGATTGTTCGTCTGCACATTCTATTTCGAAAAGGAGAACAAGTCTGGGTGATTTGGATAGTATCTAAAGCATTGGTCACATCGGAAGAGTTACTTCTTCGGCATCAATTTATACAAGAAATCACAGGAGTCAAGGTGTCCAACTGGATTGAATGTAATTGCCCAAGTAACCACAAATTCACAAAATCAATTGGGTATTATCGCTGCACCTCCGGCAAAGGTGAATATGGAGTTTTTGTTACTGCACATATGAATTTGGAAGTACAGCCTATTTTACAGCACGTATTGTCTCAGAAAAAGGCCTTGGTGGTAATTAATTCTTGTGCGATGCAGAAAAATTCAAGGCTCGATTGTATCAATGTCGTTAAAGGTAAAAATCCTCATTCTGAAATATTTTACGCTAAACAAGAATTGTCAGATGCAGGATTCTTAATGAACTATATTGAGGATGCCGGTGAGTTTGGATTTCGATCAACCGTATCAGAACGAGAGCTTTTTCAGCAAAGGCATTTAGGACTTGTAAAAGCAATTCGTACGGTTTATGAAAAGGCAATATGAAAATGAATGTGGAATATATCAAGGACTATAAATATAAGGAGCTAAAGCAATATGTTTTGGCTTACCTACTAATTGCAGTCGCTTCTGTTGGATTCTACGTAAAAGATACAATTGGTGCAGTAGGGCTACTATCTGCACTTTCCAGTATGATTGCAATCGATACCTTGGCAGGGGCAATTTGTGCATTAGTGTTCATCTTGAATGAGTTCTGGCCTGATAAAGTTAAGCAACAGATTATTTATAAAGATATGCCAAGTGATACCGTTTTTACAGATATAGCTTCTGGTAAAATAGATGCAGCCGGATTTGATCTCGCAAAAGCAAAAGAAATGTTTGCACATTTATCAAATGCTCCAGCAAATCAGCAAACCGCAGAGTGGAACGATCTTCTGCGAAAATGCAAAGATGCCGAGCGTGGAAATGTTATCGACGCAGAACGGATGCAGTTGATGACGAGAGATATCTGTATGTCAACAATTTCTCTGTTGGTTATGACACTTATCGCATTTGGGGTCTTAGCAGTTGCCTACATGAGCTTAGTGACGGCAATCAAAATACTATACATCCCGCTCGTGTACCTTGTAATAATGTGGTTTGTGACAAAGAAAGCCGCCAAGAGTCGAGCCAATCGCATTGTAGTGTTAGTAATTAAAAATGCTGTTCAGGGATTATAAGCCCAGCTTAGTATCGATTCAATCAAGGCCACAGAGGAAAAAACGGCAGATTTGCTGTTCTTTCCTCTGTGGTCGTGTTTTATAATATCTGCACAATCTGCTCCCACAGAAGGATATGCTTTTCGTCAATGGCTCGGTTGTCGTGGTAATGGCCGAACAGCCAGCAGTGGTATTTTGCTCTTTCCCGTACCTCTTGCAGGAAGTCTGTGAGCCGGTCCGCCTCGTTGTGGCGGCTCCCCATGAGGGCGATGCTGGTGGGAGCGCAGTGGGTGATGATGTAGTCCACCTGCCAGCCGACCGCGTCGAGCTTTCGCCGCGCCTCGGCGTATTCCTCATCGGAGGGCAGTTCCTGTGCCCACCAAGAAATGTGGTTGACTCGGTACCTCGCTCTTGGCTTGCGCCGGAGCGTCATGAGCCTTTGCTCAAAATCCGGGGCATCCGGCTCCAGAATCCCATCCTCGATGTCGTGGCTTTTTGCGCCGCCCATGGTAAAGAAGCGGTAACCATCCAGCTCAAAGATCTGCCCGCGCATCAGGTGCAGAACATGGGGACGAACGCGATGCACCTTGCCTCCGTGCCACTCCGCAACAGGGTATCGTTCCAGCGCATCATAGTTTTCATGGTTGCCGCAGACAAAGGCAAGCGTGAAGGGCAGGCGTTCCAGCCAGTCCAGCGTTTCATCGTCGCGGCTGTCGCCAAACCACACACCCCCGAAGTCTCCGGCGCAGATCATAATGTCCTGCTTTGTCATCCGCGCCTGTTCGGGAAAGTATTTTGGTTTGAATCGCTCAAAATTTCCGTGGAGGTCGCCGGTCACAAATACCATTTTCCCATCTCCTTTTTTAGTTTGATATGCTCTGGCGGATCTCAATGCCGCTCTTGAGCGTCACGCTGATCTCGTTCTTGGACAGCACCTTCACCTGCGCCACCAGCTGCCGGATGGCACTCTCGTCCCATTCCGCGATGTGGGGCACGGCGTTTTCCAGCATCCCCGCGGCATCCCTGATGCGCCGATCCGCTTCGGCGTGTTTCTTATTCTCGGCAAGGATGGTTGCCCGCAGCTCCTTTAGCGCGGTCTGCTCGTCCAATATCTCCTTGAACTGATCCCCATAGGCGATGGGATCATCCGCCGCCTTTTCCAGCAGCCTTTGGAACTGTGCCTCCAGCTCCGTCAGTCTGCGGTCGATGTCACCAAGGCTCATGCCGCTGCCAGGGAACGGGATGACCTCCGCCTCCAACGCCTCCGTGATTTGGCGGATGCGGCCATCCAAGTCCGGCAGGACGGTGTTGAGGGCGGCTATGATTGCCTGTTGGAGCGGCGCCTCGTCCAGCGTGGGCGAGCTGTGGCAGTATTTCTTGCCGTAGTCCAATCGGCTCACACAGCGCCACACAACGCGCTTTCCGTCAGGGCGCGTCCACGTGCAGCGGCGGTACAGCGTTCCGCACTCGCCGCACACCAGACGATCTGAGAGTGCGTAGCGGCTGGTGTAGGCGGCAAGACCGGTGGATGCTCTCTTGGAGGGGCTTTTTGCCGCCTTGCGCCGCGCCATCTCCGCCTGCACCGCGTTGTACTTCTCGCGGCTGACGATGCCCTCGTGGTGGTTCTCTATGAGGTACATGGGGAGCTGCCCCGTGTTTTTGATGACCTTGCGGTTGATGACATCCTGCTGAAAGGTTTTCTGCATCAGCACATCGCCGCAGTATTTCTCATTCCGCAGGATGCTCTTGATATGAGGCAGCGTCCATTGCGGTGACTTTTCGGAATATGTCACGCCCTGCTCATGCAGCTCGTCCCGCAGCATCCGTGTGCTGGCGCCGGCGAGGTATCGCTCGTAGATCCAGCGGACGACCTCTGCCTCCTCCGGGATGATCTCCGGCTTATCGTCCGCGCCCCTGCGGAAGCCATAGAGGTATTTGTACTGGATGGTCGCCTTTCCGCTCTCCATGGCGCGGCGTTTGCCCCATGTGACATTGGCGGAGATGGATTCGCTCTCAGACTGCGCGAAGGCACCGGAGAGCGTGATGCGCAGCTCGCTGTCCTCCTCCAGCGAATTGATGTTCTCCTTTTCAAAGATGACGGCGATGCCCAGCTCCTTGAGAGCCCGTGTGTAGTAGAGGCAGTCCACCGTGTTGCGGGCGAAGCGGGATACCGATTTGGTGAGGACGACGTCTATCTTCCTCTGGCGGCAGTGGCGGATCATGCGCATGAAGTCCTCGCGTTTTTTCACCGAGGTGCCGGTGATGCCCTTGTCGGCGAAGACACCCGCCATGGTCCACACGGGGTTGGACATGATCTTGTCGGTGTAGTATTCCTTTTGCACCTCATAGCTGTTTGCCTGATCCTCCTCCTTGGTGGAGACCCGGCAGTAGGCGGCGACCCTGAGCTGTCTTTGCAGCTCCGCCTGCCGGACCGACTCCGGCTTTGCCGGGATCTTAATGACTCTTGGGGCGGTTTCGTTCACAGCGGATCTCTCCTCTCTATGACCTGTCTGTTCTTCAGCATCACGGTCACGCATTTGTTCGTCACGCACACCTTTGACACCGCGCTTTGCAGCAGCTCCGCGTCCAACTCCGTCATGGGTTTGCGGCCGGTGAGCAGCCGCCGCAGCCGCACGGTTTCGTATTCCGTGTTCCCAATGGTGTCGTATTGCTCTGCCGCCAGTTGAAGGAGCAGTGCTCTGGCGTTGTCCTCGTCGATGGGCTGCCGCTCCAGTGCGGTGGTCAGATCCTCCCGCGTTTTCCCGCAGGCAGCGGCCATCTGGGATGCCGCTGGCTGAATACGGTCGGGGCAGCGTATGAGCTCGTTGAGCAGGTCGGTGACGATCTTCTCAACCCGCTCAGAAGGCGGCGCGCCGCAGAGCCGTCGCAGGGTCTTCTGCGCCGGCGTTTTCTGCGGGGGGCAGGCTCTTGCCGTCCTCTTTTCCGCTGCCGTGCGGAGCTGCTCCGGCTCGATGAGTGCCGGATAGCCTTTCTCTCCGATATAGCGGCTGTCCTCTAAAATACGGGAGACCATGTTTTTGTTCCATGTCCGCCCCTCATAGTAGGGGATCTCCTGTCGGCAGAGTGCCTTGGTCAGCTCCCCCAGCGTAGCTCCCGTGCTGTAGCCTTGGAAGATAAACCGCACCAGCTCTGCCTCCTCCGGCTGGATCGTGATCTCGCCCAGCGTCATACGGTAGCCGAAGGGCTGCTTTCGGTTTCCCATTATCGCACCGTCCTCTCAATGG
>UMAK01038874.1_pt1 | contig 13536 bp, 9 predicted proteins | sample 1963681 | NCBI WGS metagenome assembly UMAK01 (sample SAMEA4835913, study PRJEB28245) | human gut metagenome | biome: gut microbiome; material: fecal sample | place: Denmark | collected 2008 | reverse complement strand
CTGCTTGGGAAGAGGGAGCTGGACCAGAATGCCGTTTACTCTGTCGTCATTGTTGAGCTTTTCCACCAGAGCCAAAAGCTCTGCCTGAGAGGTCTCTTCGGGAAGAGCATACTCAAAGGACTCAAAGCCCACCTCTGCGCACGCCTTTTTCTTGTTGTTCACATATACTCTGGAAGCAGGGTTATCACCTACGATAACAACTGCCAGTCCAACGGAAATGCCCTTTGCTTTAAGCTCCTCGGTCTCAGCCTTTACAGCTGCCTTTACCTTTGCGGAAACTGCCTTGCCGTCAATGAGATTTGCCATGATTTTTCCTCCCTGAAATTATTTTTCGCCATTTTCCTCAGAACCGTCCTCAGGCTCGTCGGAAACTATCTTCTGGTCGTCAGTAAGCTGATTTTTCTGCTCTTTCTTTGCCTTGCGGCGATCCTCCTCAGCCTGCTCTGCCTTTTCGGATTCTGCGATAAGGCGCTTTGATTCCTCGGTATCACGGTAGAGGGGAACGGGGTTCTTTTTAAGTCTCACACGCATGACAATGATATACACCAGTGCCGCAGCGGCGCTTATTGCAGCCAGCATTTGCGAAGCCCTCACGCTGCCGATGTAAAGGCTGTCCGTTCTCAGACCCTCCACCACAGACCTTTCCAGTCCGTAGAGGAAAATATACAGCGCAAAGATCTCGCCGTCAAATTTTCTGTGCTTGTGGTAGAAATGCAGGATAAGGAAGCCGATAAGGCACCACAGGGATTCATACAAAAAGCAGGGGTGAACGGGGAGCATGGGGTCGATCTCTATTCCCTTTGCAGCCAGCTCCGCCTGATGATTTATAAGGTAGTTCTGTATCCTGCCGCCTGACATTCCCCAAGGAAGATCGGTGTTTGTACCGAATGCCTCCTGATTGAAAAAGTTGCCCCATCTGCCAAGGCACTGACCGATGAAAAGTCCCATGGCGACAATATCAAGGGTGGGCATGATCTTCAGCTTGCGTATTTTTGCCATAATGCAGCCAAAAAGCAGTCCGCCGATTATGCCGCCGTAAATGGCAAGTCCGCCGTCCCTTATGGAAAGTATGTCCTTGATGCTGTGATAACTTGCTGAATGGAGTACCACGTAGTAGAGCCTTGCGCCCACAACTGCGCCTATAACGCCGGCAATGACCGCATCAATGAGCCTGTCGCCGTCAATGCCGTACTCCTTTGTGCGTCTGAAACAGTACATCATGGCAAGAAGCATGCCCAGCGCTATCATAACGCCGTACCACTTTACGGAAAAGCCGAATATTGATATAGCTTCCGAATTGATAGTAAGGTCTATCCCAAACTTGGGAAAGACCACATTATCAACAGGAAGCCTTGAAAGTGCTTCCATAGTTAAGCCTTGCCCTCCTGTTCTTCGCTGCGGATAACGGACAGCGTGCAGTTTTCGGGGTCAAAGCGCTGACGGAGGAACTCCGCTGCGTCCTCTGCGGTAACGCTTGCCACAGTTTCGATGGTGGAGAATGCGTTGCCTGTGCCCCTGAGGCCTGCCTTGATAAGTCCGCTTGCAATGGCTTCGGGATTGCCAAGGTTGCGGATAAGGCTGCCGTAATATGCCTTTCTTACAGTCTCGAACTCTTCCTTTGTAAAGCCGACCTGCTTGCGGCGCTCTATTTCCTCGGCGATAAGCTGTGCCACCTTTTCAGGCTCTCTGGACTCGCCGCCGAAAATGGGAACGAAAAATCCGTCGCCCGAGAATGTCTCGGAAGAGAATACGGAGTTGATAAGTCCCTCATCGTAAAGGCGCTTGTAGAAGTCGGAGGTCTCGTCTGCCAGCATGGCAAGAACCATGTCGGAAAGCACCTCGCACCTTACTATGTCCTCATTGCTCACAGGCTCGGACTTGTAGCCGATGTTGAACATGGGCACTGCCACTTCAAGCTTCTGCTCCACGTACTTTGAAGCCACGGTAACAGGCTCCTCGGGAACTATGGTCATAAGCTCCTTGTTTTCGGAGGGGATAAGCATCTCGTCGCAGAGCTTCATTATCTCGTCCTCGTCAACGTCTCCTGCAATGGCAAGCACCATGTTGTGAAGATTGTAGAAAGTGTAATAGCAGCGGTAAAGCAGGTCGGCATTGATCTGGGCAATGCTCTCCTTTGTACCTGCAATGTCTATCTTAACGGGGTTTTCGTGATAGATGCCGCCCAGCATATTAAAGAACACACGCCAGTTGGGGTCATCCTCGTACATTCTTATTTCCTGACCGATGATGCCCTGCTCCTTGCGGACGGTCTCCTCGGTGAAATAGGGCTTCTGGACAAAATCCAGCAGTATTTTCAGGGAGGGGATAAAGTTCTCGGTGCAGGAGAAAAGATAGCAGGTCCTGTCGAATGAAGTGTATGCGTTGCCGAATGCGCCTGTCTTTGCGTAAAGCTCGAACACGCCGCAGTCCTCGTTCTCGAAAAGCTTGTGCTCCAGATAATGGGCAATGCCGTTGGGAACGGTGACAAAATCAGCATCGTCACGGGTCTTGAAGGTGGTGTTCACCGAGCCGTAGCGGGTGCCGAAAAGGGCGTGCTTTATGCTGTAGCCCTCGGTCTTCCAGATAAGTATCTCAAGACCGCTGTCGTGCTTTATCCGTGTGTATTTTTCGCCTGTGCGGTCATTGGAAATGATCTCTCTTGTCATGACTTTTCTCCTCAGTTCTGACCGTAGTAGGCATTCTTGCCGTGCTTTCTCAGGTAATGCCTGTCAAGCAGAGCCCGGGGCATTGCTCCCGCAGAGGGATTTATGGAAGCGGCGTGATAGTTCATAAATGCCACCTCTTCCAGTACAACAGCGTTATGAACAGCTTCCATAGCGTCCTTGCCCCATGTAAAGGGGCCGTGGTTCTTTACCAGCACCGCAGGAATGGTCATGGGGTCGATGCCCTCAAATGCCTCTGCAATAACAACGCCTGTTTCCTTTTCGTATTCGCCGCCTATCTCTTCGGGGGTCATGTCCCTTGTGCAGGGTATCTCGCCGTAGAAATAGTCGCCCTGAGTTGTGCCCATGGGTATGATGCCGCAGCCTGCCTGTGCGAATGCCGCTGCCCATCTGCTGTGGGTGTGGACGATGCCTCCCATATTTTCAAAGCGTCTGTAAAGCTCAAGATGTGTGGGTGTATCGCTGGAGGGCTTGTACTTGCCCTCGGCAACCTTGCCTGTGGCAAGCTCCACAACTACCATATCATCGGCGGTCATTCCCTCATAGGAAACGCCTGAGGGCTTTATTACCACCATTCCGCTCTCTCTGTCAACGGCGGAGGCATTGCCCCATGTGAATGTTACAAGGTTATATTTGGGAAGCAGAAGATTTGCTTCAAGAACTTCTTTTTTGAGATTTTCCAGCATATTATCATTCCTTTCCGTACATTGCAAGGCCTTTTCTGAAAGCGGCTATGTACTTTTCATATCCCTCTCTGCCCTTTTCCTCAGGGTAGGAGACTGTCTTTTCCATATCGCCGAAAACTGTGCTGTCAAGCCAGTCGGCAAGCTTTTTGCCGTTGCCTGTCATCATATAAGCCGCAAGGAGAGCAATGCCCCATGCGCCGCCCTCGCCTGCTGTGGTCATAACAGCCGCAGGGGTATCAAGAGCATCGGCAATTATCTGTGCGGCGGCGTTCTTTACCTTGAAAAGTCCGCCATGGCAGGTGAACAGCTGTGCAGATACTTTCTCGGTATCAAACAGGATATCCATACCCATTTTAAGCGCACCAACAGATGAATAAAGCTGCGCTCTGAAAAATTCGCCCAGTGTGGGAGCGTGCTCGGGCGAGCGGAAATATGCGGGATAGCCCTTTTCAACATTTGCGGCAGGCTCGCCTGACATAAAGCCGTATGCCACCGCTCCGCCGCAGTCCGGGGCAGCGTTCATGGCATTGCGGTAAAGCTTTTCGTAAAGCTCCGACTTGTCGATATCACAGCCCATAAGTGCGCCGAATTCGCCGAACATATTCACCCATGCGTCAAGCTCGGTGCAGCAGCTGTTGCAGTGTACCATGGCAACGGGATATCCGTCGGGGGTAGTTACCATGTCTATCTCCCTGTGAACAGCGGCAAGAGGCTCGCTGAGCACCAGCATGGAAAATACGGAAGTACCTGCGGAGATATTTCCTGTGCCTGCTCTTACGGAGTTTGTGGCAACCATTCCCGTGCCTGCGTCTCCCTCGGGAGGGCAGAGGGGAACGCCTGCTTTAAGGCTTCCTGTGGGATCAAGGAACCTTGCGCCCTCTTCAGTAAGATATGCCCCCTTTTCACCTGCGCTCTTAACGGCAGGGAAAAGGCTGTATATATCATTATCATAGCCATGGGAAGCTATTTTATCGGCATATTTTTTCAGCTTGTTCTTGTCATAGCCTGTCATATCAACGGGGAAAATTCCCGAAGCCTCGCCTATGCCAACGGCATTTTCTCCGCTGAGCATGAAATGGATATAGCCTGCAAGGGTCGTTACTTTCTTGGTTCTGGGAACATATTCCTCTTTGTCGAGCACCGACTGATAGAAATGTGCGCAGCTCCAGCGCTGGGGAATGTTGAAATCAAGCAGCTCGGTAAGCTCTGCCGCAGCCTTTTCGGAGGTGGTGTTTCGCCATGTCCTGAAAGGAGTGAGAAGAGTTCCGTTTTCATCAAATGCCATGATACCGTGCATCATGGCGGAAACGCCCATTGCGCCGTAGGTCTCGGGGCAAACGCCGTATTTCTCCTTTACGTCCGCCAGGAGCGAAGCATAGCAGGAGCGGATGCCGTTATGGATATCATCAAGGGAATATGTCCAGTAGCCGTTTTCAAAGCGGTTCTTCCACTCGTGAGCGCCCGAAGCTATGGGCTTCATCTCGTCGTCGATAAGGCACGCCTTTATTCTTGTGGAACCAAGCTCAATGCCCAGATATGTCTTTCCTGTTCTGATCTTTTCGACAATAGTCATATCAGTTTTCCTTTCCCGTAAGCACGTAAACAGTATCAAGTTTAAGGGAAGCGGCAAATTCCATTACCTGCTTCTTTGTTACCTTTTCAATAAGCTCCGAAAGCTTTTCGGGAGAAAGAATATCCTCCTCGCTCTTGGTGCAGTCGCTGAAATACCAGTCCGCAATGTTGCGTGGGGAATCGTCTGCTCCCTTGAGGGCGCACACCATGGCAAGCTTTGCCTGCTCAAGCAGTTCGTCGGAGAACTCACCCTTGGCGGTAAGCGCCAGCTGATTTTCTATTTCCTTGCGTGCAGGCTCGATGTTCTCGCTCTCAACGCCGCTGTCAACGAACATAACACCCGATTTCTCCGCAAAGCTTGCGGCGCAGTAATAGCAAAGGCTCAGCTTTTCTCTTACGTTCATGAAAAGCATGGATACGGGCAGTCCGCCGAAAAGTGCGGTGAATACTCTGCGGACGGCAGGGCTTTTTATGCTTGTCTTGTACGCCATGACCATCTTGCTCTGGAGCACATCAAGGCGCTCGGTCTCATATCTTACCTCGGGCTTTAAGGGTGAAAGCTTTTCAGAGGGGGAATATACCGTTCCCCTGTCCATGGCGGAAAATCTGTCGTTTATGAGCTTTTCACACTTTTCGGGAAGCTCCCTGCCCACAAAGAAAATCTCGATCCTTGCAGTACGGAGCAGCTCCTTGTATGCTTTCCAAACCTGCTCTGATGTAAGAGCCTCAGCATCGGAGCGCTCGCCCTTGACAGGTATGCCCGCAGGCTCGTTCTCGTATATCACTTTGCCAGCCTTTTTAAGGGCATATGAGCGTTTGTCGTTGATATCAGCGTCAATATCGTCAATAAGCTCCTGCTTTTTCAGGGCAAACTGCTTTTCGGGGAATGCGCCGTTTTCGGATACGGGGTCGAAAACACAGCTGCAGAGCAGTTCAAGCACTGAGGCGGATATATCCTCACCCTCCAGCGCAAATCTGTCTCCTATGCAGCTGGCGGACATGGTAATAGTCTGGCTGTCGGCAAAGCGGCTGATACCGCCTCTTACGCTGGCACCGTAAAGCTCGGCAAGTCTTGTGTTAAAAGCGGTTATGGTAGGATACTTTGCGCAGGTATCCTCAAGCATAAAGGCTATTGCCGCATTGGCAGAGGCGTTCTCCTCGGTGAGCCTTGTTATGAAATGAATGATATAGCTGTCGGTTTTGAATTTGCTGTCGGTAAGCACGGTAAGGGCAATGCCTCTGTCGGCGCTTCCGATGATTTTTCTTTCTCGTTTTATCGCCACGTAATCAACTCCGATATAAAAAAGATTGTACTTTTTTATTATAACACACAGGAAAATATTTTTCCACTGTTTTTCAAACTTTTTTTGCGACCGCAAGGCAGTGAAAGCAAATAAAAAAATCCACACAAATAAGGTCAAGGTAAAGGGTTTAGGTCAAGCCTTTTCCCGAAAGGCTTGCGGGGGTCAAGGGGGCAGAGCCTCCTGGTTGTCCTTGCCGCAGTGGTAAACTACGTTTACCTGCGAAATCCGTTTGCGAAAGGCTTGAATGATTAAAACGTTAGCCAACAAACTAAAAATCCCCAAAGCCGCCTGCACCGAAAATTCAAAAGCTTGCAAACAAATATCATCTATCAACATAAACTAAAAACTTTATCATGCAGGCGGCTTGAAACTGAGAGCAATTTGAAAAAATAGCATTTCTGCTTTCCGCCGTTAGGCGCAGGTACGGACATATCTGCATACCAATTTAATCCATCCGTACCTGATGCAAAGGAGACACCTAAGGGAAGAGGGGGAAAACAAAACCCTACAAAAGCGGGCATTCCCCCCTCTCCCCTACGGTTTCTCCTCTGCACTCCTCTTCCCTACCCTCTCACCCCAACTTTGCCCGCTTTTACCGTTGTGCTTCACTTCTCTTTTTTGACTCCTATGTTTGACATTGTTTAACCTCTTTCACCGCCGTGCATTTCATTTGCGGTCTGGCGGTAAGCTTGCGAGTGCATTCGTTCGTTTTGTATATCTCTGAATATGTATCTTTTCAATAGTACGTACCGAAAGACAATATGTGTCGTTCCGACACAACAGAAATCAAATCCTATAAAAGCGGATATTTTGCTTGCCGACGAGTCCGAACCACATTTATTTATTTGCACTCATTTCCACAAAAACAAATGGTCTGCTGCAAAAATGCAGCAGACCATTATTATCGCTTTAAAATCAATATGCCTTGCCCCAGTAAACCATGCACTTTGCAGGTTTGCCGCAGCATACACACTTGTCGGAAAGATTCTCCTGCTCAAAGGGGATACATCTGGAACCTACACCTGTAACTTCCTTTACCTTATCCTCACAAGCCTCGTCGCCGCACCACATAGCCTTGATAAAGCCGTCGCCGTTCTTTTCAAGCGCTTCGGTTATCTCGTCCATGGTCACGCAGGAATAGGTGCGTCTCTCACGGTTCTCGAGTGCTGCCTTGTAAAGTCCGTCATGTACCTCGGTAAGCTTGGTCTTAACGGTATCTGCGATGCCGTCCAGAGATACAAAGCTCTTCTCACGGTTGTGACGTGTTACTATTACGCACTGGTTCTGCTCGATATCCTTGGGGCCTATCTCAATTCTGAGAGGAACACCCTTCATCTCGTACTGAGCAAACTTCCAGCCGGGAGAGTTGTCGCTGTCATCGACCTTTACTCTGATGCCTGCTGCCTTGAGGATATCTGCCACCTCGTTAGCCTTGTCGAGAACGCCCTCCTTGAACTGCTGGATAGGAACGATAACTGCCTGAATGGGTGCTACTGCGGGAGGAAGAACAAGTCCGTCGTTGTCGCCGTGGGTCATGATAACTGCGCCGATAAGACGGGTGGTCACGCCCCAAGAAGTCTGGTGAGGATATACCTTCTTATTGTCCTTGTCGGTGAACATGATATCGAAAGCCTTTGCAAAACCGTCGCCGAAATAGTGGGAGGTTCCTGCCTGGAGAGCCTTGCCGTCGTGCATAAGAGCCTCTATTGCGTAGGTTGCAACAGCGCCTGCAAACTTATCGCTCTCGGTCTTTCTGCCCTTTACAACGGGCATTGCAAGGTACTCCTCGCAGAACTGAGCATATACGTTCAGCATACGCTCGGTCTCTTCGATAGCCTCCTCAGCTGTTGCGTGAATGGTATGACCCTCCTGCCAGAGGAACTCTCTTGAACGGAGGAAAGGACGGGTGGTCTTTTCCCATCTTACAACGCTTACCCACTGGTTGTAGAGCTTGGGCAGGTCACGGTAGGAATGAACGATGTTTGCGTAATGCTCGCAGAAAAGTGTCTCGGAAGTGGGGCGGACACAAAGTCTGTCCTCCAGCTTCTCGTTGCCGCCCATTGTTACCCATGCAACCTCGGGAGCAAAGCCCTCAACGTGGTCTTTCTCCTTCTGGAGCAGGCTCTCGGGAATGAACATAGGCATGCAAACATTTTCATGACCTGTTGCCTTGAACATACCGTCAAGGATATGCTGGATATTTTCCCAGATAGCATATGCGTAGGGTCGGATCACCATGCAGCCCTTTACGCTTGTGTATTCTACCAGCTCAGCCTTTTTGCATATATCGGTGTACCACTTTGCGAAATCCTCGTCCATTGAGGTTATCGCATCGACCATTTTCTTGTTATCCTTTGCCATTTGGATTCTCCTTTTCATCATCTTTATAATCGTCGAGGTTCATTTCGCCCTCGTAAATGTCATAGACTTTATAATTATCCTCCACCCTTGCGGGACTCGGCTCGGCCTTGTCATCGGGGATATTTTTCTTTTTCTTGCCCGAAATGCTGTCCCATGCCTTATCAACGGCGGCAGCCATCTTGGGGAGAAATGTGGTGAGCAGATATATGAGCACCATGGCGATAGTGCCTGTTATAAGCGCAGACCCCAGCGGCATAGCTGAACCCGAAGCTGTCGATGTTTCAGCAGCTGTAGTTTCGGCAGCCGTAGTCTCTGCCGCAGTATCCGCTGCAAGAGCTTCCGAAACGATAGCTTCAGCGGTGCTTGTCTCCATCAAAGCCGACCTCCCTTCATGAGTAAACATATTTTAAATTATAGCACATATTTTCCCTTAATTCAATAGTTATTTTATAAATTTGCCGACAAGGAAACAAAGAAAAGCTGCCATGCGACCCATGACAGCTTTCGGATTTGATCATTTATCAGACATCAATGCCTCTGGTCATAACTTCCATGCACATTCTGCCGTTATGATAAGGGCACTTCCACTCGTTTACCATGGTGAATTTGAGCATTGGCTTGCCGTTGTAATCAACCTCTGCCCACCATTCGCTGCCCTTGCGCTTGTCTATCTGGACATCTCTTATCCATTCCCATACCTTGCCCGCAGCTTCAAGGAACTTCTTGTCGCCGCCGTGCTGATATGCGTTGATGAAGCCCACAACGGTCTCTGCCTGAACCCACCATACACGCTTCTTATCGATCTCGGTCTTGTCTCTCTCATTGTTGAGGGAACCGTTTTCGTATGCGATATCGTAAATGTTGTTGGAAATTCTCAGGTTGATGTTCTTCCACTTCTCAATGTAGTCCTTGTCGCCCATTACGTCACAGGCACGGTCAAGGAGCCATGTTGCTTCGATATCATGGCCGTAGGAATGGATATCGCCGATAACGTTCAGCTCACGGTCAAAGAATACCAGCAGCTTGTTGTTCTCGCTGTCGAATATCTTGTTCTCGGTGATATCGAGGAGAAATTTAAGTCTTGCCTTTACTCTCTCGTCTCCGCTTGCCCGGAGCAGAACGGTGTAGCCCTCGATAAGGTGGAGAACGGTGTTCATGGTCTTGTCTGCCATAAGTCCGTTTTCGCTGAGAGCGTCGTTTTCAATAAGCTTCCAGTTCTTGTCGAAAGCTTCCATATAAGCCACATCATCGGTGCACTTTTCCTCAACTGTGTTAAAAAGCTCAAAAGCAAGGTCGAGAGCTTCCTTGTCCTTGCAGGCAAGGTAATATGTGGAAAGGGCATAGATAGCAAAAGCCTGATTGTAGGTGTGCTTCATGCTGTCCATAACTGTGCCGTCGTAGTTCATCATCCAGTAAACGCCGCCGTTCTCACGGTCAACGCAGTGGTTTTTCAGGAACTCGTATGCGTGCTTTGCGTTGTCAAGGTTCTTTTCGCCGCCGATAGTGCGGTAAACGGAAGAATAGAACCAAAGTATTCTGGAATTGAGTATAACGCCCTTGCCGCCCTTTTTGTCAAGGTTAAGGTCATTGTCCATCTGACCGTAAAAGCCGCCGAACTCATCGTCTCTGAGAGCGTCCCAGAAAGGGATTATATGGTTTTCAAGCTCATTTTTTACTTCGTTTATAAGCATTTTATTTCTCCTCCTGACATATAAACAGCTTCTCCGAAAACACGCAGAGCATATTTTCGGAGAACATAGTTTTTACTTTAAGTCTCTGCCGCAGCAGTTCTTGTACTTCTTGCCGCTTCCGCATGGGCAGGGATCGTTTCTGCCGACCTTCTTTACACGGCGGGGTTCGCTCTGATAGCTGCCGTCGCCCTGGGTCTCCATAGGCTGAGCAACTCTTTCTCTCTGAGGCTCCTCGTTGTTCTTTATCTGGATAGTAAAGAGCAGTCTTACGGTATCCTCACGGATAGACTCGATCATTGCGTCGAACATCTCGAAGCCCTCGTAACGGTACTCGACAACGGGGTTCTTCTGAGCAAATGCACGCAGACCGATACCTCTTCTGAGCTCTTCCATATCGTCGATATGAGCCATCCACTTAAGGTCAACCACCTTGAGGAGGATAACTCTCTCAAGCTCTCTGAGCATATCGCTGCCCATTTCCTTTTCACGCTTGTCATAGTATGCAAGCGCTCTGTCGGTAAGGAGCTGGATAATATCGTCCTTGGTTATCTTGCCAAGCTCTTCGGGAGTGTATTTGAAATCATCGGGAGTGGTGAGCAGACCCGCAAAATGAGCCTTCAGACCGGAAAGGTTCCACTCATCGTGAACGGAGCCGTCGATGATGTAAAGATTTACGCCGTCAACGACCCAATCCTTGATCATCTTAAGGATGTACTCGTGGATATCCTCGCCGTTGAGAACCTTTGCTCTCTGCTCGTAGATGATAGCTCTCTGTGTGGACATAACGTCGTCGTAGTTGAGGACGTTCTTTCTGATAGCAAAGTTTCTGCCCTCCACCTTCTTCTGGGAGGATTCGATGACCTTGGAGAGCATCTTGGACTCGATAGGCATATCCTCGTCCACGTTCATGTTGTTCATCATCATCTGGAGACGGTCGCCGCCGAACAGTCTCATAAGGTCGTCCTCCAGTGAGAGGAAGAAGCGGCTCTCGCCCTCGTCTCCCTGACGGCCTGCACGGCCTCTCAGCTGGTTGTCGATACGTCTGGACTCGTGGCGCTCGGTGCCGAGGATAAACAGACCGCCTGCTTTTCTTACCTCGTCAGCCTTGCCCTTGATCTCGTCGGCGTGCTTTGCGTAAAGCTTCTTGTATTCCTCACGGGCGCTGAGGATAGCCTCGTCATCGGTATCTGCGTAGCTGATAGCCTCACTGATGATCTCGTCCTCGTAGCCCATGCGCTTCATATCAGCCTTTGCAAGGAACTCTGCGTTACCGCCAAGCAGGATATCGGTACCACGGCCTGCCATGTTGGTCGCAATGGTAACTGCGCCCAGCTGACCTGCCTGTGCAACGATCTCCGCTTCCTTTGCGTGCTGCTTTGCGTTGAGGACATTGTGCTTGATGCCCTCCTTGGAAAGCATCTTGGAAAGTATCTCGGACTTTTCGATGGAGATAGTACCCACCAGAACGGGCTGACCCTTGGCGTGGCACTCCTTTATCTGCTCGATAGCTGCTCTGAACTTTGCAGCCTCGGTCTTATAAACAACATCGGGGTGGTCGATACGCTGAACGGGACGGTTTGTGGGGATCTCGATAACGTCCAGCTTGTAGATCTCCCTGAACTCGTCCTCCTCGGTCATAGCTGTACCTGTCATACCGGACAGCTTGTGATAGAGACGGAAGAAGTTCTGGAATGTGATGGAAGCAAGGGTCTTGGACTCGTGATTTACCTTTACGCCTTCCTTTGCCTCGATAGCCTGGTGGAGACCGTCATTATAGCGGCGGCCCATCATAAGACGGCCTGTGAACTCGTCAACGATAACGATCTCGCCCTCGTTTACAACGTAGTCGATATCCTTCTTCATAACGCCGTTTGCCTTGATAGCCTGGTTGATATGGTGAAGAAGTGTGGAGTTCTCAGCGTCGTACAGGTTCACGATATTGAAGTATTTCTCAGCCTTCTTAACGCCCTGACGGGTGATGGTGGCTGTCTTTGCCTTTTCGTCGATGATGTAGTCGCAGTCCTCTGCGATCTCTTCCTGATCGGTCTTTGTGTCCATTTCGGCAACAACAAAGGGCTTCAGGGTCTTGGCAAACTTGTCTGCCATGGTGTACATCTCGGTGGACTTGTCGCCTCTGCCCGAAATGATAAGAGGAGTTCTCGCTTCATCAATAAGGATAGAATCGACCTCATCGACGATAGCAAAGTTGAATTCTCTCTGAACCTTTTCGTTCTTGTAGATCACCATGTTGTCACGGAGGTAGTCGAAACCGAACTCATTGTTGGTTCCGTAAGTAATATCGCAGTTGTATGCCTCACGGCGCTGGTCGTTGTTCATGTCGTGGAGGATACAGCCGATAGTAAGACCTAAGTATCTGTAAACCTTGCCCATTTCCTCGGACTGGGACTTTGCAAGGTAGTCGTTAACGGTAACGACGTGAACGCCGTTGCCTGTAAGGGCGTTGAGGTAAGATGCGCAGCAGGCAACGAGGGTTTTACCTTCACCTGTTCTCATCTCGGCGATTCTGCCCTGATGAAGAACGATGGCACCGATTATCTGCACGGGGAAGGGCTTTTTGCCCAGAACTCTCCATGCGCCCTCTCTTACGGTCGCAAGAGCCTCGGGGAGGATATCGTCAAGAGTTTCGCCGTCTTCAAGTCTTTTCTTGAACTCAGGTGTCTTGGCTTTCAGCTCAGCCTCGGTGAGCTTGCCGTATTCTTCGTCCAGATCAAGCACCTTCTGCTTGATAGGGTCGATCTTTTTCAGTTCTCTTTTACTGTAGTTTCCGAAAAGTCCGTCTAAAATTCCCATTCGTTTTATTCCACCTTAAAATTTTATTTTTACACGGATGTTCCCCTGCCGATGCAGGGACAGACAGGGCCGTACAATTTGCACTTATAATACATTATACCGCAAAACAAATCCCCTGTCAACAACTATTTTGAAACCTTAACGTTGTGGGGGAAATCATTGCAAAAGCAGGATGAATAGGCAATAGCACGATTTGATGCACATACTTATAAATTTGCTGTTAAATTAGCCAAATAACAGCAAATACAAGGACTGATCGAAATAAAATCCGTAAATATAGCTATAAAAAACGGGTGCGGATAGAACACCCCAGAGCCAAACAAAACAAACAGCAGATACTCGATATCACCCGTAAAACCGATAACATAATGGCAAAGGATATTCTTGTAAAATAGCTCTCAAGTTAACCAAAGAACAGCAAATAAAA
>UMAK01050485.1_pt1 | contig 13582 bp, 10 predicted proteins | sample 1963681 | NCBI WGS metagenome assembly UMAK01 (sample SAMEA4835913, study PRJEB28245) | human gut metagenome | biome: gut microbiome; material: fecal sample | place: Denmark | collected 2008 | reverse complement strand
TAAAAATAAATGGATATTCTGGAATTTACTGACACAAAAAAGAGCCGCCATCTCTGGCGGCTCCAAAAGTCCTTTTTCTACAGCTGGATCGTGACGATCCTGCCGGTATGTTCGTATTTCTGTATATCCACCCCTGCGGCAGAGAGCATCTTCCGCGACGCGATGGTTGACGGCGTCCCGTTATACTTGTCGCTGTCGTAAACCAGCCGCTTGATGCCTGCCTGGATGATTGCCTTGGCACATTCGTTGCATGGAAACAGCGTGACATACATGGTCGCGCCCTCAAGGCTTCCCCCGCGGTAATTTAAAATCGCGTTCAGTTCGCTGTGCGTCGTATAGAAATACTTGTTCTCAAGCGGTTCGCCCTCGCGCGCCCACGGGAAGTCGTCATCCGAACAGCCCGTCGGAAAGCCATTGTATCCCATGGAAAGAATCTTGTGCTCCTCACTGACAATGCAGGCTCCCACCTGTGTATTCGGATCTTTGGAGCGCATCCCCGACAAGGTCGCAACGCCCATAAAGTATTCATCCCAGCTGATATAATCTGTACGTTTTCCGCTCATGTTCCTATCACTCCCACCTGCGTCCGCCGCATCAAACAGATTCTATTTCGTGCCGAAAATACGGTCTCCCGCATCTCCGAGTCCCGGTACAATGTAGCCGTGCTCGTTCAGATGATCGTCGAGCGCGCCGATGTAGATATCCACATCCGGATGTGCCTCCTGCATCTTTTTCACACCTTCCGGTGCTGCGATAATGCACATCAGGCGGATATTTTTTACGCCTTTATCCTTTAACATCTGAATCGCCGCAACCGAAGATCCTCCTGTCGCAAGCATCGGGTCTACCACAAACACCTCTCTGTTTGCGCAGTCTGCCGGAAGCTTGCAGTAATATTCTACCGGCTCTAATGTCTCAGGATCACGGTATAATCCGATATGTCCGACCTTTGCCGCCGGGATCATGTTGAGCATACCGTCCACCATGCCGAGTCCGGCACGTAAGATCGGGACAACGGCAAGCTTTTTGCCCTTTAATTCTTTGACCGTGGTCTTGCAGATCGGTGTGTTAATCTCCACATCCGTAAGCTTTAAGTCTCTGGTTGCCTCGTAGCACATCAGCATTGCAATCTCGCTGACCAGTGTACGGAAATCCTTAGAACCGGTCTCCTCCCTGCGGATAATTCCAATCTTGTGCTGAATCAGCGGGTGATCCATAACTACTACTTTTGACATTTTTTGTACCTTCCCTTTCTGATACACAGAGCCTAGTCTGTGCCGTTATCTTCACTTTCATTCAATAGGTTCACAAGCTTTAAGATCGTCTTGCGCATCGTCTCATAACAGAGTCCGTATGCCTGAAGCGTCCCCCCGTAGGGATCGATGATCTCAAGTTCGTCTCCTACCAGTTCCGTAAGAACATAGACATTCTCCGGATCGGCGTGCCCGTACTTTTCCAGAATCTTCTCTCTCTGGCTGTGTTCCATGACTAAAACGAGCGCATCCTCCGAAAAATCCTCCTCCGTCAACTGGGTGGACATGAATCCATCCATATTGATACCATTGCTTATCATAACAGCTTCCGCCTTCTGATTCAATGGTTCCGGAAATAAAACCACCAGTCCCCTGGCAAGTATTTCCACCGGATGTTTTAAATTGCATTCCTGCAGAATTCCTGCAGCCATAGGTGCTCTGCAGGTGCCGCTTTCTGCAACAAATATGATTCGATTATATTGTCTCATAGAAATGTCTGCCCTCTCCCTGATGTAGCTATACCGGAATCACCTGATGCCCCGCCGCCTTCAGCAGTCGGTTCATAATTGCCTGACCGATGCGCGGTGTGGCAAAACTCTCCGAGTAGATCGCATCCACATTCCAGTCATCAAACTCACGCAGGATCTTGTACAAGTGTCTGGCAATGGCATCCTCATCTTCCCTGGCGCCGATGCTGACAACGTGATCCGCCTCATAGCGTAAAAACGTCTCATCCGTAGCGATCACTCCGACTTTCTGTCCGAGCTGCTGCTTTTCTCTGACCAGCTCATTGATTCTGGCAACGACCTTGTCCGTCTCGCCCTCCACCAGCACAAGATCCGCCTTGGGCGCATAATGCTTGTACTTCATGCCGGGCGCTTTCGGCTTTCTGGCGGAATCCGACGCAATAATTCCCGGATCCATGCAGACTTTCTCGCCGAGAACCTCCTGCAGCATCTCCTGTGTGATATATCCCGGGCGCAGGATCATCGGCGTCTCCTCACTCAGATCAACGATCGTCGACTCGATCCCGATGCCGACCGGCCCTCCGTCCAGAATCATCGGTATTCTGCCGTCCATATCAAGCGCCACGTGGGACGCCTCGGTAGGGCTCGGCTTGCCGGATGTGTTAGCGCTTGGCGCTGCAATCAGGCATCCGCTCCCCTCGATCAGCCGGAGCGCTACCGGATGCTTCGGCATACGGATTGCCACGGTATCCATCCCGCCCGTGGTCTCATAAGGGACTCTGTCATTTTTCCATACGATCATGGTAAGCGGTCCCGGCCAGAACGCGTCCGCAAGCTTCTTCGCCTGCGGCGGTACCTCCCTCGCGATCGATACCAGATCTTCAAACTTTGAAATATGTACAATCAGCGGATTGTCCGAAGGTCTTCCCTTCGCCGCATAAATCTTTTTCGATGCCTCCGGGTGCAGCGCATCCGCCCCCAGTCCGTATACCGTCTCCGTCGGAAATGCCACCAGCTCTCCCGCGCGGATCAGATCACACGCCTCTTTCATGGCTGCATCATCTATATTCGCAGAATCTATCTTAACAACCTTTGTCTGCATATTATTCGCCTCTCAATTGTTGTGCCTTTGCGGCCGTCATATGCACTGTCTCCTGACCTGCTTTACAGTGCGTGCATGACCGCTTCGCTTTCGTGAACATTATTGCATAATTTCACGATTTAGGCAAGTTTGACATTTCACCCGCTATGGGCATTCTTCCGAAAATAGGGCAATTCACTTGCCATGTTTTTGCAAATGTGGCATAATTATCTGCGTTAGGTTTGTCCTGATATAATGGAAAGGAGTTTCCTATGAAGATTACAAAGTCAGATTTTGGCACATTAAACACAGGAGAAAATATTTATATATACCATATGGAGAACGCAAACGGCGCTTATGTGGAAGTCATCAATTTCGGCTGCCGTCTCGTAAAGATCGTGGTTCCGGACCGCGACGGAAAAATGACGGACGTCTGCCTCGGTTTCGATTCCATGGAAGATTACGCGCGCGACAACGCCAGCCTCGGCGCAGTTGTCGGCCGTGTTGCCAATCGTATCAAGGACGGTCATTTCTGTCTGGACGGCAAGGAATACCAGCTTGCCATCAACAACGGCACCAACCATCTGCACGGCGGACTGATCGGCTACGCTTCCAAGCCCTGGGACGCAAAGATCAAGGATGACAAACTCATTTTAACCATGAATTCCTACGACGGCGAGGAAGGTTATCCGGGCAATCTCACACTTTCCGTAACCTACGGCTGGTCGGAGGACAATGAGCTGTCCCTTCTCTACGAAGCTTCCACGGATGCGGATACGCTGTTAAACGTCACCAGCCACGGCTATTTCAATCTGAACGGCGAAGGCTCCAGTGAGGTTTTATCCCACGAGCTTTTCATTGACGCCGATCAGATCACAGAGCTCGATGACTCACAGGCACCGACCGGCAGATTCCTTCCGGTAGAGGGAACGCCGTTTGATTTCCGCTCCATGCACACCATCGGAAAACTGATGGATTCCGACTACGAGCAGTATCACAAGTTCGGCACCTACGATCACAATTTCGTCATCAATGGCACCGGATTCCGTGAGGCAGCGGTTCTCCAGTCAAAGGAGAGCGGTATCCGCATGACATGCTTTACCGATCAGCCGGGTATGCAGCTGTATGTGGCAAACCAGCCGATCGAGGTCACCGGCAAGAACGGTACACAATATGCCTGCCATACGAGCGTGTGTCTCGAGACACAGCATTTTCCGGACGCGATCAACCACGACAATTTCCCGAGCATCGTGCTGACACCGGATGAGCCGTTCCGTTCCAAGACACTGTATCATTTTTCAACATTCTAGCAGAAGCTCCAGCATGGAATATATTTCGTAACAGCATTATGTGCTAATTTAAGTACACGGCTTTTTTGACTTGAAAGCCGTGTATTTTTGTATTAGAATGTCTTAAAGGTTATCTATAAGGGTAGCCGGGTTTTGATTACAAATTAAGGAGGGAATTTAAAATGGCATACGTTATTTCTGATTCTTGTGTAAGCTGTGGAACATGCGAGCCGGAATGTCCAGTAGGAGCTATTTCTCAGGGAGACAGCCAGTTCGTAATCGATGCAGGTTCCTGCGTTAGCTGCGGAACATGTGCAGGAGTTTGTCCTACAGGAGCTATCAGCGAGGGTTAATCTTTCGTACATAGCCAAAAGCCGTCACGCTTGTGACGGCTTTTTCTTTTTCCAGAGTTTCTTTTCTTTCTGTTCGTCCTTTTTGCGGATATTTCCACGGATCGCAGCATCCAGCCTGCGGAAGCGATCCTCCTCTGCTTCCTCCCGCTCCCGCATGAGGTAATTCATCTCCTTGATCACCTGTTTTCCTACCTCCTCGCTGATGCTCTGCCCCAGTTCTTCATTGTTGGCGGCAAGCGCTTTTCCCACAATCTCGGTCATCAGTTCTGTGAACTGTGCCATCTTATCCGTATTGTTTAGAATACTCTGCGGGCTCTCGGCGGTCGTTTTTACCGGAAGCTGCTGGGGTGCAGCGGACTGCACCGGCTGCACGGATTGCTGCACCGGCTGTACCACTGCTGCCGGCTGTGCCGCGACCGGTTGTACCGGCTGCGGGATTGCAGCGGCCGCTCCCGCAGAAAGCGGTGCCTGTCCCACGGGAATCGGTGCTTCTGCCGTCAGCCCCTCGATCGGTCCGTTATGTACAATCATGCGTATCGCCTTCAACTGATAGCCCTGTTCCTTTAGTTCCTTGATTCTCTGAAATTCCGCAATGTTTTCCTTCGTATAATACCGGTGTCCCATCTCATTGCGCGGGATATTCAGTTCCAGTTCATCTTCCCAGTAACGTAACACATGTGATTCGACGTGGACGATATTTGCCGCATCGGAAATCATATAACGTACCTTTTCCATACACCCTCCTATATTGTAATTCCTTAACTTATATTATAGGTGTATCGATTCTTCCGTACAACAAAAACCGCTCGTCTTATTACGACACAAATCGCCGGTCTTTCTTATTTTTCACAGAACTAGGCGAGTGTTCTGACCCACGCCTCCATCTGCGCTCTGTCATATCCGTTCAACATCTTACCGCTCTTCCAGTTCACGCCGTCCGGGCAGAGTACATGCAGCACTGCTTCTGTTTTTCCCATACCGCTTCCGCCGGATGTTGCAAACGGGATCACCGTCTTTCCGGAAAAATCATAGCTCTCCAGGAACGTGTTGATAATCGTCGGCGCAACATACCACCAGATCGGGAATCCCACATAGACGGTGTCGTACTGCTCCATATGCTCTACCTTGTCCGCAATCGCCGGACGCGAGGACGGATCGTTCATCTCCACCGTGCTGCGGCTCTTTTTGTCCATCCAGTCCAGGTCTGCCTTGGTATAAGGCACCTCGGGACGAATCTCAAACAGATCCGCTCCTGCCACATCCGAAAGCAGCTCTGCCGTCTTCTTTGTGACGCCGCTGCATGAAAAATAAACTACAAGACTCTTCTGACTCATCATAATCCTCCATTCTTAACTCTTTTTTCTATAAGTTAAAATGTTTAAAACAACCTTCTCTAGCGGTAAGACTTCTCATAAATCGCCGCGCACTCTTCGTCTGTCATCGGCACCGGATCACAGGCAAACAGTCCACCCATCGTCGCCTTTGCATTCCTGGCGAGAACCATGCTCTCCTCTTTTTCGATGCCGTAATCGGACATCTTTAAGTCTGATACGCCGCAGTCTTCCTGCAGTTTCTTTAACGCTGTGATAAAATCCTCCGGCGCCTTGGCATCTTTCATGCCGAGTGCCTGCGCCATGCGGACAAACCGCTCATCACAGCAGTGTTTTTCGATAAAGTGTCTGTAATACTCCACCGAAATCATAATCAGTCCCGCACCGTGCGGCAGCGCCGGATGAAATGCGCTCATCGCATGTTCCATCGAATGTTCGCTTGTGCAAGAACCGACCACCATCGAGTAGCCGGACATCGTATTGGCAAATGCCACATGCTCCCTGGCCTCCAGATCACTGCCGTCCTTTACCACGCGCGGCAGGTAGGTTCCGATATTCTCGATCGCCGCAAGCTGGACCATCTCAGACATCGGGCTGCTCACAACCGAGAGGTATCCTTCCACGCTGTGGAACAGCGCATCAAACCCCTGGTATGCCGTGAATTTTGGCGGTACGGTCAGCATCAGCTCCGGATCTACCACTGCAATCACCGGAAACAGCTCATCCATGCCGCCGCAGCCGATCTTCTCATTCGTTGCCGGATTGGTCACAACGCCCCACTGATCCACCTCGGATCCGGTTCCTGCCGTTGTCGTGATCGCGATGACCGGAAGTACCGGATTCACTAACGGCTGCTGCTTTCCGGTTGCTCCTGCCACATAATCCCAGAGATCTCCCGGCTGCTGCGCATACATTGCCATGACTTTCGCCGCGTCCATAACGGAGCCGCCTCCCAGTGCGACAATGAAATCGCAGCCTTCCTTCTTGGCAAAATGTCCTCCTTCCTCGACGATCTCCTTGACCGGATTCGCTCCGACCTTATCAAACAGCACAACCTCCACACCTGCGAGGGAAAGCTCTTTCATCGTACGGTCAAGTGCGCCGCTCGCTCTGGTCGATTTCCCATTTGAGATGACAAGCATTGCCTTTTTTCCAGGCATCTTCTGCTCGTGTAAGTGATTTAACTGTCCTGCTCCGAACAGGACTCTTGTTGGGTTATAAAATTCGTATGACATCCTTCGTTCTCCTCCCATGTCAGTTTTCCTGTTTTCATTGCCTCTTCGTAGCGTGAGATCTTGTAATTCAGACGTTTCCTGGTCTCCTCGATCTGCCGCTGCTGTTCCTCCAGAAGTTCCCGCTGCTCCACCAGAAGCTGCAATCTCGCAGGGATCGTCTTATCGCCCTGCTGAAAAAGCTTTACATATTCAATCATTGCCTCCACCGGCAGACCTGCCTTGCGCATGCAGATGGCAAGCGAAACCCAGCTCTCATCTTTCGGACCGTAATCCCGTATTCCCGATGCCGTCCGTGTGACCGGCGGAATCATTCCCACTCGCTCGTAGTAGCGGAGCGTATCCGCGGTAATATGATATTTCTCACTGATTTCTTTAATTGTCATGTCCTCTGCTCCTTTCCGGTGCCCTGGAACTCTCTGTTCGTTAGGCATTGTAAGCCCTGGAGTTCACTCCAAGTCAAGAGGTTTTTGTAAAATGTAAACGTAAATTCTTCCTATAACCCTTTATAACGTGTGATGACATTCTCCGGCTTCTCCCCGCAGATAAAATAGTAGTCGAGCTGTCTCTCGCCTTCCGCGTAGAGATATTGCCCGTACGTCTTAATATCGCAGAGCAGCACCGTATTTTTTGCCGCCGCAGCGATGCCATAGCCGCGGTTCGACAGCACAAGCGGCATTCTATGCTTTTTCCCTCCGAAGGATATATAACGCGCATTTAATGTCACATCCAGAAAATCCGTATCGAGCATGCCCTTTGCCTTGATGCGCTCTTTCTTGTCCCAGTCGAAAAATACCCAGCTTCCCTCCTCGCCGATCACTCTCGGCTCCGCGGCATTTTCCGCAAGCAGAAGCTGATTCTCCCTGTTCCAGAAAGAGACCGCTCCGCTCCGTTTATCTACCCGCACCGTAATCTCACCCGCAGCAATCTCAACAACGCTTTTGGATTCCCTGGCGCTCCATGAAAACGCTTCCTCCGCTTTGGCCATCCAGCCCGTAGCTGCAATTTTTTCCGTCACTCCTTTTACAAAGCTGACCCGGATGATGTCCGGAGCGACCGGCGTAATCCGCATCAGCCCGTACATGCTCGCCATCTCTACATAGGATCTGCTCTTTTTTACCCACCGGACCGCATGATTTCCCTTTGCGTGCCCCCGGACGCGCAGACTGGTATTCTCCGGGATCGTCCCGAATGCATACGGGGACGGATTGGTTCCCTCCGGTCCCGGACGCTTCCCTGCCGGCGCCGGAGACGTCGCCATATCCTGCTGCCCGCGCACTGTCTCTGCCTGTGGACGGTGCATTGCCCCGGTCTGCGGACGGTGCACTGTCTTTGCCTGCTGCCCGCGCACTGTCTCTGTCTGCGGACGGACCGCCGGTGATGCCGCCGGTCTTATGACCGGTTTCTCCTCCGCCGCAGGCGCTTTTGCCGCAATGCGTCTGGGGCCGAAATATTCCCGCTCCGCCATATCCATGGCGCCTTCCACCCTGCGCTGCTGCATCTGTTCCTTTTTTGTCCGGACAGGCTTCTCATACTCCCTGGCTTTTGTGAGCGGTTCCGCCGCAAATTCCTTTATATGCTTATCCTGCGGCGCCCTGCCCGCAAGAATTCCGGACAACTCCCCCCGATGGAGAATCGTCAGCTCATGCAGCGCGCGCGTTGCCGCAACATACAACAGCTTTACATGACCGTTGTCCGACGGATATTTTTTCTCCGACGGGTCAAACAGAAGTACCGCGTCAAACTCCAGCCCTTTCGTGTAGGATACCGGAAGCACCATGACGCCGTCCCCGAACTCCTCCGTCTCTCCTTTTGCGCCGTTCTTTACCGGAACGTCCTCTGCCAGCCGAGCCGCAACCCGCTCTGCCTCCTCTTCATCCCGACAGATCACCGCGATGGTCTCGTATCCTTTTCTCTGCCAGCCCTGTATCGTCTCCGCCGCCCGGTTAAGCAGCGCCCGCTCTCCCTGCACCGGTTCCACACAGACCCCGGCGCCATGGCGGATGATCGGTTCCACCGGATAGATGGAAAAATCCCCGTGGCGCAGAATCTCGTTCGCATATGTAGAGATCTCCACCGTGTTGCGGTAGCTTTTCCGCAGAAGCCCAAAAGCGTCATAATCGCCGGTCAGGATGAGTCTGCGCAGTTCATCCCAGTCATTCAGGCCGTACTGAAAATGGATATTCTGCGAGGTATCGCCCATGATCGTGTAGGTGCAGTCCGACAGGCACGCATCCATACACCGGTATGCCATCATCCCGAAGTCCTGCGCTTCATCGATCACCACATGACTCGCCTCCCTAACCGGGTCTGTCTCCTTGATCCGCTTGTAGATATAGGCCAGCGCCGCCAGATCATAGACGTCAAAGGAATTCCCCGGCGGGGTTACTTCCCTGCCACGGGCTGCCTGCGCCGCCAGGAAATCCTGATAGAAGGCATAGACCGATCCCTCCCATTTTCCCTTTCCAAAGTACATCGTGTATTTCCGGTCGAGCCGCTTTTTCTCTTCTGCCGGAAACGTGATGTCTCTTCCCAGGATCTCATTCTCATATCTGGAATGAACAATCTCCCCCAGCATCAGCATTTTGCTCTCCATGGAGTCCGCCGGATGCTCCTTTAGATAGCGGCGGATCTCATCCGCACCGATCAGAAGCTTTCCTGTCTTTTCCAGATAAACGTCCTCCGCCGGCACGCTCTCTTTTTCATATTCTTCGCAGTATGTTTTTAAATCGAGGAACCACTCCGTATCGCACTTGACACTGTTTTTCGGATCGTCTCTCTCCATACTGTGGTACGAGTAGCGTGCATCGTCCCAGTCTTCATATAGAAGCCGGACAAACAGCTGCTCCATCGTCAGCTGACGGATTCCATACACATCCAGTTCCGGGAGAACGCTCGTGATATAGTTCAGAAGGATCCGGTTGCTTCCCACAATGGAAAAATCCTCCGGCCGGAAATCATCCTTATAGTTATACAAAATGTAGGATATGCGGTGCATTGCCACGGTCGTTTTTCCGGAACCTGCCACGCCCTGAATGATGACGTTCGTCCGCGGCGAGCGGCGGATGATGACATTCTGCTCCTTCTGGATTGTCGCAATGATCTCTCCCAATACCGCTTTCTTGTTTTTTGCAAGGTATTTTGTCAAAAGTTCATCATTGGCAACGACATCCGAGTCGAAGAAATCCTTCAGCACATCCTGTTCGATCTCGTACGTCCGCCTGCGCACCAGATCCATCTCATAGGTTCCCTCGGAGCTTACCGTATAAGTGCAGGGTCCCATGCTGCTCTCGTAATATACCGATGCAATGGGCGCTCTCCAGTCCAGCACCACCGGCTCTGAGCCGTTTTTCGCAATTCCGGCTCTTCCGATATAACAGGTCTCCTCCTCCTGAGAGATGCCGTCCTTAAAATCAATTCTCCCGAAGTAGGGCTTTTTTCTCGCCTTCTCATAGCGGATCAGATCGTATTCATTTTCCTTTAATCTTGCCGTCGCATTATTCCAGAGTGCAAGGCCTTCTTTGTCTTTCACGTCGTATGTCTCGAGAAGATCCGCCAGATCTTCGTTAACCTTGCGTATGTCCGCCCCGGCGCGTTCCAGATTCTGCTGTGCAACCGAGATCACGTCCGCCAAATGCCGCTCCTCGTCTGCCCTGGTCAGCCCCAGGTATCCGCTTTTCTGTTCTTCCGATGTGCTACGCTTATCCATCCTCCGCTTCACCCCCTGTCTTTTTACTATACCAAAAAAGCAGAGATACCGCATTACCAAATGCATCAAAGGTATCTCTGCTTTTCTTTTTCTATTAAAATATAACGGAAAACCGGTTCTCTACCGCACCGCCTCTGCCTCTGACAATCTCTTTCTGCCGAGAACTCCGCGTGTTCCAAGCAAAAGCAGCAGACAGACGACAGATAAGCTTCCCCCCGCAAGAAGGTATTTTCCCATCCCGGCGGTAATCGCGCTGATCTCAAACAGCGACGGCAGGATGGCGAGACCGCCAAAGGTTCCTATCACCATCGTGATGCAGATGAAGGTACGCAGGCCGTTAAACGGAATACAGCTCTTCACCACGGCTGCCATGGAAATAAAGATCAGCAGAAAATACATGACTGTCTGCCGCTGCTCCACCGTAAACGGTGCAATGATACTGGTGACTGCGACCATCGCCATGACTGTGAGGGCAAACGGCAGCGCATTGGATAACGCCGTCTTTAAGAATCTGCCGCGTATCTTGCGCGTGTCGGATTCCCAGATGGTAAGGAACGACGGATACCCCTCGATTGCCGCATCCAGCACAGTAATCTGAATCGGGATAAACGGGAACGGAATGTTTGCCAGCAGGCAGATCACCGAAACCAGCACCGAGTAGATGGTCTTAATAAAGAAGACGCTCGCCGTTCTTGTGACATTGTTCACGACTTTCCGCCCTTCCATCACGACCTGCGGAAGATTGGTAAAATCGGAATCCAGCAGTACCACCTGCGCGATCTGGCGGCTGGCATCGCTTCCGTCCGCCACGGCGATGGAGCAGTCCGCCTCCCGCAGCGCCAGAAGATCATTGACTCCGTCTCCCGTCATGGCTACCTGGTGTCCCTGTCGTTTCAGCGCACACACCAGTTCCTTTTTCTGTCCCGGCGTCACTCTCGCAAACACCGCGTACTGCTGGCAGATCTGCTCATAGTCAATGTCCTCTCCGAGCGTCGATAAATCCACGGCATCCTTCCACCGGTACAGTCCTGCCCGCTTTGCAATCATGGAGACCGTCTTGACATGATCTCCGGAAATTACCTTGACGTCCACGCCTTCCCGGTGGAAGAAGTCAAGCGTCTCCCTGGTGTTCTCACGGATGGTATCCTCCAGGACAACCCCGTAGAGCGGCTGTATCTCTTCCGGCAGCGCCGCTTCGTCCTCCCACTGCATCGGGACATAGCCCACAATGATAACCCGGCATCCCTCTTCCAGCTTCTGTTCCAGTTCCCCCGGCAGCTTTCGCATCAGCTTTTCCGGAGCGCCGACAAAAACGCTGCCCGCTCCCGCAAAACTGATACATCCCCATTTGCGCTTTGATGAAAACGAAATCTTATGTGCCGGTGTATAAAATGCCTGACCGCCAAACGCCTCTTTCAGCGCCTGGAATGTCGCATTGTTGTCGTCGGAGGCCGCCAGATACGACTGCACGAGTTTTTCCGGTTCGCCCTGCGGCAGCGCCTTTCCTGAGAGCCCCGCACCGATTTCCATGACAGTGTCCACCGTAAGCTTTCCGTTTGTAATCGTTCCTGTCTTATCCAGACACAGGGTATCCACATGCGCCAGTGTCTCCAGGGAGTAAATATTCTGAACGAGGATCTTCATTTTTGCCAGCCGGATGACTCCGGTCGCCAGTGAAATCGAGATTAAAAGTACCAGTCCCTTCGGCAGCATACCAAGAAGCGCCGCGGCGGACGACACCACCGCTTCCCGCATGGGCGCCTGCCGCAGCAGGAAGGCCTCGAAAAACAGAATCACACCCAACGGAACAATCAGCATACTGGTAAACCGCGTTACCTTATTCATAGAGCCAAGCAGTTCCGATGCCACACGTTTTTCCTTTTTTACTTCGTTGGCAAGCTTTGTAGCATAATTTTCATTTCCGACATGCGTAACCTTCGCATATGCCTTACCGGAAATGACAGAGCTTCCGGAATATAACTCACTTCCAGCCTCCTTGACCACTGCATCACTCTCTCCTGTGAGCAGCGATTCATTCACTTCCAGCATGCCTTCCACAACCACCGCATCGTTGCAGATCTGATTGCCGCTCTGCAACACCATCAAATCACCCTTTACAACCTCATCCAGCTCGATTTGAATGTCCTTTGCCCCGCGGCGCACACATACGCCCGGACGGTTTAGAATCGAGAGTTCATCCACCAGCTTTTTCGCCTTTAGCTCCTGTGCAATTCCGACCGCAATATTTAAAAAAATTACCGCCAGAAACAGCATATTTGTGTAAGCACCCACGGCAAATAAAAGCCCTGCAATGATAAAGTTCAGCAAATTAAATAACGTAATTACATTTTCACGAATAATCTGCGCCCTGCTTTTTGTAATACTCTTTGCGCCTGTTCCTCCTTCTCCGCGCTCACGGCGCTCCTGCACTTCCTGCGCGGACAGTCCTGTCATATTCGCATCCATGATCTGTTCCTCCTGTTTTGCTTCGGATCGTAATGTGAAACATTTTCCAATGGTAACATGCCAAACCGCCGCTTTCAACGATTGTCAACGTTTCCATACGCCGCAGCCCGTTTTTGTACTCTTTCTTGATACCTGTGTAAGGTACTCCCCATAAGAATGGAACTGCCGCAATAAGCATATCGCGCTTTGGGGTGATAAGTAATATTACAGGAAAACCAGAGACAAAAAAGTTCCAGAATAAACAGACGGCGGCAAAATCTTTGAAGCAAAATTCGTGTATTTCTTCCATACCGCGGCTGGCATCCCATTCCGTGTCTTTGCCACGTTTGGACACTCTAGGAGTGTGTCCGACAAGTCGCAGACAATGAGCGGACTTTCTGGTGTCCCTAATGGCACCTCTT
>UMAK01050930.1_pt1 | contig 13636 bp, 9 predicted proteins | sample 1963681 | NCBI WGS metagenome assembly UMAK01 (sample SAMEA4835913, study PRJEB28245) | human gut metagenome | biome: gut microbiome; material: fecal sample | place: Denmark | collected 2008 | reverse complement strand
ATTTTTTCCCGGACGATCCTGTGTAAAAAAAGGATTTCCTTTCATAAACACAGCCCCTAATATTATTAGAAGCACCAAAAGAGGTGAAAGGATAATTAACACTATTAGACTTGATGAAAAATCAATCAATCGCTTAAAATACTTTGCGTACATATTATTTCTCCATATAGTTGTTATAATTGATCATTCAAAACAAACTTTATTACTTCAATAATTCACTCCACTGGTAATATACATATTCAATTTTGCACGTCCATTTTTAGTTCTAACAACAAATGAGTTTAAATGAAAAATTGACCCCTTATGCATTGAGTTCCAAATTGGGCATCATTCTACATTAATGGATGAGTTAGATTTCAAAAGCTCTGGTAGGCAAAACTTTACTGTTCACTTTAGATTTACAGTTGCATTAAAAGTCATATCAAAGCAGAATACTTGCTTTTTCTCTGATTCATCTGCGTATCTGCAACCAATATATTAACATATTCAATTACCAGACCATCTATGGTAAGACTTCAACAATACTTCGAACTAAAACTTTTCATATTTATTATTTCCTTTAAGTTTAGCCTTTTACTTTTGGGGGCCAAACCTTAGTTCTCATAATTTAATAAGCACTTTTATCAAGCAATCTCTTTATTTACGTCTTCTGGTCTTTTAAATGTTGGAACAACACTTCGGAGTGCCTCTTTTGCAATCATATCATCGCCCGTATTACATGCATCTCTAAGTATATCAATCTTTTTGTAGATTTCTTCCTTACTCAATGCACTATCTCTTTCAATGAAAATCATGCTGTTATCAGTTTTGTCAAGTTCTTCTGTCTTAACTAACAGTTCCTCATACAACTTTTCGCCTGGCCTTAATCCCGTTTCAACAATCTCAATTCCCTGAACACCAGATAAACGAATCATATTTTCTGCTAAATCTATAATCTTAACTGGCTGTCCCATATCCAAAACAAATAATTCTCCATTATCCGCAATTGCTCCACTCTGAAGAACGAGCTGTGAGGCCTCTGGAATTGTCATAAAATATCTGATAATTCTCTTATCTGTAACAGTAACCGGACCACCATTCGCAATCTGACGCTTAAATAATGGAATAACTGATCCTGCGCTACCTAGTACATTTCCAAATCGTGTAGCACTGTATTTCACTTTTCCGTGTGTACTTGCACTCTGCACAATCATTTCACACATTCTCTTTGTAGCACCCATAACGTTAGTAGGGTTAACTGCTTTATCTGTGGATACCATCATAAAACGTTCTGTTCCAAACTTCTCGCAAAGCTCTACTAGATTCTGTGTACCGAATACATTATTGTAAATAGCTTCCACGCAGTTATGCTCCATTAACGGAACATGTTTATGAGCAGCTGCATTAATAATTATCTGAGGATGGTATTTCTCAAATACTTTCTCAAGAGCTTTCCTATTTGTGATAGAACAAATTTCGATCTGCAGATCAAGACAATCTCCGTATGCGATCTTTAACTCCTGTTGAACATCATATGCACCATTTTCATAAATATCCAAAATGATAATCTTCCTTGGATTCATCTTTGCCAGTTGTCTGCAAAGTTCTGAACCAATGGAACCACCACCACCAGTGATAAGTACAACTTTGTCTTTATAGTAAGCATTTGTTCTTTCATCAGAAACCACTAATTGTTTTCTAAACAAAAGTTCCTCAATATCAAATTCTCGAAGATGCCTCTTTCCTCCTGCGGTATACATAGTCGGATAATCATAAATCTTTAACTTATATCCTGCTTTTTTGTAATATCCATAAAGCGCCTTTTTCTTGTCTGCATCCATTGATGGTATTGCAAAAATAATCTCCTGTACTTCAAATTCACCCAATCTGTTAAATGTTGCCTCATTCTCTGACCAAACTGGGATTCCATGAATTTCACGACCAACCTTTTCTTTGCTAATATCTATAAAACATCTCGGAATATATGCTGTTTCCTCATTATTTAGGAGTTCCTCTGCCAAACTTACACCAACACGTCCTGCACCAATAATTGCAACTTTGATTTTCTGGACTTCTTTTTCATTTTCCGCTTCTATGCCAGAAAACATATGTAATAATGCGGAAAGAATTTTTCCTTTTGTAGTTTCCCGATTTCCGCACTTATACGCATAGCGATACATCATACGAAGTGCTAATGCTCCTAGAAGGTTCAAACTGACAATTGAAAGCATTCTAGCAAATGTAATTTTTTGAATTGGAAGTAATAATTCCAGACACAGATAAGCTACAAAAGCAATAGAATCGGTAAATAGTAACCGGATATAACATTGTATTCCACCATATCTCCATACCTGACCATATACTTTACCAATAAGACGTGCTGCAAAAATACACAGTACCGAAAGGCATACTTGCTGAAGTATTCCTATAGTTGATAACTTATCAATTCCTCCATACAGTAATAACAGTATTGCTACTACCACTGCATACATAATCAAATCATACCCGATAAGCATCCACCTGATATTAGATGTGCTACTCTGCTTTGTACGATCCATATTCATACTATTCTCATTTGCTCTATCCATTGTTTTCCCCGCAAAAATCGGATGGGTTCATCCTTTCATATTTTTTCTATTTTGTGGTTTACTTCTTTTCAAGCGGTGTAAATAATTTTTTTGCTCTGTTTCAATTCTTATTTCAAGTAAACTTGTTAACTTCAAAATTATTCTAGATTTTAATGTACAGCCATATTAAAAAAAGCATACGTGGGCTAGTTCAAATCCCCTTATCATGAATTTCCAGCTTATAGTGTGATCTAAAATAAGCATCTAAGAAACCATTGGATTCTCATAGTCTTGCTGCTCACCCGACACAACCACGTAGAAAAAAATCATCATACCTAGATCCAACTAAATAAGCGAAACTCTTGTATAATCAAGGTTTCTCTCATTCACCTCTATTGTTATACTACTATCCCCTGCCCAATATTGATAAGTGCCATTAAACTCAAAACAAAGTCAAGTATTCTCTTTATGTATTTCGCATACATTACTCAAAACAACTCCTGATAACCCGAATAATTCTCTCCTGCTGTTCCTCAGTCATCTTATTATCGCTAGGCAGGCAAGCACCTCTGTCAAAGATATCAGCGCCTACATCTTCTGCACCGCCTGCAATATAAGCATTTGTGCGGCATCTGATACTGCCGTTGCGACCAACACACTCGTGCATTCTGTACATAGGCTGCATATGCATTGGCTTCCATATAGGTCTGCCCTCTGCATTTATGCTCGCTATCGCTTCCAAAATTTCAGTAGGACAGGTCTTGCCGGCTTCTTTGATGTACAAAGCGTCGCTGTCATTTCTGACCTGCTTGCACATTGCGTCTTTATCTATGATAAGTGCAGACAGCCAATAATTTGGCTCTGTTCCCTCAACGATAGGATTCATTTTAACAGGAAGTCCTTTAAGACCCTCTTTGTATCTCTCATATATTGCTTTTTTCTGCGCAATATGCTCCTCAAGATGCGGATACTGACCACGAACGACTCCTGCAATAACATTCGACATACGATAGTTGTACCCGACCTCTTCATGCTGATACCATGCCGCATTCTCACGAGCCTGCGTTGACCACTTACGAGCCTTGTTTGCATCTTCAAGGCTGTTCGTCAGCAAACATCCGCCGCTAGACCCTGTTATTATCTTATTGCCATTGTAGCTTACTGCACTGTAATCGCCAAAGCTTCCGCACTGTCTGCCGTCAATGGTAGCGCCCATAGCCTCAGCAGCGTCCTCGATCAAAAGCGCACCATGCTTCTCGCATATTCTCTTGATTTCGTCCATTCTTCCAGGAAAGCCGTATAACTCAGCACTCACTACCAGCTTGACTTCAGGATACATCTCAAAAGCCTTTTCAAGCGCCACAGGATCCATGTTCCAAGTATCTCTGTCAGTGTCGATAAAAACAGGGATACCGCCCTCGTAAACAACTGGATTGAGAGTAGCGTCAAAGGTCATGTCGCTGCAAAAAACTCTCCTGCCCTCAAGAGCGCCATGAGATATAGCAGGCTTGCCATAAAGCCTCTCGCCAGCAAGCTTACAGCACAAGTGAAGCGCAGCCGTGCAGCATGAAAGGCCAACAGCATACTTGACTTCAGACTTCTCCGCCGCTATCTTCTCGACCTCATTTATATTCTTACCGACTGTAGACATCCAGTTGGTATTATAAGCCTCAGTAACATATTCCAGCTCCTCACCATGCATTGTAGGTGACGCAAGCCATACTTTTTGTTTAAAGGGTTCTATTTTTCCCATTATTTTTCCCTCTTCCATATTTATTTCATATAAGTAACCATAATTACACTTATTCACGTTAATAATTTTATCACAAAATTTTAATCTAGTCAAGTATTTACCCCATACTTATGTATATTTTTTCAAGAATCGTACATTTTCAGTGTAATATACAATGCTAACCATTTACAAAAAGCTCAGTTTGTGCAATTTTATACTAAGCTGAAAGCTATAATTTTCTTCATTTAAAATTGTTAAATCATGAAACGTTTTGAAAAAATTTTTTTACCACAAGATTTTTGATGCAGACAAAAGCTGACTTGATTTTTATCTGCATTTTACACGGCTTTTATTGATTATCAGGCAAAACCAGCATATAATCATAATAGTAATTATGGCGAAGTATGAGAAATATGATTGGAGCGGTGTTTATGATAGTAAAAATTTTCTGTGCGGTTTTGGTAGCACTTGGCGTGAGCGTTGCAATTATTCTAGGTGGTCTGATAATTTTGGCTTCTTGTGTTAGTGGAAGCAAAAAGCCTGCTGGTGACAATACCGCTGATGACGAGGACACATTTATGTACACAAATTATATGCAGGGATTTTACCTATAACTTTTTCTACCCTGACAAGCTTTTTAAATAGTATACTCATCAAGTGGAGAGTGCTTTGCCCATAAGCATTCTCCACTTTTGGTATACCATTTTTTATTCTATCATTCGACCCCAAAAAACTATTGACACAGCCCGAAACTTATGCTATACTCTCAACAAAATCAAATGACACTACACGCAGAAAGGGCGTTTTATAATGACTGAAAAAGAAAAAATGCTTGCGGGCAAGATATATGACTCATCCGACAAGGAGCTTGCAGAATTAAGGACAAAGGCTCACAAGCTTTCACAGCAGTACAGCAGTTTGTATGAAGATGATGAGAGAAGAAACGCTATCCTTGACGAGCTTCTGCCCGACCATGGCGAGGGATTTTTTCTCCAAGGTCCTGTGTATTTTGACTATGGCGTTTTCACAAAGTTCGGCTCAGGCTGCTATGCAAACTTCAATCTGACAGTGCTTGACACCTGCCCTGTGACCATTGGCGACAACGTGTTTTTCGGTCCCAACTGCACCATTGCCACACCTGTTCACCCATTCAGATGGCAGGAGCGTAACATGAAGAAAAAGTCTGACGGCACTGTTTATGATGATGAATACGGCAAGCCTATCACAATACACTCCAACTGCTGGATAGCGAGCAATGTTGTCATCACAGGCAGAGTTACCATAGGCGAGGGCTGTGTTATCGGTGCAGGAAGCGTTGTCACCCGTGACATACCGCCAAATTCTCTTGCGGCAGGAAATCCATGCAGAGTTATCCGTGAGATAACTGAGGAGGATTCTATCAAGTACAAAGCAGAACTTTTCTGAGCAAAAAAATACCCCTGACCAGAAAATGATCAGGGGTATTTTTTATCGTATGTCATATCATTGAGTATAGACCCATTTTTTATCGGACCACGCTCCGTTATAAGTCTTTTCTCCTTTGACAGTGTAGCTTCTTACACGGACGTAATATTTTTGATATCTTGCAAGCCCCGAAACTGTCTTTTTATCGGTGCGGTTGTTTGTTACCTTTACGCTTTTTGCTCCCTTGAAGTCGGAACGCTGTGAGTATGATATTTCATATCCCGTGGCAGAGCCTTTCTGTGCATAGTCTACAAAGAAGCCTGCATATGTGCCGTAAAGCTTCTGTATCACCTGCTTTGCAGGATAGATAGCAAAGCTTTTGGTGATAACTCCGCCGTAAATGCCCTTGCCTGTGATAGTCACCTTTGCGGTGCCGACCTTTGTGTTTGCAGAATATTTCACAGTGTAGTCTGTGCCGTTTTTAAGGGTCTTTGAGCCGTATTTTACTGTGATCTTCTGCGTTATCGCCTTGCCGGTAAAGCTTTTTGAAGAAATACCGCTGACCTTTGCGTTTGCAAAATTAGTCTTTGCCGTCACAATGCTTTTAGCGTCTGACCAATTGCCGTAATAGGTCTTTCCGCCCTTGACAGTATAAGAGCGAACTCTTACATAATATGTCTTTGAAGCCCCTAATCCAAGTACCGTCATCTTATCCGTCTTGTTGGTGTTGGATCTGTAAGTGGAAGCATCTGAAAAATCAGATCTTGTGCCATACTGGACCTCATAGCCTGTTGCAGATCCTTTCTGCACAAAATCCACAAAAAAGCCCTTGTATCTTGTTTCAAGCACCTGTATCTGCTGTTTTGCAGGATTTATAACAAAGGAAACGGTCTGCTTGCCCTTATAGTTTCCGTAAAATTCAACTGTTATCTTGCCCGTGCCAACGTTCACGTTTGAGAAATACATCACCATATAATCAATATAACGCTCTAGGGTCTTATTGCCGTCCTTTATAAGCACATCAGGTGTTATCTCCTTGCCGGTGAACGACAGCGGTGTAGCATAATAAAGCTTTAACTTGGAAGCGTCCTTTGGCTGGATAGTAAAGCTTTTTGCAACAGAGCCTCTGTATTCGCCTTTTCCAACAAAGGTCATTTTTGCAGGTCCTGCGTTACGATTGGTCTTATAATAAACAGTGTAATCCACGCCCTCTTTAAGCTCTTTGCCCTCATAGGTGAGCGTTACGTCAGGCTGTTCAATATTCTTTCCTGTGTATGTGAAGCTGTTCTTGAAGCCTGATATCTCGCAGTCTGCAATGAGCTTGCTGTCAGAATACTCCGCTGTGACAGTCATATCCTTTGTGACGTTTTTATAGTCCTTATCCCAGCCTGTAAAACGCAGACCCTTTATAGCAGGGGCTTTCGGAGCTTTTGCAGACTTACCATATTCCACTGTCTGCTGACTTATCACCTTGCCGTCCTTATCCACAAACGTAACGTTATATGTATAAGGCTTCCATGCGGCATAAAGGGTCTTTGCACCGCCTGAATATGATATGCTTTCTATTCTTTCACCTGAAAGTGCAGCGTTATCATACCAGCCTGCAAAGTCTGCACCCTCTTTTGTCGGTTCGGAAAGCGTCACGCTTTCGCCTTTGCTGAGGTATTCTGGATTGCCTGTGCTGTTCGTGCCGCCATTTAAAACATAGTCGATAGTGACAAATTTTGCTTCAACAAGCTTTGCCTTTACTGTGCTGTCAGCAGTATAAACTGTGTTCGCATCGACAGCAATGCCGTTCTTGTACCATTTAAGAGCATAACCGCTTTGCACTTTGACAGCAGGATATTTCACCTTGCCGTCCTTATCAGTGCAGGCATAATGCTTGCCGTCGGGAGCTTCAAATGTTATCTTGTGGGAAGACTGCTCCCCAGGACGAGTTAGCCTTGCTTTGCCGCCTGCCATTGTCCACCTGCCGCTGTCTGTCTGCTTTCCGCCAACAGTATTCAGCGAATAAGCTGCAGAGCTTGTAACGTTAGACAAAGCCGTTTTCTTTACCTTGCTGTCAGAAAAGTTGCTATTATACCAGCAACCGGCAGATTGCTGCCCATAATAAAAAGCGTCATTATCAATGCTGCCCACCATAGCTTTAGCATTTGAACTGCTTGACTTTGCAAGGTCTGAAGCGCACTCTGTCAGGGTCAGACCACCTGCTTTGCCCACGATTCCGCCTGCCGAGCTTGTACCCTTGACAGTTCCGCTGAACGTACAGCGTTGGATAGATACCGCATCAAATTCACCAACGATCCCGCCTGCGTACTTACCGCTGACAGTTATTTTCTCAGCACTGAGATCTCTTATCTGCGCTCTGTCCTCAGCATAGCCGAACAGACCTGCATAAGAATTATTTTGGATAACAGCGTTTTTCAGAACGTGTCCGTTGCCGTCAAAATATCCGCAAAAAGGCTTTGAAGCCGTTCCTACTGCCGATATCTTTGCACCACCGAAGTCGATGTCTTTTTCAAGCACAACACGCTTTCCTGCAAAGTTTTCACCGCCTGATACACGCTTTGCGAAGTTTTTCCAATCCGTCGCTGTCTTTATAACAAGGCTTTGTTCCTTTATCTCTTTCGCCTTTGCCTTTATAAGAAGCTTGGCATTGGTGATATCGTTCTTTGAAGCGTTTTCGTCTGCAATAACTTTCTTGCCGTTATTGACCTCACGCTCATAACCGCTCTGCTTTTCATACTTTGCCACAAGTGTTTCAAGCTCGCTTTTATCAGACTTATCTATATCATCGGTATAGGCAAATATTATAGGCTGACCAGTATAAGCGTCCTTGTCGGTAACGTCCGTCCAACTGTCGCCGTCATTGGAAATATACGCCTGACCAGGCTTCATGGCCCCGTCTGAATAGCCATAAACGGTCACATAGCCTGAGCCGTCATCACCGCTGAATGTCATCACGACAGAATATCTTTCGCCCTCGTCAAGCTCAACATCAGGGATATCCACAGTATAAAAGCCGTCGCTCTGCACCTTTCCGCTGACCTCACATTCAAGTATCCCCACAGGAGTGCTGTCTGAAACAGAAGTGTAGACCTGCACGGTGTAGTCAGACTTTCCGGTGTAGCCAAGATACATAAAGCCCACTTTGTCAAGAAGCTCGTCTTTTTTTGCTGTAAAAACATCAGCACCGCTCATTTTGTTTTCATTGCTAACATAAAATATAGAATTGTCCTTATTAGCAGGATAATGGTAATTATTATCACAGCTTTCAGTGAGGTCGAACGCCACCCAATCGGTCATTTCTGCCTCTTCATAGGATATCCAGTAATAACCGTCCGTGCCACTGGATACTCCCCAAGAGCCTTTCACAAGCCATGCCCCGTTTTTCTTTGGCTGATAGCCTGCAAGGAAATTTGACTTGCTATAATTATCGTCCCAGCCCACTACGCTTACAGCATGATTTATTCCACTATATTTTGTAGTTTCCGGATCGTAATAGCTTTTGTTATCAAAGGTCATATACAGGTCGTCTGCATAATAGCTCACCATTACTCCGCCAAGCTCTTTTATCTTGTTTTTAATGGCGTTTCGTCCGCCTGTGATAGTGGAAGCGTAATTAAGCTGATATTCGCAAATGCCCTTTTTCTCCTCAGATACGATAGTGGCTTCCGTTCCGTCGGACACGAAAGGCTCATATTCATCATAGCAAAGTCCTCTATGAGCCGCCATTGCAAGGGACGAATCCATCCACGTTCCGCCGCAATCCCATATTGACTCGTCAAATCCGCCGTTAGCATATGTAGAGAGGGCAAGGCTCGGCACAGAAAACTGCACGTTTTGATTTTCAAGCCCCTTTTGGATAAGATTGCTCTCAGTGCAGGAAAGTGCCGCAAACGCCCAGCAAGTGCCTGTCTGGAACTGATTTTTGATAGTCGTCAGCGTATTCTTAGATCTGGGGTCATATTTCGCAGGCAGCGAAGCCGTTGCCTTTTGTGCATAAGCTGAACCCCCGTCGTCCGTGTCGACCAAATCTTCATCAGCGATCTCCGATTTTTCCAGACCTTCCTTTTCATAGCCATAACCATTATCAGTAAAAATTATCCTGCCCATCTTGAATTTCGGGCTGTCATTATCTCCGCCATGCTCCATATCCGCAAAAGCTGCGCAAGGAAACTGCACTGACAATATCGCTGCCGTCAAAATGGCGGCACATTTATAGATCACCTTCATAAAGATCTCCTTTCTGCTTTTCTGTTATTTAGTTGCACAAAGTTTCTTTTGGTTACTATTTTAATGATTACTTTTTTATCTCTTTCTCCCCACTGAGATAATATTTTTCTTAGTAAGCACAAGTAGCACAATGCCAAGCAAAAGTATCAGCGGCCAAGTAAGATACGGTCTTTTATCATTATCAATATCGGTCACGACCTTATCAGGCTCACCATTTTTATCAGTGTTGTAATACACGTTCACTTTTTCGTTCTGACTCACATAATATGTGCCTGTGAAGATCTCTCTTGTGTACTCCTTGCCGCCAACATCAAAAGCGACAGTTATGTAATATGTTTCAGCTTTGTTGCTTGCCTTTTTGTTATGTCCCCAAGTTTTCAACTCATGGTCTATCCACTTCACATAGCCTGTGGTTTTCTCAGCACTTGACATGAAAACCCTGTTTGAAACATACTTGCTGAGATTATAGATAGTAGAGAAACCACCCATAAGAATAAAAACGATACTCAGAGCGATAAGCCCTGCATTTTGCTTTTTCATTTGATATACCCCCTGAACAGAAATGTTGTGTTAATATGAATTTATTATATCATATGAGAACATGGAAAGTCAATAAGCCTATCCCATCTTTCCATAAGTCTTATGGACATATTTATTAGTACGGTTTTGATCGTTGAGGTAAGCCGCTATTTTCTTTCTGCTGTAAGGACTTTTTTTATAAGATCATGTTGAAACTTTATTTTCTTCATTTTTTGAACAATCCTTGACTTTGTTACAAATCTGTGTTATACTAATTATAAACGAACGGTCGGTACGCATAAAAGGGGCGAAGCAACATGAAAACAACTGAGCAACAGCACAATGAGCGGAAACGTGAACTAATGGAAAAGTGCTTCGAGTGCTATGCGGAAAACGGGCTCACAGGCACAGGAATTAAAGCACTGGCCGATGCGTGCGGATGCACGAAAGCAAATTTGTATTCGTATTTTAAAAACCTTGATGAACTGATCATTGAGTCAACGGCATACTGTATGGAAAAGGTTGAGGACGACTTTATGGAGATGGCACCCACCGACCCCGAGGATGTTGTCCGTTTTGTGAAGGAGGTCCCGTATTGGACAGCAAAAAAGCACGGAAAAAAATATCGCCTGATGTATCAGATATATACGCACCCGAAGTATATCGAGCACGGCAAGAAATTCTTTGAGGGCGTGAACGAACGCTATACCGAGTACGCCAAGCGGCTGGAGCCGAAGATCGGCATTCCCTATACGGTCATCACGCCGCTGATCTTTATATTCGTCCGTGCCTGCGTTCATTATGCGATGTTTGAGGATGAATATTATCTGAAAACCCAGATGGAGGTCTTAAAACAGGGGGTCGCCCTGTTTGTGGATAAGTACAAAGCAAACCAAGCATAAGCCGATCGACCGCCGCTCATTTACGGCGTGGGCAGCGGCGCAAAGCTCCGCCGTGATAAACAATTCCGAACGGAGGAAAAAAGATGAAAACAGAAAAGAAACTACTCACAGGTACACTTTTGGCGCTTTGCACCGCTCTATTGGTGCTTTGCAGCGTGCTTGCCATAGGATGGAGCAAGGCGGCAAAAACAGGCGACGCACTGCCGGAGGTGCGAAACAACGGCACGGCGATTCAGTGGAAATACAGCGACGAAGCCGACTGGCACGACCTTGTGACGCTTACCGAGCTGCGGGGCGCTGCCGGAGAAAACGGCACAGACGGTAAAAACGGTAAAGACGGCTCTAATGGTGCCGACGGTAAGAACGGAATAAACGGTACAAACGGAAAAGACGGCATTAACGGCTCCGACGGCAAGGACGGCATTAACGGAGTTGACGGTAAAGACGGCATTAATTCCAAAAGCATAGAGGTGCAGCGAGCTGAAACCCACATACAGTGGCGTTACGAGGGCGATGAGTGGCAGGACCTTGTGGCGATAGCCGACATCACAGGTCCCACCGGGCAGAAAGGTGCAGACGGAGCAAACGGAAAGACACCGGAGTTCCGTGTAAGCGAAAACACCCTGCAGTGGCGCTATGTCGGCGATGAAATATGGCTGAACCTGTACGATCTTTCGGTTTTGAAAGGTCTTGACGGCAAGGACGGTATAAACGGAAAAGACGGAGCCGACGGCAAGGACGGTATAAACGGAAAAGACGGAGCCGACGGCAAGGACGGAACAAACGGACAAAACGGCTCTGACGGTGTGGACGGAAACACCCCGTTTATCGGCGAGAACGGCAACTGGTGGATTGGAGAAACCGACACCAGCGTAAAAGCCGCAGGCATTGACGGCACAGACGGCGAAAAGGGAGACAAGGGAGACAAAGGCGACAAGGGAGACAAAGGCGAAAAAGGAGATAAAGGCGACAAGGGCGATGCCGGTCAGAACGGCAGCTGTTCGGGGGATTTTCACGCCTCAAACGGCGGCACCGGCGCTTCATTCAATCAGCCGCTTCAGTTGTTTGAAGATTGCAATTCCGGAGGACTTTTTGTATGGGATCGAGCCAATAGAACCGTAACGCTGAAAGCCGGACATACATACAGTATTTCATTCAGCGGTTCGGTCTGCATTTCTCACGACATGGGTGGATGGTACTCGGTAGTATTGAAAGGCAGACAAGGCATTCTTAATGATACATTGATCGAAAGGTATATGAACGATGCAGATAATTCACGAGTGTGGATGCCGTTTGCATTCAACCGCATCTACAATGCCGGCAGTGATATTGTGCTGCAATATGAATTTATCCAGTTGACCCCCGGCACACAGCTGAACGGTGCTGTCTATAATATTACAATCATTGCTCTTGACTGAGCCGATATACACGAAAACAGAGGTAACGGAAAATAAAAAAACGAATACTCAGTATCATGCTCACCCTTTGTATGGTTCTTTGCCTTGTGTCGACAAGTGTATTTGCCAAGGATAATATGGCAGCAGCAGTGCATGGCATGTAATCACTGTGTCCAGTGGTATTTTGACAATTGAAAACTGTGACTATACAAAATCACACAATTTCCAAAAGAAGTATAATTTATATGTAAATGATTTTTTTTGAATTTTGCTCCGTTTAAAATCATACTAATTTTAGCTTTTGATTTTTTTCATTCCAAAAACCGCCCCATTTCGTTCTATAAATTACCTCTTATAATCAAATCATGCAGACATATAATATTATTGCAAACCCGAAAAACAAATGAAAAGGAGATACGAAAATGAAAGGTATCACAACTCAGGAAGGCAGAGAAACACTCAACAAGTTCAAGATGGAAGCAGCTAACGAAGTTGGCGTAAACCTCAAGCAGGGCTACAACGGCGATCTTACAGCTCGTGAGGTCGGCTCTGTAGGCGGTCAGATGGTCAAGAAGATGATCGACGCTTACAAGACAACAGGCAACAAGTAATTTCTCCTAAAAGTCCTAAAAACTCCGCCGTGGCATTCGCTGTGGCGGAGCTTTTTACTTGAAATCAGGCAAAAAAAGTAGTATAATATACACATAGGGTCGGGGTAAAGATCATAGTAAAGAGGGATAAATATGTTGACTAAAAGAATCGCCGCAGGACTTACAGCTTTTGTTATAACAGCTTCTGCCGCACTGCTTCCGCTTCCAGAAAGCCTTAACGGCATATTGGGGAACACCGCTATATCAGCTCAGGCTTATTCTGCAAACGACGCCGTAAAAATGCCGTCAG